>OGZT01002172.1_pt1 | contig 11592 bp, 9 predicted proteins | sample 1576891 | NCBI WGS metagenome assembly OGZT01 (sample SAMEA3541521, study PRJEB24748) | human gut metagenome | biome: human gut; feature: human-associated habitat; material: faeces | place: China | collected 2012 | reverse complement strand
ATTCGCAATGAAGTAGTTGCCTTTAATTTTATTATTTTAGGAATATCCCTAAATAATGTAAAGGGGCATTTCATATCTTGTTATTGGGCGGTTAGTCTTGTTATATTTCCAATCCCATGATGTAATCATTCATATAATATCCGTTTCCAATCGGGAAATCTCCTTCACGCAGCTTTCTCATTCCCATCCGTTCATAAAATTGCAATGCTTTGTTGCTGCGGTTTACATTCAGTTCCATCAGGCAAGGGGCGGGATGTACTTCCTTAATGTATTTTATCGCTTCACGGAAAAGAAAGCTACCTAAATGCTGTCCTTGAAAAGAGGGGAGCACGTATATCTTTTGTAAATGAAATATATTTTCCTCCTGAGGCTGTACAGATACGTATCCACAAGGTTCTTCTCCCTTGTAGGCAATGAAGTAGACGTGTCCTTCTTCTTCCATTTGCTTGCGGATATTATCGTGAGAGTACATCCAGTCCATCATGAACTCCATTTGTTCTGCTGAAATGATCTCTTTATAAGTGGCGGGGAATACAATGGAAGCCATGTCGTGGATCAACCCGCAATCTGCTGTTGTAGCTTTTCTGATAGTAAACATATATGTATTGTATTTTGGTTTTATAAAACGCAAATATAAGAGATAAATAAGTATGATTGCAAAAGTACGTATTTAAATGTGAGTTAATATCTATTTTAAGACAGACTTAAATAGTATTTTAACAGAGACTTAAATACGTACTTTGGGATGAACGAATATATAATAAGGTGTACAACTGTTAATGGCTTAATTAATATTAATTTATAGTACTTTGCATTGCATAGTACTAAAGTAATGCATATATTTGTTTCGTCAAACTAAAAAAGAAGCTTATGAATGTAGATAATGTAAAGTCGCAGATGCGGAAAGGGATGTTGGAGTACTGCATCATGCTGTTATTGCATAAAGAGCCTGCTTATGCTTCGGACATTATCCAGAAGTTGAAAGAAGCCCGGCTGATTGTAGTGGAGGGTACATTGTATCCATTGCTTACCCGGTTGAAGAATGATGATTTACTAAGTTACGAATGGATAGAATCTACACAAGGACCTCCACGCAAATATTATAAACTGACAGAGAAAGGAGAGGGATTTCTCGGAGAGCTGGAAACTTCCTGGAAAGAACTTAATGAAACTGTGAATCATATAGCTAACAGATAATCCGATTAAAAAGAAATAACAATGAAAAAGACATTGACTGTAAATTTAGGTGGAACTGTCTTCCATATAGATGAGGATGCCTACCGATTGCTGGACAACTATTTGTGCAACCTCAAACTTCATTTTCGTAAGCAAGAGGGTGCCGAAGAAATAGTAGATGATATTGAGAACCGTATTTCGGAACTGTTTTTAGAAAAGCTGAATGCAGGTTCGCAGGTGATTACGCTTGCTGATGTAGAAGAAGTGATTGCCCGTGTGGGAAAGCCTGAGGATTTCGGAACTACCGATGAAGAAGAAAAGAAAACGTCAACAAGTAATTCTGCTTCTTATACCTATACTACCCGGCGCCGGTTGTATCGTAATCCGGATGATAAGTTGCTGGGCGGAGTTTTGAGTGGGTTAGCTGCCTATCTGGGATGGGATCCGACCCTGTTACGCCTGTTGGCACTGGTCATTCTTATTTGTGGATATGGTACATTGATTCCTGTATATATCATTTGCTGGCTTGTTATTCCGGAGGCCCGTACTGCGGCAGAGAAGCTTAGTATGCGTGGCGAAGCGGTAACTGTTGAGAATATAGGAAAGACAGTGACCGATGGTTTTGAAAAAGTAGCCAATGGTGTGAATAGCTATATGCATTCAGATAAACCGCGTACCTTTCTTCAAAAACTGGGAGATGCGTTTGTTGCGGTTGCAGGATTCTTTTTGAAAGCCTGTCTGGTAGTGTTGGCCATTGTTTTCAGTCCGGTGTTGTTTGTACTTGCTATTGTCTTTGTGGCATTGGTTATTGCTGCCATTGCGGCAGCCATTGGTGGGGGAGCCGTTCTGTATGAAATGCTTCCAGCGGTCGACTGGGCACCTTTGGCATCTATCTCTCCGTTTATGACGGTGGCAGGCAGTCTGGCAGGTGTGGTTTTGATGGGTATCCCGTTGGCGTGTATCGTTTATACGATCCTTCGGCAGATATTCCGTTGGCCACCGATGGCAACTGGTCTGAAGTGGTCTTTACTGGTTCTCTGGATACTCGGACTGGTTATTTTCCTGGTAAATCTCTCTGCTTTGGGATGGCAATTTCCGCTTTATGGCATCCATTCAATCTAAGCATTTGTTAAATATTTAGTTAGTTTTATAAAATGTGCCCCGTTTAGTGTGTCCGGGGCACATTTTTTGTTTGTTCTATTTGTAAGTCAATGATTTTTATTTAATTCTGGAAAACTTTTCTTAGCTCCTTATACAAAGGATTTTGGGAAAATTACCCGCTTTTGAGGTAATGACTTGGCAACCGAGCTATTTGCAGCGTTATGCTATGAATTGCGTTCAAGTAACTTGTTTCAAGTACAAAGGTACTCTTTTATTTGCAAAAGTGAAACATATTTTTGTGTGAAAATGGAAGTTGTAAAACCAACTTGTCTTTATTTGATTTTATCAACTTGACATTTGATATTTTCCATCCTTACACAGACTTTTCCATCCACCTCTGTTACTTCATTACTTTTAATCATTTGCTTATACACATTGCAGAGTGAATAAATTATGTTATCCCCTGTACGCTTAAACCCAAATTCTCTGGCAGTTACAATGAATAAATCTTCAGGAGTAATACCAAAGCTATGCTGAGCAATCGTTTTCATAGCTAACGCTAATTCTTCATCACAAATGTATGTGATAGGGCGTAAATAATCATCATCGGGATTAGGAATACGAACCTTTATTTCTGTAAAATCATTTATTCTGACAAACTCATTTTTATCCTCGGTAATCATTCCATTTAAGTGATTACGGAAAATGCATCTTACTTCATTACGAACGACAGATGTTGCCTTCTGACGACCATATGCAGGTGCGATACGCCTACATAATTCTTCAAAATGTATAGGTTGCTCTAATGAAATAATATCCCAAGCTATATCATATCCCTCTTTGGTTTTTCCACTTTCATCAATTATGTTTATAGGATATGCACGCTTATACAATTCAAATCCATATCCAATAGTTCCAACCTCGGCAGGTTTAACCTTTTCTTCTATCTCAATGATAGAGGGTGTGGTATCATTATTGGCATCGTCAATAGAATAATTGTCTTCAGACTCTATTGCTACACGTCCTATAGCCTTCTCTACTGCATTGATAAGTTTATCTTCTTCTGTCTTTTGGTCTTTTATCCAATCTGTTGACCAAATACGATAAATAGTCCATCCCATATCTTCAAGTACGGTTTGACGCAACCTGTCTCGTTCGCGAGCAGTACGAGAACTATGATATGTCGCTCCATCACACTCGATACCAATAGCAAATTTGCCACTTTCAGTAGGATGTTTAACCGCCATATCAATACGGAATCCAGAGCAACCAACTTGTGTTACCACATTGTAACCATTCGATTGCAAGAAATCATAGACAGCCTCTTCAAAAGGCGAGTCAAATTCTAAATCACAATTAAATGTAAGTTCTTTTTCTAATGCTACAATTCCTTGTTGAGCAAACTCAATATATGAGCGAAGCATCTTTACTCCTTCTGAAGAAACCTTATCTAAATCAATATCAGTCGGCACAATAGACCCAACCAGTTTTATATTGTATTTAGCACGTGTAATCGCTACATTAAGGCGACGATAACCACCCTCACGACTTAATGGACCAAAATTCATGTACATTATGCCCTTACTATCTTTTGCGTAACCAATGCTAAAGATAATGGTGTCTCGCTCATCACCCTGTACATTCTCAAGATTTTTAATAAAGAAAGGTTCTTCCTTATCCTCAATAAAGAATTTATCAAAACTGGGATTTTGTAGCCGTTTTTGACGAATAGCTGCATCTACTGCATTTTGTTGCGACTCACTAAATGTAACAATTCCAAGTGAACGCTTAGGGTGCTTCTTAAAATGCTCAAAAACTAAATCAGCGACCCTTCTTGCTTCGATAACATTATTCTTCTTTCCTCCTCTATCATATATACCATCTTTTACATATACATACTCAACACCACAATCAGGAGCTTTTTCTGTTGAAGATGGAAAAGTAATCAGTTGGCTATTGTAGATTTTAATGTTGGAGAATGCTATTAAATGTTCATGACGACTTCTATAGTGCCATCTTAGACTACGTTCTGGTAAAATAGCCACAGCTTCATCCAAAATAGACTCGTATGCTCCAGCATCGTTATCTTCAATAGCTTCATCTGTATCAACATCAAAGTCTTCATCATTAAGAGAAGTGGAGAAGAAACTTGTTGGTGGCAACTGTTTAGTATCTCCCACTATTACAACCTGCTTACCACGGATAATTGCACCAATAGCATCTTCTGTATGCACTTGTGAAGCCTCGTCAAAGATAACCAAATCGAAATCATAACTCTGTGCTTCAAGGAATACACTGACAGACAATGGAGACATCATAAAGCAAGGACGGAGTGATGTTACAAGATTGGGTATAGTCATAAAGAGTTTACGCAATGGCATCAACCGCCGCTGCTTATTAAGTTCTCGTTTCAATATTGCAATTTCGTCTCTTGCTCCATTTACCGAGTTAAAATCAGGTATTCTACTCAATGCTCGCTCTCTCACTCTTGCCTGTGCAATCTTGAATTGCCCCTTGTCGAGTTCGCAAAATTCATTTATGTTTTGTGTTTGTATTCTACCTCTAAAATTTTGTACCGCAGGGAAATTTGGCAATACTGCATCTAACCATAAACGATAGAAACGCTTTAGATAGGCCTTTACGATATAGTTAGAATCCATCTTTAATTCTTCGGCTTTATTGATATATTCTTCGAGTCCTACATTTTTGCATTTCTCTCTATTAGAGCAATAATCTACCCACTCTTCCAACAAATATTTTTTATTCTTGCATAAGGACATGCGATTGGCTAAATCAAGAATATTATGCTGATAAAAGTCTTTTCCATTATTGAAGAGAGAGACAAACCATGTTATACTTTTTTGCAAAGCATCCTTTTGCTCAGACATTATTAGACTCTCATTATAACAATAAGTTCTGATGCCGCAATCCTCACATATATTCTTTATGAAAGATTCGGGGAGATTGTATAAAGAAACGAGATTTTTAAGGTCAATAGCATATTTAAGAGCTTCTATTAGTTTTTCCCAGTCTGTTTCCGTTCCATCATAATAATCTTTATACATATGACATATGGAATCCTTTTGTTTTGCCAATCCCTCATTTAAGACATTAAGAGACATAAGCAAATCCAAATCAGAAATAGCAGATTCATAATTACAATTAACTTTTTGCATATTCATTAAGCTCTGATACTCTGAGATAAACTCTATCGCAATAGAGTTAGTTTCCTGTGCATATATTCTAATGTCATTCCACTGACTCGCCTTATTACAATCACACTTTAGCAGAGCGCATAATCTTTCAAAAGCAGACTCTATATTAAATTCTGAATAATGGGTCTTAAATTGTATAATTTCAGAGATAGGTAATTGTCCTTGAACAATCAAATTCTTCAAGTCTGAAGTTATCATATGCAAATGACACACTGACTCTTCAAACTTTTCAATATCATCAGACAACACATCCCATTGAGTATTTATGCAGGCATAATAACTGCCATAATCATCATAATATTGCGTTGTGTTTGTAGTAATAGTTTCCTGATTGTCTGAATATTGTTTAAGCATATTCAATACCGCAAGGGCTTTATTGTATGATATTTTCTCACCCTTTGACAAATATGAATTGAGCTGTTTAATGTCTTTATGGTATCTGCCATTAAAGATTCTGAAAAAAGATTTATATTCACTTCTGAATCGTTGTAAAACAGGATAAAAATCCCATTCTAAAATTTCTTTGTCAAAATGTGATAGAATAGAATTTCTTGATTCTAATACCGCATTATGTAAAGACTTACAAACCTCAATACTTGATTTAATACGAGTTAATTCTTCGTTGTTAAACCACTTTTGAGTTGGTTGTATATTGTGAATATCAGCTAATGCTTGAATACTCTTGATAAAACAGATGACTTGATTGATTGTGTTGAGTTCTGATATTCCAAGTTTAGAGGATAAAAGTTTGGCTTCTTCTATTATTGAATTTATATCATTGGTGATTGATATTAACTCATCATTTATCTTATCTATATTTTGAGCAATCCAATCATTATCGTTTTCTTCGATTCTTGCTTGGAGTTTATGCATGAGAGAGCATAAACTATCTTTGCATTTGATTGCATCGCAATCAAAAAAGATGTCACGATATTTGCTTTTTAATTCTGTGGTTATTTTAGTTATTTGTTCTACCTGTAATTTATATTTATGTGCATTCTCTATTAAAGAATCAGTATTATGATTCATAATCCATTCTAAGGGAATAGTCGGAGATTTTGCAACAAAAGATAAAAGGAATATAAGATCATCGATACCAATTAAGGATGATTCAAATTTAACACCTAATTTGGAGCAAATAGAGGAGCGTCGTTCCGCAAGTTCTTTCATTAGGGGAATGGCTGTAGCTACATTTGAGTCAATCTCATGCCTTAATGCATTGGATAAGAATTTGACAGAGGAGTTACGCCATACATTATCCGTATAATCTTCGCTTCGCTTTCCTATAGTCTTAGATAATTCGTTTAGTAAATATCTCCTTTCATTAAGTACTGCTACCGTTACTGTATCGACATCTGATATGGAGAAAATAACATCTGGTACATTTTTTAATTTTGCCAACTCCCCATTAACAGAGTATATAGAAACATTAAGTCCAGAAGTTTGTGTATGAAGTTCCTCTTGATACTCATTGAGTAAACATCTTTTTCTCTCTAAGAGATCGAGTTGAGTCAATGCCTCATCTCTAACACGAGTACGGTCAATATTAATAGAGTTGGCAAGATCACGCAATATATCCTTCTTTTTGGCTTTGTGGCTATGAAGCGTAAAGCAGAAATCCGCCAATCCAACACTTGCTAAACGGCTGTAAACCACTTGTAAGGCTGCCATCTTTTCAGATACAAATAGAACTTTTTTACCATCAGCTATAGCTTCAGCAATAATGTTTGTAATAGTCTGACTTTTACCTGTTCCCGGAGGACCTTGTAAAACAAAACTTGCACCTTTCTTTGAAAGTAGCACTGCATCCTGTTGGCTTGAATCTGCATCTACAACTTGGAATGTGTCAATTGGGCGAATTTGTTTATCGTGATCGAAATTATTTAAATCTTTTGACATTTGAATTGGATTTTGTTCTCCAACAAGTGCTGCAATTACAGAATTTGCATTTAGCTTTTCCTCATTCCTTTCCAAATCTTTATACATATTGATTTTAAGGAATGACAGATTGGTTAGATGTGTACTTTCTTCTACATTCCATCCCTTATTTTTGATTTTGCAGGATAGTTTTTCTAAATAGTCTGTAGGAGAGTCGTGTGTCGAATCAAACTCTGGCATCGAAATACCAAAATCGTTATCTAATTTATGAGATAATGTTGGATTTACAACGATTTCATCGTCATGTAATACCAAGCGATATGGAGAGGTTATAGATTCTATGAGAAGCCTTACGGGTACTAAAATTACAGGTGAAGAAAATACTTGTGATGAATCATCTCGTTCTTTCCATTTAAGCATACCTAAAGTAAGGTACAAAGTATTTATACCTTGTTCTTCGATTGAAGTATTAGCTTTATATCGTAAGGATTTCAATGTCTTTTGAAGGTCATCAATAGGTTTATTAGTTTCAATATCACCTCTAATTATGGTTTCATATATTTCTTCACCATCATCATCAACTTGTACTTGTTGGGCATACGGGAATACGATTTCTCGTTCATTAACAACAATGAATTCCCACAATTTATCAAGAGATGGCGTAGTAATCATTACGTTACTACGTTTTCCTTCAAGAAAGTTTATTAACCTATTTCTCTTGCCAAAATCGAGCAATAATTTCTTCCAAATTTCTATACGGTTGTGTAGCTTCTGCCCCATAACACAAAACCTTTATATATGACCTTAAATATTTCTATTATGATACTCTCAACTTTTAGTAGTAAAAAAGCGTGAACCGCAATGCCACTTCTAATTTGGAGGTCGTAGGAAACCTTGCATACAGATGTAGTAATAGCAGCCCACGCTATAGCGTGAGAACCACTATGCCATCTGAGTATGCAATTTGAAAATTTCCTACGTTTCCAAATACTTGATGCGCATAACGCTTCTTCTTTTTCTTGTGTCTTGGACAGAGTCACCCCAATCCGTTTGCAAAATTATAAAAAAGCCGTGATAATCCACACAATACAGGCAGATTATTACGGCTGTTCCTTTGATTTATAGTTTTATACCTCTATCTTGTCTCTGCTTAGGTATTCTGATAGCTTCTCTAAACTCATTCATCTTCTTCCTGAACCAGCTCACGTGTGAACCCCCGTCTATTTTGAAATCGAATTTTCCGTTTTCGCCCTGTTTGATGGAGCAGACGGAATGTCGGGTATCAAAACTTCGGTTAAACTCGGAAGAATAGAGTTCACCTTTTATTCCGACCTCCTTAAACTCGCACAGCCTTCTGATTATTCCGTCATTGAACCCCAATCGGTCACGCAGGATATCCAAAGCCAGATTGATGTTCCGTGCTTCGGCACTCTTGCCTTTGGCCCGGTTACCTTTCGCATCCCAAAGGGTTTTCGGGATGATGTGCTTGCAACTGAACTGCGCCACAGTACCGTTGATTGTCACTCGTCCCATGATGGGGACAATACCGTCTTTCTCCTTGCTGCCGTTCACGTAGAACAACACTTTGAATGTACTTCTTGCCATACTCGTTTTTTTTGTTTGCAAAGTTAAATATCAACGAGTTAGACCTTGATACGCAAATCGGTGACAAACGGTGCAATAGCATCTCTCATGTGTTAAATCTTACTCTTTCACGGGTAATGATTTGCAAACCATTCTTCTTCTTAAATCCGCTTTTCTTTGCATTTTCCGTTTTTTCGGCTTGTCATCATTTGACATCGTAATAATACTGATATTAAGTCGTTTAGCGTCATTTCTCCCGTTTTTCGAGGTTATTCCAGAGATTTTATGTAAGTTTGTGATATCTTATTTGGTTTAGAGAAATATGGGTGAGCATATATGTTTCAGACGTAACGAGCGTCTGGCCACTATAAACCCCTATTGGAGGGGAAATCCAATGGTAAAAGGACGGTTCTTCAATCGGCAGCATCGTTTTCGGCCCGGAATGGGCAGTGTGTTGAAATGGCGTTTGTCTCCCAATCCGCAACGGAAAGAGAAACGTACCGTTAAGTGGGAACCGAGAGTAAACTATCTTCGTTCATTGGATGCAGTTACGGGAAACTCATTGATATGGCTTGGGCATAATTCTTTTTTTCTGCAACTGGCAGGGAAACGTATCATGTTTGACCCGGTATTCGGGAGTATTCCTTTGGTACGTCGAAGAAGTCAGTTTCCTGCCAATACGGACATTTTTACCGGAATTGATTATCTGTTGATTAGTCACGATCATTTTGATCATTTGGATAAACAGAGTGTCGGTTGTCTATTAAAGAGCAATCCTCAGATGAAACTTTTCTGCGGCTTGGGTACCGGGGAGTTGATAAAAAGCTGGTTTCCGGAGATTGAGATGGTAGAGGCCGGATGGTATCAGCAGATAATGGATGAAGGATTGAAAATCACTTTTCTGCCTGCCCAGCATTGGAGCAAACGTTCGGTGCGTGATGGCGGACAGCGTCTTTGGGGTGCATTTATGATTCAGGGAGATGGTATGTCTGTTTATTATAGTGGTGATACCGGATATTCACAACATTTTTCGGAGATACCGGAACTTTTCGGTGCTCCCGATTATGCCTTAGTGGGGATTGGTGCTTACAAGCCCCGTTGGTTTATGCGTCCCAATCATATTTCCCCTCATGAAGCATTGACGGCTTCACAAGAGATGCAGGCCGGATTGACTATCCCGATGCATTACGGAACATTTGATTTATCAGACGAGCCACTTCATGATCCTCCTCAGGTATTTGCTGCTGAGGCAAAAAAACGGAAGGTCAATGTGGTTATTCCTGCACTTGGAGAGGTTGTGAAGTTGAAAAGACAGAAGTAAAGATTGTATTATTATTTTTATAAATAACATCGCTTGTCGCACCTCCCTGTGCGGGAAGCACAAATAGAAATAGCAATGAAAAAGGTAGAAATAAAAGAGCTTTCGGAGAATTTTTTTGAAGCCATTGGCAAAGAGTGGATGTTGGTGACAGCCGGTAACAAAGATGGTTTTAATACCATGACTGCCAGTTGGGGAGGTATTGGTTGGCTTTGGAACAAACCGGTAGCTTTTGTCTTTGTTCGCCCCGAACGATATACGTATGAGTTTATTGAGAAAGGCGATTATCTCACCCTCTCTTTTCTGGGAGAAGAAAATAAAAAGATTCATGCCGTTTGCGGATCAAAGTCAGGTAGAGAAGTAGATAAAGTGAAAGAAACCGGATTGAAGCCGTTGTTTACAGAGCAAGGAAATGTGTTTTTTGAACAGTCCCGTCTGAGTTTAGAATGTAAAAAGCTTTATGCGGATGCTATTGATCCTGAAAATTTCTTTGATAAGAAACTGATTGATAAATGGTATGGAGGTGCACATGGCGGTTTTCACAAAATGTATGTGGTTGAAATAGAGAGCGTGTGGATGCGTTGATACTGGTCTGTTACTCTTCTGAGAAGGATGCAGTTGATATAACTTTTCAACCGCATCCTTCTCAGAAGAAATGAATAATCAGATCACCTAAAACCTATTTTTATTTTTCCTTGTTTCCTTTCCACTTTTAGCCATTTTTTTCATTTTGTTTTTTCTTTAGTTGTCACTTTAAAAGAACTTAGGAGTAGTCCACCCATAAGTGCCCCCCATAAAGCACTATTGACAGGTGAGGATGTGATAGGACAACTCCCGGTAGTACAACCTACAAATTTCCAGTACAGAAAACCACCCAATGCACCAACTGCTATTCCTGTCAAAGTAAGCCACTGGCTTTTAAAGAAATTTCTTATCATATTATTCTTTTATTAAAGCTTCGTTTTGAAGCACATAGTTATGTAATCAGTTTAACTGTTTTCTATTAAAACAAATTTCCTTTGGAAAATATTTGTGTAGTAACATTTATTTGCAAATAATTCATGGATTTGATAAGAATTAAGGAAAAGGGATCGATTATTCCGAGTTCGTTCAATTAAGTATATAGTTGTGATTTACTATGATTTTTTTTATTAAAATCCACTCGTCTCCTATAGATTGGATAATTCCTAAGCATGGTTCATCCCATCCTTTCATGTAAAAACTATAAAATTTATTAGAATCCATAATGTACTATTTTTATGTTGTTACCCGTTGGCGGAATTAACTGAGTGCATACTTAACTCTTCCAATCGGGTTGTT
>OGZT01002170.1_pt1 | contig 11606 bp, 9 predicted proteins | sample 1576891 | NCBI WGS metagenome assembly OGZT01 (sample SAMEA3541521, study PRJEB24748) | human gut metagenome | biome: human gut; feature: human-associated habitat; material: faeces | place: China | collected 2012 | reverse complement strand
CCCACATCGTTGATGCCGAGGGCAGCCGCCGCCGTGCCGCCTGCATGGGCGGGATGCTCACCGTGCTGGACGGTGAGGTGCGTCTGGTAGCCACCACATGGGAGTGGGCTGAGCAGATCGACCACACCCGCGCCGAGGCCGCAAAAAAGCGCGCCGAAGAGCTCCTGGCCCGCAAAGACCTCGACCGCCGCGAGTACGAGATGGCACAGGCCCGCCTCAAGCGCGCGCTGGTGCGCACTTCCATCAAGGATTAACAGCTGAAACAAAAACCGGAGCCCCCGCAGGGACTCCGGTTTTTGCTGTCTCAGAAGCTTTTAGAGCATATTTGCCTTCTCAATGAGGCTGCGGATGTGGTGGGCCAGCATCTCGATGGCGGTGGTGTTCTCGCCGCCGTTGGGGACGATGATGTCAGCGTTCCGCTTGCTGGGCTCAACGAAAGCCTCATGCATGGGCTTGACGGTGGTGAGGTACTGGTTGATGACGCTGTCGAGGGAGCGGCCGCGCTCTTTGACGTCCCGCACCAGACGGCGCAGGATGCGCTCGTCAGCGTCGGTGTCCACGAAGATCTTGTAGTCGAACATGGCACACAGCTCCGGCTCCACGAAGGGGAGGATGCCTTCCACGATGAGGACAGGGGCCGGTTCGATGTGCTGCACCTCGTTGCTGCGGTTGAGGTCGGCGTAGTCGTACACCGGGCAGTCGATGGCGCGGCCTGCCTTCAGCTCCTGTAAGTGGTAGATGAGCAGGGCGTTGTCGAAGGCGTCCGGGTGGTCATAGTTCAGCTTGCAGCGTTCTTCAAAGGGCAGCTCGTCGTGGCGTTTGTAGTAGCTGTCGTGGGAGATGAGGCGCACCTCGTCCTCCCCGAAAAGCGCCTTGAGCCGACAGGCCAGTGTGGTCTTGCCGCTGCCGGAGCCGCCTGCGATGCCGATGATCAGATTGTTCATGTTCCAAAAACCTCCGCGTGCCGATTGTTGTAGAAAAAATCCCCAGAGTAGGGTATAATATTCTTATCCTACATAATAACACACTTCGCTCTGTTTTGACAGGGCCGAATCTCCGCTGGGAGGCATTTTGATGAAAAAAATCGTTCCTGCCCCGTACATCGACCAGACTGAGCGCTGGGTCAACGGCTGCGAGAGCATCAGCAGCGTCATGCTGCTCCAGGCCGTGGGCATCGACATCGACCCGGATACCTTCATCGCCCGCGACCTGCCCCACGCCCCTTACTGGGAGCAGGACGGAAAACTCTACGGCCCTGACCCGTGGCAGGTCTACCCCGGCGACCCCCACGACCACACCGGCTACGGCTGCTATTCGCCCTGCATCGTCAAGGCCCTGAACAGCGCTCTGGAGCACGAGGGCGCAGCCGACAAGTTCGAAGTCGTGGACGAGAGTGGCAAGACGGCGGCAGAGCTTTGCTCTTATATCGACGCCGGGATGCCGGTGGTGTTCTGGGCGACGCTGGATTTCCAGCCTGTGCCGGAAAAGCGCGACCACTGGCTGCTGGCCGATGGCACTGACTTTGCGTGGAAGTGCAACGAGCACTGCCTGCTGCTGGTGGGCTACGATGACGAAAACTACTGGTTCAACGACCCGTGGCATGACCACGGCGTCTGCCCGCAGCCGAAACAGCTGGTGGAGGACTGCCATGCGGCCCAGGGGCTGTTCGCAGTCACCCTCCGCCCGAAAGGAGAAGTATGAAAAAAGAAGAATTTCAGCAGAACATGAAAGACAGGATGCAGCAGTTCGAGGACGGCGGCCTCCGGCTCCTGAAAAAGGGTCAGAAAGGCATCGTCCACGCGATCTTCAGCCGCTTCGGGCTGGTGCTGCTGCTCATGCTGCTGCAGGCCGGTGTGCTGTGGAGCGTGTTCCGATGGTTCGGCGGACTGCTGCCTCATTACTTCGGCGGCAGTGTGGCCATGTCGGCCTTCATGGTGGTCTACATCCTCAACAGCGAGATGGATAACAGCGCCAAAATCACATGGATGGTCACCATCGCCATCCTGCCGGTCGTGGGTGTGCCGCTGTTTTTCTATGTCAAGAGCAACATCGGCCACAACGCCCTGAAAAAGCGGGTGACCCACCTCACGGAGGAGGCCCGGGGCTTACAGCCCCAGCCGCTGGCTGCGGCCCAGGAGCTGGCCGAAGCCGACCCCGGCGCGGCCTCGCTGGCGCGGTATCTCCACGGAAAGGGCGGCGGCTTCTCGGTCTACAGGAACACGGAAGTTACCTACTTCCCCGGCGGCGAGGCCAAGTTCGAAGAGCTGCTGCGCCAACTGGAAAAGGCCGAGAAGTATATCTTCCTCGAGTACTTCATCATTGACGAGGGTCTCATGTGGGGCAAGATCCTCGAAGTGCTGGCCCGCAAGGCCGCCGAGGGGGTGGACGTCCGGGTGATGTACGACGGCACCTGTGAGTTCGCCACCCTGCCCCGGGATTACCCCAGCCGCCTCGAAAAGCTGGGCATCCAGTGCCAGGTGTTCTCGCCGGTGCAGCCCTTTGTCTCGACCCATTATAATTACCGCGACCACCGGAAAATTCTCGTCATTGACGGCAAGGTGGGCTTTACCGGCGGCGTGAACCTCGCCGACGAGTACATCAACCACATCGAGAAGTATGGCCGCTGGAAGGACGCCGCCGTCATGCTGGAAGGGGAGGCTGTCCGGCCGCTGACCATCCTCTTCCTCGAGATGTGGAGCATCCTCCGGGAGCCGGAGTTTGAGAAGTTCCTCTCCGTGCCGCCCCACTCCGTCCCGGCGAAGGGGTTCGCGGCCCCTTACGGCGACTGCCCGCTGGACGGTGAGCGGGTGGGAGAGATGGTCTATATCGACCTGCTCAACCGCGCCAAGCGCTACATCCACATCATGACGCCCTATCTCATCCTCGACGGTGAGCTGGAAACGGCCCTCAAGTTCGCGGCAGAGCGGGGCGTGGACGTCCACCTCATCCTGCCCCATGTGCCGGATAAGAAGTTCGCCTATGCGCTGGCGAAGACGCACTACAAGTCTCTGCTGGACTCGGGCGTGAAGATCAGCGAGTGGCTGCCCGGCTTTGTCCACGCGAAGGTCTTTGTGGTAGACGACAGCGAGGCCGTGGTGGGTACCATAAACCTCGACTACCGCAGCCTCTACCACCACTTCGAGAATGCGGTCTGGATGAAGGATACCGCCTGCATCCCCGCCATCGAGAAGGATTTCCAGAAGACGCTGGAATTCTGCCGCGACGTCGAGCCCACCCGGGAGAGCATCTGGGAGGGCAACGTGCTGCTCCATCTGGCAGGAATTTTACTGAAAGTTATTGCACCGTTACTGTAAACCAAAGGGGAATGCCGTTCGGCATTCCCCTTTGGTTTACAAATAATCCTTATCCATCGAGAAGCCCCGGCCGCTGACCTCGGTGACATGGCTCACGATGAGGAAGCAGGTGGGGTCGATGCTGTGGGCCAGCTTTTCCAGCCGGGGCAGTTCCCGGTTGGACACGATACTCAGCAGCACGGCGCTGGACTCGTGGGTGTAGCCGCCCTCGCCGTGGAGGATGGTCACGCCCCGGTCCAGCTGCTCGAGGATGGCGGCACAGATGGCGTCGGACTGGCTGCTGATGATTTTTACCTCGGTGCGGCTGGCACCCATCATCAGCATCTTATCCATGACGACGGTGTGGATGAGCACCATCACAATGCCGTACAGCACCTGCGGCATCGGGCTGAACACAGCCTGCATCAGCAGGACTATGATGTCAAAAGCCAGCATGGTGGCCGACACCGGCAGCTTGAACCACTTGTTGAGCACCAGCGGCGGGATGTCGAGGCCGCCGGTGGATGCACCGGAGCGGATGACGATGCCCAGCGCCACGCCGATGCCGAGGCCCGCGAAGACGGTGCAGAGGAAGATGTCCTCCGTCAGCACCCGGCCATTCGCCATCCCCTCGAACAGGGCGAGGAAGGCGGGGCTGAGAACACTGCTGGCCAGCGTATTGAGGGCGAAGGCCCGGCCCAGGACCACCCAGCCCCAGACCAGCATGGCGAGGTTGATGAAGAGCAGCAGCCCCGAGACGGACAGGCCCGTCAATCGCCCGATGGCCAGTGCGATGCCGGTCGCGCCGCCGGTGATGAGGCCCGCCGGCTCGAGGAACAGCGCAACGGTCAGCGAGTAGAGCGCGTTGCCGAAGATGATGGCAGCCCAGTTCCAGATAAGCTGCTTCCAGTGCGGATTCTGATTCATAGCGTTTCCTCCCATATCCCTTCTATCATACCGGAAAACGGCAAAAAAATCCACGCCCGGCGGCCTGCCGCAGCGTGGATTTTTGTTCATTTGACAGATGAAAATTTGATTTTTTACTCTTCGTCCAGCAGGCGCAGGCCGGCGGTATCGGTGACGGGCAGCGAGAAGACGATGGAGCCGGCCTTTTTGTCGGCGTTGTCCATGATGGCTTTCATGATGGCGTTCTTCTCGGAAGTGCGGCTGACGATGAGCACCAGCTCTTTTTCGTTCACGAGGTCGATGCCCATGAACCTGGCCGCGCCCTCCATGCCGGTGCCTTTGGCGTGGATGACGGTGCCGCCGCCGGCTCCTGCGGCCCGGGCCGCGTCCATGATAGAGCCGGTGTAGCCCTGATTGGCGATGACCAGCAGCAGGTCGTAACGGGTATCTTTCAAGGTGCTTTCCTCCTTCAGCTCAAGGGTCTGGTGTTCGGTGAGGAACAGCAGGGCGCGCTTGCCGCCGATGCTGCTTACCGGGACGATGAATGCGATGCCGGTACCCGGCACATCAATGCGCATCTGGCGGCGCAGGGCTTTCTGGATGCGGGGCCAGCTGTCCGCTGTGATGATGGCAAAGAGCACGGCTTTTTCGGTCTTTTCCAGCCCGAGGGTGGAAAGCGTCTCCTGAACGGCAGTGCCGGCGCCCACAGTGCGGAGGCTGACATCGACGCCGAAGCTTTTATACAGCTTCAGAAAGGCGTCTGTCGTGGGGCGGTCGGTGATGGTGACCAGCCAGTAAAGCGTATTCACGGCAAAGCCTCCTTACAGTTCGATGATGGCATCGTCCGGCAGTTCGGCCAGCAGGGCGGCAGGATCCAGCAGGGGCTGGGCGCTGCGGGCCTTGCGGGTCTTGAGTTGGGCCACAAGGCCCATGAGCTGGACGGTGATGAGGGGCGTCATGGCGACCATGGCCACCACGCCGAAGGCGTCGGTGACGATGTTGCCGCCTACGGCGATGCAGGCACCCTGCGCCAGCGGCAGCAGGAAGGTGGCCGTCATGGGGCCGGAGGCCACGCCGCCGGCGTCAAAGGCGATGGCGGTGTAGAGCTTCGGCACCACAAAGGAGATGCTGATGGCGAAGAGGTAGCCCGGGATGAGGAACCACAAAATCGAGATGCCGGTGAGGACGCGCACCATCGCAAGGCCCACCGAGAGGGCGACGCCGGCCGAGAGGGCTGCGCCCATCGTCCCGGCGGAGATGGCACCGTCGGTGACTTCTTCGACCTGTTTGTTGAGGACATAGACCGCAGGCTCGGCCCGGACGATAAAGTAGCCGATGAGCATCCCGATGGGGATGAGCAGCCACCGGCTGCTCTGGCCGCCCAGGACCTGACCGAGGTAGTTGCCGGCGGGCATGAAGCCGATGTTCGCGCCGGTGAGGAAGAGCACGAGGCCGATGTAAGTATAGGCGAGGCCTACGCCGATGCGGCCCAGCGTCCGCCGGTCGATGTGGAGGGCGGCGAGCTGGAAGATGCCGAACATCACGACGATGGGCAGCAGGGAAGTGGCGATCTCGTGCAGATAGGTGGGCAGGCCCTCGCTGAACAGCTGCCACAGCTCCACCGAGTCGCCCACTTCGGGGATGACCGGCGGCACGTAGCTGCTCTCGCTGGCATGGAAGACGATGCCGAGGATGAGGACGGCGAGGATGGGACCTACGGAGCAGAGGGCTACGAGGCCGAAGCTGTCGTCCGCTGCATGGCGGTCGGAACGGATGGCCGACACACCGACGCCCAGCGCCATGATGAAGGGGACGGTCATGGGGCCGGTGGTGACGCCGCCGGAGTCGAAGGCCACGGCCAGAAACTCTTTCGGCACGAAGGCAGCCAGAAGGAAGATGGCAGCGTAAAAGATGACCAGCAGCCGGGGCAGCGGGATGCCCAGCAGCATACGCAGGAAGGCCATGACGAGGAAGATGCCCACGCCCGTAGCCACCGAGAGGATGAGGGTCATGTTGGGGATGGAGGGTACTTGGTTCGCAAGCACCTGTAAGTCCGGCTCTGAGATGGTGATGAGGAAGCCCAGCAGGAAGCCTACGCCGATGATGAGGAAGAGTTTCTGGCTCCGGGTGAGCATGGAGCCGACCCGCTCGCCCATGGGGGTCATGCTCATCTCGGCACCCAGAGTGAAGAACATGATGCCGACGATGATCATGGCTGCGCCCAGCAGAAAGCAGAGCAGGATGCTCGGGGAAACGGGGGCGATGCTGAAACAGAGGATCAGCACGATGGCCGCGATGGGCAGGACGGCCTGCAGTGCCTCCAGCAGCTTTTCCCGAAGCTTGGGGAGGGATGATCTGATAATGATGTCCACCAGCCTTTCCCGCCCGGAAGCAGTGCCGCCGGGCGTTGGAATTGAGAAATATTTCCTTATCAAGTATACAAAAACAGACAAAAGTCCGTCAACAGAAGAGCGGCTAAGATTGGCAAAGAAACAGAAATGTTACAAAAAGAAAAGGCTGTCGTGCTTTTGCACAGCAGCCTTGAAGATCAGAAGTTAGATGCCCTGCTTTGCCAGAACGTCAGAAGTCGGGGTGGAGAACACCGGAATATCGGCGTAGGGGTCGGGAGTGTTGTCGGCGGGCAGGGCCTTCATGTAGGCGTCCATGGACTCGGCCACCTTCTTGGCGATGGCCACGGCCTCCACGACGGTGCGCGCGCCCATGACGGCGTCGCCGCCGGCGAATACGCCCTCGCGGGTGGTGCTGCCGTCCTCGTTGACGGTGAGCAGGCCGCGCTGGTTGGTCTCGATGCCGGTGGTGGTCTTCACGAGAGAGTTCTCAGAACCCTGGCTCACCGAGACGATGACGCCGGTGTGGGGGTAGAAGGTCTCGCTGCCCTCTACCTGGGTGAACTTGCCGTCCTCGCCCTTCACGGTGTCGCGGCAGATGATGCCGTTCTCACGGATCTCCACCGGAGCCTTGCAGAAGCGGAAGCCCACGCCCTCGAGCTTGGCGTACCGCACTTCATGCTCGGAAGCGCTGATGCACTCCTCGTCACGGCGGGCGTAGCAGGTGACGTGGCGTGCGCCGTTGCGGATGGCAGTGCGGGCGCAGTCCATGGCGGAGTTGCCCACGCCAATGACAGCGATGTCGTCGCCCAGCTGGAAGGCCTTGGAGTTGGCCAGATAGTCGATGCCGAAGGCCACGTTGCCCAGCGTCTCGCCCTTGATGTGCATGGCGTTGGCCTTCCACAGACCGGCGCCGATAAAGACGCTCTTGTAGCCGTCCCGGAAGAGGTCGTCGATGGTGATGGTCTTGCCGATGGCGGTATTGGGGCGGACGTGGATGCCCTTCAGCTCGAGGTGGCGGTACTGGAAGTCGTCCAGCACGCTGTCGGGCAGGCGGTAGTTGGGGATGCCGTACCGCATGACGCCGCCGATCTTGTCGCGGGCGTCGAAGATGGTGACATCGTAACCCCAGCGTGCCAGCAGGACGGCGACGGTCAGGCCCGCTGGCCCCGAGCCGACGACAGCGGCCTTCATGCCGTTTTTAGGGGCGGGGCCGGAAGTCATCTTGTTGGCGTAGGTGGTGGAGATGTAGTCCTCGATGATGGAGAAGTGGACGGGGTCGTGGCTGGGCATCCGGTTGCGGATGCAGTGGCCCTCGCACTGGTTCTCGTGGTTGCACACGAGGCTGCACACAGTGGTCAGGGGGTTGTTTTCAAACAGCATCCGGCCGGCGTCGTCGAGGTGATTGTCCTTGAGCAGGCGGATGACCTCGGGGATGTTGGTGTGGATGGGGCAGCCCTGCTGGCACATCGGCTTTTTGCAGCCGAGGCAGCGGTTGGCTTCGTCCAGAACGTGAAGTGCCATGGTTCCTCCTTGTACCTGTCGAACAGGCGGTGTTGTATCCAAGTATCTTTACTATAATACACCGAAACTGTCTCGGCATACAAGTGCCGAAATGACAAAATTTGCAGAAAATTTTCTGTCATTACGTCAAAAAGATATTTTTTTGACGAAGTAGACCGCCCATGGCCTCCGGCGAAACGCGGCAGAGCGTACCAAAATCGGCGGCGGCAAGCTGCGCCTCGGCCATCTGGGTGCAGGCACCGCCTGATCCCCGCAGACGGGCCAGCGAGTGGGAGACAGGGAGGGTGCAATTTTTTAAGAAAGGAAGAGCATCCTTCTTCCCTCCCAGCAGGTGGAGATAGGGCGGAAGGGCGGGGAGACTGTCGGCGGTGCAGCCCAGCGCGGCGTCCATGGCGAGGCGGCGCATCCGCGCCCGGGGGTAGCGGACGGTGGTGAGAGCGTCCAGCAGTTCGTCGTAGGTGGTGCTGGTACGGATGGCGGCTTCCAGACGGTGCTCCAGTCCCTCGGAGACGCCGCGGATGTCTGCAAAGGGCGCTTTGCCCCGGCAGGCAGACCGGAGAAGGGCCAGCTCACACCGCCCGGCGGCGGAAAAATCGGTGTACTGCCCGGCGGCGTAAGCCTCCTGATAAAGCGGGAAGACCGCCTCGGGAACGTAAGGTGCGACGGCGTCCGCTCCGCCCTCGGCCCAGAGCTTGCGAAGTGCGCTGGCGCTGGCGAACTGCCCGTGGGCAGAGTGGAGCGCCTCACCGTGGTTCGCGCCTTGCCGGGGCAGGGGATAAGCCTCCATCCGAGGCGCAAGGCTGCGGATAGCCCGGCAGTATTCGACAGCGAGGTTGTTGTTGGGCTTGTCCAGTAGGGAGGCGACCCGCTCGTCAGATGCAAGCTGAGCCGCGGCGGCCTGCCGCGCGGCGGCAAAGCTCCGTGCGCCGCCCGCAAGCCGGGCTTTCAGGGCGGCGCGGTAGGAGCCGCTGTCAAGAAGCTCGGCGGCCTCCATCAGAAGAGCCGCGTCGGGCGTCTCGGCACCGAACACCAGACCGTCGCACCCGGCGGCGGCAAGCAGCGCCACGCCCGCCCGGGCGAAGGCCTCTGCCCCCGCGCAGGCACAGGGAGCAGGCAGGGCAAACACAAGGTCAGCCCCGCAGGTGAGGGCGGACCGGGTGCGGACAGCTTCGGGCAGGAGGGGCAGCGCCCCCCGCTGCACCAGCGAACAGCTCATGGCGACGGCGACGCGCTCTGCACCCAGCGCTTTTGCCTGCGCCAGCTGCCATGCGTGGCCGTTGTGGAAGGGGTCGTATTCGGCGATGATACCGGCAAATTTCATGGCGTGACCTCAAAAGTTTGTGAAATATCTGTCATACTGCATGGAGAACTGGGGCAGAATGACGGGATTCTGGGCAGGATGTACAAAAAAGCCCGGGGACTTCGTGGCAGGCTTTGCCGCCATTGCGGCTTGAAAACCGGCCGACCCTATTATATAATAATTCTAGGAATCTGTAAAATTCTGCCCTCTCGGGGGTGGACAAAAACATATCTGGAGGAAACAAGAAGATGAAAATTCTGGTTATCAACTGTGGTTCTTCTTCCCTGAAATATCAGCTCATCGATATGGACGGTGAGAAGGTGCTGTGCAAGGGCCTGTGCGAGCGCATCGGCATGGAGAGCAGCATGATCACCCATGACGCCAACGGCCACAAGGCTACCACTCCCGCGATCTTCCCCACCCACACCGAGGCTTTTGCTGAGGTCGTGAAGAAGATGACCACCGGCGAGGGCAAGTGCATCGACGATGTCAGCGAGATCACCGCCATCGGCCACCGCGTCGTCCACGGCGGTGAGAAGTTCAAGGCCAGCTGCCTGATCACCGACGAGGTCATCAACACCATCCGTGAGCTGAGCCCCCTGGCTCCTCTGCACAACCCCGCAGGCATCCTCGGCATCGAGGCAGCCCGCAAGGTCTTCGGCAACGTCCCGATGGTCGCTGTTTTCGACACCGCTTTCCACAGCACCATGCCCCCGAAGGCTTATATGTACGCCATCCCCTATGAGTACTATGAGAAGTACGGCGTCCGCCGCTACGGCTTCCACGGCACCAGCCACAAGTACGTTGCTCACAAGGCTGCTGAGTACCTCGAGGAGCCCATTGAGCGCCTGAAGCTCATCACCTGCCATCTGGGCAACGGCTCCTCCATCGCCGCTGTCGATCAGGGCAAGGTCGTTGATACCTCCATGGGCATGACCCCGCTGGCCGGCCTGATGATGGGTACCCGCTGCGGCGACCTGGACCCCTCTGTGGTCAACTACCTGAAGTACACCCTGAACATCACCGGCCACGAGCTGGACGAGATCCTGAACAAGAAGTCCGGCCTGCTGGGCATCTCCGGTGTTTCCAGCGACAAGCGTGACGTCGAGGAGGCTGCTCTCCACGGCAACAAGCGCGCTCAGCTGGCTTCTGACATGCTGAACTACCAGATCAAGAAGATCGTCGGCAGCTACATCGCAGCTATGGGCGGTGTGGACGCCATCGTCTTCACCGGCGGCATCGGCGAGCACGACGAGATCGCCCGTGCAAAGGTCTGCCACCACATGGATTGGCTGGGCATCCGCATCGATAGCGAGAAGAATGAGCATCCCGTGGGCGATGTCTGCGACATCACCGCCTGGGGCGCCAAGGTCCGCACTCTGGTCATCGCTACCGACGAGGAGCTGATGATCGCCCGCGACACCAAGGAAGTCCTCGAGAAGTAATCTCTGCATTTAAGGCATCCAAGGCCGCACTGCTCCCCCAAAGGGCGGTGTGGCCTTTTTGCTGTTTTGCACGAGCAAAGACCGTCTTATTATGCCGAATGCACAAAAAAGCGGGCGAGGGGTTGTTTTTTGGTTGACAAATCAAAAAAAGAACGGTACAATAGGGGAGTCCTCAGCTAGAGGACGTTTACTCATTCAAGCCCCTGGTAAGCTTACGATCAGCGCTATGGTCCCTAAAAACCAAAGGTATGGTTACAATCCTTCCGTGGGCAAGAACTAAACAAAGAGGAGATACTACTATGTTCGAAGACAAGACTTTAGTTTGCAAGGACTGCGGCAAGGAGTTTGTTTGGACTGCTGGTGAGCAGGAGTTCTACGCATCTCGCGGCTTTGAGAACCAGCCCCAGCGCTGCAAGCCCTGCCGTGATGCCCGCAAGAACGGCGGCGCACGCAGCAACGGCGGTGAGCGCCAGATGTTCGACGCTGTCTGCGCAGCTTGCGGCAAGGCTTGCAAGGTTCCCTTCCAGCCCCGTGAGGACCGTCCGGTCTACTGCTCTGACTGCTTCGCTCGCATGAAGCAGAACTAAGCGCTGATTCTACAATCTGAAGCTTAACGGCCCCCGCACTGCTTGCAGTGCGGGGACTTTTGTTTTCTCTGGGGGAGGGGGAGAGACTTCGCGCTTGTGGCGCGGGGTTAGAGCGCGGTTGCGCGAGGTCAAGTTCTCTTTTGCGTGCCAAAAGAGAACCAGAAAACCACCAGCGATTTCGACGCGCTGGATCCACGAGAAAG
>OGZT01002152.1_pt1 | contig 11707 bp, 9 predicted proteins | sample 1576891 | NCBI WGS metagenome assembly OGZT01 (sample SAMEA3541521, study PRJEB24748) | human gut metagenome | biome: human gut; feature: human-associated habitat; material: faeces | place: China | collected 2012 | reverse complement strand
ATATGCACAACTTATTTCCTGACATTTTTTAGTGAATTAATTCCGCCAACGGGTAGAATATATTTAATTCATCTTATTCTAAATTTATTATTCCGACCGCATTAATATCCTATGGGGTTTTAACAAGAGAAAACAGATGGTTGCAAGAGTTGGATCACAGTACAAATCATGAAATTCACGAACACTATTTGGGTTCGCTCCATATTGATGATTATTCCCAATTCGCTCCGGCAGTAGCCGTATATGGTTTGGATTTATTCGGAATAAAAGCAAAGCATAACTTCAGGGATAGGACGTTCATTATGGCTACCTCGCATATACTTATGTTCGCCAGCGTTCAAACAATAAAAAGAACGACTAATATAGAACGTCCTGATGGTTCAAATAACCACTCTTTCCCTTCGGGGCATACGGCGACAGCATTTGTTGGCGCTCATATTTTGTTCAAAGAATATAAAGATGTTTCACCCTGGATAGGAATTGCAGGTTATACTATTGCAGCAGGTACAGGAGCTTTACGGGTAACTAATAAAAAGCATTGGGTCAGCGATGTCGTTACTGGTGCTGGGATTGGTATTTTAAGCGTTGAAATTGCGTATATGTTGCTACCGGCATTCCATAATGTTTTAGGCATTAAAAATAGTAATAAAAGTTTGGTCATTGCACCATCTTTAGGTTCTGGCAACTATGGAGTGGGACTCTCATATACATTTTAATATTGGGATAACAAGCAGTATGAAGTCATAAGAATATTAAGAACTTAAATTTATAATCATGATAAATTTCGTCGATAAACTACAAAAGGAGATCAGGCAGAAGATTCAACAGATCGAAGCCGAGGATAAAAATATTCTAAAAAAATCTCTCGATGCCTCACACGTATTGGGCGAGGGTTTCGACCGATTAAAGGAATTTATCATAGCATACCAGTTCCAAAATGAGGATGAAGAAATACTCTTTTTTAAAGAGATAAAACCTAAGATATTCTGTCACCTGATTTATTACCGTAAAGTGTATAATATCGAGATGCACCGTCCGGTTGCCAGTGTGGAAGCACAAAAGGAATATCTTAAAAGAAAACTGGACGCTATTCAAGATTTCAACGACAAGATATTAGACTTTTACCGATATTATCGTTCAGGTGCAACATACCTGGATGCAGCTTATTTCGTTCGCGGCCAACCTGACACAGAACAATATCTTGAAACATTCTACTATGAGCGTGATCCGCAATTTTCAACCAATGCGGATTTTAAGGTCGCCAAAATTATAGCAAACGATATGCTGCAAGCATATCTGCTTTCGGAACTTGAACTGTTGGATAACTATATGCAAAAACCCAGTGCGACTTCTTTTCCGAGAGTAAAACTGACCTGGACAGGCAGTAAGACTGACTTAATTGAACTGATCTATGCACTTGATACCGAAGGTTGCTTCAATAACGGAAAGATACCCTTGATACAGATTGCTGCCTATTTTGAAAATGTCTTCAATATTGATCTCGGCAACAATGTAGCCCGTAATTTCTACGATATGCGTATCCGCAACCATCCCACTCCGTTTATCGACCGTTTGCGCGAGGAAATCCTCAAACGAATGGATAATACAAAGCCAGGAGGAAAAGGCAAGGACAAAAAATAAAAACTAACTTAAAAAAATAAGAGTATGAAAAGAATCATTTTATTATCATTAGTTTCCCTTTTGTTCTCCTGTGGTACGACGAGCAAATATGAAAAGGTAATTGCTGATTTTGTCCAAACCGACAGTAAGGGTGCGAAATTGGATATGAATTTTAAAGCAGAAAAGCTGGAAGAAGTAAGCCGTGTAACCGTAGCAGATAGTATTAAAATAATCACGGACAATTTTAATACCGAGAGAGACAAGCAAATGGCCTCGCTTGAAAAAACACTCAGTATATTTACTGAAAACATTGAAAAAGCGAAAGTCGCCCACAGACCGTCCCAAACTATGATAAACTCTTATCAGTCCAGCATCGACAAAACTAATGAACGGATTAATGCGCTTAAAGAAAGCGTTCCAGAAGAACTGGCAAGGTATGAGAACAGGGATGCAAGTGATATTTTGACGGTTGTTGTTCGCTGTACTTATTCCGTTGATGAGCCGATAACAAATAAGAGAACAACAGAAACGTTCGACTTCTTCCTTTCACCGGATGGAACAAGATGTTATTTCCAGAAAAGGGTAAAGGAATAACCGTTGATATACTACAAACATAAAAGGCTTTCCTGTTCAGAAAGCCTTTTATGTTTATTTGTGGTTGAATAAACTATTTATTTTTTGCTGATTAATATATAAATCTTATATTTGCAGATAGATAACAGAGTTATTTGAAAGCATGAAAAACTAAGTGTATCTAAGCACTTTATACTTACTTATCTACTGCCCCTTTCATGCGAGAATCTTCAAAAACTGTTGATAGTCAATTTAATATCCTCAGACTACCACAAATATAAGAAAAAATATCAATTGCTATCTCTTCCGCATCCTGTTTATTCCCCAGATAGATATACATGAATCGACACAACGCTTCAAAATAGCTATCAAATAATAGCTTAAACGCTTGCTTATCCCCAGATTTGAGCAGTCTTAATAAAAAAATATCATTCATTATTTAGTTCATATTTAGTTCATATTGAGTTCATTTCACAAACATACAAAAAAATAATTTAAAAAAGTGTATAGTATAAATAAGGGTACACTCGAATTCTCGTGTCATAGTATTGTAAACAGCTAAAAACGTTATATGAAAAAAAATATCCCTTGGGATTTAATCATCTCTAAATTAAAAGGCGAACTTACTGCCGGCGACGAACAACTGTTTGAAAAATGGTTGTCCGTTGCAGAAAACAAAGAACTTTTTGAAGAACTTCAGGAAGTTTGGAAGCAAGTACGCACTAAAGCTGTTGAATATACTGTGAATACGGATTCATGCTGGAACGAGCTAATACGTCGTATGAACGAAAAAGAAATGGCTAAAAAAGAGGAGAAAAAAGTTGTTGGTAATAAGCAGAGCAATAAAGCAATGGTCTTTATACGTAAATATGTAGCCGCAGCTTGTATTCTGGCAACCCTATTTGCATCGGCTTCTTTTTATTTTGGCATGAAAATAGGGCGTCCCGAACTCGCACAGCAGACTTACACAAACTGGGGTGGAAAATCTAAAATAGTACTGCCTGACGGAACCTCCGTGTGGGTTCATTCAAAAACAACCGTAGGATATAATACCAATTTTCAAGTAAAAGAAAGAGTGGTGAACCTGACCGGAGAAGCTTATTTTGATGTAACTCACGATAAAAATAATCCTTTTGTAGTACAAATGGATGGCGTAAAAGTAGTAGTACACGGAACTAAATTTAATGTAGAAGCTTTTCCGGAATCGGACAACATCTATGTCAGCCTGCAAAAAGGTTCCGTTTCTTTAGAAACTGCGAACGAACATCATATGTTGCGTCCCGGTGAAGTTGCAACTTACAATAAACGTAACCATGATATTAAAGTAGAAAAAGGAGATGTGAACCTGGCAGTTTCCTGGGCGAATGACCAGATGTTATTCCGAAACAAAAACTTGGGAGAAATTTGCCGATTCTTATCCAAATGGTATAATGTGAAAATAAATCTTTCACCGGAGCTGAAAGATCAGTTCAGATATACGTTTACACTGCGCCATGAACCTCTGGAAGAAATTTTGCGAATTATGTCACGTATACATCCGATAGCATATTCGTTCGATGAGGAAAACGTAGTGACTATTGGTAAAAAATAACAATTCATTAATAAATTAACCGATTGCCAGGTAAAGTTTAATCTCGAGTAAGGATTTGAATGGCAATCTATTAGTTACCTTTTTTAATCTATTAAATAAACAATGATTAGCATTTATGAAAAAAAATGTAAGCTCTGTTCATTGAACATATGGAACATTGCTTTGATCTTATTTGTGCTTTTATTCACATCTTGCAAGGATGACGATACCGATCCCGGACGTGAAGGCTGGATAAGAGTATTACCTCTCGAATTGAATATTCCCGCAAGTGGCGGAAATCAGGAAGTCTATCTGGTAGTAACCGAAGATGTTGATCTTGCCAATGTACAGTTTTCTGTTATCGGAGAAGGAAAAGACTGGTGCTATCCGGTGCTGGAAGATAATTTACTAAAAGTAACCTTTGAGCCTAATTATTATGAAGAGCCACGCGCTACAGTGATAACACTCACCTATGGAGATCTAAGAAGAGAAATACCTGTAACTCAGGCCGCTTCCAGCGGGTCAGCTGACGTGAAGATAGAAGTAACAAACGCTGAAGCTACCACTGAAGAAGTAGAATCTGAGCAGCGTGGCATCATCAATTCATACGATGGTGATTACATCAGTTATTTCAATTCCAAGTTCGGAGCATTCACCGACTGGCCTTTCCTGATTACATATACATTGAAAGACTGCACATCACTGGATTACATCATTTACCATCCACGTACTGACAATGGAACAAAATACGGTGCTTTCAATGATTTTGAGGTCTGGGTATCTACCGAAGAGAAACCAGAATTCGTGAAAGTAAAAGAATATACTCTGGAAACCAATTATGTTACGGCCACCATTCTGAACTTAAATGAACCGGTAAAGAATGTAAAACAAGTACGCTTCGTTATCAACGCCGCTCACAACAACCGTATTAGTTGTGCTGAAATGGAATTTTTCCGTATAAGTGCTAACAAATACGACTACACCAAAGTATTTACCGATAATACTTGTTCAGAACTGCGTGAAGGAATCACCGAAACTGATATTCGGAAAATGCCGGGCGAAACATATAAAAAACTGGCAACAGCCCTACTGAATGGTTCCTATAATCCGGAATACAGAGTGGCAGAATATCGTCCGTACCAGAATCCGAATGTAATGGCAGAGGTGAACAAAACCTCTACTTATAGCTTACGCGATAATCCCACTGGCATCTATGTAGAGCAAGGTGAAGAACTGACAGTACTTGTAGGCGATACGAAAGGTCAAAACCTTTCCATGATTGTACAGGATTTGAGATTAGGTTACAACAGTAGCAAATCTTATGCACTGAAAGAAGGAGAAAACACTATAAAAATATTATCCGACGGTTTGGTTTACATTCAGAATCTAACTAATGAAAAAATTCCATTGACATTGGAGACTGAGGCTGACAAGCAAGCTGCTGCAGCTAAAACGGTGAAAATACATTTCCCGTTCGCTAAAGTAAATGGCTACTTCGATGCACAGACCGGTACACAAGCCGAATTTGAAGAAGTACTGCGCAATGCCAAATATCAGGACATCGATGTATTGGGCAAATATGTACACATCACCTGGACAGTGAACGATTATAAAGAAGCCAATACACCGATCCTGGAAGTAATGGATCTGATGGATGAAGTCGTTCGTCTGGAATGGGATTTCATGGGACTGTTCAAATACAATAAATTATTTGGCAACCGCATGTACCTGCATGTGGAATACAACAGTAAGAATCCGTATTCAGCTGCCAACCACACAGCCTACTTACCAAGCTACAAAGGGGTATTCTGTACCACTACAGAATTGAAAAGCCGTGTTTGGGTATTAGGTCATGAGATCGGCCATAGCAATCAGACTCGCCCGGGACTGAAATGGACAGGTACTACCGAAGTTACCAATAATATTTGTGCTAACTACGTCAGAGGTGCATTCGGAAAAGGCTCCAGATTAATGGATCAGGATAAGCCGGGTATGACTGTTTACGAAGAAGCCATTCAACGTATTATTGAAGCTGAACAACCCCATTGCCTGGACAATGCTTCTGATGAATATTATGTAAAACTGGTACCTTTCTGGCAATTGAAGCTTTACATTATGGATGTGTTGGGACAAGAAGACTTCTATCGCGATTTGTATGAACATTATCGCACAACTCCGGATCTGGATACTTCAGTTGATACACAAGGTATCTTGCAATTAGACTTTGTTCGTCAGGTATGTAACGGAGCCAAAATAGACTTCCTGGATTTCTTTGAAAAATGGGGGTTCCTCCGTCCGGTGGATAAGACATTCAATGATTACGGTAACAAGAATTTCACAGTAACCCAAAAACAAATCGACGACTTGAAAGCGGAAATCCGGGCAAAGGGTTACAATAAAGCACCGGAGAATTTGTACCTGATTACTGATGAAAACTTTGAATCGTATAAAAAATAAAATCTGAATCTAATTTTTTATAATAATGAAAACATTGAGATATATAACTAATAAATTGGCATTGGTGCTGACAGGAGTTTTACTCCTGTCTGGCATGGCAGCCTGCGATGACAAAGATGACAACACAAGTATAAAAGTGAACCGCATGATGGTAACGGATGTACCGGATGAAGTAATTTCTTTGATAGAAGGCGACACTTGGAATACGAAAGTCACTACATTGCCCGAAGGTGCGATAGATGCTGATGAATATACATACCGGTACACTACCGGAAACGACAAAGTATTCACCGTTGATGAAAATGGGGTGATTACTGCTACCGGAATAGGTGAATCCGTGCTAACCGTATGGTCTGTTAACAACACAGATATGTGGACTACTTGCCTCGTGAAAGTGGAAAAACGCATTTATCCGGTTACCTCCATCACCATTCCCGAAAAGTATCAGAAGTACTATATGGGCGTAGAATCTACTTTCAATTTAGGTGGTGTAGTGACTGTAAACCCGGACAATGCAACTACTCCTGATGTAGTTTATTCATCTTCCGACGCCATGATTGCAGAAGTAAATGAGTATGGCGAAGTGTATACCAAAGCTTTAGGAGATGTTACAATCACTGTAAAAGCCGTGGATGGAAGCAATGTAAGCGCAACTTGTGAGGTTTATGTACGTGATATTGATCACTCGAGCTTATTGGATCGCACCAACTGGACCGTAACTACCTCTCATGACTATTTCTCTGACGGAGTAATAAATGGCGCTCCCGAATGTTTGATCGATGACGACGAAAAGAGTTGTCTGGCATTGGTTAAACCAGGAAAGCTTACAATAGGTAAAGATGAATCGGTTTTCTTTGTAATCGACATGCAGACTCCGCAAAACTTCGACTTCTTTGTATTACGTCACCGTACTTATCAAAATACAACCGCTAACCTCCGTGTTACAAAAGTATCTGTTTATGGAAGTAATGACGGAGAAAACTATACGGAAGTTATAAAAGAAGCTCCAATAGCCACCGCAGCTACAATTAGTAGTGTAACTGTCGATCTACCTGAAAATGTAAGTTACCGTTACTTCAAATTAACCTACGATGGATGGAGTAATAGCGGTAATACAATCCAAATCTCAGATTTCAATATTGGTAATAAGAAATTTATGGACTATACTCCCGAAGACCATTCGCCTGAAGAATAACCTCGGGAGGAAAATCCCCCTCCAATGAACTTCAAGGGTGGTGTCAACCCATTGCCCACCCTTGAATATTCAATCAATGATTAAGGGAATGAGTAGGCTTAAATCTTTTAAGCCAAGGCTCTTATTGCACTTCATCGTTAACTTATAATTTAAAAAAATATGAATCTAAAACATTTAGTATTTCTTTTGTTGCTGTTCGTCTGTGTTAATTTATCCGCACAGACTAAGGAGAAGCAGATTACTATCAGTTTCTCGAACATACCACTGTCTGAAGCTATGGCTCGCATAGAGAAAGCAAGCGGATATACCTTCTTCTATGATGCAAAACAGACTGACATCAAGCAGACGGTCAGTTTAAATGCGAAAAAAGAACTTATTTCTGAAGCCTTGAAGAAAATGTTTTCCAAGACAAACTTGAATTTCGAGGTAACAAGTACTCAAATCGCTTTGTTCCCTAAAAAAGAGGTAAAACAGGTAGGACAGCCAATCAATATTCAAGGAAAAGTAGTAGATGAGACTGGTGAACCAATCATTGGAGCCAATGTCGTAGAAGAAGGAACCACTAACGGAGTAATTACCGACTTAGACGGTAACTATACTTTGATGGCTCCTGCCGGTGCAAACTTGAAGATTTCCTATATCGGATATGCTACACAAGTAGTGAAAGCCGGTCGCAGTACAATCGTAAAAATGGCAGAAGACTCCAAAACATTGGAAGAAGTGGTAGTAGTAGGTTACGGTACCATGAAGAAGAAAGACTTGACCGGTGCAGTAGCCTCACTGAAAGGAAGTGATTTGGAAAAAGAACAGCCCAGAACTATTCAGGATATGCTTCGTACAGGAGTAGCCGGTTTGTCAGTAGGTATTGAGACTGATACAAAAGGAAATTCAAGCATGATGATCCGCGGTAAGAATAACTTACGTGCAACAGATAATGACAAGAGTTCTTTGGAACCATTAATCGTACTGGATGGCGTTATCTATTCCGGACAGATGACGGATATCAACCCGAATGACATCGAACAAATAGATATTTTGAAAGATGCCAGCTCAACAGCCGTATATGGTGCAAAAGCAGCCAATGGTGTTGTATTGATCACTACGAAAAAAGGAACGGGCTCTAAGAAACCGGTTATCAACTTCAGCGGTACATGGGGACTTTCAATGGTAAATTCATTGCCTGACGTATATGAAGGAGAAGATTTCATCAACTTCCGTCGAGATGTGGAATTGAGCAAAGATCCTACAAAAGCTGCACAAGGATACTTCAACAATCCGGCATATATGACCAATACTGAATTGGCAGCATGGATGGGAAACTCCAAAGGAGATCCCACTAAAGAATATCTGACCCGTCTTGAGCTGACCAGTACGGAAGTTACCAACTATCTGGCAGGTAGAACTGTAGACTGGAGAGATGTAATTTATCAAGATGTAGCTCTTCGTCAGGACTATACAGTAAGTGTAGCCGGCAAAAAAGATGAAATGTCTTATTACTCTTCCGTCAATTACCTGAAAAATGAAAGTAACGTTCGCGGTGCAGGCTATAGTGCCATTCGTGCCCGTATTAACCTTGAGAACAAAGTACAATCTTTCCTCACCTATGGTGTAAACGCACAATTTACTTCACGTGATGAAGGCTATACTGGAAACGACACTGGCTATTATTCTTCTCTTTCTCCTTATGGAAGTATTTACGAAGAAGATGGAACAACACTCAAATATTATCCTACGGGCAATAATAACCAAATCAACCCATTGGTAACACCAGCTTACACAGCCAAACGCAATGATATTGAGAACCTGAATGCTTCTATCTATATGAAGATTAACTTACCGCTTGGATTCTCTATACAAACGACTTACTCTCCACGTTTTGAATGGACTAACTACCTCTATCAGAAGTCGGCAGACCATCCGAGTGCAGGTTCACAAAACGGACGTGCAGAACGTAAACAGACTAAAGATTTTTACTGGCAGTGGGATAATATGCTGAAATGGAACAAAGTTTTTGGCAAACACTCCTTCGACTTCACTTTCATTGCCAACTGGGAAAAATTCCAACGCTGGCAAGACGAGATGACCAATGAAGACTTCCAACCAACTGATGACTTGGGTTATGGCGGTATTGGTTTCGGTACCACTCCAAAGATAGAAAGTAACGATATTTATCGCACCGGCGATGCCTATATGGGACGTTTACACTATGTATACGATCAACGCTATCTAATCACAGCCACTGTACGTCGTGACGGTTACTCAGCTTTCGGTTTGGCAAATCCGCGTGCCACTTTCCCGGCTGTTGCTTTGGGTTGGGTATTCTCCGAAGAAAAATGGTTAAACATGCCGGAATGGTTTGAATATGGTAAGCTTCGCCTTTCCTGGGGTAAAAACGGTAATCGTGCCGTCGATACTTATGCCGCTTTCATGCAACTGTCTCCCCGTAAATATTTGTATGTTGATCCGGCAACAGGTAAACTTATTACAATCAACACATTCTATGCTATGACAATGGCAAATCCCAATCTGAAATGGGAATCTACCGTTTCTTGGAATGCCGGTTTGGACTTCACTTTACTGAAAGGTCGCCTGAACGGTAGTTTAGATGTATACAAGAAGATCACAAAAGATCTGTTGGTAAGCCGTGAACTACCCAATCTTATCGGATACTCTACAGTAATGTCAAATATTGGTGAAGTGCAGAACCACGGTGTTGAATTATCATTAAACTCTACCAATATCAAAATGAAGAATCTGACATGGCGCACTTCATTCAGCTTTGCTTACAACAAAAACAAGATCACGCATCTGTATGGCATCATGGAAGACATCAAAGATGAAGCCGGAAATGTAATCGGACAAAAAGAAGCCGATGATATCAAGAACAAGCGTTTCATCGGTCATGATATTGACGAGATTTGGGATTACAAAGTAGTTGGTATCTGGCAGGAAGAAGATCGCGAAGAAGCAGCCAAATACGGTCAGCAACCGGGTGATGTTCATTTGCTCGATGTAGACGGCAACGGGTCATATACCAATGAAGACAAAGTGTTCCAGGGTACAAAAACTCCACGTTTCCGTTGGAACATGCGTAATGAATTTACCTTGTTCAAGAACCTGACTTTCTCTTTCAGCATGTACTCTTATTTAGGACATAAGCAGACATTAGGACGTTTCACGAATGACAATGCACTGCTAAATGTAACGAACCAAATCAAACGCGAGTACTGGACACCGGAAAATCGTAACAACGAATATCCTCGTCTGGCAAGCAAGAAGCCGAGCGGCGTTACTTATGCCATTTATAAAAATGCTTCTTTCCTGCGTTTCGACAATATCTCATTGGGATACTCTTTCCCAAAAAGGTTGATCGAACCCTTGAAGATTCAGGCACTCAACATCAATGCAACCATGAAAAATGCGGGATATATCTCCAACTGGCCTGGTTACGACCCGGAAAACAGTGATAAAAACACCCCAAGAATCATTTATTTTGGAATTAACTTGACTTTATAATACCCGAAGAAATATGAGACTAATCAATAATAAAGCAGGTATAGCCTGCATCATTGGATTTTCGATGTTAGCCAGTAGCTGTTCAGACTGGTTGGATCCCAAACCGCTGTCATTCTATACACCGGAAAACTCGTTTATCAATTACAACGGTTTGAAGACAGGAACCGATATGTTGAATCGCGACGTACGCTATTTTGATTTCTACCCCACTGCCGGTTCGGCAGACCCTTGTATCCTTTCCGAATACTTTTTCTCGGATATGAGTGTCAACGGACGTACAGATGCTGCCAACTCTCCGCAAGATTTGATTCGTCAGATCACTCCGAGCGCTTCATTGACAGGAAATGCCAGTCAGATTAATAACTTCTGGACATACCTTTACAAAGGTATTAAAGATGCAAATACTCTGCTGACCCGTTCAAAAACTGCAAAATTCGATAACGAACAGCAACGTTTGGAAATTGAAGGTCTGGCCTGCTTCCACCGCGCTTTCCGTTACTATCGCTTAGTAAACCAGTTTGGCGATATCCCGTTCATTACAGAGGAAGTTACTGCTCCCCGTTACGATTTCTACACTACTAAGCGTGAAGCTATTTTGCGCTATCTGAAGAAAGATCTGGAACGTACTGCTCCTGCTCTGTCCAATCAAGTATATATCGGCATGGTAACTCAGGCTGCTGCTTACCACCTGTTGACTAAAATTAACTTGGCTTTGGGTGAATGTAACTACTCAGGTATAAAGTCATATTGATACTTCTCACTGTTCAAGAACAGCA
>OGZT01002148.1_pt1 | contig 11721 bp, 9 predicted proteins | sample 1576891 | NCBI WGS metagenome assembly OGZT01 (sample SAMEA3541521, study PRJEB24748) | human gut metagenome | biome: human gut; feature: human-associated habitat; material: faeces | place: China | collected 2012 | reverse complement strand
AATGTACAGAAGTTGGTATGTACCTTGCTATGGCAAGAGTTGCTCACAGAGAAGGTTATCCGGAGATCGGTCTTTACTGGGAGAAGGCAGCTTACGAAGAAGCTGAGCACGCTGCTAAATTCGCAGAGCTCCTCGGCGAAGTTGTTACAGACAGCACAAAGAAGAACCTCGAGATGAGAGTTGAGGCTGAGAACGGCGCTACTGCCGGTAAGACAGACCTCGCTAAGAGAGCAAAAGCTGCTGGTCTTGATGCGATCCATGACACCGTTCACGAGATGGCAAGAGACGAGGCTAGACATGGTAAGGCATTTGCTGGTCTCTTAAAGAGATATTTCGGCTAATTTTTGAAGAAAATAGTTAAAATTAAACTGGAGCGGCTTGTTTTTTCAGGCCGTTCCAGTTATAATGAAGTCAGAAAGGTACTCGGATATACGTTCGATGCCCTCAGTATGTTATAGTATAAAAAGAACTAGCAAGTTACTGTGGTAGGTAGGATGCTAGTTCTTTTTGTCTCTATGGTTATCGATGTATGACAATGCTGAAAATATAACTAGTAATAATGTTAGGACTTCCATTGTATTCATACGCCATCACCCCCTTTACGATCAGAGGGCACCAGACATCAGAAACGCATCCCCGCTTTCCGCTCCATTACAGGATAATTTTACCATATAAGTCGACGGATGTCGATTGAACTATTTGGTCACTTTCTAATCGCGTTCTTCTTGCGCATATTTCACATAATCTTCAAAGAATTCCCTCACATGTCCATTTTGGTTCTCTTTATGGCATAAGGCATAAAAACATCTGGAGATATACGGCGGAGCAAATTCTTTCATCTTAATTTTCTCATATCGCACCAGACGCACAAATGCCGGTACAAGTCCAAATCCGAGATTTGCGTTGACCATCATAAGCTTTGTATTATAAGAATTCACATGTATGATATCCCTGAATTTAAACGCCGTTCGGAAATGATCTGCAATCTGTGAAACACTTCCCTCGTACATGGTGATCATGATCTCATTCTTCAGATCTTCCGATGTTACAGCAGTTCGTTCTGCCAACGGATGTTCACAATTCAAAATAATCTTCCATGGCTTATCATAAATCAACTCCATGTCAACATTTTCCACCGGATATCCTGACAGGAACTGATCACTTGTCACAATAATATCGAGCAGTCCCTGCTCAAACCGTTTCAGCAATTCCCGATAGCTATACTGCAGACAGGTGATCCGCACATCCGGATGTGCCATAACATATTGGCCAAGAAATGTATCTAAAAGCTCATCTTCATAGATTCCAACACCAATTTTCAATGATCTCGCATATCCCTGCTCCACATTCTGCACCAAACGCACCGTCGATTCATAAACATCCAGAAGTTTCTGTGCCTGAACATAGAACTCACTTCCCGCATCTGTAGGAATTACCTGATGATTGTCGCGATAAAAGAGCCGTACCCCGAGTTCTTCCTCAAGTCCACTAATTTTCCGGCTCATGGATGTCTGCGTCATGTGCTCTTTTTCAGCAGCTTTCGTAAAATTCAAACATTCCGCCAGACTGAGAAAGCATTTTACATTGTCTAAATTCAAACCGCCACCTCCGTTAGACAAACTTTTTTTGCATAACACGACACTTTTCTTTCATTTCCATTTTGTGCACTCTGATGCTACAATAATTTCATCGAAACCCGGCCGGTTTGCAAGTGAAAATATATGTATTTGTAAAGGAGACTGAATTTATGACAAATTATATCAGAAAAATGAGTGGAAAGCAATATATGAAGCGCCTTGCCGAGAACCCAACCGTCATCATCCCAACTGGCGCATGTGAGATCTATGGACCGCAGCTCCCAATGGGAAGTGACCTGATCGCAGCTAAAAGAATTGCTGAACTTGTGGCTGAAAAGACCGGCGCGCTGATTGCTCCGACAATTGAAGCCGGCGAATCCTCCGCACTCGCTTCTTTCCCATGCACATTCGCAATGCCAAGAAAGATCTTGGAAGACTGGCTTGACTGGCTTGTCGGAAAACTGATCAAAGACGGGGCCAAGAATTTCGTTTTCATCACAGGCCATGCAGGAAATGTTGATACTGTAAACTACATCGGTAAGAAATATATGAATGAGCATGATATCAAGCTCGTCCAGATCGACTGGTGGAGATTTACAAATGCAAACGGAAATGATATCTTCCAGTATAGCGGACAGATGGCTCACGGACACGCAAGCGAGTGCGGCACATCCGTATTCATGTATCTTTTCCCAGAATTAGTAGATATGGACGAACTCTCCAGAGTAGAACCGCTTCCGGCAAGCGAATTCCCGGATTTCATCGGTTTCCAGAGATTCACTGAAAAAACACCAAACGGAACCATCGGCGATGCTACCGTCGCGACAAAAGAAAAAGGTGAAAAAATTGTCAACCGCTGTGTAGAGCGAATCGTTTCCTATATGGAGAAAAAATTCTAAGCTTACCCAAAATCACACACCTTACCTTACAAGGGGGATACTACTATGGCAGAAACCATGACTCTTACAACTGTTTTAATCGATATTTCGACTATCAGTGCTCTGCTTTTTGTGGGCTTCTTGATCCGTCAGAAAATACCATTCTTTTACAAATACTATATCCCAACTTCTTTAATCGCTGGTATTTTAGGACTTCTCCTCGGACCTCAGGTCCTCGGACAGCTCTCCCCGATCCACCTGCACTTCAGCCAGTGGATCTCACAGTGGACAAATTTCCTGTTCGCATTTATCTTTACGACATCGTTCCTCGGAACTTCCACCGGAAAATTCGGACGTGATGTGCTTTCTACCACCTGTGTAACTGGCGCTGTATTTATGGCACAGGTTCTCGCAGGACTTGGAATCGCATTTCTCCTCTCCAAGTTCATGAGCAATGTTCCTTACGCAATGGGATTCCTTCCGGTATCCGGCTTCTATGGTGGACACGGTTCTGCCGGTATCATGGGCGGCTGCTTCGCTACTGAAGGTTGGGAAGATGCTACCGGTATCGCTCTTACATACGCAACCATCGGTATGTTCATGGCCGTGATCGGCGGTATGTGGATAATCAACTGGGGCGCTAAAAAAGGCTATACCCGAAAGCAGATGAGTTCCGTCAACCTCGACCAGAAAGATATCACCGGTATCATGCCGAAGGAAGAGCGCAAATCCATGGCAACTGCAATTTCCAGTTCCTCCGTTATCGATCCGCTGGCTTTCCAGATGATGATCGTCGGAACAATTATTGCAATTTCCCATATTCTCCGCGAGGCGATCATTAAAGTATTCCCGTTCTGGAGCAAAATCCCGCTCTACACCATGTGCCTGATCATGGGTGCAATCATTGGTATTGTTTTAAGCAAGACAAAATATAACCAGTACATTGACCGTGGAAGCATGAAACGTATTTCCGGTGTCGCTCTTGAATACGTAATCGCAATGAATGTTGCGACCATCAAATTAAGTGTTCTGGCTTCCTTCCTGATTCCGATCCTCGTTACTTCTATCGTAATCACCATTCTCACAGCAGTCATCTGTATCATTCTTGCAAAGAAGTGGTATGGAAAGGACTGGTTTGAAATGGCAATGGGCGCTTACGGACAGTGTACAGGAAGTCTGGCTACCGGTCTTCTCTTAATCAAGGTTCTTGACCCGAACGGTGATACACTTGCCGCAGAAAGTGTTTCCGGTTCCAGTACTCTCGGTTCCTTCTGGCAGCAACCATATAACACGATCGGACCGATGCTGATCCTCTCCAGCCCTCTGCTCACGACTCTCGGAACCGCTGGATTCCTCGTCGCATTTCTGATCGTCGGCACCGTATTATTTGGACGCACTGTAAAGAAGGCATAAGTTATGAGTAAAGTAAACGAACTGATCCAACAATATACAAATGATGCCATCGAGATCCGGCGTCATATCCACCGCCATCCGGAGCTGTCTATGGAGGAAAAAAATACAACAGAATTCATAAGTCAGCAGCTTCTCAAATATGGCATTGAAATTTCCGATATCCCGTTTAAATCTGGTGTTCTCGGTATTTTAAAAGGCGGGGAGAATGGACATACCATTCTTCTCCGTGCCGACATTGATGCACTTCCAATGGTCGAAAAATCAGGACTTCCCTTTACTTCAGAAAATACCGGAGTCTGCCACAGTTGCGGACATGACATCCATACGACCGCCCTACTGTTGGCTGCACGGGTTTTAAGTTCCCTTCGCGATGAACTTAAAGGAACGGTTCTGTTCCTGTTCCAGCCTGCCGAAGAACGCTTAATCGGATCTCAGATGGTCATTGATTCCGGCGTTTTTGAAAAATATCACCCGGATTTCGCTGTCGGTCTTCATTGCTGGCCGGATATCCCGGCGGGAACCATCGGCATCCGCCGCGGCTCCTTTATGGCTTCCTCTGACACAGTAAAGCTCACGATCCGTGGAAAAGGCGGACACGGCGCTCATCCCCACAAGAGCATCGATCCGGTCATGACATCCGCATACATTTTAACGGAATTACAGACCATTATTTCGAGGACGATCGCACCTCTCGATTCCGCAGTCCTCACCATCGGAAAGATCACCGGCGGTACTGCAGCCAACATTATTCCTGACGAAGTCGTTATGGAAGGAACTGTGCGCACTGTCAGCACCGAGACCCGTGTCCTGATGGAAGAAAAAATCCGGCAGATCGTTTCCCACGGCGCTGCAGCCATGGGGGCAGAATGTGACATTGGTTACCAGAAAGGCGTCCCTGCCGTTATCTGCGACAGCCATGTTGTGGATCTCATTGAGCAGGCGGCTACTGAAGAACTCGGCGCTGACCATGTAGTCACTCTCGCCACTCCATCCATGGGATCTGAGGATTTCTCCAGATACCTTGAAAAAGTTCCGGGCGCTATGTTCCGGATTGGAACAAGAAATGATGATCCGGCATCTTCCCGCCCACTGCACAATGCCGGAATCGTATTTGATGAACAGGCAATTACCTCCGGTGCATCCGTTTTCGCGGGACTTGCGCTGAGATACCTGCATTGACATACCATCTCATACCCCTCCTTCCTCCGGGGCACGGGTGTACGCCAGAAGTTCAGAATTATCCGGACTTTACCTGATACCCCTATAGACGAAGAAGAGCGATCCGCCAGGGTTGCTCTTCTTCGTCTTATTATATTCTATTTACCAATCAGTTTTTTCGCATCCTCTAACGACATCCCCTGCTCTCTCGCGATCTTTGCAAGGTCTTCATATTCCAGCTTTCCACGAACTACACCGTAGCCTTCGGAAACCTTCTCCCGGACCACGCCATACGGGGTCTCATGTTCTTTCATGGTTCTTGTCAGGGTATAGCGTTTGCTGATACTCTCACGGATACCAAGCGTTGTTGTGTGCTTAAAGAGCAGGGAAACCATCTTTTCTTTGTCGTTGCAGCGGCACATGCAGGTTAAAAGGATTCCCGGGCGGCTCTTCTTCATACCGATCGGGATCGTGTAGACCTCAAGGGCACCTGCGGCAAAGAGGATCTCCTGAACGAAGCCGAGGGCTTCCGGAGTCATATCATCGAGATTACAGGAGAGCTCTGCCACTTCACTTCCATTCTCCTCTGTCTCGCCTAAGAGAACGCGCACGCAGTTTGCGCGTTCAAAGTCTTTCTTTCCCATACCATAACCAATGGCAGCTGTCCGCATGACCGGCATTTCCTTAAATTCTGTCACAAAGTGCTTTAAAAGTGCCGCTCCGGTCGGGGTACAGAGTTCTCCTTTGATGACTCCGCTGTAAATCGGAAGTCCCTGTAAAATAAAGGCTGTCGCAGGTGCCGGAACCGGAAGGATTCCGTGGGCACAATGGACATTTCCGCTTCCGACATGGATTGGGGATGCGATAACCTTTTTCGGAGCGATCATGTGCATTAAGAGACAGACTCCGGCGATATCTGCGATGGCATCTGCAGTGCCGACCTCGTGGAAGTGGATCTCCTCGACGGTCTTTCCATGGACATGGGATTCCGCCTCGGCGATCAGGCGGTAGACTGCCACGATGTCGGTTTTTACCTCTTCCGGGAGGTTTAAGTGCCCGATAATGCGAGAAATGCCCGCCATGCTGGCATGATGGTGGTGGGTATGGCCGTGATCGTGGGTATGCTCGTGAATCGTATGTTCCGTTGCCGACTCAGCCATTTCATGGGAATGATGGTGGTCTTCATGGCTATGGTCATCTGCATGGTCATGCGCATGATGGTGATGATGATCATGATCGTGGTCATGATGATGCTCGTGATCGTGGTCGTGATGATGCTCGTGGTCATGATCGTGGTCATGGTGATGCTTGTGATCGTGGTCATGATCGTGATCGTGATGATGTTCATGCCCCTGTAGGTCAACGTCTACACTCTCCTCTTCTTCCCCATGGATTGTCACTTTCATATGTGTTCCGGTGATCCCGCACTTTACTGACGGTTCTGCTTCGACGGAAAGCCCCGGCAGACCCATCCCATTCATCATCTTTAAAAACTTCTCTTTATCCGGGCAGATTTCGTAGAGGGATGCCATCAGCATATCTCCGGCAGCGCCCATTCCGCAGTCAAAATATAATGTTTTCATATCATTTCCACCTCATTTTAAAAGTTTCATAACTGTTCAGCACCTCACAGTTACGCGCAAAAATCCATTCCAAAGCGGCTGTGCCGATAGGATTTTTTCCTTCTCGTCTAAGTTTTCTTACGGTCAGCGCAGTAAATGCGCAGACCTACTGAGCAGTTGCAAAATTACACAAATTATTTTTTCATTGCACCTGACGCCGGCATCTTTCTCCAGACGCACAGCAGCGCGGACTGATTTTCAAGCTTTTATCCACGCATATGGTTCATCATGCTCGCCAGATATCCGGCCCCAAAGCCGTTGTCGATATTCACCACACTGACACCGCTGGCGCAGGAATTCAGCATGGAGAGAAGCGCTGACACACCGCCGAAGGACGCACCGTATCCGATGCTGGTCGGCACCGCGATCACCGGGCAGTCGGCGAGACCACCGATGACGCTGGCGAGAGCGCCTTCCATCCCCGCGATGGCGATAATTACACGGGCATCCATAATAGAATCCATGTGGGACAGCAGGCGGTGCAGGCCCGCAACCCCCACATCATAGAGGCGTTCCACCTGGTTTCCAAGTGCCTCTGCCGTAAGTGCCGCTTCCTCCGCAACCGGAATATCACTGGTTCCGCCCGTCGCAACAACGATAGTTCCGACGCCGTCTTTTTCCGGGAATTTTCCGCAGATTGCTACTTTTGCGTCCTTAAAATATGTGTAGCCGTTTCCTTCCGGGTACTTTCCAGCGAGAAGTTTCTCTGTCTCCCGGCTCTTCTCCTCATCCACGCGGGTGATCAGGATCGTCTCCTGTCCGCTTTTTTTCATCGCTTCCACGATTCCGGCGATCTGCTGCGGCGTTTTCCCCGCTCCGTAGATCACCTCCGCCGCTCCCTGACGCAGCTTCCGGTGGGTATCCAGCTTCGCGAAGCCCAGGTCATCGTATCCTGCTGCTGTAAACGGCTCTTTCTTCAGTTCCAGGACAGCGTTATCCACAGACAGCTCGCCTGCCGCCACCTTTTTCAACATTTCGCGTATATCTTCCATGTATAGTAGAATTTCTCCTTTTTCCAAAAAGTTCCGCTGCTCATGTCCACACCGGCGCAGCCGTCTTCCGCCATCTGAATTTTCGCGCAGATACAGCCGCTGAAAGCTTCCCTGGCTTCCAGGTGCACGGCACACGGCAACAAAAAGCCATGAAAAGAGCAGCCCGTCATCCTGACCGGCTTCCTGCTCCCTTCATGGCAGCTATGCTGATCTTATCTTATTTTTGCGGCATGGCTCATGGCTCGTCCATGTCTATATCCTGTATCGCATACCGTCCGATTATTTATTCACCGACCGTATTTCTAAGCGTACCGATTCCTTCAATAATACACTCTACAACGTCCCCGGTCTCAAGGAATTTCGGCGGAACGAATCCCATGCCGACTCCTGCCGGCGTTCCTGTTGCGATGATCGTTCCTGCTTTTAAGGTCATGCCCTGTGTGAGTTCACAGATCACTTCCTCGATTCCATGGATAAAGAGTCCTGTATTGGAATTCTGGCGGAGTTCACCGTTTACCTTAGACTGGATTTTTAATACCGGTGGAAACGCGGTGGAATCCGCAGTCATGATACACGGACCGAGCGGTGTAAATCCGTCCAGACTCTTTCCGAAATACCACTGTTTATGCTCCGTCTGAACCTCTCTGGCGCTGACATCATTCATGATCGTATAGCCGAAAATATAGTTCTTCACTTCGCCCGGCTTTACGTCCTTTGCGTCTTTCTTAATAATAACGGCAAGCTCTGCCTCATAATCCAGCTGATTTGTCAGATTCTTATGGGCCGGAATGATTCCATCGGGATCATTCGTGCGGTTCACGCGTTTTGAGAAATAGATCGCTTTCTCCGGTTTCTCAAATGCACGTTTTTCAAATCTCGCAGATTCCTCCGCGTGATCCATATAGTTGATTCCCAGGCAGATAATATCCTGATCCGGCTCCGCGATCGGAGATACGACCCGGATCTCGTCCACCGGGGCCGCTCCCATAACATCACCCGGGGCTTTCTTTGAAATATAATCCAGCATTTCCATCTCAGACGGTCCCGCTTCACGGATCAGGTCCTTCATGGACCGATATTCCATTCCCGCAGCAGAAACCGGATAAACCCAGGTTTCATCCTCATTTAATACACCTAAAAAAGATCTTTTGTCTACTTCATATGCCAATAATTTCATAACCGCTCCTTATGGGATATATTTCAGTTCAAAAATCCCGTTACACGTTATTATAGTACAAATCAAAAAGTGAGACAAGAATAAATTGACAATTGAAGGGGCAGAACTGCTGAACAGGTACTGACAATTTACAAATTTCATCTTGTAACCACACGGTATCCCCTTTATAATAAAAGTTGATACAGTCAGACGGCATCTGCCTCTGTATTGTACAGAATTTTCAGTTCGGAAAATTCCAACCTGTGTCCAACAACAAACAGCAAAACTCACGAAAGGGTGTATCTGATTATGGAAAAGATCACAAGCTTCACTGTCAATCATCTGAAACTGATTCCCGGTGTTTATGTTTCCCGAAGGGACATTGCCGGAGACAGCCATGTTACGACCTTCGATATCCGTATGACCCGTCCGAACTTTGAGCCGGTTATGAACACTGCCGAGGTCCATACGATCGAACATCTCGGCGCAACCTTCTTAAGAAATCATCGTCTTTACAAAGATAAAGTTCTCTACTTCGGTCCGATGGGATGTCGCACCGGATTCTACCTGCTTCTCTCCGGCGATTATGAGTCTGCGGACATCATCCCGCTGCTTCAGGAGATGTTCCTCTTTATCCGCGATTACGAAGGTGAAGTTCCGGGTGCCGCTGCCCGCGACTGCGGAAACTACCTTGACATGAACCTCCCGATGGCAAAATATCTTGCCGGAAAGTTCTATGATGAGGTACTTGAGGATATCCGCGAGGAACAGCTTGTTTATCCGGAATAATCAACACCGGGCGCAGATTCCGACAAGCGCAGATTCTGGCAGACACTGATCCCGACAGGAACAAAACAAATATGTGTAATTTTCTTATATCATGCAAAATCCCCATCCTTCAGGCCGATGTCTCTATCTTCTGACCTGTGATGGGGATTTTTTCAGCTATTTTTCCGAAAAACTCTCAAGAATCACGATCCCACGCGGCGGTACCGCCAGCATCATCTGGTTTTTCGGGACTTCACCGGTTCCATCCGTTGGAAGGTCGGCCGCATCCGGGGCGCCCGTATTGCAGATCACACGCCACTTTGCTCCCTTCGGGAGATGCGGAAGTCCAAACATATGCGGCTCCCAGTGCATGTTATAGGCTACATAGAAGTTCGCGTCATCACTCCCGTCCGGGCGTTTCGCGTAGGCACCCCAGTAGAGGATCCCGAACTGGCGGCGGAAATTTTCAAACTCCGGCTTCCAGGCGTTTTCCCCGTGATAGGACACATCCGGTCGTCCACAGGACTTATAATCCATGATCCGCGGTTCCCGGTCCATATGGAACATCTTGTGGGCTTTCCGGAAGGCAATGAGGCGTTTCACAAAGTCTACCTGATCCTTGTGGGTCTCCAGAAGCTTCCAGTTTAACCAGGAGACCGCATTGTCCTGACAGTAGGCGTTGTTGTTTCCGTCCTGACTGTTCCCGAACTCGTCGCCCGCCATGAGAAGCGGAACACCCTGACTTAAAAACAGGAGCAGATACGCATTCTTTAAGAGCTGTTTCCTCAGCTCCACGATTTTTTTCTTTCTCGTCGGACCTTCCGCGCCGCAGTTCCAGGAATAGTTGTAGTCGCTTCCGTCCCGGTTCTCCTCGCCGTTTTTTTCGTTGTGCTTCCGGTCATAGGAGACGGTATCCATCAGCGTAAAGCCGTTGGTGTTCGCCATGTAGTCGATCACAGCATACTCCGCCGGGTTTCTGCGGTTCCGGAACTCAAAGGCCGACAACATTCCCTCATCGCCCTTCAGGAACCGGCGCATGTCCTCCATGAACTGCATATTGTATTCCGCGAGATTCTTTTCCTCCACCGATACCGCGCCATCTCCCGGAGTCACATAGCCCTGTTTCGGCCGGCGGTTCATGACCTCATTCCAGTTTTCCGCAAAAAGCTTCGTCCGCTTTAAAAACGGATCCTCCGCTGCCAGAGAAAGATCCGGGAATCCGGTCAGATGGAAACCATCCACATGATACTCTTCCACCCAGTACCGGAGCACGGAAAGGATCTCCCCCGGAAGCTCTTTTCCTGTAAAGTACATCTCCGGGATACACTCGATCCCGGCCTTATGCAATTCTTTGACTAATGTTTTAAACTCACCTTCCGCCGACATTGTCTCACGGGAGGCATACGCCGTCTTCACCGCGTAGAGATAGGACGGACCATATCCCCAGTAATTTAAGTATCCTGTCGGCTCCTGTTTCGCGTTATGGAAGCTGCTTCCGGAGGATGACATCATGATCTCATCGAACTCTGTCACCGGCATCAGCTCCACCGCCGTGATCCCGAGTTCTTTTAAATATGGGATTTTCTCCATGACACCGGCATACGTTCCTCGGGCAGATACCCCGGAGGACGCATGCGCCGTAAATCCCCTGACATGGAGTTTGTAGAGGATCGTTTCTGCATAAGGGGTTTCCGGGTTTACATCATCCTCCCAGTCAAACTCCTCCGACAGTATCCTGCCACGCACCGGTTTTCCGGCACGTTTCCGGTCTGCCCATTTCTCCCGGCCTGTGATGACGCGCGCATTAGGATCTGTCACAATTTTTCCATCTATCATGAAATTATATTCAAATGATGCAAAATCTGTCCGATCCAGCGCCAGCTCCCACACATCTCCCATCCGGTATTTCGGATCAAACGAGATCTCCTCGCATGGCTTTTTCTCTCCTGGCCTGTACAAGAGCAGCCGAACCTCCCCGGCACGTCCCTGTACAAGGATGTGGACGCCGTTCTCTTCCTGCGTGACACCAAGTGGATACAGGATTCTGTTTCTGTTTCGATATTCTGCCATTCTAAAATCCCCCGTTTTCCCCGACATGTTCTAGTTATCAACCACCACTTCAAGTGGTGGTTTAATATTAGCCCTCCAAAGGGCTAT
>OGZT01002146.1_pt1 | contig 11732 bp, 13 predicted proteins | sample 1576891 | NCBI WGS metagenome assembly OGZT01 (sample SAMEA3541521, study PRJEB24748) | human gut metagenome | biome: human gut; feature: human-associated habitat; material: faeces | place: China | collected 2012 | reverse complement strand
CGGCCTTTTCTTACTAACTGGTTGAATGTTGGCACTTTCAGATGGTGGTCCGCATAAAAATCAAAGGTCTCAGATACCTTGAGGTACTCACGTAGGAGATTTTGTTGGGGCACATAGGACCAAGAGCGTGAACCAGCAGTCACAGGTTTGCCATTTTCTAAAATACGAAATTGTTGGCAAGTCGGTTTAAGCTGGCCTAGGAGAATCTCTGTTAAAGTTGTTTTCCCTGAACCAGAAGCACCCAAGATACCGACAACTTGACCAGTCTCCATAGTAACATCCAAATCTGTAAAGAGCTGGTTATCATTTCCCTTATATTTGAAACAGATATGTTCAAATGTTAATTGATTGGTTTCCATTAATATCTCCTAAGACATAAGTAACATCAAAGCCACAATTAGAATGGCTCCGATAATAAGAACGATGACATTGATATTGAAGAAGAGAATCAAGCTTAGTAGAATCACAAAGGCGAAGGCCGCAAAGAGGTAATTTTTAAGAGGTGACTCTTTAGTCTGAGTCACCGCAACAGGTTCAAAAGGGATTTCCTTTTTACCTGATACATTGCTAGCATCAGTGGTCGTCCCCTTGTCAACTTCCAAGGCCTTTCTCTGAGCCTGTCTGAGCTTTCGGTCGTATTGTAACTTCTCATGGTCTGAGAAAAAGATTGAGCGAATCGTGTAGAGTTCACTGCGCAAACGATCCCCTTCTTTATCCAAGGTACCATTTGTCCAGAGCTCCTCCAGCTCCTCACGTAAAAAGGAAAGAGCCACGAAACAATCTTGAGCCGACATCTCTGGAGAGATACGGTTACTGACCTCTCTTAAATAGGGCACTGCCTGTCCTGTCTCTGTATCAATTGCTTTGTAGTAGTCTATCATGAGATGAATTTAGCAAAAATAGCTTGAAGTTCTGACAAATCTTCCTTAACCACTTCTTGGGTTTGGTTGACTTGTGCATTGACTGAAAAGCGTGCCACAACAGTATTGCTTCGAGGGTCCGACACTGTCACGGTAACAATTTGTTCTGAGTCAAAGGCATAGGTGACTTGTGCCAAGAGCTCGCCTTTCTGACGAGGTTGTGGCACTTGCCCTTCCACTTGTCCCAAAATCTTCACAGCAAATGGATTTTCATAATTTCCTTCTGTGATACGAAGTTTAAACTTACTCTGTCCATCCACGACCGCAAAGAGATCCTTGGTAACAGCCAAAGGCAAGACTGAGTTACGTGGAACCACGACACTATTATAGTAGTCACCCACAAAACTGTAGTTCTTGTTTGGATTTTTCTTGAAGAGCAGACCGATTCCCTGAGAGGTCACATCCTTGACAACCACTCTATCTGTCTCAGTTGTCTTACCATCCTGATGTTCAGAGAAGCTAACCTCATTATTGACGATAAGGTCAGCCAAAATAGAAGCTCCCTGTGCCACGATAGTATCTGGATTAAGGTCAAACTTAGGTTCCAAACCACTCATCAAACGAATCATCTGACGAATCATTGGCATACGTGTTGACCCACCCACAAGGAGAATATGGTCAATCTCTTCCCATTTCAAGCCAGATGCTTGAAGGGTAGATTGCACCTTGATTTCAGTATCTTTGAGAAGGTCCAAGGTAATTTCATTGAAAATCGCTTGAGTAATCAAGACACCGTAACCTTGACCATTGACATAGTGCTCATAGAGAGCTTGGTCATTCACAGATAGACTAGTCTTAATCTGCTCAGCCTTATATTGAAGTTGAATTTTTTCCTTCTCGGAAAGGTTAGTCATATTGACCCCTTGTTTTTCCAACTCCTGCATGATGTAGCCCACAAGACGCTTATCAAAGTCAATCCCACCAAGGCGTGAATTCCCGTCAGTTGCCAAAATATCATAGGCATGATCAGCCACGCGCATGATGGTAACGTCAAAAGTTCCTCCACCAAGGTCGAAGACCAAGACATTTCCTTGAGCATTTTTAGTGTGGGCATAGGCAATGGCCGCAGCTGTAGGCTCATTGATAATACGCAAAACATTAAATCCTGCAATACGACCAGCATTCTTAGTTGCCGCACGTTGATCTGACGTAAAGTAGGCAGGCACTGTGATAACAGCATCCTTGATACCATCTGCTTGACCCATCTCCTGACCAACTACATAAGCGCGTTTACGAAATTCGTTCAAAACCAAGGCAGAAAGAATAATAGAATTGACACGTGTGTGGTCTGGTGTATCACTAGCAATTGGACGCCCAATATCACGTTTAAAATCAAATTTAAAGTTTTCTGTACTTCCGATTTCTGTCCCACGTTCAATGGCTTCCTTACCAAAAGACACATGATTTTGGCCACTAATATTTGAGAAATAAACCGCTGAACGTAAGACCTGATCGTCATTCGTCCCCATCGGAATAATCTCTGGCACATCTTCACGAACAACAGCCATAACGGAATTCGTTGTTCCTAAATCAATACCAATCGCTTTTTTTCTCATAACAATTTCCCTTCTAGCCTCATTTTGAGTTTACTTGACTATCGCTCCAAGCAGGCATCCGCTTAGATTATCTCCATCATCGCTGTCATATAAAACTCCAAAAGAGTAAAGTTATTCCAGTCTAGTTTTTTTCACTATACTATATTATCACAAAAAAAGAGACTATAAAATAGGAAAAAAGGGAGTAGGACCGAACAACTTTTTAAAAATTGTTCCTTGTCCCACTCCCTTGAGTATTAGTTGATTTGAAAGACTTGATGAACTTAGAAATCCTAGAGCTATTGCCCTCCTAAATTGTCATGTTTATAGCAACCTCTCTCCTAACTTAATCAATCGAACTCTCACCAACATAGATAATTTCTAAATTACCCAAGGAAACATCGCCTTTGATGTAGAAGTCCTTGCTGGTCAAAGTGCTAGGATTTTCCTCATGCTGTACAGCTGAAAGCGAATTATCCACATTCACATGTACTCGCCAATCACTAGGCACATAGAGGCTAAGACTTCCAAGAGAAACGTCCACATCAAACTGGGCTGATGGCCCCTCAATACGACAATCATCAAAATAAACGGAAGCTTGTCCTAAACTAACATCCGCACTCCCATGCGTAAATTGCTGGTCATTGAGATACTTGGTCACTGATGAAAAAGTGACATCAATATCATTTCCACCATTATTAGCGTCTGAGCCAGTAGGACCCAAGCCAAAACGATTCTTTGTTTTACTAGAAGAATTGAAGAGAATGTTCAGGCCAATAACTGCAAGAATAGAAGAAAAAATAAGGACTGAATTAGATACTGGAAGAAAATGGAACTGTCCATTGAGTGAGAAAAGAGCCACAATACCATAGGAGAAACCAAGACCAAAATGTCGCTTCAAAAGACTAGAAAGGGATAAAATAGCTAATAAGACCACCCAGGCCAACATCCAAATACTAATTTCCCATTTTATAAAGTAGTCTTGTACAATTACCAAAGCTGCCAAAAGGATCAAGAGGATCCCAATTAATTTCTTTCTCATTATCTTACCTCATTTCGTTTAGTCGTTCTTTTAAAACTTGATAGTAGCGTCTTGATACATGGACCTGCTTGTGGGTCTGATAGAAATTCACCGTGCTGGTCCCTGAAAAAGACTTTTCCAAAGAATAAATCTGCTTAGCATTAACAATCGTCGATTTGGAAATCCGACAAAAGGCAATCGGAAGCAATTCCTCCAATTCGTATAGCTTTTGCTTCACCTCATAGGCCTCATCCTTAGTATGACCATAAATTTTCTCCCCGTCTGTTTCAAAAAAGAGAATATCTGCCAAATCCAGAAAATATTCACTGCGATTCTTGTAAAAGGCTAACGGAACTAACTTTTGCTTTAGAATAGACTCTTGGAGCTGGGCTAATTCCTGTGTTAACCGAGGAGCTCGAATCAAGATTTCAGGCTCATCCATGGATGGGTCTAATTCGATTCTAACTTTCATAAGACTCCTTTCCTGTCCTTTTGATGTTTCCATTATAACAACTGCTTTACACAAAACAAGGCCTTTTAGGTAAGTGGCACAGTTTAGCCCCTAAGAGGTTAAAACAGACAAACAAAAGAACCTGGCTGTTGCCAAGTTCTCATTTTTAGTGTGGAGGACTCCCCTCCCATTTGTAATCTGTTCAATGCTAACTAACTGAGCAAGTAACTACTACTTCACAGTATCTTCACGACTCACTTTTTGTGATTCACCAGCCTTACCATTGATACGGTAGTCGCTGTAGTTAGAACCACTACTGCTAGAGTCACTATCGTCACCAACATATTCCACATTACATGACCAAGAGATTTTATCTTTGATATCTCCTGATGACTTAAATTTCGAATCATAACCATAATAGAAATCATAAACTGCTGTGAAGGTCACCTTGAAGGTCTTCTCACCAGTCTGAACGACTTCTGTGACGTCAACGTCTGAGAAAGAAATACTATCAGCAGCACGGTTTTTAGCACCCGTAGTATTTCTATCAATATCAGCCGTTACATCCTTGTACATGGTATCATCAGTACCATTTAGGAAAATGTCAGATACACCATCTGGTGTCGTGTTGTGATTAGAAGCGTAGCTGCCAAATTTACCGTAGGCAGCAGTCAAGAGACGATCTGCCGTATCACGATCAAGAACACCATCAGCATCTAGAGTAACCGTTTGACCTTCAGAAATTTTCTTAATAGACAATGTCTCTGTCTTGATAGAGCTACCATCTTCGAAATTCTTCTTAACATAAACGGCTGACGAACCAGCTACTGCTACCTTGTTAACATCTAGTTTCCCTGAGTTAAGAGTTCCAATCTTAGTACCACCAACGTAGAGGTCTCCGTCCTTAAGATTAGACTTAACGGTAAAGCTAAGATACTCTACAGAAAGGTTGACTTCTGTTTTAGAGGTCACATTTTCCTCAGATGAGACAGTAATATCTTGGTCATTGACCTTACCAGAAGCCACAAAATTGTAAGTTCCTGGATAGAGATGGTTCAATTTAGCCGTATAGTTATTACCATCTGTAGTCGCATAAGAAACCCCGTTAATAGTCACATTCAAATCAGCTGTATTAACGGTTAAATCAACCGTTCCAGGATCTACCACGACTCTCCACTTAGGAAAAATAAGGAACTGACGTCCAACCTTTTGCATACGTTCGCCAGACAGGAGTTGGCTCTTGCTATAGACTTGTGTACTTTTAGTGTCTGTGTACTTGACTTCGGATGTTTTAATTTCCTTTTTAGTATCAGACCATACTTGGTATTCCAAGCTATCTTTAAAACTCTTCTTAGCTGCTGCTCCATAACGCTCTGCTACTTGACCACGTGAGTAGTAATAAGAACCAAAGCCGTAACCAGCTAGCGCTAAGACTGCTGCAACAACACCAGCAATAATCAGGATTTTCTTTCCTTTAGCCATGGCTGGCTTGACTGGTTTAGCTGCCTTACCATCTGAGATAAACTGATGGATGGTTGACACATCATAACCTGAAGACTTACCAAGTAGGAATTCCTCAGGAAGAGGTTGACGTCCAACATAGGTTTTAAAAGCCTTCATCCAGATAGCTTGTGCTTCTTTAGAAGCGGCCTCTGAATTTTCTTCAGCTTGACCTTGATCTGCTTGAGATACTGGTGCAAGCTCCTCAGTTTCTAAAGGAGTCGTTTCCTCTTCGTCACTCAGCGGTACATCAAACACTTCCTCGGCAACGTCATACTCATCAACTTCTTCTGTTGGTTCAGAAGGAGTAGTCTCTTGGTCCAAGCCCATTGCCGCAATGCCTTTTATAGCCTTTAAGTCAAAGTCTGCTTTCTGGCCTTCTTCAATCTCCAAAGCATGGGGCGGACGACCAACTGCCTTTTCAAATAAATCAATCCACTTTTCTTTTGTTGCCATAAAGACTCCTATAAACTTGCTTTTTCAAAAATCGTCAGAGGTTTACTTAGAATAGAAGACCTACTGTAAATGATGACATGATAGCAAATACGATTGCAAACAAGATTGACAAAATCACACCATTCAAAAGTGCTGCCAAAATCATTTGATAGAACTTATCAGCCTTCCACGCTGTTGTTACAGGAACAATTGTAAATAGATTAGCAATTGCAAATAAGAAGTAAACAACATAGAACAAGAATCCTGGGAAGGCAACAAGTCCAATAGCTCCCAACAAGATTGTTACAAGCAAGATTGGCAAGGCTAATGATGTCAAACGACCAAAACGATCAAAGCCATTCAAGAAAGTAGTCTCAGGGTCACGGAAGATGGCCTTACGTGTCACAAAACCTGCCAAGATAAAGGCAAAGATAAAGAGGAAGGCAGCTAGGATACTTGCAAAGAAAGCTCCAAAACCAATGCTAGATGTATGACTTGAAAATGAAGATGAGTAACTATCTGTTCCATAAGAACCAAACATACTAGACAATGCATTTGTTGTTGATACAACTGGGCTAATAAATTTACGTGCCACAGCGCTCAAAATTGCAAAGAATGCAAGTCCAGTGAAGAGTGACAAGAAGATATAGTTAAGCCAACCATTGTGTTTCCCATAATCTGTCATGTCAGCTGGACGACGCCATGCATTAAGCAACCATGTCCAGTAGTTTTTGAAAGTTGTCGCAAATGCTGATGGTTGGGCTGGAACAACTACAGCTTGACCGTTGATAAATTGAACGTTTTGACCTGGTTGAAGAGGTTGACCGTTAGCAAAAGCTGCTTGTTGACCAGCTTGAGCATTGGCAAAACCAGCTTGTGGTTGTGCTGCCTGATTTGGCACTCCTTGTACTGGAGCAGCTTGAGCACCTGCAAAGGTTGGTTGAGGTTGTGCTGCCTGAGCATTTGTAAAAGAAGCTTGCGCTTGTGCGTCTTGTGCACTCGCAAAAGTCGGCTGTGGTTGCGCTTCTTGGGCACCAGCGAAAGTTGGCTGTGGTTGCGCCTCTTGGGCTGGTGTTTCTTGAACATTAGCGAAAGCTGGTTGCGCTGGCGCTTCTTGTGTTGGGGCAGTTTCTACTGCTGGTGCGTCATCTTGGAACTCACCAGCTGCAAGTGCTGCTGCAATTTCTTCTTCAGTCGCTGAACGACCATTGATGGCTTCAAAAAAGTCTAACCAATCTGCTTTAGTCATAATAATCTCCTTAAAAATACATAGAATGTCTTTATTTTATCACAAATAAATACATTAATAAATGTCATTTTTATTAGAAAAAGGCTTGGAGCAAACTGTCCAAACCTTTATATTTTCTATTTACTTCTTTGTAGAGATTTTTGAATCTGACGATCCAGCTCTCGTTTAATGTGTGGTTCTGGTGCAAATCGCTCTTCCCAGTCACTTGGTTTAAGAATTTTGTGGGTCACGGGATCAAAGTGAGCCTTTCCATCGGGGAAAATTTTCCCCATATTAGCCTCATGAACCGTATCAAAGAAAGGCTTAGGATCGACCCCCATAAGGACAAATGAACCATAGGTCAAGTAAAGCAAGTCAGTCAAAGCATCCACCTGACCAACCATCGTTGACTCTGAGTGCTCTTTAGAACTAACTTTGAGGGCCGCCTTATCAAGAGCAGCATGCAAATCCAGAACAGCCTGACCAAAGACACGCTTGTCCCCACCTGATGAAGCATAAAGAAATTCGACGATTTCTTCCAACTTGAAGTCCGCACGGTGACCAGCTTCCTCGATACCGTAAACACGAGGCATGTCGTTAGTTGAGCCATCCATCAAATGGTGGAAATCCTTAACCTTGTTGAAGTTGCCATCATCACTGGTAAATGAATTTTCTGTCTCAAAATGAATCAAACCGTAGTGTGACAAGGCTTTGGCAATCCCATTCTGGTTATTAGTATCAGTGACATGGGTAGCCTGGTCTTTCAGCTCGTCTTCACCATTACCCATGGCAACACCAATGCCGACACCAGACAGCATTTCTAGGTCATTTTCCGAATCTCCGAAGGCCATAACCTCACTGAGTTCGAAACCAAAAACCTCACCTAGATGAGCGATACCTTTCAACTTAGATTGGTCCGCTGAAATAATATCGGCTGAATAAGGGCTTGAACGGGTAATCTTCACATGAGGAAACTTTTCTTCAATATCTTCTGTTTCCCCCACCGTCGCTACCATAACCACCTGATAAATAGGCTCACGCATGATAGTCTTAAGAGTCTCAATACTTTGTGGCTTGAAACGACGAATCAAAGACTTGAAACTACGTTCCACCATCTTAGCCCAGGACTTAGGGACAATACGGCTGACGATTTGTCCAAACTTACTCGTTCCCATACTAATAATATTGGAACCAACAAGACCTGTGCTAGTCCCTAGAGAAATCTCTCTACGGTGCTTGGTGGCATAGCGAATCAAGTTGTAGACTGTTGATTTAGGGAGCTGATTTTGATACAGGACCTTGTCATGAGTCAAAATATATTGACCATTATAAGTGACTGCAAAATCCAGACCCAGGTTGTCCATGAAAGGCTGAACAAATCCTGGACCACGACCTGTTGCCAAACCAACCAAGATACCATCTTCCTTCATTTGACTGATAGCTTTTTTGGTTGAACTTGACACACGTTTTCGGTCATTTAGAAAAGTCCCATCAATATCAAAAAAGACTGCTTTAATGGCCACAGAACTCCCCTCCTTCTAACATATTATGCTAAAATAAATTATAACATATAATATAATGGTGAGTAATATAAATGACAAAAAAAATCCTAGTCCTTCACACTGGAGGAACAATTTCCATGTCAGCGGATAATGATGGCAAGGTCAGTCAAAACGCTGATAATCCCATGAACCATGTGGGGCTTGATTTAGACAATTTAGAACTAACCGTTCTCGATTTTCTTAATATCCCTAGCCCACATATCACACCCTACCACATGCTGGATATTTACAAAAAAATCAAGGAAACAGCTGGGCAATATGATGGTGTGGTCATCACCCACGGAACAGATACTCTGGAAGAGACAGCCTACTTCCTAGACACCATGGCCGTCCCTGAGATTCCAATCGTCCTAACTGGTGCCATGCGTTCGTCAAACGAACTAGGAAGCGACGGAGTCTATAACTATCTCTCAGCCCTACGTGTTGCTAGCGACGACAAGGCCGCTGACAAAGGAATCCTGGTCGTGATGAATGATGAAATCCATGCAGCCAAGTATGTGACTAAGACCCATACCACAAACGTGGCAACCTTCCACACACCAACCCACGGTCCACTAGGAATCATCATGAAGCATGATATCCTCTGGTTCAAAACTGCAGAGCCTCGGGTTCGCTTTGACTTGGAACAAATCACAGGAACAGTACCAATCATCAAGGCCTATGCTGGGATGGGTATCGGAGATGGAATCATCAGTCTCCTAGACCCTGAAAAGATTGATGGCGTGGTTATCGAGGCACTAGGTGCTGGAAACCTCCCACCATTGGCTGCAAGAGAAATCACAAATCTTATGGAAAAAGGAGTCCCTGTTCTGCTCGTTTCCCGCTGCTTCAACGGTATCGCCGAACCTGTCTACGCCTATGAAGGCGGGGGAGTCAAACTCCAAGAAGCTGGCGTTATGTTTGTTAAAGAACTCAACGCACCAAAGGCTCGCCTCAAACTCCTCATCGCACTTAGTGCAGGACTCAAAGGCCAAGAATTGAAAAACTATATCGAGGGATAAAACATGAAACTTAGTATTGAAGCAACCGATAAATTGAAAAATAAAGATTTCCACTATGAGCTGACAGTCTCAAAAACATATATCGCCATAGTCTGTGGTACCATGCTAGCCAGTCTAGCCCTGGTCGCATGGTTGAAGAAAAAATAAAAAAGCTTGAAGCATGGTCACTAGAGAAGTGACTGAACTGCTTCAGGCTTTTTAGTTTTCTTCGTCAGGTCTATATTCAAGAATATCTCCTGGTTGGCAATCTAACTCCTTACAAATAGCGTCCAGTGTTGTAAAACGGATTGCCTTGGCCTTGCCTGTCTTAAGAACCGAGAGATTGGCTGGGGTAATACCAATACGTTCTGCTAGCTCACCCGAGCGCATCTTCTTCTTGGCAAGTTCAACGTCCAAATTGACAATAATCATAAGCCTCTCCTAAATCGTGTACTCATTTTCCTCAGCAATGGCATTAGCCTTAGTCAAAATCATAGCAACAGCATAGAGGACAAAGCTAACTAGCAAATAACTGATGTTAAAGAAACTATAACTCTGGTTGCCAGTTCCAAATGTAAAGATACCATTATTGATAAAAGCCCCAAGAACGAGCAAATGCGCTGACCAACGAACCAACTTAGCATTTTTAGCGATGAAAATATCAGAACGATAAAGATTAATCAGAAAGGCACGTAGACACAACAAGAAGCCTATGTTGACTGACATACGAAGGAAATCAATGGTTGCTGCAAAAAGTGTCAGACTAGTGCTAGTACTTTTCACGGTAACTCCCGAACCAAGAAGCATACGCAAACCTTGTTGTAAGAGTCCTTCATGACCTGTCAGGATAAAGGCATCATTAAGAATGGTAATAACAAGACTTAAAAAGCCCGCAAAAAGGAGGACATTAACGAACAGGAGAACACTACGCAGACGTTTTTGTTCTTGCGTTTCCTGGCGACTTTTGGCACTTTTGGCAGATCTCCAACCATAATAACTAGAGCCGGCCAAGGCTAGTACGATTAAAAAATAAAATAAGATAGTTGTCATGTATTACCTCGATTGTAAATTCATTTGATTTCTTTAAGCATAGACTAGAAAAAGCCAAGGTGCCTCTAGGAGCCCTTGACCTCATACTAAATCATTAGCTAACTATTAACAGTATCAATTATATCGAATATCAATATAAAATACTAGTTTATAGATAAGATTTTACTACTTTTCAACTAAGATACATTCAATTATTTGACAGCTGTTTGTCCCTTACGAAGACGGACAGCATCACAAGCTAGAGAGACCAAGAGGAGCCAGACTGATGTGCTGAAGTCCATTACAAGGTGATTAGTCGTTCCCAACTGCAAGAAGATATTCAAGGCTGATGGCACAAAGGTTAAGAGGGCAACCTTTTTCAAGAAAAGAGAGAAATCTTCTGTCCAAAGTGCCTTCCAAGTAAAGTCTTTAAGATCTTTACGAAGGAGCCAAATCAAGGCAAGATAGAAGGCAAATTGTAGCTCTGCGACCAGCCAGTAACCCCAACCAGAAAGGTAATGAACCTCTGCACCTGGGAAAAGATTGGCCACGTTCACAAAAGGAAGGATAAGTAAAGCAAGCATTGCAAGACCGTAGATTGCCATAAGAAGAATAAGAACAGCGTTGATGATTGATTTAAGTGTTTTCATGATAAGTATTTCCTTTATTAAATAGTTTTTGGTATATAATTTCTCTGATACTGTCAATAAAGTTCATTCTATCACGATCTGCTAAACTGCCCATAATTAAAGGCAAAGCAAGTGTAGATAAGGCACCGATAATACTTAGAATTAATCCTACTATAAATAAAAAGTACTCAGGTATAAGAAAGCGTCTAATTTGAGATAATACTGAAGAACTTTTTTTACTCTCCATAATAGTACCTCAACCCACTAATACTCAAGTCTACTGTAAAAATATAAAGAAGCAATATACAAAATTGCATAGTAGACTACAAATAATAACATAATAAGTAATATACTACTATTAAAAGACATATGACCTAACACATTAACATAACCGTTCGGAAACACATATTTTAGCGAAGCAAGTTGTGGAGCTACCAGCGCG
>OGZT01002145.1_pt1 | contig 11737 bp, 10 predicted proteins | sample 1576891 | NCBI WGS metagenome assembly OGZT01 (sample SAMEA3541521, study PRJEB24748) | human gut metagenome | biome: human gut; feature: human-associated habitat; material: faeces | place: China | collected 2012 | reverse complement strand
AACTCCTTCGGCTGCGGTCTCGACGCCGTGACCACCGATCAGGTCAGTGATATTCTCACCCGATCCGGGAAGATCTATACGGTCTTAAAGATCGATGAGGTCAACAACCTCGGAGCCGCAAGGATCCGTATCCGTTCTTTGATCTCCGCTCTCCGCGTCCGCGAGGAGCGCCGCTACACGAGAACCATCGTGTCCAGCGCCTACAACCGTGTGATGTTCACGAAGGACATGAAGAAAAACTACACGCTGCTCTGCCCGCAGATGTCCCCGATCCACTTCGAGCTCATCGAGCCGGCGATCCGCAGCTTCGGCTACAACCTCGTCGTTCTCCAGAACGATGACAAGACAGCCGTCGATACGGGATTAAAATATGTAAACAACGACGCCTGCTATCCGTCCCTGATCGTTATCGGACAGATCATGGATGCCCTGCTGTCCGGAAAGTATGATCTCGACCACACAGCTGTCCTCATGAGCCAGACCGGAGGCGGCTGTCGTGCGTCAAACTATATCGGATTTATCCGTCGCGCTTTGGAAAAAGCCGGAATGGCGCAGATCCCGGTCATCTCCATCAACGCAAATGGCATGGAGACAAACCCAGGATTCAAGTATACACCGGCTATGCTTGTGAAGGCTCTTCAGGCTGTTGTATACGGTGATGTATTTATGCGTGTTCTCTACGCTACAAGACCTTATGAGGCCGTTCCAGGCTCCGCAAATGCGCTCCACGAGAAATGGAAGAAGATCTGTATCAAAGCACTCTCCACAAAGAGCGCCGGAATGATGACCTTTGTGAAGAATATCCGCGGCATCATCCATGACTTCGATAACTTAGAGCGCACGAATGTCCACAAGCCGAAGGTCGGCATCGTCGGAGAGATCCTCGTCAAATTCTCCCCGACCGCCAACAACCACATCGTGGAGCTCCTGGAGTCGGAAGGTGCGGAAGCTGTTATGCCGGATCTCATGGATTTCCTGCTTTACTGCTTCTACAACAGCAACTTCAAGGCAGATAATCTGGGAATGAAGCGCTCCACGGCGCATCTCTGCAACATGGCGATCTCCCTTTTAGAGTACATGAGAAAGGCCGCAAGGATCGCTCTCGAAAAGAGCACCCACTTCACTCCGCCGTCAAGGATCAAGGATCTGGCAGTGATGGCAAATGGCTTTGTCTCCCTCGGAAACCAGACCGGTGAAGGCTGGTTCCTGACCGGTGAGATGCTGGAGCTCATCAAGAGCGGTGTCAACAACATCGTCTGCGTTCAGCCTTTCGGCTGCCTGCCGAACCATATCGTCGGAAAAGGTGTCATCAAGGAGCTTCGCTACGCGAACCCCAAGGCAAACATCATCGCCGTCGACTATGATCCGGGGGCCAGTGAGGTAAACCAGTTAAACCGTATCAAGCTGATGCTTTCCACAGCTCAGAAAAACCTTGAAAAAGAGGAATATGTGGATCCGAATCTGGCGAAGACGTTAAAAAAGGTGGAAGAGCTTTCTTCCAAGCGTGTCAATAAGTGTCGGTTGTAATCTACATACCATAAGCTTCTAAATACAAATTCGTCTCAGTCGAAAACTGACTTCCACTGAGACGAATTTGCTGTTACTACCACCTGAAAAAGGTGGGATTCTTATCGAACCTGGATAAAGCACATAAAAACAGCGGCAGATATCATTTTCGATACCTGCCGCTGTCTGTTATCTTCCGATCAGCGCCCCGGATACTCCGACATGATAGCCATCCGGCGTCACAGCACTTACGTACATTGCGCCCTCCGGTATCGGATTTCCACCCGGATCAAGGACTCCTGCCATCGGATTCAGGTAATACCAGACTCCGTTCACAAGGATCCAGCCGATCGCCATATCTCCGTCCGCGTTCAGATAGTACCATCTTCCGTTCACCCAGGCATGAGCACTTGCTGCAGGTCACATTTTTCCGCTGTTAAGCCGACACCCCCCGGATCCATGACATCAAAACAGCATATACCTTCCAGAAATTCTCCAGAAAATATATGCTGTTCTTATGTTCACAGGTGTCCGCCAGCCCCAGCCGGACACCCTGCCATATTCATATGTTATGTAAACCTACATTAAGCCTCCGGCTTCTCGTAGCTGCGATGCATGGAGAAGGAATCCATATCGTAATTCTTTAAGTTCTCCCATACTCCGCGGCCGTCTGCCTTCGCGATCACAGCGTCACGGTCTTTCTTGAATGCCATCTCCTGTTTCAGATTGCTCGGTCCGCCTACGCAGCCGCCCTGGCACATCATACCCTCAATGAAGTCTTCCGGAAGTCTGCCTACCTTGAGAAGAAGAAGGGCTTTCTTGACCTCAGCCGCACCGCTGCAGCGTGCAACCTTAACGTCTGTGCTCTCTCCCTTTTCCTTTAAGCACTCGATCACCGCGTTTGTCACGCCGCCGCCATTGCCGAAGCGTTTTCCGAAGACACTGCCTTCCTGCTTTGTCTCCTCAGCCGGCTCAAGCTCAACTTCTTTTCCGCGCAGCATTTCGATGGCCTCACCGAAGGTCAGAACATAATCTGCATTGTTCTCGATGGACTTGTCAGCCGCCTCAGACTTCTTTGCCATACACGGTCCGATAAATACGGTAACTGTCTCCGGATCGATCGCTTTTAACATTCTGGATACCGCGCACATCGGGGATACCGTTGTGGACATATTATCGATCAGAGTCGGGTAGTGTTTCTTGATCATATTTACAAATGCCGGACAGCAGGAGGTCGTCATCTTCTTGCCTTCCTTAAATGCCTCTGCCCATTCCATTGCCTCGTAAGCTGCTGTCATATCAGCACCGGCAGCAACCTCTACCATATCGGCAAAGCCAACCTTCTTTAATGCAGTACGCCAGCTCTCCATTGTGATATCCTGGCCGAACTCACCTTCAGCAGCCGGAGCAACCATGGCAACGACCTTCCTGCCGGCCCTGATCGCTTCGATCACCTGTACAACATATACCTTGGAGGAAATTGCACCGAACGGGCAGCTTCTTACGCAGGCACCGCACTGGATACATTTCTTTTCATCGATCTGACAGATTCCGGTCTCCGGATCCATTGTGATCGCATCTACCGGACATGCACGGCGGCACGGACGGATCAGCTCAGCGATCGCATTGTACGGACATGACTGAGCACAGCGTCCGCACTCTTTACAGACACTCGGATCAATATGGGCACGGTCACGGCCAATCGAGATCGCACCAAAGTTACATGCGTTCTGACAGGCTTTACCCATACATTTCTGACAGTTATCGGTTACAACGAATCTTGTGATCGGACACTCCTCACATGCAGAAGAGATAACCTGAATGATATTGTTGCTCTGTTTGTCACTCGGACATTTTCCTTCCGCGAGACGGACTCTCTGACGGATGATCTCTCTCTCCTTATATACGCAGCAACGGAACTGTGCCTTCGGGCCCGGGATCAGTTTGAACGGGATATTGTCTCTCTCTTCCTCGAGTCTGCCCTCAAAAGCCAGCCTGGAAACTGTGCGCAGCACGTTATACTTGATCTTAAGCAGTGCCTCATCGTTGGTTTTCATACCATTTCCTCCTAAATTTTGAATCCTCTATCTTACCTTAATTTTTAATGTTTTCGCATCATATTATCGCATATCCCCCTTTGCAAAGCAAGTCGGAAATTGTATATAATCCAACGCATTCCGGGGAAAAACCTTATTTTCTTAAATTGTATACAATAAAGTACTGGCAGCGAAATTCCTTGTATTTTCCTATGTTTTTCTGTCTATCTGTGTCGGATATTTGTTCGCAGTATGCGGCTGTCCAGCACCGCTTTCTTTGTCTCTTTTTTTCACAAAGTCAGGTTCCGGTTCCGCCTCTTTCCCGCCACTCCGTTTCCGATTATTTTCGGTTTGGCATATGCAGCCTTCGCCTTTAAAACATGTTTTCCCCAGTCTCATGTTGGATTGACATTCCTAACTCCCCATGATATATTCTATTTAGTTCGGTCGTGCTAACCCCAAAGGTCAACGGTCCTGAGGGAAAAGACGAAAAGAATCTGATACGGGAATATCTGTCATGTTCAGGATCCCCGGTATGCTCTTTTCGTGTGCATACCGGGGATTTATCATTCACGCAGGCAGTGGGACAAAACCCGCGTCTGTCAGATTTTTTTCAGGAGGAATTAAATTATGAGAAAAATGTTATCCGTCATGATGGCTGCCGCAATCGCGGGATCTCTCCTTGCAGGCTGCTCATCATCCACAACCGAAACAACTGCTGCCGCTTCTTCTGCGGAAGAGACAACGACTGCCGCTGAGGAAACCACAACGGAAGCCGCTTCCGAGTCTGCAGCTGAAAACACCGGCAATGAGGCTGTTGTCCGTGTCGGCGGTTTAAAGGGACCGACCACCATGGGACTTGTAAAGCTTATGGACGAGGCCGCAAACGGGGAGTCCGAGAACAGCTACGAGTTCACTATGGTCACCGCAGCGGATGAGATGACCGCCATGGTCGCAGGCGGAAAAGTCGATATCGCCCTGCTTCCGGCGAACGTCGCAAGCGTTCTCTACAATAAGACAAACAAAAATATCTCCGTGATCGATATCAATACTCTCGGCGTTCTCTACTTCGTATCTGCCGACAGCTCCGTGACAACGATTGATCAGTTAAAGGGAAAGACCGTATATCTTCCGGGAAAGGGAACTACTCCGGAATACGCACTCCGCTATGTGCTCTCCGCCGCAGGACTCGGAGAGGATGATGTAACTCTTGAATTCAAGTCCGAGGCATCTGAGGTTGCTTCCGTCCTCGCTGAGGATCCGAACGCCATCGGTCTTCTTCCGCAGCCGTTCGTAACTGCCGCTCTCGCCCAGAACGAAAAGCTCTCCATCATCATGGACCTCACAAAAGAGTGGGATAATGTCCAGGGCGAAGGTTCCGGAAGCCGTCTTGTAACAGGTGTTACCATTGTAAACAATGATTTCTTAAAGGAGCACGAGGATCTCGTCGATACATTCTTACAGGAACATGAGGCATCCATCGCCTTCACCGCGGAGGATCCGGATGCCGCAGCCGAGCTCATCGCAAAGGCTGAGATCGTCGCAAAGGCTCCGATCGCGAAAAAAGCGCTTCCGTACTGCAACATCACCTTTATCTCCGGTGATGAGATGAAAACAGCACTTTCCGGTTACCTTCAGGCTCTGTACGACCAGAACCCGGCCTCCGTCGGCGGTGAGCTGCCGGATGATAGCTTCTACTATGTAAAGTAATTGTGACTGTGAAAGTTCTCAACAGTTACAAGCATTCATGCCGACTGTGAAAAACGAGGTATGGCTGGCAAAACAGTCATACCTCATTTCTATATCTTCGTTTATTCTCACGGAATTTAGTTTACATAAGTCAGATTAATGGCTTGAGCCATGAGAAATATCTGTTATAATTTGTAACTGTTCAGTAGGTCTGCGTACTTGCTGCGCTGACCGTAAGAAAACATGGGCTGGAAGGCAAAAATCCCATCAGCGAGGCTGATCTGGAATGGATTTTTGCACGTAACTATGAAGGCACTGAATAGTTACTATAATTTTATTATTACGATTACATGAAGAAATTCAACCGCTGGAAAACAGCATTGATTTTTATTACACTTTATGGAAGGAGACAGCCGCCATGGATCATCGTTTTTCCGGATTTCTCCGCAGGCTCTCGATCATCCTTTTCTGGATCGTTCTCTGGCAGACCGCTGCCTCCCTGATCCGGAATCATATTTTCCTTGTGGGGCCTGCCGATACGCTGCGGGCGCTCTGTGAGCAGATCCTACTCCCGGATTTCTGGTCCGCCATCGCGTTTTCTTTCTGGCGGATCAGCATCGGATTCTTTCTGGCGTTTTTTCTTGGACTTTTCACCGGATCTCTGGCGTACCGTTTTCCCATCGTGGACGAATTCTTAGAGCCACCGGTGCAGCTCATGAAGACGGTTCCCGTCGCTTCCTTCGTGATCCTGGCGCTGATCTGGACCGGCTCTAAAAACCTCTCCGTCTTTATCTCGTTCCTCGTGGTCTATCCCATGATCCATGTGAACACGAGAGCCGGGCTGATATCTGCGGATCGGGAGCTTTTAGAGATGGCGGAAGTCTTCCACATCTCGTTTATCCGTCGGGCGCTCTATATCTACCGCACAGCACTCTACCCGTACTTAAAAAGCGCCTGCCGCACCGCCCTCGGCATGGGATTTAAGTCCGGGATCGCCGCCGAAGTCATCGGTGTGCCGGACGGTTCCATCGGCGAGGGGCTGTATCTCGCGAAGATCTATCTGAGCACCGCGGAGCTCTTCGCGTGGACGGTCGTCATCATTCTTGTGAGCAGTCTGTTTGAGAAAGGTTTTCTGTGGATTCTGAAGAAATGTGCCGGAAAGGGGGCCTATGTGAATGAGTCCGATAAATAAAAAAAATGACACTGCCCTCACACTCCGCTCCGTCACCAAATCCTACGACGGGCAGCCGGTTCTCTCCGATCTCTCCCTGGAATTTTCCTCCGGAACTTTTTACTGTATGATGGCACCATCCGGAAACGGAAAGACTACAATGTTCCGTCTGATCCTCGGACTTGAAAAGCCGGATTCCGGTGTGATCCTGTTCGGTACATCAGCAGGGGATACCGGCAATAACGATATAAAAGCATCTTCCGGCATGGTATCAAAATCTGATCCTTGCAGGATCCGGGGAATGCGTCCCCTGATCTCCGCCGTTTTTCAGGAAAACCGTCTTCTGGAAGGCTATACCGCCATTGAAAACCTCCGCTTCGCTCTTGGAAAGCGATATTCCAGCGAAGCTCTGACCGCATACCTGCTCCGTCTTCTCCCGGAAGACGCCCTGAGTAAGCCTGTCTGTGAATTCTCCGGCGGCATGAAGAGGCGTGTCGCGATCCTGCGCGCGATTCTCGCACCGTCTGAGATCATTCTCATGGATGAGCCGTTTACCGGATTGGACGCGGATACAAGGCGGCTCACGATCGATCTGGTCAAAGAACTCTGCGCTGGAAAGCTCCTGATCATTGCTACCCATGCAGAGGACGACGCAGAGCTTCTGGGTGCAAAGATCATTCACTTATAAGTCGGGAAACCGTTCCAACTGGCTTATAACTTTTCAACCAGATCATCTGATCTGCAGGTCTTTAACTTTAAAAAGCGTTCTCCTGTCCGGGCATCTCATCAACTGATATACCGCAGGAAAACGCTTTTTTATTATTTACGCACGATGCAGACAGTAACAGTTTTTTCTCTCTATCTTGCCGCAAACAGCTTATCCATCTTCCTCATATGGAAGAAGTAGACCACGAACATTGAACATCCCGTAAACAGCCAGGACGCCACATACACATTCATCAACATATCATAAGTCGTGAACATGCGGAATATCGTCGTGAGCCAGATCAGGCGGAATACGACCGTACCGAGGATCGTGATGACGGATGGCTCCAGGGACTTTCCAGTTCCTCGCAGGCAGGAACTGGCAACCTCATATGTCGCAGTTAAACCTTCCAAGGCACACACACGATCCATTCGTATGATCCCGTATGCCGCCACCGCAGCGCTCGTCGTATAGATGCTGACGAAAAAATCTTCCCACACGATAAAGATCACGCTGAGGATCTCCGTAAATCCGAATCCAAAGAGCAGGCAGAGCCAGAAGATCTTTCTGCATCTCTTCATGTTGCCCGCACCAAAGTTCTGACTTGTAAATGTAACCGCCGCCTGGGCAAATGCACCTGCAATATCATATGTAAAATACTCAAAATTCAGCGCCAGGGATGAACCCGCGATGGCCGCCTCACCGAACATGTTGATCCCGCTCTGGATAAACACGTTGGAAACAGAAAAGATCGCACCCTGAATTCCTGCCGGGATACCGATCGCCAGCACCTTTTTCAGCTCATTTGTATCAATCCGCATCCTGTCAAACCGGAAACTGAACTCATCATTCCTGCGGTACAGATGGGAGATAATGAGGAATGTGCTGACCACGTTGGAGATCACCGTGGCGATGGCAACGCCCGCAACTCCCAGATGGAATCCGATCACAAGGAGCAGGTTTAAAATTACATTCAGCACGCCGGACACGATAAGGTAGCACATTGGTCTCCTCGTATCACCGTAGCTTCTGACAATGGCAGCACCAAAGTTGTACGCGACCATAAACGGAATTCCCACAAAATAGATCCTGATATATAAGAGTGCCTGATCCAGCACTGTCTCCGGCGTTCCGGATGCCACAAGGACCAGTCTTGCCACCAGCATTCCGATCACGAAAAGCGCAATTCCGAGAACCGCGCCGAAGGTCAGGATCGTGTGGACCATGCTGTTGATCTTTCCGCGGTTTTTCTGTCCGATCAGGTTCGCAAGCGCCGCGTTCGGTCCCACCGCGAGTCCCACGATCAGGTTTACAAAAATTCCGACGAGCGCCACACAGCTCCCGACCGCCGCCAGCGCCTGGTCCCCGGCGAACCGCCCGACGACCGCCACATCCGCGGAATTAAATAACTGCTGTAAAATACTGCTGAATGCCAGCGGAATTGAAAACAGGATCAGTTTTCCCGCGAGTCCGCCGTTTAACATATCCATTTCTTTTGACTTTTTTCCTGTCTGCTCCACTTTCTGTTGTCCTTTCCGATCTTTTCACTTCTGTATCATTTTGAATATTTTCATATTGTCCGGGTGTATTATATACCATATTTTCTATTTTGTGTAAAAATAATGGAGCTTTACCAGAAGAGATCACTCTCCCGTGCTCTTTATGACCAGAAATTTTCCAAAATAAAACTCCCGCATGATCCAGTTACAGTTGAGAATTTCCCTTCCGCACAAAAACGGATGGACCCATCTCTGATCCATCCGTTTTCCTCTCTTATTATTTTTCGTAAAGATTCGACTTTTCTGAAAGTACATACTGATCATACAATTCTGTCCATGTCTTCTTCACGATCTCAGAACTGCAATGCGCATCAAAATCTGCCTTTGTCTCCCAAAGATCGGAAACGATCACGACATCCGGATCATCCACCGATTTACTGATAAAATAATGGACATTTCCATGCTGTTCCCGGAACTGTTCTACCAGATTCGCATGTTTCAGCTCTCCGATATATTCTTCCCGTTTCCCGTCTTTTATCGTCAGGACTGCAATATAGTGGGTCACAGATCACTCTTCCTTTCGATTATCATTTCGTTACTGGTGAAGTTCCCGTATTTTAGGAGTTCGCCCAGCACTGGTCCTTGTTTCGATTCCTTTGATTTTCCTGCCTTCAGACATTTTTAGGAATCGCAAAACACATTCTCATTGTCTGTCAGATCGACTTTCCAAGCTCATAAGCCTGTTCCAGTTCCGGCTTTCCGGTGATGTCTCCGACATCCCCATTGCCTCCCGCAAGAACATGCCCGATATTTTTCCATCTCAGATGTTTCATCAGGTGATCATAATAAGTCAGGACATCCTCAAATCCATTTCCTTCTGCCGCCATTAAAAGTGCGCTTGCCCGTCCATGTCCCCGGAGCAGGTTTCCATCGCCTTCCTCAAGTGCAAACAGTCTGTCGATCGCTGTTCTGATCTGTCCGCTCATATTCCAGTAATACAAAGGAGTCGCAAGAATGATCATATCACATTCTTTTACGGCCGGATAGATCTGTGACATATCGTCTTTCTGGACACATGGGCATTCGCGGCTGCTGTGACCGCCAAAACAGCCTTTACAACCATGGATTTCCATGTGATCAAGAAAGAATTCCGTAACCACATTCCCTGCACTCTCTGCGCCTTCCGTAAACTTTCGGACCAGAGCGGAAGTGTTCCCATTTTTTCTGGGACTTCCATTCAGTATTACAATCTTCTTTCCCATACCTGCACTCACCTTTTCTCTCAGATCTTCTCTGCCAGTTCAGCCGCCTGTCTGCATCCGTCTGTTTTTTCGATCTCTCCTGCGTTTAAAACACCCGGTACCAGCACTTCGCCGATCATATTCCACTTCAGCAGAGCAGCCGTACGCTCGATCGGGATCCGGACACCGTCCATGACAGACAGGTCATTTTCCTCACAGCAGGTGATCACGGCACATTCCTTGCCTGCGATCTCTTTCCCTGCCACACGGAAGGAATACATTTTGTCGATAACCCCTTTAATCTGGGCCGGGATCGAATACCAGTAAACCGGTGTGCTGAACACAACCGCATCTGCTTCCAGGATTGCCGGTGCGATCATATTAAAATCATCGTCAAAGGAACAAGCCTTTCCAGTCTTAAAACATGTCTCGCATGCATGACATCCGCCAACCTGTTTCATCGCTGCATCAAAGCGGGTAACGGTATGCCCTTTATCCTCAGCTGCTTTGATAAATGCCTCTGTCATTGCAAAACTGTTGCCGTTTTTTCTTGGGCTTCCTGTGATAACTACGATTTTTTTGCTCATAAAATTTTCCTCCGCTTCTATTGGATCAGCTTTTTTTGTTGCTTATATCGGAATTATATCAAGAATGATTTCAAATACAAGTACGCACATTTAAGTGCAATACTAACATTATAGTTTAATACTTACCTATACGATAGTATTGATCAGATCAGTGACTCCGTATAAAGTAACTATTTTCTCCTTCGTTTTTTCATCCTGACACTGAGCTTTTATTTAAATCTCTTTTTAAAAACGGGTATACCGATTCTGGTATACCCGCCGCAAAAATTATGTCCGCTCTCTGCTTACTCCCGGATTTCTCCCTTCTTCAGACGGTCAAAGAAATCAAGTGTGAGCTCCCGCATCTTCGGAACCCAGAACATGATGCCGATGACATGAACCAGGATCGCCCACATGTTGCCAAAATCTACCCACGGGAGTGCCGCATCAACACCGATCGTGCCTCCGATGAAACAGCAAACCACAACCAGGATCTGCATGATCCGCTTTGCTGCTTTTCCCAGCAGGCTTTCCGCAAGGATCCCTGCCGATGTTGACATGGACAACGCTGAAGATGCTGCGAAAAGGATCAGGCTGATGGATGCCAGGAGTCTTCCCGGAAGACCGATCGTTCCAAATGCATTGATCGCCAGAACAGAACCAGGATCTCCAGTCTCCCATGTTCCTGTGACAAGAATGACCATTGCGCTGAACGTACAGATGATCATCGTGCACATAAATACCTCGAAAATACCAAACATTCCCTGCTTGACCGGCTCATTTGTGTTCGCCTGGGCACGCAGGATGCTGGCGCTTCCGTTTCCTCCGTCATTCGAGTACACACCTCTGGAACAACCGTTTTTGATCGTTGCCGCCAGCGCAGCCCCTGCAAATCCGCCGGTTGCCGCTGTCCCTGTAAATGCATTTGTAAAGACGGAGATCAGAGCCGGAATCAGATTCTGAATATTCAGAATGATCAGAAGTGTTCCAGCTGCCATATAGATGATCGCCATTGCCGGTACCAGTTTGTCAGTGACCTTTACAAGTGCGCCAAGACCGCCAAGAATAACCAGAACGATGATCACACAGCAAACTACGGTTGTGATCAGGGACGGCACTCCGAATGTATGTACAGAGGAGCTGATCGCTCCGGTGTGAACGCCGCATCCGATCGCCATTCCAAAGCAGCAGGTGATCGCCCAGATCCATCCAAGTGGTTTCCAGATCTTTGCCAGATAAATATTCGCTCCGCCGCGCCACTGTCCGTTTGCATCCTTTTCTCTTGTATACACGCCAAGCAATGCCTCAGAATATTTTAATGCC
>OGZT01002138.1_pt1 | contig 11790 bp, 8 predicted proteins | sample 1576891 | NCBI WGS metagenome assembly OGZT01 (sample SAMEA3541521, study PRJEB24748) | human gut metagenome | biome: human gut; feature: human-associated habitat; material: faeces | place: China | collected 2012 | reverse complement strand
ATTTCAGAATCAAATTTAAAATCCGAATATTCAAATTTAAAATACTCAAGTGATGCAAATTATATTATTTTTCGTGATATTGATTTGAGTGCGAATGGAGAAAATTCAGATAAAAAAGATGGAAGTTGGACGCCGATTCATTTATCTGGAAAAATGGAATAAACGCACTTTGGACATTCATAAAGAGTGCGTTCGGTGTGGGTACGGCATTGTACGACTTGACGGCGGTGTCAACATTCTGTACGAATGCATGGCTTATTGCGGTTTGCGTAATAGCGTCAACTCCGATACCGACAATTATACACAAGAATTTCTGCAAAAAATCAAAGGTATTTGCGGCAATATCGGAGCCGGTTTTGGTTATTGTCGGACTTGGAGTGTGCTTTGTTCTGCTTGTGGGACAAACATATAATCCGTTTTTGTATTTCAGATTTTAAGGAAAGGTGACGAATATGAGAAATAAGCTTACAATCGGTGCATTTCTTCTTATGCTGACAGCTTTTATCGTTGTACTCGCACTTCCGGCGGACGAGGAAAGTATAAAATCTGAAAACAGAGTGATGGCAACAATTCCGCCTGTAAATGAGGAAACAGTGTTTTCGGGTGAATTTGAAACAGGGTTTGAAAGTTTTATCGGTGATAATATCGCTTATCGTTCACAAATTACCGATTTTTCAAAAACGTTGGACGAAAAAAGAGGATTTGTACCGAAAACAGGTAAAATTATTTCCACAAATAAAGATATAGGAACGGGTACAACTCAAAAGCAAACTCTTCTTGTTGCGGATAACACTATTATGGAGATGTTTATAAGAAATGATAAAACAGAGCAGGAATATGCCGACGCGATAAATCGCTATGCCGAAAAACTTCCCGAAAATATAAAACTTTTCAGTATGGTAATTCCGACACAGCTTGAATTTAAAGAACCTATATATAAGAATTTGCAGGACAGTCAAAAGGATACGATAGACAGTATTTATTCAAAGCTTGACAGCAGGGTGGGTACTGTTGACGCATACGGTTTGCTGTCCGAACATTCAAATGAGTACACATATTTCAGAACCGACCACCACTGGACGCAACTCGGCGCGTATTACGGTTACAGTGCGTTTATGAATAAAGAGGGCGGACAAGCGGTAAATAAAGATGATTACGAAACGGGTAAGATACAAGGCGTACTCGGTTATCTTTATGACAGAGTAAGTTCAGATGTGGCGACAGAACCCGACACGATTGAATGGTACGACATTGACTATGATAAGCATATCAAAACAACAATGTATGCAACCGACGAAAAAGGCGAAATGTATTCGTACAACGGTGTGATGTACGACAGAAGTAAAGCGAATTATAACTTTTTCTTCGGCAGTGACCATCCGATTGTCGAAATGACGAATGAGAAAAATCCTGACGGTAAAACGTTGGTTGTGCTTAAAGATTCGTATACAAACGTACTTGCACCATGGCTTATAGAAAGCTATAAAAATGTAATTCTTGTCGATCCGAGAATTTTTGACGGCGATTTTCAGATGATTTTGGATATGTATTCACCTGATGAGGTGCTTGTTGTGAATTATATTTTCACGACTGTTTTTTCGGATTATTGTAATTTGCTTAAAAATTTGTACAATTAACAAAGAAGCGGTTTCTTTTTATAAAGAATTACCGCTTTTTTCTTTACAATAACAATTCGTTATGATATAATTCTAATATTGAGAAAAAACAAAAAGGAGAGAATGAAATGGGTAAGACTAAAGGCGGTTTCACACTTCCGGGTGAAAGCGGTTATGAAAAGCTAACACTTGAAATGGCTGAAAAATGGGGTGCAGACGTAATCAGAGATTCTGACGGTACGGAATTGTCACCTGAAATTATAAATGCGGGTTACGGAATTTATTCTACAATTTGTATTATTCGTGACCATAACGAGTGGGCAAAGCAAAACACAGATAAATTACAGCAGTCATTCCTTATGACAAATCCTGTTGTTGCGGAAAGCGACAGTGTTAAGATTGACCTTATGAAGGACTTCTTTAACGAACAGTTCAAGATTAACGAGTCTGACGAATCAAAGGCATATTGGCAGGTATTCGACAGAACTGCAAATGAAGAAGTTAAGGATTGGACATATGAAAACGGCGTTGTTACGGTAAATGGCGTAACACCTTGGCATAAGTACACAGTAAACTTCCTTGCATACAGAATTTGGGAAGAAATTTCAATGTACAATCATACAACAAATAATTGGGACAAGGAACATCTAATGCAGATTGATCCGAGATACCCTGAAACACAGCAATATATGCTTGATTGGATGAAGAACTGGTGCGAAACACACCCTGCAACAACAGTTGTTCGGTTCACATCAATGTTCTATAACTTCGTATGGATTTGGGGTTCAAACGAGAGAAACAGAGATTTATTCTCAGATTGGGCGTCGTATGACTTTACGGTTTCTCCGCTTGCTCTAAAGGAATTTGAAAAGAAGTACGGTTATGCACTTACTTCAGAGGACTTTATCAATAAGGGTGAACTTCACGCTACACATATGACTTGTGACAAGAAAAAGCTTGATTGGATGGAATTCATCAATGATTTTGTTGTTGACTTCGGTAAAAAGCTTGTTGACCTTGTACATACATACGGTAAAAAAGCTTATGTATTCTATGATGACAGCTGGGTAGGCGTTGAGCCTTGGGGGAAGAGATTTAAGGACTTCGGCTTTGACGGCCTTATCAAGTGCGTATTCAACGGCTTTGAGGCAAGACTTTGTGCAGGCGTTGACGCAGTTGAAACTCACGAAATCAGACTTCACCCATATTTGTTCCCTGTAGGTCTTGGCGGTGCTCCTACATTTATGGAGGGCGGTAACCCTACACTTGAAGCAAAGGGATATTGGAAGAACGTAAGACGTGCACTTCTTCGTGCACCTATCGACAGAATCGGTCTTGGCGGTTACCTTTCATTGACATTGCCGTTCCCTGATTTCAACGACTATATCGAAAAGATTGCAGACGAATTCAGAGAAATAAAGGAATTCCATAAGGCAGGTAAGCCATACGTTCTAAAACCGAGAGTTGCTGTTCTTACATTCTGGGGTAGTCTGCGTTCATGGACTTGTGCAGGTCACTATCACGAACACCCTGAACTTGATCTTATAAATATTATCGAGGCTCTTTCAGGTATGCCGTTTGACGTTGAATTCATCAGCTTTGATGACCTAAAGAATAAGGGACTTGACAATTACGACGTTGTTATTAATGCCGGATTTGCAGGAAGCGCATGGTCAGGCGGAGAACAATGGAAAGACGAAAAGGTTGTTTCACTTCTTACAGAGTGGGTTAACAACGGCGGTGCATTCATCGGTGTAAACGAACCGTCTGCAACAGATGGTTACGATACATTCTTCCGTATGTCACACGTTCTTGGCGTAAGCGAAGATACAGGTGCAAGAATTTGTCACGGTAAGTATTCGTTTGACGTTGAAAACAATGGTGCGGTTGTAGACGGCACGGTTCTTGCAGGTAAAAACAAGGTTTATCTTGTTGACGGCGAAACAAAGGTGCTTGCAGCTGACGGAAATATGCCGACAGTTACAACTCATAAGTTCGGTAAAGGTACCGGTGTTTATATGTCAAGCTTTAAGCATGGCGAAGTTAATAACAGAACACTTCTTAACCTTATTCTTACTGCCGCAGGCGAAAGCACAGACCAAAAGTATTTGACAGATAACGTAAATACAGAGTGCTGCTATTATCCTGAAGGCAAACAGCTTGTTGTTATCAATAATGCGGATACAGAACAAACTGCAACAGTTAAGACTGACGCAGGTGATAAGACTGTAACACTTAGTGCATTTGATACACAGATAGTACAGCTGTAATAAAATAAAAGCTAACGAGCTGTTAGAAATTAACAGCTCGTTTTGCGTATTGAGGTGTATTTAATGGATAAAAATAATCAGCTTGAAACCGCACCGATAGGAAAACTTGTGTTTAAGCTTGCGATACCGACTGTTATGGCACAGCTTGTAAACTTGCTTTATAACATAGTTGACAGAATTTATGTCGGACGAATACCGGAGATAGGCTCACTTTCGCTTGCAGGTTTGGGTGTTACGTTTCCTATAATATTGCTTGTTTCGGCATTTGCAATGCTTGCAGGTATGGGCGGTGCGTCAAGAGCGGCGGTAAGCATGGGAGAAAAAGACAACGACAAAGCAGAGAAAATACTCGGCAACTGTACAATGCTGCTTATAATATTTTCGGTAGTGCTGGCGGTTGTGTTTATGCTTACGAAAAATCAGATATTGATGAAATTCGGCGCAAGTGAGGCAACTTTGCCGTATGCGTCGGATTATATAAGCATATATCTTGTCGGTACGATATTTGTACAGATTGCGTTGGGACTGAATTTGTTTATAACAAATCAAGGCTTTGCAAAAACAAGTATGATGACCGTTTGCATAGGTGCGGTGCTGAATATTGTGCTTGACCCGATTTTTATATATGTGTTCGGAATGGGCGTAAAGGGTGCGGCGCTTGCAACGATAATTTCGCAAGGTGTATCGTGTTTGTGGGTGCTTAAATTTTTGACGGGTAAAAAGACCGTTTTGAAAATCAGACTTAAAAATCTTGTTTTGGACGGAAAAATCGTTACTTCGGTTTTGTCGCTCGGTGTGTCACCGTTTATAATGCAGGCAACGGAATGTTTAATTCAGCTTACATTCAATAACGGTATGCTTAAATACGGAAATGACTTGTATGTTGCGTTGATGTCAATACTGTTCAGTTTAACACAACTTATATGGATGCCGCTTAACGGTTTTTCGCAAGGTGCACAGCCTGTTATCGGATATAATTACGGTGCAAAGCGTTTTGACAGAGTGAAAAAAGCATTTAAACTTCAATTTACGGTAAGTATATGTTTCTCGCTTTTTGCGGTTGCGCTTGTCGAAGTGTTCCCGACAGCGTTTTTGAAGATGTTCACAAATGACCAAGAGCTTATAGATATAGGTATAAACTCAACTCGTCTTTTCCTTGCAGGTATGTCTGTGATGGGTGCACAGTGTGCGTGTCAGCAGACATTTTTGGCGTTGGGCGAGGCGAAAATATCAATGTTTCTTGCGTGCCTTAGAAAAATTATACTTTTGTTTCCGCTTGCACTTATACTTCCGAATATCGCAAATATGGGAGTGTGGGGATTGCTTTTGGCGGAGCCGGTAAGTGATGTCTTTGCGGCAAGCTGTACAACGATAATGTTTAAAATAAGAAGCAGAAAAATATTAAAACAATAAAAAAGGAGTGTGCTGTATGAAAAAGATATTAATGGTTATAGCGGCGGTTGCTGTCTTACAGACTGTGGCATATGCACAAAGCATTGATTTCAGCGGTGACGTTACGGGCGGTAAAAGCGTTGAAGTAACTAATCTTGAAAACGGATATTATGACCTTACAGCGGTATGTAAAAATACTTCGGAGGAGGGTGTGTCGTATTTGTACGGAGTGTCAGACGGATACACTGCGGCAAGTACGGTTTTACCTGTTTCGGCTGACGGTGTTAAGGTTACCGTAAGAGGAATTGAAGTTGAAAACGGTAAATGCACAATCGGAGTTGGTACTGACGGAAACGGCGTGATTGAAGTATCGGACGTTGACCTTGTTAAGACGGACAAGCAAAACGGCTTTATACAAGGCGGCGATATGACCGAAGTTGATTATATCGAAAGCCTTGGCGGTGAATATAAAGACAGTGACGGAAACAAGGTTGACCCATTTGAATTTTTGTCGCAGAACGGTATGAATATGGCGAGAATACGTCTTAGCAATACACCGGGCAAGGGTACAGGTGACGGCGTGTATTATCTCCCGAGCGGTTTTCAGGATGAGGAAGATTGTCTGAAACTTGCCAAACGTGCAAAGGACGCAGGTATGGGAATACAGTTCACGTTTAATTATTCCGATTATTGGTCGAACGGATCAAGACAGATTATTCCGTCCGAATGGGTTAAGCAGATTAAAGACGAGCTTGGCTATGACGTTAAGAATGCGGACTTTCTAAACTCAATGACAAGTGAACAAAGAGAGGAAATTCAAGATAAACTTGCGGAAATAGTATACAACTATACATATGATATTATGTCAAAGTTAAAGGCACAGGGGACTGTTCCGGAATATGTTTCGCTTGGTAATGAAATTCGCGGCGGAATGTTGTTTCCGTTCGGCAACACATATGATGCAAGTATGAACAGAGATAGATTTGAACTTGTATTCGGTGACGATAAAAACGCAGATGAAGATATAAAATGCCCAAAAGACTGGGAAGGGCTTGTTAAGTTTATCAATGCCGGATATGACGCGGTAAAGGCGGTGTCGGAGGACTCAAAGGTTATAATTCACCTTGACGACGGTTCAAAGTCAAACAAATTCACATATTTCTTTGATGAACTTGACAAACTCGGTGCAAAGTATGACGTAATCGGTGCGTCATATTATCCTGCATGGACGGACAACAATGCGGAAGCCTGTAAGGAATTTTGTAATGAAATTTCAAAGAAGTACGACAAAGACATTATGATTATGGAAACAGGTTTTAATTGGAACGAAACAAGAAAAGACGGTTATGCGGGACAGTTAAAGGATTCAGATGTGTATAAGGACATTTATCCGCCGACAATGACAGGACATAAAAATTTTATGGCAGAACTTTTCAACGAATTAAAAAGCGTTGACGATAACAGATGTCTGGGTGTACTTTATTGGGACCCTTGTATGATTCACGTTGAAGATAAAGATAATAAAAATGCGTCTTTGTCGGGTTGGGCTGTAAAGGAAAGTGACGATAAGACAGACGTTAACGTTGTCGAAAACACAACACTTTTCGATTTTGACGGAAAAGCTATTCCATCGGTTGACGTATATAAACATTCTTCAAGCAGTAAGGAAGAAGTCAATATTCAAACTACAAGTGATGAAAAGAATGTCAAAACACGAATTGAAAACAATACCGACAGTACGAAAAAGGTAAGTGTTATTGTAATCGGTTATGACGAAAACAATGTCATAAACAGTGTACAAAACGTGTCAAAAGAAGTAAACGCAAATACGGCAGAGATCGTTTCGGTAAATCTGCCGCAAGGTAAATATGCGGTTTATGTGTGGAATGGCAGCCGATTAATTAAAAAATAAACAACAACACTCAAAAAGGACGTTTTTAAAACGTCCTTTTTGTTTTGTATAAAAAGACGGCTTTTTTATATAAAAAACGTAATTTGATTGACATATTGCATAAAAAATGATAGTATTTATATTGCATAGTAACAAATTAAGGTAAAAAGAGGGGGTAAAGCTGTTTAATGAAAAAGGGTAAAAAGTTAAAAGAGAGAGATAAAAAAGGCTTTAAATACTATCTGAAAAGGGACTGGCAGTTGTATGTACTGTTGTTCTTTCCGTTGGCATTTGCGATAGTCTTTAAGTTTTTACCACTTTTGGGGTTGTCGGTAGCGTTTCTTAATTATGACGTTGTCGGCGGTTTTGAGAGGGCGAAATTCATAGGTTTTGACGCGTTTAAGGAAATCTTTAAAATGAAAGATTTTTACATAGCACTTCGTAATACTATCGTGCTTAACGGTCTTGATCTTATAATAGGTTTTCCGGCTCCGATAATTTTGGCGATATTATTAAATGAAATACGCAATAAGTATTTCAAACGTATCAGCCAAACGGTTTTGTATTTACCGCATTTTCTTTCGTGGGTAATCATTGCAGGTATATTCTATCAGCTTTTGTCACCGTCTACGGGATTTGTAAACGTACTTATAATGCGTCACGGCGGTGAAAGCATACCGTTCTTGACGGAAAAATGGCATTGGCTTGTGTCATACTGTTTAATCGGCGTATGGCAGAGTATGGGTTGGGGTACGATTATATATCTTGCCGCAATCACAGGTATTAATGCTGACCTTTACGAAGCGGCAACGGTTGACGGTGCAGGCAGATGGAGAAAAATATGGAATATAACACTTCCTTGTATTCGTTCGACAATCGTTGTAATGCTGATAATGAGTTTGGGAAGAATTTTGGGTATATCGTTTGAACGTCCGTATACATTGGATAATCCGCTTGTAAGAGATTTCTCGGACGTTATTTCGACATTCGTTTATCGTGTCGGCTTGCAGTCGCACAGATATAACATCGCAACGGCGGTTGGTTTGTTCCAGTCGGTCGTAGGACTTATCTTCGTATTTGCATCGGATAAGTTTGCAAAACTTATGGGAGAGGACGGTATAATATAATGAAAAGAAAAGCTACTGATGTTTTTGCAGATGTGTTTATATATGTGTTTATGGCTGTACTTTCGCTTTTGTGTCTTATACCGTTTATACACGTTCTTTCGGTTTCAATCAGCGGTAACGGTGCGGTAATGTCAAATCAAGTGTTTCTTATTCCAAAGGACGTCAATCTTGACGCATATAAGACGGTTTTCGGTGATTCGACAATGATGCGTTCATTGTGGTTTACGGTGTTTGTGACGGTTGCGTTTACGGCACTCGGTATGTTCCTTACAATATGCGGTGCGTTTGCGCTGTCAAGAAAACGTCTGAAGGGCAGAAAAGTTATAGGTGTAATATTCCTTATAACAATGTACTTCACTGCCGGAACAATTCCCGATTACATACTTATGAGCCAGTTGCACCTTATAAATACGGCGGCGGTTTTGATACTCCCGCTTGCATTTTCGGCATATAATTTGATAATACTTCGTACATTTATGCAAAACAGTGTACCGCAAAGCTTGGAGGAGGCTGCTGCGATTGACGGCTGTAACGACTTTATTGTACTGGTTAGAATTGTATTGCCGTTGTCAGTGCCTGTTTTGGCGACACTTGCACTGTTCTATGCGGTAGGTCGTTGGAATACGTTCCAAGACGCACTTTACTTTATAACAAAGTCACCGCTTAAACCGTTGCAGTTAAAACTGTATGAACTTGTTAATGCGGCAGGTTCAAATTCGTCGGTTTCGCAGGAAGTCGCAGGGGAGAGTATGCAGGCTGAGGAAGTTTTGAAATCGGCTTGTATTATGTTTGCAACTATTCCTATCGTAATCGTTTATCCTTTCATACAGAAGTATTTTGTTAAGGGTGTTATGATAGGTGCAGTAAAAGAATAATGAAAAAACATATTTAAAAAGAGAGGGGAAAAGAAAAATGAATTTAAAGAAAGTATTGTGTGCGGCACTAAGCACAGTGACTGCGGTATCTTTGCTTGCATCATGCGGCGGTAAGGGTAAAATGCAGATGGATAAAGCGGAGCTTACAGGCCCGAAAGCCTATGATGAGCAAATTGAGCTTAAAATACCTGTATATGACAGAGGTATGCAGGGACAGGCAGACGTAGACAACAACTATTGGACGGATTATGTTCAAAAGAATTTCGGTGACAAGTACAATATCAAAATGACATTTGTACCTGTTACGCGTAAGGAAGATGTAACGGTATTTAATGAATTGCTTGCGGCAGGCGAAGAACCCGATATTCTTTTCAGCTATGACTATCCGACGATGATTTCGTATTATTCAAGAGGAGCGTTCCAGCCGATTGATGAGGACGTGTTAAAGACATACGCACCGACATTCTATGAAAAGACAAAGGATTTGGAGGAATATACAAAGGTTGACGACCAAAGATATTTCCTTGCGGCAACTCGTCCGTTGGCTTATAACTGGGTAACTCTTATCCGTACAGACTGGCTTGAAAAAGCAGGACTTTCAATGCCGACAAATCAAGAGGAATATGTAAATGTACTAAAGAAGTTTAAGGAATTAAAGCTTGGCGGCGAAAATACAATTCCGGCAACAGAGAGCCTTTATAATGCATATTTCCCGAACTATGAATACAGAGAATATCCGCTTTCGGAAGAAGATAACGCGATGTATTCGGATATTACTGTTGCATCGCTTACATATGACGCAACAAAGCAGAAGTTAAAGTATATGAACCAGCTTTATAACGATGGGCTTATCAGTCCTGAATGGTATCTTGACAAGGACGGTAACCAAAAGCAAGCCGATTTTGTATCGGGTAAAGCAGGCGTGTTCGGTTTCTATTTGTCACAAAATCCTCCTGTACTTCAAACATTATTGCAAAATTGCCCTGACGCAAAGGTTGCAGTGCTTGACGCAGGCGCAGGTTATCCGGAGGGTACAAAGCCTGCCGGCAGAGCAGATTGGCCGTTCGGTATGGTAAGCGGTATCAGTGTTGACTGTGAACACCCTGAGGCAGTGCTAATGTATTTTGAGTGGCTTGCACAAGATGAAAACCTGTTCGTAATGCAAAACGGTATCGAAAACGTTACATATAAAGTTGAAGACGAAATTCCTGTACTTATTGACGATTACACAGGTGAAGAAAGATTGAACTACAATTCAAATAAAGATATGTGGTGCCTTGTAACAGAGGGTAAGGACTACGGCAGTGACGAGAAAAACCTTGCCGTACAAAAGAAAACATACGCACCGGCGGGATTTGAGGACTTAATTCAACAGTCATATGACGGTTATCAAAAGACTAAGGAATATAAGTATACAGATTTCTTGTTCGACAGATCAATCGACAGCCTTTCACAGTATGCTGAAACTTTAAAGAGTAAGTGGGAAGTTATTCAGGTTGATTTGATTAACTGTAAGCCTGAAGAATTTGACGCTAAGTATGAGGCGGCTTGTAAGGAATACCTTGACGCAGGTTATCAAGCTGTTCTTGACGAAAAAGAACAGGCTTATGCCGATATGAAAAAGTAATAAAAAAACGATTAAAAGGATAATCTCGGAGATTATCCTTTTTTAATTGACAGCATAGAGCTTAAATGATAGAATAATGTTATAAATTTATTAAAGAAAATAGGGAGAAATAATGAATAAGAAAACTGTTTCAAAAGTAAATTTGTTTTTCGGCGGACTTGTTTCGAGAATGGAAGAAAACAAAGATTTTTTTAATGATATTACTATTAATTTAAAGTCGGGAACTAAGAATTTCCCTGCAAAAATATTGTATACGGACGATATAACTCTTGATTATCAAGCGGTTAAACGCAATGTGGAAAAAGACGGTTTGTGGGATATAATCGCGGAAGAATTGCTTAAATATGACGAGGCGCAGATAATTTACAGTGAACGCGGTGCGAAGATTGTAATTGACGCAAACGATAAAAAAGTCAATATGCGTCACGAGGACGTTACGAAAGAGATAAACAAGACGAGCGTTGTGCAGACGGGCAGAGAGTATGTCGTAAATCCCGCACTTGCGAAAGATTTGCTTGAAGAAATAGGCATACTTGCAAAGAACGGCAAGATTAAAAATGACAAAATACGTAAGTATAATCAGATTGATTATTTTGTTGAATTAATGCAGGGGGTGCTTAAAGAAATCGGTGACAGGGACGAATATGTTATTTTTGACGCGGCTTGCGGTAAAAGCTATTTGTCGTTCGTTATGAATTTTTATTTGAAAGAAATACTTAAAAAGAAGTGCCATTTTATCGGCGTTGATTATTCCGAAACTGTAATAGATGCGTCAAAGCGAATGGCTAAAAATCTCGGATACAACAATATGGAGTTTATCAAAGCTGACCTTACGGAGTATACACCGTCGGTAAGACCTGATATCGTCGTGTCGCTACACGCTTGCGATACCGCAACGGATATGGCACTTGCACTCGGTATAAGAGCAAAGTCGAGACGTGGAGTATCTGAAAGTCTTTGAACTTCTCCTGCATGGCCGAGAAAATGAATTG
>OGZT01002137.1_pt1 | contig 11795 bp, 10 predicted proteins | sample 1576891 | NCBI WGS metagenome assembly OGZT01 (sample SAMEA3541521, study PRJEB24748) | human gut metagenome | biome: human gut; feature: human-associated habitat; material: faeces | place: China | collected 2012 | reverse complement strand
GATGAAGCCCTACAAGGCCGTGGAAAAGGCAGAGCGTCAGCTCATGTCTGCCAATGCAGAATACTTTTACCAGAAATCTTTGCGGGACAATCCGCAAATTGCACAGGCGGCCAGCAACCCCATTTCCCGGATGTGGCAGAAACGGCGTATCAAACAGCAGTATGCCAAAGCTGCACGGCAGGCCGGACAAGCCGCCGCGCAGGGTGCAGCCACCACCACAGAGAACGGTTTCCGGGTAACAAAGCTGGCGGCCGAGGGCGGCGAACGGGTGGCCGAATTTGCGGCCCGGAACTGGAAAACCATTCTGATCGTGGCGGTGTTCGGTCTGCTGGCTCTGCTCTTGATAACGGGGTTGCAGTCCTGCACCGTGATGGCGGGTACCGCTGGAACCGGCGTGACGGCATCCTCTTACTTTTCCAAGGACAAGGATATGCTGGGTGCAGAGAAAGCCTACGCCAAGCTGGAACAAAAACTGCAACGGTATCTCGACACCTACGAGGCCACCCACAATTACGATGAATACCACTTTTATCTGGACGAAATCGAGCATGACCCCTATGTGCTGATCTCGATTTTGTCTGCGCTGCATGACGGCGTGTTCACACTGGCCGAGGTGCAGGGCGAACTTGAAATGCTCTTTGAAAAGCAATACATCCTGACCGAAACCGTGACCATGCAGATACGCTACCGTACAAAAATGATGGTCATTATTGGCCCGTATGGTGTGCCGCAAGTTATCACCTACCAAGAACCGTATGAATACTACATCTGCACGGTCAAGCTGAAGAACAAGGATTTATCCCATCTGCCCGTGGAAGTACTGACCGAAGAACAGCTCAGTGCCTATTCGCTCTATATGCGCACACTGGGCAACCGGCCGGATTTGTTTGGCAAAGCGCAATACCCCAATGCGTCCACCATCAAGCAGCCCACCTACTACGATATTCCCCCGGAAGCACTAAAGGATGATAGGTTTGCCGCCATGATGGAGGAAGCCACGAAGTACATCGGCTACCCGTATGTGTGGGGCGGCAGTTCACCCAGCACCAGCTTTGATTGCAGCGACTACATTTCGTGGGTGCTGAATCACTCCGGCTGGAATGTCGGCCGCCAGACGGCGCAGGGCCTTTACAACTTCTGTACTCCTGTTTCGACGGCGCAGGTCAAACCGGGTGACCTTGTGTTTTTCAAGGGAACCTACGATACCCCCGGCGTGAGCCATTGCGGCATCTATGTGGGCAATTCCATCATGCTGCACTGCGGCGACCCTATCTCTTACACAAACCTCAACTCAAAATATTGGCAGGAACATTTTTACAGCTATGGGCGTTTACCGTGACGCCAGAAAGGATTTTGTATGGCAAAAAGACTTTCCCGCATTGAGCGCGATATTGAACGGCTCAAAGAAAAAATCTCTGAATACCAGCAGCAGTTGAAAGAACTGGAAGCTGCAAAGACTGAACAGGAAAACTTGCAGATCATTCAGCTGGTGCGCAGCATGAACATGAAGCCGGACGAGTTCGCGGCTTTCCTGCGCAGCGGTGCGCTGAACGCTGCACCCACCGTCACCCCGTACCACAAACAGGAGGATGCCGCCGATGAAACCTGATTGGAGCCGCCGTTTTGCAGCCGGGCTGCTGGCTATCCTGCTCTGCCTCTGCTCCTTTTCCATGCCCGCTTTTGCAAGCGGCTCTGACCCTGCCCCGGAACCTCTGCCGGAAATTCTGGACGAGAAAACTACCACTGGCGGCATGGAGCCGGAGGGTGTACCTATCACGCCCAAAGGCAACGCAACATTGGTGGATGATTTTTACGGCGACAAGCAGCTTATCACCGTGACCACCAAGGCCGGGAATTATTTTTACATCCTCATTGACCGTGCCAACGAGGACAAAGAAACGTCCGTTCACTTCCTGAACCAAGTGGATGATGCCGACTTGCTGGCTCTGCTGGATGAAGAACCGCAGAAAACCGAAGTCTGCACCTGCACCGTGAAGTGTGATGTCGGGGATGTCAATGAAAACTGCCCCTTGTGTGAAAAGAGCCTGCGTAACTGCACGGCCCCGGAAGCGGTGAAAACTGACACTGAAACGCCGCAGGAAAAACCGAAGTCCAGCATGGGCAGTCTGATGATCCTGCTGGTGCTGGCTCTGGCGGGCGGTGGTGCGGCCCTCTATTATTTCAAGTTCCGCAAGCCCAAGACCGATACCACCGGGCACGATGATCTGGACGAATACGATTTTGGCGAGGACGAGGATGCAGACGAGGAACCGGCTGAAATCGAGAGTTCTAATGATATTTCCCAATAATCTTTCTCTTATCATAAAGGAACCGGGTCTACCCATTGTCGAGCAGACCCGGTTCTCATTTTTCAAAATCGTGAGAATTGGGATTGTACCAGCGAGAATCATTCAAAAGAACAAGATTTCCTCTTTCTTTGCGCTCTCCCTCATAAATCGCGTGGCAATTAGGGCAGGTAAAGAAAAATCTATAATGGTTTGAACTACTCAGCGTTTCATACTCTCCTTGCATTTGTGAGCCGCAGAACTTACACGTTTGAAACATTTTATCCCCCTGCCTTTATATCACTGATTGCTGCCTGTAACATTGCTGCCGCAACAGCAGCGGCAATATCTTTTACCGTATCCAATGCCAAAGGCAATCCCTTTTCCTTTATAACTTTTAGGGTTTTATTCCACACGGTGTCATTCTTTATTTTGTCTAGGAACTCATGCCCTTCCCAAGTTAGTCTGCCTACATAAAAAGCATACAATCTATCATCTGCATAACGCGACACATAGGAAGATACCAATTGCACATCATGTAAAAGACTACAATGATATGCAACCACTTCTGGTGTATAATCGTTCAATCCCAAATCGTGATATGATAAAGCCCTGTCTGTGTATTTTTCCTCTATTGCAAAAAGAATTTTTCGGATTAGCACCATATCTCTTTCCATTGTATCACCCCTTTTTCAATCATTATACCACATATTTCATCTACATAAAAGGATGGTGTTCTATATGAATTTAGTTATTGCCGAAAAGCCCAGTGTAGCCCGCAGCATCGCCGCCGTGATCGGGGCCACTGAAAAGCAAAACGGCTATTGGCAGGGCGGCGGGTATCTGGTCAGCTGGTGCATCGGGCATCTGGTGTCCTTTGCGGAAGCGGGCCAGTACGATGAAAAATACTGCAAGTGGAAGTATGAAGATTTGCCCATCCTGCCCCAGCCGTGGCAGTTCATTGTCCCGGACGAAAAGAAACAGCAGTTTGAAATTGTGCGCTCTCTGCTCAACCGCCCGGATGTGGACAGTGTGACCGCCGCGACCGACGCAGGCCGGGAGGGAGAACTGATTTTCCGTTTCGTCTACCAAATGGCCGGCTGCACGAAACCTGTGAAGCGGCTCTGGATTTCCAGCATGGAGGATGCCGCTATCCGGGAGGGCTTTGCAAACCTGCGCCCGGATTCGGATTATGATGCTCTGTATCAATCGGCCCTCTGCCGTGCAAAGGCGGATTGGCTGGTGGGCATCAATGCAACACGGCTGTTTTCGGTGCTGTACCATAAGACCCTAACCGTGGGCCGGGTGCAGACCCCGACACTGAAAATGCTGGTGGACCGGGATGCAAAAATTCTGCGCTTCCAGAAAGAAAAGTATTATACGGTCGGCATCCAGTCCGGCAGTTTGAAAGCGGGCAGTGGACGCATTGCCAGCATGGACGAGGCCGACACTTTGAGACAAGCCTGTGCCGGGGCATCTGCTATCTGTTCTTCTGTCAAGCGGGAGAAAAAGACAGAACAGCCGCCCAAGCTCTATGACCTGACCACCTTGCAGCGGGAGGCAAACCGCCTGTTCGGTTTCACGGCAAAGCAGACCCTTGATTATGCCCAGCAGCTTTACGAAAAGAAACTGCTGACCTATCCCCGCACGGACAGCCAATATCTGGCCGAGGATATGGGCCAGACAGCACAACATCTTGTGTCTGACCTGCTGGGGCTGCTGCCCTTTGCCCAAGGGCTTGACTTGACCCCGGAAGTGGGCCGGATTCTGAACAGCAAAAAGGTATCGGACCACCACGCCATCATCCCCACGTCCGAATTTGTAAAACAGGGCTTCACCGGCCTTGCCGAGAGTGAATGCAAGCTGATGAGTCTTGTCTGCTCCAAACTGCTCTGCGCGATAGCCGCGCCCCATGAGTACGAAACTGTGACTGCTGTGTTCTCCTGCGCCGGGAACGAGTTCACCGCCAAGGGAAAGACGGTGCTTGTTCCCGGTTGGAAAGAAATCGACCAGCGGTTCCGCTCCACCCTGAAAGCAGATACCGAGGAAGAAGTGCTGAACACCCTGCCGGAACTGGCCGAGGGACAGAGTTTTTCCGTGACGGTCAACGTTTCGGAACACTTCACGTCCCCGCCGAAAGCCTACACCGAAGATACGCTCCTGTCAGCAATGGAGCGGGCCGGGGCCGAAGATATGCCGGAGGACAAGGTGAATTGCTCCGCAGGAGCAAGAGAGGGTGGCCTGAGCCAAGCGGAACGCAAGGGGCTGGGTACTCCGGCCACCCGTGCGGCGATTCTGGAAAAACTGGTGCAAATGAGCTTTGTGCAGCGCAAGGGCAAACAGCTTGTCCCCACCAAGGACGGCATCAATCTGGCGGTGATTCTGCCGGAAAGCCTGACCTCTCCCGCCCTGACCGCTGAATGGGAAAATCGCCTGACCGAGATTGCCAAGGGCAATGCAGACGCGGACGAGTTCATGGCCGAAATTGAAGCGCAGGTGCGCCAGCTGGTAAAGACCTATTCCTGCATCAGTGCAGATAAGCAAAACCTGTTCCAGTCGGAACGGGTTATTATCGGCAAGTGTCCCCGGTGCAGTGAAAACGTCTATGAGGGCAAGAAAAACTTCTACTGCGGGAATCGTAGCTGTCAGTTCGTGATGTGGAAGAATGATCGCTTCTTTGAGCAGCGCAAAAAGGCGTTCACACCGAAGATCGCCGCCGCTCTGCTCAAAAACGGTAAGGCAAAGGTCAAGGGCCTCTATTCCGAAAAGACAGGCAAAACCTATGATGCAACGGTGCTTCTGGCAGATACGGGAGGCAAGTACGTCAATTACCGGGTAGAGCGCAAAGAGTAAGGCAAAAATACGAGGGCCGGTTATGGTAAGGTGAAGCATTCATTTTGCCATAACCGGCTCTCTCTATCCGTAGGATAGCAAAAAAGGAGTGTGACCAAATGAGCGAATTATTTTCCATCCAGCTGCAAAATCGGCAGCAGCAAGGCAGGGATGGCGTCTGGCTGGACCTGCCCACTACAACCGAACAGGTACAAGCAGCCCTGCGGCAAATCGGCATTTCGTCCGATAATCCGCAGGGCCTTTTCATTTCCGGCTATTTTGCCGAGGAAGAAAAACGCTTTGCAATTCCTTATAACATGGTGCTGGCATCCAATGTGGACGAGCTGAACTTTCTGGCATCACGACTGGAAACACTCTCTACCGGGGAACGCGCAGAGCTGAACGCCGCCCTGCAAGCCCCGCAGAGTGAACTTTCCAGCATCGGGAGAATCACCGACTTTCCCGAAAACGTGGACTACTATGTGCATCTGCCGGATGTGCGCGGCCCTGCCCAGCTGGGGGACTACTACCTGAACCGCTCCGGCATGGTGAATATGCCGGAAGAATGGAAAGGCGGCATCGACACGGCGCAGTTCGGCCGGTATGCGGCTCAGCAGGAGCAGGGCGTGTTTACCGAGTATGGCTACCTTGTCAAAAGCGGGGATGCGTGGCAGAAAGTCCACGAGGACCAGCCTGTGCCGGAGGAATACCGGGTACTGTCCTTTCCTGCGCCGGAAATCCTGCGGGATGCGGCAAACATCCCACCACCTGTTCAGCCTGAAACGGAACCGCAGAAAGTTATTCCCATTATCCTAAACGGCAAAGACAGCGTAGAGCGCATGAAAGAAATCACGGACCGGCTGGAAATGGGCATTCAGCAGTTGTTCGACAGTGACCGCTACAAAGCTTACCTTACCACGATGGCAAAATTCCACAATTACAGCTTCAACAACACCTTGCTGATCGCCATGCAGGGCGGGCAGCTGGTGGCCGGCTTCAACAAGTGGAAAGACACGTTCCACCGCACCGTAAAGAAAGGCGAAAAAGGCATCAAAATTCTGGCCCCTGCGCCGTACAAGGTCAAGCAGAAGATGGAAAAGCTGGACGAACAGGGCAAGCCGATTCTGGATAAGGATGGAAAGCCGCTGACGGAAGAAAAGACAGTGCAGATTCCGGCTTTCAAGGTGGTGTCCGTGTTCGATGTCAGCCAGACCGAGGGCGAACCTCTGCCCTCTATTGCGGTGAATGAACTGTCCGGCAGCGTGCAGAACTACCAAGATTTTTTCAAGGCATTGGAGCAGTCATCCCCGGTGCCCATCGGGTTTGAGGGCATCGAGGGCGGCGCGCATGGGTACTTTCATCTGCTCGACAACCGCATTGCCATCCAAGAGGGCATGAGCCAGTTACAGACCATCAAGACAGCCATCCATGAGATTGCCCATGCCAAGCTCCACGCCATCGACCCCAACGACCCGGAACAGACCAACCGCCCGGACAGCCGCACCCGCGAGGTGCAGGCGGAAAGCGTGGCTTATGCCGTCTGCCAGCACTATGGGCTGGACACGTCCGAGTATTCGTTTGGCTATGTGGCCGGATGGAGTTCGGGCCGGGAACTGGCGGGACTGAAAGCCTCTCTGGAAATTATTCGCAGCGCGGCCCATGAGTTGATCTCCGCACTGGACGAACATCTGGCCGAATTGTGCCAGCAGCGGGAAGCAGACCTTTCCGCTGCACAGGAGATCGCATTTGCATTGGATAACGGCAACACCCTGTTCATCCAGACCTGTGATTCCGGCTATGACTACACCCTATACAGCCCGGACAAAAAGGCTCTGGACGGCGGGCAGCTGGACGCACCCGGTCTGACCTTAAAAGATGCCAGGGAGGAAGCCCTTAATCTGCTGGGGCAGACAGCTGCGGTGGCGGAAGTTCTGTTGGGCGATAAGCTGGCGGCATTCCAAGAGGCGGCGGAAAAAGCAAATGAACTTTCTGCCCCGGAAGCAGAAAAAGCCGCTGCGACAGATTTATCCGCAGAGCCTACGGTCACGATTCTGTGGAGTGAAAGCGACAAACTGCAGGACGGCGAAATCATGCCGCTGTCTGTGGCAAACCGCGTTTTTGAAGAACTGGACACCGCCCAGCACACAGACCGGGAAAAGGATGGTTACGAGGGTGGCTGGTACGACAAGACCGCGTTCCGCATTGATTTTACCCTGAACGGTCAGCCCGACAACTACGAGGGGCGGCAGGATTTCGGTGACGGAGAGGGTTCTTTGGTTCAGCATATCCAGAACTACCACGAATACTATGCCAAGGACGAGAACTGGAAAAATTTTGTTCTGCACAACAAAGGCCCGGAAGCATGGGAACAGGACAAGGCAGAGCGGGAAATGGTGCTGACCGAGTTTATCCCGTACCTCAAACAGCATTGCAACCTTTCCGCTATGGAGCAGACGGCTACCGCCGCTTTGCAGGAGGGGCAGAACATTTCGCCGGAACAGGCTGCCTATTACAACACTGTTGTGGCCTATGTGCAGGACTGCCGCCCGCTGCTTAACCAAGGCCAGTATAACTTGCCGGAACCGCCCAAGCTGGCCGACTTCGACCAGAGCTTGCAGGATTACAAGGCACAGGTGCAGGCCGAGATTGAGCAGGAAGCGGCCGCTGCCGGAATGACGGTAGAGGAATACGCAGCGGCAGGCTTTGAAGCACCGCAGCAGGACAGCTTTTCCATTTACCAGCTGCGCAATGAAGATTCCACCCGTGATTACCGTTTTGAGCCCTACGACCGCCTGCAGGCTGCCGGTTTGACCGTGGATAAGGCCAACTATACGGAAGTATACGCCGCGCCGCTGGCTGCTGGCACCACGTTGGAGGACATCTACCGCACATTCAATGTAGACCATCCGGCAGACTTTAAGGGGCATTCGCTGTCCGTTTCGGATGTGGTGGTGCTGCACCAGAACGGGCAGGACACCGCCCACTACTGCGACAGTGTGGGCTTCCAGCAGGTGCCGGAGTTCTTGCGGGAAAATCCTCTGCGCACCGCAGAGCTTTCCACCGAACAGAACGAAAACATGATTGACGGTGTGCTGAACAATGTGCCCTCTTTAAGTGAGTTGGAAGCCAAAGCAAAGGCCGGAGAACAAATTTCTCTGACGGACCTTGCCGCCGCAGTCAAGGCCGAGGAAAAGGCACCGAAAGCCAAGAAGTCCCGCGCCGCAAAAACGAAAAAGCCGTCCATCCGGGCACAGCTGGATGCCGCAAAAAAGGAGCAGCGCAAGCAAACACAGCCACGGGAAAAGTCAAAGGAATTGGAGGTGTAAACCGTGCAGAAGTTTGAAAATATGGACTTGATTGCTGCGCTGGAAGCCATCATGCACCAGAACACCGCATACTATCAGAGCGATTTTGCCTATGACATCAAAATGCTGCGGGAGGCCGCCCGCAGCGACCAGCCGGCAGATAAGCTACTGTTGTGGCTGTCCCGGCCTTCTGGAACATTCTGCTTCCGGGAACGGGATGTGCTGCTCAAAGACACCCAAGCCTACAACACATGGAAATTCTGCGGCGAGCAGACCCACGACAGGATTCTTGCCTATGCGGTGGAGCTGACCGGCGCAGCCAACGGAACCGTGCAAGGCAATCTGTATGAACTGGATTACCAGCAGCATTTCCAGCATATCCGGGATGCTGCCTTGCCCGTGGGCGCTAACCGCCTGATCTACGAAAGCGGGATGCGGGAGATTGGCCCCAAAGAGCATTTCGACAGCCGCCCGGACAAATATTTTGGGGAGTTCGTGCGGTATGAAATGCAGCCCCGTGACCCGGAACTTCTGCAAGCGGCCATCCGGCAGGAGCAGCGCAGTCGGGAATCTGCACAGCCCGGTGATTTCAAAGAACATCTTGCGGCACTGCACACTGGGCTGATCGAGGCCGAGGCACAGCGCATTGTGGCCGGTATGAAGCGGCTGGCTGCTCCCAACAGCCCGGACAAGAATCATTTCATGGTAGAGGTATCGCCCTATTTCACCAAGCTGGCATCCAGCCGGGACACGGACCAGCTGCTTGCCATGCTGCCGTATAAATCTTTACATCTGTCCAGCGTAAAAGACCGTTTTGGCATCTACGCGCTGGTTGACAAAAACGAGAACCGAGATAAGAACATTTGCAAACCCCGTGCTTCCGTCCGCAAGCAGCTTTCCGAAACAAAACAGGCCGCCAGCCCGAAAAAGGCGGCGGCCCGCAATAAGCAACACGAAATGGAGGTCTGACACATGAATTTTAGCGTGGAAGAAGAAAATTTGATTTGTATGTACCACACCTCTGACCGCCGCCGAACGATGGCGCGGATGCTGACCGCCCTGCCGGACATGGACACGGAAATGCGGCGGCTGGCAAACGGCACCATTGCAAAGTTGGAGCGCATGACCGATGCTGATTTTGACGGACAGAGGTTTGATTTCATGGGTGAGTGATACCGCCAGCTCGACAATGACACATTATTTTTAGAGAAAGTAATGTGCCATTGGCAACACAGAAATAGCCGGACACGGTGGCCTTGTGGCTGCTGTGTCCGGCGTTTTTATTGGTATTAAAGATCGAAAAGGGAAATCTGGCATTGTTTACACGATTTAACCTTTCGCTCTTTTATTGTATCGTCTGGCCCTATTTCGCCAAAAAGAAGTGGAGAATTAGGATTGTGCTGATGAAAATTCTTATCAACTGTTTTCAAACTATAATTAGCATAGCAATATAAACAGCCATTTTTACAAGTATTATATGTGCCAATGTCTATACTGGCAATGCAACCACATTCAAGTCGTTGGTTCGGGTCTTTTTCAACACATAAATTATAGTGTCCCAACCTTTCAAGGCGATTTTTATCAATGCAATGTGCATGCTCAACCCCAAAACGTTTGAAATCAGTTGCTTCTGCACAAGTATCTATATAAAGTCCGTGTTCATCTGCTATTTGTGAAAAGCGCTGGATGAGCTCAATTTGCTGTTGTGGGGTTTCCTTTTGAAGATTTAACGGTTGAGTATTTCGGGCTGTATTTCGATATAAATCCAAAAAACTCACTGTACATTTTTCAGTGTAACCTTCCAATCTTGATGCCAAAAGGTTGAAATACTTACAATGGTATTCCATTGTATAGCGCTCATTGAAAAAAATAGGATCATATCTCCATACTACACGCTCTTTTCCAATTTCCCTTGAAAGTCTTTGAAATGCAGGTATTATAACATCATTTTTCGAGGGAATGTTAGGTTCGACATCTTTGTTATAGGCATTTAAAGTGAACTGAAAATAATAATTATATTTTTCAAGTTCTGAAAGCCGTTTGAACATTGGCATCGGATTTTTTGTCCATAGGACTATTCCATCAACCACATTTGGAGATAAATTGATTTTTCCAATTTGATGAATATTCATGGGATTACGAACCAAAACATATTCATCTCGAAGCCGATTAAAAAACCATTCTGAATAATAGGTGGGAATATCAGTCCGCCGACTAGCACTTATTATCATGACTTTTAATCCTTCCTTATAAGCATCTGTGCGCTTGCACATGTGTTAAACGGATTATATTTTTTCATTGGTGTTAAATCAAACTTATTCTTATTTGTTGGGAATTCGCCCAACGACCTCTCTCCATAGGTATAGCCTCTTGGATAATAAACGCTTTTGGCATTATCATCACGAAATCGGCCTTTTAACGATTCAGAGCTAGTAAGGCGACTCCTTAAATCATCGAAATAGTCGCGACCCCCGCCATAACTTCGCCCAAGGTTTATATCATTTAAAATAATATAAGTATTCTTTGTGACTTTCGAATTATAGTATTCTGAAAAAGTTTCTAAAAAACTTCTTATATTATCACTGCTAGTATGTTTTTCCATATCAGAAAAAACATATTGAAACACAATAAGGTCTGGAATCCATGTTCCTTTGGAAATATCATTGATGATTTGGCAAGCATCCTTGTAAAAAAAGGAAATTTTGATTTTATCATTTTCAAACGACTTAATATCATCGTGAATATTTTTCCAAACAGATTCACTGTAATCAATTCCATGATATTCCAGTGTATCATATGTTAAAGTACCGTTTTCTCTTAAACAGTCAATTGCAAACAAATCAGTACAAGGACCACATCCAAAAGAGAGCACTTTAAGATTTTTGACAGTAAATAGACGAGTTGTACGTTCAAGAGCATACATTATTTCCGAAGTGTATCTATAAGAATATTTGCAAGTATAAAAATCTGCCATATTGGGACAATCATATTTTCTTTTCGGAGCACCATCTTTTGCACGATAAGGGTAATGAATGTACTCTAAACATTTTTCACAATCTTCCGGGCAAAATTCCCCATATGAACAATTTTCACACTGTTCATCACATTTATGATTTTGCCTTTTGCTGCAATTTTTAAGAATAGTATCAATAATCACGATGTTGCCTCCTTTTGCTGAATTAAAAATATACTGTGCTTTATCTTGTTGTTATTTGGAAACTATAAAATCACAATAAAATAAGCCTGCTTCTATGATTGCAGATGTATTAACCCAATCTTCCTTTAAGATCTATACTGGATTTTCATGTTATAGTTTCATCCATGATTTTTTGAATCGCATTGCAGGTATCATCAAAAGAAATATCCTTTGCAT
>OGZT01002136.1_pt1 | contig 11797 bp, 10 predicted proteins | sample 1576891 | NCBI WGS metagenome assembly OGZT01 (sample SAMEA3541521, study PRJEB24748) | human gut metagenome | biome: human gut; feature: human-associated habitat; material: faeces | place: China | collected 2012 | reverse complement strand
GCATGAACCGCGATACATGCGACTTTTCCGTTTACGCGGAGAAGGAAGTGGTGGAGGAAGTGGAAGACCCGCTGCTTCAGATCAGCCTCGCGGAAGCCAAGATGACGGATCCGAAATATGACGTGGGAGATATCGTACAGTGTCCGATCGATTCCAAGAAGTTTGGACGTATTGCCACACAGAATGCGAAGAATGTGATCCTCCAGAAGATCCGTGAGGAAGGAAGAAAAGCCCTGTATAACGACTGGTACTGCCAGGAGAAGGAAGTGGTTACCGGTATTGTACAGAGATATTTAGGGAAGAATGTCAGCATTAACTTAGGTAAGGTCGATGCCATTTTAAATGAGGCGGAGATGGTGAAGGGCGAGGTATTCAAGGCCACGGAGAGAATCAAGGTATACGTTCTGGAGGTAAAGGATACTCCGAAGGGACCGAGGATTTCCGTATCGAGAACCCATCCGGATCTGGTAAAACGCTTATTTGAATCAGAAGTGGCAGAGGTAAAAGACGGAACGGTAGAGATGAAAGCCATTGCCAGAGAGGCAGGCTCCAGAACAAAGATCGCCGTTAAATCCAACGACCAGAATGTAGATCCGGTAGGCGCATGTGTCGGCTTAAACGGCGCGAGGGTGAATGCCATCGTGAATGAGCTTCGCGGCGAAAAGATCGACATCATCAACTGGGACGACAACCCGGCATACTTAATTGAGAATGCATTAAGCCCGGCAAAGGTTATCTGCGTGGTGGCTGACGAGGATTCAAAGGAAGCTCAGGTTATCGTACCGGATTACCAGCTTTCCCTGGCAATCGGTAAAGAAGGCCAGAACGCGAGACTGGCAGCAAGGCTGACAGGATATAAGATTGATATCAAGAGTGAGACACAGGCCAGAGAGATGGGATTATTCGAAGAACTGGGTCTGGATTATCAGGAAGACGGAGGTTACGAGGATTACGAAAGCGATTATCAGGAAGATGGAGACACAGAATACCAGGAGGATTACCAGGAAGACGATCAGGAAGATTACCAGGACGGCGGCTTAGAGGAAGACAGCTTAGAGGAAGACAGCCAGGAAAAATAAAACGGGAAGTGATTGAAACGTGAGTACAAAGAAGATACCGCTCAGACAGTGTATCGGCTGTGGTGAGATGAAAAGTAAAAAAGAGATGATTCGTGTGCTTAAGACGGCGGAGGACGAGATTGTGCTGGATGCGACCGGACGGAAGAACGGGCGCGGCGCATATCTGTGTCCCTCCATGGACTGTTTTAAGAAAGCAGTTAAGAACAAGGGTCTGGAACGCTCCTTTAAGACGGCGATTCCAAAGGAAGTATACGAAACGTTGGAAAAGGAGATGGAGCAGCTTGGATGACAGACAGAAAGTTCTTAATCTGATTGGTCTGGCTACAAAGGCCGGGAAGACTGCAAGCGGAGAATTTATGACGGAGAAATCCGTGAAGAGTGGAAAGGCATTTCTGGTGATCGTGTCGGAGGAAGCATCTGACAACACCAGAAAAATGTTCACCAATATGTGTACTTACTATGAAGTTCCAATCTACTTTTTCGGTAAAAAGAGCGAGATCGGTCATGCAATGGGAAAGGAAATGAGAGCTTCCCTTGTCATTCTGGACGCGGGGTTCGCAAAAGCAGTCGTGAAACTATTGAATACAAATGGAGGTAGTAAGTATGAGAGTATATGATCTGGCAAAAGAACTGGGAAAAGACAGCAGTAAAGAGATACTGGATATCCTGGAAAAGCACGATATAAATTTAAAGAGTTCATCCAATATATCGGATGACCAGGCGTCTATCGTGAGAAAAGCGATGGGCGGAGCTGGAAAAAGCAGCGAAGGAAGGCAGAACGCACCGACGTCCGAGAAGCCGGCGGGTGATGACTCAGCCAGAACTGAAGCAGGCGCGGGTGAGCCGCACAAGAAGAAAATAGCAGCAGTTTTCCGTCCACAGAACGCACAGATGAAGCCGCAGCGTCAGCAGGGCCAGGGAAACCGCGATGGAAGACCACAGGGCCAGGGCTATCAGGGAAACCGCGACGGAAGACCACAGGGCCAGGGCTATCAGGGAAACCGTGACGGAAGACCGCAGGGCCAGGGCTACCAGGGAAACCGCGACGGAAGACCGCAGGGCCAGGGAGGCTACCAGGGAAACCGCGACGGAAGACCGCAGGGCCAGGGAGGCTACCAGGGCAACCGCGACGGAAGACCGCAGGGCCAGGGAGGCTACCAGGGCAACCGTGACGGAAGACCGCAGGGCCAGGGAGGCTATCAGGGCAACCGTGATGGAAGACCGCAGGGCCAGGGAGGTTATCAGGGCAACCGCGATAATCGCGGAGGCAGACCGCAGGGACCGGGCGGACGTCCGGGAACAGGCAGAGACGGAGGAGCCAAGTCCTTTGATACACCGATCCAGGCAAAACCAACGAGCAACAGAGGCAATAAAAACGCCTATAAGAACGATAGATTCGACAAGAGAGACAAGGACGACGACGCAAAGAAAAATCTGGGCAAAGGCGGCAAGTTTAAAGCGCCGATCCAGCCGCCGGCACATGAAGAGCCTAAGGTAGAGGTCGTTAAGACGATCATTCTTCCGGAGGTCCTGACAATCAAGGAATTAGCGGAGAAGATGAAGCTTCAGCCGTCAGCAATCGTTAAAAAGCTGTTCCTGCAGGGCAAGATTGTAACCTTGAACCAGGAGATCGACTTCAACCAGGCGGAAGAGATCGCTATGGAATACGAAGTTCTCTGCGAAAAAGAAGTAAAAGTAGATGTCATCGAAGAGCTCTTAAAAGAGGATGAGGAGAACGAGGCCGACATGGTTGCCAGACCGCCTGTAGTATGCGTTATGGGCCACGTTGACCACGGTAAAACCTCCCTTCTTGATGCGATTCGTGAGACAAACGTAACCTCCAGAGAGGCCGGCGGTATTACACAGCATATCGGCGCCTACATGGTGGAAATTAACGGACAGAAGATCACCTTCTTAGACACACCAGGCCACGAGGCATTTACGGCCATGCGTATGAGAGGCGCTCAGTCCACAGATATCGCAATTCTGGTAGTCGCAGCGGACGACGGCGTGATGCCGCAGACCGTGGAGGCGATCAACCATGCGAAGGCAGCAGGCGTTGAGATTATTGTGGCAATCAATAAGATCGATAAGCCGAGTGCCAACATCGACAGAGTAAAACAGGAATTATCCGAATACGAACTGATTCCGGAAGACTGGGGCGGCAGCACGGTATTTGTACCGGTATCTGCACATACAAAGGACGGTATTCCGGAGCTTCTGGAGATGATCCTTTTAACCGCAGAGGTGAAGGAGCTGAAGGCCAATCCGAACAGAACTGCCAGAGGTTTAATCATCGAGGCAGAGCTTGACAAGGGAAAAGGCCCGGTTGCCACCGTTCTGGTACAGAAGGGTGTTCTCCATGTAGGAGATACCGTTGCCGCAGGTTCCTGCTACGGAAAAGTCCGCGCCATGATGGATGACAAGGGCCGCAGAGTCAAAGAGGCCGGTCCATCCACTCCTGTGGAAATCCTGGGACTGGGTGACGTTCCAAACGCAGGCGAGGTTCTGGTAGGAACTGTAAACGAGAAGGAAGCGAGAAACTTCGCAGAGACATTTATCTCTGAAGGCAAGAATAAATTACTGGAAGATACAAAAGCTAAGTTATCACTGGATGACTTGTTCAGCCAGATCAAGGCCGGCAATATCAAGGAACTGCCGATCATCGTCAAGGCTGACGTACAGGGTTCTGTGGAAGCAGTGAAGCAGAGTCTTGTGAAGCTGTCCAATGAAGAAGTTATGGTAAAGGTAATCCACGGCGGCGTTGGCGCCATCAACGAATCCGACGTATCTCTGGCATCTGCTTCCAACGCCATCATCATCGGCTTTAACGTAAGACCGGATGTGACGGCGAAGTCCATAGCAGAGCGCGAGAAAGTGGATATGAGACTGTACAAGGTAATCTATCAGGCAATCGAGGATGTGGAAGCGGCCATGAAGGGCATGCTGGATCCGATCTTTGAAGAGCAGGTTATCGGCCACGCCATTGTGCGTCAGACATTCAAGGCTTCCGGCGTCGGTACGATCGCAGGTTCCTATGTCATGGATGGTAAGTTCCAGAGAGGCTGCAGCGTACGTATTACACGTGCAGGAGAGCAGCTCTACGATGGCCCGCTGGCATCCTTAAAGAGATTTAAGGATGATGTGAAGGAAGTTGCGACAGGTTACGAATGTGGTCTTGTATTTGAGAAGTTCAATGACATCCAGGAAGATGACATGATTGAAGCTTACGCGATGGTAGAGGTTCCCCGCTAGTACTACTTTGCACCAGGACTTAAGTGGAAGCCGGGGAATCCTGCCGGAAGGCGGAGCGGCAAAACGAAAGGAAGAACATGCGTAAAAACAGTATAAAGAATACAAGAATCAATATGGAGGTTCAGAGAGAACTGAGCGAGATTATCCGCCTGGAGATCAAGGACCCGAGAATCCATCCCATGACGACGGTGGTTGCAGTCTCTGTGACTCCGGACTTAAAATTCTGCAAGGCATATATCAGTATTTTAGGCGACGAGGAAGCCGGCAATGCGACCATCGAAGGATTGAAGAGCGCGGAGGGCTATATCCGCCGCGAGCTGGCCAGAAGAGTGAATTTACGGAATACTCCGGAGATCAAATTCATTCTGGACCAGTCCATCGAATATGGGGTAAATATGTCGAAACTGATTGACGAGGTAACGAAAGATATCAAAGAGTAGGAGGTGTTTCCATGAGCTTTTTTGATACTATGCTTGAGGATGTAGAGACGATGGCGATCATCGGCCATATCCGCCCGGACGGAGACTGTATCGGATCCTGTCTGGCAGCGTACAACTACCTGGAAGAACATTATCCTGATGTCCGAGTGACCGTCTTTTTAGAGGAACCATCCATAAAATTCGGTTATTTAAAGAATATAGGGCGTATCTGCAGCGATTTTTCAGTGGAGGCGGAGTTTGATCTCTGCCTCTGCCTGGACTGCAGCGACATGCTCCGCTTCGGTGAAGCGGTGCGGTACTTAAACAGCGCCAAAAAGAGTATCTGCGTGGACCACCACGTGACCAATACCGGGTTTGCGGGACAGAATATCGTAGAAGCGAAAGCCAGCTCCACCTGCGAGGTCCTCTTCGGCCTTCTGGAGGAGGAGAAGATAAGCAAAGCGGTGGCGGAATGCATTTACACCGGTATTATCCACGACACAGGGGTGTTTAAATACGACTGCACCTCTGCAAAGACCATGGAGATCGCGGGAAAGATGATGGCAAAGGGAATCGATTTCCCCCACATCATCGACAACAGCTTTTACCGGAAAACGTATATTCAGAACCAGATTCTGGGACGTGCGCTTCTGGAGAGCATTACCTTCCTGGATGGGCGCTGTATTTTCAGCGTGATTCATAAGAGGGATATGGATTTCTACGGCGTGACCAGCGCCGACATGGATGGAATCATCGACCAGCTGAGGATTACGGAGGGCGTGGAGTGTGCGATTTTCATGTACGAGACGGCCTGCCGCGAGTATAAAGTGAGCCTGCGTTCCACCAATGATCTGGATGTGAGTAAGATCGCCGTGTATTTCGGCGGCGGCGGCCACGTGAAGGCGGCGGGATGTACCATGGCCGGCAGTGTTCACGACGTCGTCAACAACTTATCCGCACGGATCTCAGTACAAATTAATGGAGATACTTAAAGATGGCAGACGGTATCATCAATGTATACAAAGAAAAAGGCTATACCTCTCATGACGTTGTTGCGAAAATGAGAGGTATTTTAAAACAGAAAAAAATTGGACATACCGGCACGCTGGACCCCATGGCGGAGGGCGTGCTTCCCGTGTGTCTCGGAAACGGCACGAAGCTCTGCGATCTGCTGGCAGACCGGACGAAGACTTACCGCGCCGTGCTTTTGCTGGGCCTCGAGACCGATACGCAGGATACGACGGGCGTGACGCTCGCCGAATATCCGGTGGCGGTGACGGAGGAAGAGGTGAAAGCGGCAGTCTTAAGCTTTCTGGGCGATTACGACCAGGTGCCGCCCATGTATTCCGCGCTGAAGGTGGATGGGAAGAAGCTCTATGAGCTGGCCCGGGCGGGGAAGGAGGTGGAGCGGGCCCCCCGGCCCGTCACCATCCACGCCCTGGAGGTGGTGGAGCAGACCGGGCCGAACTGCTATACCCTGCGGGTGCGCTGCTCCAAGGGGACCTATGTGCGCACCCTCTGCCACGACATCGGGGCCGCCCTGGGCTGCGGCGGGTGCATGTCCGCCCTGCGCCGCACCGAGGCCGCCGGGTTTTCCCTGGCGGAAGCGGTGCCGCTGGAGGCGTTGCTGGACGCACCTGATCCGGCGGCCCTGCTCCGGCCGGTGGACGCCTATTTCTTCCGTTATCCGGCGATGACGGTGGAGGGGACGGCCCTGCGCAAGGCGAAGAACGGCAACCCGTTTCCCTGCTCCGCGGCCGACGGCGACTGGCGGGTGTACGGCCCCGGCGGGGAATTCCTGCTGCTGGGCCGGTGCGCCGGGGGGATGATGAGCACTATCAAGAGCTTTTTCGAGGTGTAGCGGTATGCAGACAGAGAAACGTGTGATCGCCTTGGGCTTTTTTGACGGCGTCCATCTGGGCCATGGGGCCCTGCTGCGCCGGGTGGGGGAGAAGGCCGCAGAGCTGGGGGCCGTTCCTGCGGCGGTCACCTTTGACACCCACCCGGAGAACCTGATTTTAAAAACCCCTGCGGTCCCCCTGCTCAGCTCTCCCCTGGACCGGGCGGAGCTGATGCGGCGGTTCTACGGTATCCGAGAGGTCATTGTGGCCCACTTTGACGAGCGGATGATGCACATGCCCTGGCGGGAATTCGTCACCGATTATCTGGCGGGGGAGCATGGGGCGGTGCACCTGGTGGCAGGCCATGATTTCCACTTCGGCTACAAGGGGGAGGGCAACCCGGAGCGGCTCCAGGCCCTCTGCGGAGAGCTGGGCATCGGCTGCGACATTATCCCCAAGGTGGTACAGGACCATATCACCATCTCCTCCACCTATATCCGTACCCTGGTGGCCCAGGGGGAGATGGAGCGGGCCAACCAGTTCCTGGGCCACCCCCACACCCTGACCGACACGGTGGCCCACGGCAAGAAGCTGGGGGGGACTTTGGGGTTCCCCACGGTGAACCTGCGTTTTCAGCCGGGGGTGCTGGTGCCCGCTCACGGGGTGTACGCTACGCGGGTGACCTTTGAAAACGGCGAGAGCCGCCCGGCGGTGACCAATATCGGAGTGCGGCCCACGGTAGACGACGGCGACCGGGTGACTGTAGAGGGGTTCATCCTGGATTTTCAGGGAGATCTCTACGGCCAGACGGTCCGAATGGAGTTCTACAAGCGTCTGCGGGGGGAGCGGAAGTTCCCCAGCCTGGAGGCATTAAAGGACGAGGTCATGCGCAACGCGGAGCAGACCCGGGCCTATTTTTCCACGCAGCCCTGAGCCCCTGAGACTGAGGATGAGGAAAGAGAGGGAGCCCCATGCGTTATAAAAAGCTCTACCCCGCCGTCATCTGCTTTTGCGTCTTCCTGGCCGCCATCGGACTGGTGCTGGGCGATCCGTCCACTGTGCTGCCAGGACTGTGGAAGATCATCGTTACGGAGGACGCGCTGATCACCGACTACGTGAAAATTGCGGGTGTAAGCGCGGCCCTGGTCAACTCCGCCCTGGTGACGCTGGTGAGCCTGCTGCTGCTCTACCTGAGCAAGGAGCCGCCCAACGGCTTCACACTGGTGGAGCTGGGCCTGATGGCTGGCTTTTCCCTGTTCGGCAAGAACATTGTCAACATCTGGCCCATCATCGCCGGGACCTTCCTGTACGCCAAGGCGCGGCGGGAACCGTTCGGCAAGTATGTCTCCGTGTCCCTGCTGGCCACAGCCCTGGCCCCGGTGGTGAGTTATGTGGCGCTGGACAACGGCTTCGGCAACCTGTGGTGGGGTATCGCCGTGGGACTGCTCATCGGCTTTGTGCTGCCGCCCCTCTCCGCCTATACATACAAAATCCAGAACGGCATGAACCTCTACAACATGGGCTTCGCCTGCGGCCTGCTGGCCATGATCCTGGTACCCGTTATGAGCTCCATGGGGGCCAATCCCACCGTGGCCCACCACTGGGCGGAGGGCTATAACCTGCACTTTGCTATCTTCCTTGGGGTGCTCTGCCTAGGGCTGACTGTGGCAGGCTTTTTTTTCAGCGGCCGCCCGGCGTGGGCCGCCTGGGCGGGGTACCGCCGCCTGCTGCGCACCACCGGCCGGGCTCCCAGCGATTACCTTCGCATGTTTGGGCCTGCCCCGGTGCTCATCAACATGGGGGTTAACGGGCTCATCGGCATGGCCTTCATCCTCGCCACCGGCGGCGATCTCAACGGCCCAACCCTGGGCGGCATTCTCACCATCATGGGCTTCTCCGCCTTCGGTAAGCACGCCCGCAACATCACCCCCATCATGCTGGGCGTGGTCATCGGCGGCGTTTTTATGCACTTCGATATCAACCAGAGCTCCGTGCAGCTCGCCCTCCTGTTCGGAACCACTCTGGCCCCTATCTCGGGCTATTTCGGCTGGCCCTTCGGCATCGTGGCGGGGTTCCTCCACTCCTCCGTGGTGCTCCACGCCGGAACCCCGGTGGAGGGCATTAACCTGTATAACAACGGCTTCTCCGGCGGCCTGCTGGCCATCGTTCTCTATCCCATCATCAGCGAGGCCATCCGCCACCACCGGCCGGGGCTCCAGGACCGCGACTACTTCGATGACACCATCGAGCACGACGAGCCCCTGGTCCCGCCTCCTGCCCGGCGAAAATGAAAATGAGGTCAAAAGAGGTGCAGCGCTCCCGAGGGAGCGCTGCACCTCTTTTTTGCGCAGAGAAGGCAGGGATCTCTCCAAAACGCTGCCGAAGAACGGACATCAATTTGAAAAAGTGTACCTTTTCAAACACCCTGCCTTTGTTCTATAAATTGAAGTATAGCATAGAAAAGGAGCGATATCAATCACTTTATGGAAAGGTAGTTCTTACAATCTGCTGCTTTGAAAAGGTACACAATTCCAAATTAGAAGATGGGAGGCAGATTTATTTATGAGAAGCAAGTTACTAAAGATATTGATATGCTTAATTATGATTATTTCTTATGTTCCGATAACTGCGATTTCCGTTGAGTCAGGAGAATCAGTGGTAGATGGAAGCACGGCAGGGGCGCCAATCGCAGTGCCGGAAGAAGGGCTTGCTATTTCGGGCGGAACCTTATATGGAATCGATAAAACATGGTTTGCAAACGTTAATCCTGATAAGGGAAAGGTTTATTTGGCTATCTCTATTCCATCAGGCGTGACGGAAATTAATAACGATGGGCTCAAGGATTCTTATACAAGCGATAAAAAATTACATAATGCAGTCACATATATGGATGGGTTGGGGAGTTTCAGTGTTGCAGCTCTTAGTTTTGATGATGCAACTGGACTTGAAACAATTGGTGAGCAGGCTTTGCAGGGGAACAGCCAACTGACAGGGATACTTGATTTATCAGCGACAAATGTCTCAGTAATTAAAAAAAGCGCCTTTTCCGGCTGCTCCAATCTGACAGGAGTTGTTTTACCAAAAACGTTGAAAGAATTAGGAAGCAGATCATCCTCTGCCGGTTCTGTATTTAACGGGTGCGAAGGACTTCGGTATATCCGCGTGGCCGGTAGTAGTAACCAGAATGCGGTTTTTGAACTGCCGGAGGGCCTTACCTATATTGGAAGGCAGACATTTAAGAACTGTTTTGCTTCCGACGTGGATGCAAAGGTAATTATTCCTGCTAGTGTAGAGACAATCGGAAGTGAGGCGTTTTACAGCAAACGGATTTCCCAGATCATCATTCAAAAGGAAGGAGACGGATGGGATCCACGATTAACCGGATATGATACATCTGCATTTAAAACCGGAAACGATGACCTGTTGGTGGTGTTTTTAAATAGGAAAAGCTATGTGGACTATACAGTGGGCCGGAGCTTTACAGGGGCGGTAAAACGTGCATTGTCCTATCCGGTGACGCTCACCTTTCAGAATGCCAAAGAGGGCGTCATCAAGCAGGATAAACTAAACTATCAGTCCATTCAGTATGAGTATGATGAGGCAGCAGGATTTTGGACCGTCAACCAGGACTATCTGCTTCCACAGCCCGCAGGAGAACAGGTGTCTAAGCCTGGTTATAATACATTTTGGACAGTGGACGACAAAAAATTGACAGACAGCGGAAAAATAAATATTACTTCAGATAATCCAACGGTAGAAATAGACTATGTCATACAGAACCCGACAATTCAACCTGTTGCGGACGGTACTGTTCAAGCGGATTTCCACACATTAAGCATAGATTTGGATGCGGCGGGCCCGCATACCGTAGGGGTACAGGTTTCACACCCACTGCTGAAAGAGCAGCAGGGCACAGAGGATACCTATGTGTATTTCCAATACTGCTGGTGGGATGAATCCGGAGAGGAAAGCGGTGTCAACGGCCCCAGAAGCAGGGCGGAACCTGAATTGTTTTCCAGCTCCGCTGAAAACGGAATTCTAAATCGTGTCAAGACGGAAAATGCGGTCATTCCTATCGACGGCCAGGAGCACGCCAGGACCGATGGACACTACTACATGGTCGAAATCTATGGTTACCTGGTGGAAAACGGAGGTACCCCGGAGCTTTTCTACAAGTCCCATCACAATTTTATTGATTTCGGTTCGGACTCCGACACGGAGGCAACCGTGAGCAGGAGCTATACACTCCAAGTGGAGGTAACTCAGGTAGAGCGCCATGCAGTTCTCTTCCAGACTGGTGAGCATGGTACGCTGGAGGGGACTTCCAACTTTGCAGTAAAAGACGGGTCCACGATGCGTAAGAGCGGTTATCCTGTACCGAGCGTTGCTGCGGACAGCGGATACAGCTTTACCGGCTGGCTGGGAACGGATGGTATAACCCGCACCAGTAATGAAGTGCTGGATCTGACGGTCACCGGGGACATGACCTTTACGGCGCAGTATGCAAAGGTAAAAAAAGAGGGCAGGCATTCTGCCCACCCTCTGAATAATCTCAATTACTTGTTGAAGTAACGCTTCAGCAGACCCTCGAAAGCCTTGCCGTGGCGAGCCTCGTCGCGTGCCATCTCATGTACGGTGTCATGGATCGCATCGAGGTTCAGAGCCTTAGCGCGCTTTGCCAGATCAAACTTGCCAGCGGTTGCGCCGTTCTCAGCGTCTACACGCATCTGCAGGTTCTTCTCGGTGGAGTCGGTTACAACCTCGCCAAGCAGCTCTGCGAACTTAGCAGCGTGCTCTGCTTCCTCGAATGCAGCCTTCTCCCAGTACAGGCCGATTTCCGGATAGCCCTCGCGGTGTGCAACGCGAGCCATTGCCAGATACATACCAACCTCCGAGCACTCGCCCTCAAAGTTAGCACGCAGGTCAGCCATGATGTCCTCCGGAGCACCCTGTGCAACGCCTACAACGTGCTCAGCTGCCCAGGTCTTTTCACCGGCCTGTTCCTTGAACTTCTCTGCCGGTGCGTGGCAGATCGGGCACTCTGCCGGAGCTGCTTCGCCTTCATATACATAACCACATACGGAACAAACAAACTTTTTCATGATTTTTTCCTCCTGTATCGTTGAACAAATTTATTTTTGAGGGGGCATACGGATTCTTAATGTTGTTGACGAAGGAGAAACTGTAATAAATGAGACAGTTA
>OGZT01002135.1_pt1 | contig 11805 bp, 8 predicted proteins | sample 1576891 | NCBI WGS metagenome assembly OGZT01 (sample SAMEA3541521, study PRJEB24748) | human gut metagenome | biome: human gut; feature: human-associated habitat; material: faeces | place: China | collected 2012 | reverse complement strand
ATATATCCTTCTGGTACTCCATTGAATCCCGTAATGTTTAGTATGGGAAGCTTGTCACCATTTTCATCGCTCGACCATGGTCCGAATTTCAGTTTAGAAGCATCATTGTTTATATATTGCTTTAATAGTTCCCACTCGGTTTCGGTAGGAATACTCCATCCTTGAGGTGATAGCTTGCCTGAAATAACAGCTTCTGAATTGTAAAAGTAAAAGTCTTGAGGTGCATCTTTAAATTTGCCGGTGTAATAGCCTGCTGTTGTTGTAAAATCTTTTTTTAAAGTAATTGCTTTACCGTCAGTATAGTGTGTCGCTTCTAGACTACGTCCCATCCAATATTGGATTCCTATTTTGACTATAGGGTAAGTTTGGGTTTCCGTATTTCGTATATCTGTCAAGACCTCTTCTTGTAATCGCACCGGTAGCGGGTTTTCCGGCTTAGAAATTGATATTGAGTTGTCTTGGGTTATATAGAAGTCGCTGATGATACTTTGATTGCCAGGCGTGTAGTCTAATGCGTTATTAACTTTGTTCCAAGAGACTTTACCTCCATGAATGGATGCTGGTTCGTCAAGTAAACAAATTACTGTTCCGTTATTCAGATCTGTTGCTCCGTTTAGGACGGGATAGACGACAATGGCTTGTGCGTCGATGTTATCAGCTAAAAGATACTCTTTACATATTTCAGCTACCTGAGTTCCTTCGTTAATTGCCTTATAAACGTTACTTTTACTGAATTTTAGAGCTGAGAGATGAATTACGCCTGATGTTTCCTGGGCTGTCGTTTCACCGGAATCCCCTTCTGTCCAGTCTGTAATGCTATGATCGAAATTGTTGATTTGGATACCTTCGGATGATTTATAAATAATGGCTATAGAACAATTTTTTTCACTGGCTAATTGAAAATTATCAGGAAATGGACAACTATAGCTTTTACCGTTTATATCTATATTTATATAGTGATTGTCAGATTCTATTTTTTCGGGTATTAATATGACTTCTTTTCCTGTCAGAGCGTTATTCTCTATTTTCCATTCTCCATGAGGTGTGACACTAATTGTTTGTCCCGATGGCTCGAATCGATCTGTGAGAAAATCATATGATGCGTCCGAATGGAATCCATTTAATGATAGAGATGGATTATCATTTAAAAGTTCATCTATATCTTCTCCCGGAGCTGGTTTTATAGTGATTTTCAGTTTGCAGAGTTTATGTTTATATTCCATAGATACCATATTTTGACTGGGGGTAATATCACTGTTTGTAGCGATCATAAAGTCGGAGAGCGAGTGTTTGCTTACAGAACTTTGGTCGGTATGTATTTGGACTTGCATTATACTTTGGTCTTGGTTAATACCTGTTTCTTGAAAAGGGTAATAACTTATAAAATCACATTTACCGTCTCCCTTGGGATAATAGATCGTTTCTTCCGGTTCGAAACCGGTTGCTTGGGAACATGTGAAACGCATATTGTCAATGTATCGTTTTTGGTTGATGGCTGATGATTGTGTCAATACATACAGACCAATGGCATCTTTTTCCTGAAATTCGTTATTGATAGCACGTGTGTGGTTACATAAAATTTGTGTAGAAAGACGGATGGGTATCTCTCCGGGAATATCTACAGGATCTTCTGAAATTTCATTCACACATGAGATTGTAAAGAGTAGAGGCATCATTACGATTTTTATCATAAAAGATGCAATTGACTTGTTTTTCATGATTTAGTTTTGGGGTTATTTATTTGTCTTTTTAGTCGTTTGGTTTATGTGATAACAAAACTAGTGTTATTAATATAATTATTACTATGAATTACGATAATATTTTGAATTTATATAATAATTGTTTAATTGGATACGATGCTTACATTATTATATAAGAGAAAGGGTAGTTGGGGGAGAGATTAGTATGTATTATTTGTATTGAATATATTTATTGCAGTAGTACCAATAGGCCGGCAAGAGGAGAAAATGCCTTGCCTGCCTATATTCTTTTGAAGATTTACCGGATTGGAATGTAGATTTCGGTTAATAACTCTTCGGGAGGAGTACATGATGGATCATTAAGATACCTTTCAGCACTTGGTTCATCGCTTAGTGTACACTCCATTTCAGGTAGATATTTGCCGTAAATTGTGTCATACACGGCTTGCAACTGATCGTATGAACCCTTGTATAGGAAGATTGCATAACGTCCGGCAGGCAATTGCTTGAATCCTACATTTCCTTTCGGCTTTGCATTTGATGGTAACAACATACATACGTCAGTACGAAGTTTATCGGTTGGGGTTACTTTGGGGTCATCATGGTAGATACAGAGTGGAGAAGGGTCTCCCATCGGAAGATTTTGTTCTTTCACAAACTGAATGAGGTGCATCCATGTGCCTGCATAGTCATTTAGTTTATAATCACCAAAGAGGCGGATATAAATTACATTTCGTTGGGGGAGTTCTCTGATTTCCTTTTTCAATTCCAGATCCGGTTTAATAATTGCTGGTTTCATAATTACATAGTTTTTATTATTACGATATTCTGTTGGAGAGATACCATACATTTGTTTGAATATTTTAGAAAAAGACGATGGAGAAGCATATCCGATCCGATAGGCAATATCGGATATGGAAGTTGATGAATAACGTAATAGGCGTGCCGCTGCTTCAGTTCGTGTCCGGACAATAAAGGTACCGATGGGTTCACCCAAAAACGCTTTCATAATGCGGTGAAAGTAGAAAGGGGAGAAATGGGAAATTCTGGCCAATGATTTCAGGTCAATTTCTTCACCCAAGTGGAGATTAATATAATCTACTACTGCATTTACACACTTCTGATATTCTTCTTGCGTTGTCTTTTTTCCTTCCATGATTCAATTGGTATTTCAATGTTGCAAAGATAGGGTGAAAAGAAAGAGAGCACTTGTCCGATGTTGCTGAATGCAAATAAAAATGCTACCAGTCAATTTCTTCTATGCCTCTGCTTCGTAAAAAGGTATTGGCTTTACTGAAATGTTTGCAACCGAAAAATCCATAATCGGCGGATCGGGGAGAAGGGTGTACGGCGGTTAATATTAAATGTTTATCGGTATCGATTAGTGATGCTTTTTCTTTGGCATATGATCCCCATAACATGAATACCAGGTTTTCACGTTCTTCACTTAATTTTTTGATGACTGCGTCGGTGAAAGTTTCCCATCCTATATTACGGTGTGAACCTGTTTCGTGAGCTCGTACGGTAAGTACGGAATTCATGGGGAATACTCCTTGTTTGACCCATCTATCCAGATTACCCGAATTGGGAATCGGCTTGCCTAGATCCTGATGTATCTCTTTAAAAATGTTGGAAAGTGAACCGGGAATAGCGACACCGTCCGGTACGGAAAAACATATACCATAATATTGTCCCGGATTAGGATATGGATCTTGACCTAAAATGACTACCTTTACATTCTGAAAAGGACATGAATTGAATACATGAAAAATTTGATGTCCGGGTGGAAGTATATGTGCCTTCCCGTATTCATTCTTGACAAAGTTCACTAATTTTTCGAAATAGGGTTTATCGAACTCTTCTTGCAGGCGCTGTTGCCAGCTACTTTCTATTTTGACATTCATCGTATTGAGGTAAGATTTGATTTCAACAAAGATATTAAAAAAATCAGGAATAAACTTACCTGATACATTATTCTTCTATCTCAATCCAGAATGTTGTATCAGAGGATTCTACTCTTTAATCATTGTCAGTAACATTTTAAATCTTTCAATAGCTGTCAATGCATGCGGCGCATTAGCCGGAAATACAATACTTTCTCCTGCATTTACCGTAAAAACTTGTCCATTTACAACAATATTCGCAGATCCTTCCAATACCTGTACTAAAGCATCGAATGGAGCACTGTGTTCGCTAAGTCCTTCGCCTTTGTCGAATGAGAATAAAGTAATGTTTCCAGCAGGGCTTTTGATTAACTGCTTACTGATAATTCCACCTTCAGAATATTCTACTAATGAGGCTAGATGGAGTACAATTCCCTTTTTGAATGACTGTTCCATATTCTTATTTGTTTTTTCATTCTATGTGAGAATAAAACGTTTGAGGGAGAAAATTGTTTATCCGCTTCTTTTTTATACCTTTGTTCCGTATTCATCATTAAGTCATTAATCTCCTACATGAAACTTTGTATATAGCTAAGCTCAACGAATAATTTTTTCTAAATAAAATTATTCAGCTATAGGATAGATGCCCCGGCTTCTCTCCCTGAGTTTCATATCTATTTATTTATCAGTTGTGTACATATTGATACTGTTGGGTAGGACATCTTCCTTGTGTCATAAATGTGCAGTATTCATAAAGTTGAGCAATGAATTATACTTATCGACAAATTTGGCTTATCAACTATCCTGTGATGTTGAGCATTCTGATGGAACAATTAATCAATATAACCGATGCTGTTTTTCTAGGGCATGTTGGTGAGGTGGAACTTGGCGCTTCCGCTCTTGGCAGTATTTATTATCTTGCTATTTATATGTTGGGATTTGGTTTTAGCTTGGGAGTACAAGTGATGGTTGGACAGTACAATGGAAAGGGATATTATACCGGGACAGGCAGAACTTTCTTTCAGGGGTTAGTCTTTCTATGTGTACTTGCTATCTTGCTTAGCCTTTCTTCTTATTTTTTTTCTCCGTTTCTTTTGAGATATTTTGTGCACTCTTCTGAGATATATTGTGCCGTGATTGATTATCTGGATTGGAGATGTTTCGGTTTGCTTTTTTCTTTTCCCTTTCTGGCATTTCGTTCTTTTTATTGGTATTGTCCGAACCAATGCTTTGTCATGGGCAGCACTGGCAGCCGTTCTAATAAATATTCCCTGTAATTATTGGTTTGTTTTTGTTCTTGATAGAGGAATAGCGGGTGCGGCGATAGCTTCTTCTTTGTCCGAAGCTGCTTCTCTTCTGATTGTTATGATTTATACTTGGCTGAAAATCGATAGAACAGAGTTTGGACTAAAATTTATATTTGACAAATGTTTGTTAGTGGAGCTATGGCACCTCTCTGTATGGAGTATGCTCCATGCCTTTATCAGTGTTGCTCCGTGGTTTCTTTTTTTCGTGGTTATTGAACGACTGGGAGAAGCTCAGCTTGCTGTTTCTAATATTATTCGAAGTGTCTCTACAATCTTCTTTGTAATTGTTAATTCGTTTGCTGCCACTACGGGAGCATTAGTCAGTAATTTGATCGGAGCAGGAGAGAGGCAATACCTGTTTCCACTTTGTAGGAAAATTTTAAAGTTAGGCTATGCAATTGGTCTTCCCCTGATAGTATTAGCTATGGTTTTTCGTCGGCAGATTACTGGATTCTATACGGACAGTTCTCAACTTATTAATATTTCAAGTATCTCTTTTGCAGTGATGTTGCTGAATTATATGTTTGCTTTGCCTGGATATGTGTATATTAATGCGGTGACGGGTACGGGTAAAACCCGTATTGCCTTTTGGTTCCAGTTGATAACAATTATTATTTATTTGTTCTATTTGTATCTGCTAAGTCATTATACCGCCTCTCTGGCAGTATATCTGACAGCGGAATATCTTTTTGTGATTTTGTTGGCTGTTCAGTCCGTACTCTATTTGCGGATATCATCGTAAGATCTTTTTGGTCCATGGGCACTCTTTCTTTTTTCTGATAAAAGCATAAATGGTCGTATACATGTCCGTCATAAGTCATTTCTGCTTCATGGAGTATACCTTCGTATACAAATCCGTTCCGTTCCAATAAAAGTCGGGAACGGGTGTTATGCGGATAACAGTTCGCTGAAATCAAATGCAATCCCAGTACGTTAAATCCATAATCCAATATGGTTCGTGTCGCTTCCGAGGCCATACCTTTTCCCCAATGGCACTCTTTCAGCCAGTATCCCAACATACGTGTCCGGGTATTTTCCCGTTTGGGGTCAGTAATAATACCGATAGAACCCACCAGTGAATTATCTTCTTTGAGAATTATGGCAAAAACTCCTTCATTTCCCATAAATACAGTATGCAAGACCTCTTTGGAATCTTCGATACTTTTATGTGGTTCCCAGCCGGCGTTATTTCCTAAGTTTGGGTTTTGGCAACATTCAAAGAGTTCTTGCAGATCCGTTTCCCGGAAAGGACGAAGAAGGAGACGTTCGGTTTCTAAAATGGTGGTATGCATGGGATTTGATAATTTGTTTTGGGTAAAATGAATATAATATTGTGCAAATATGGCATTTTATTTCCAATGGGTGATATTTATTCATTTTTTATTATCTGCTTAATCATATTTGAGGCAAAAAAACAGGAATCAATGTAATAAATCCCCGTTACCAAAGAAGAAATGCGATCAAAATAACATGAATTGCTTTCGGATCTTAATTATACTACCGGGGGAAGAGATAAAGTGATGCTCTACCAATCGTCAAAGTTTGACCGAAATTGTACTTTGGTTGTTGATGGATAATATATAATTTTCTCTTTCCTTTTTCATAAATCATCTTTTTTTTCTCTTTTCTCACTTTTTCTTATACGATTTCGGGACATAATTATCCAAATTTATGTCATAAGATACAGCTATACTTTTATGTCATGGATTTATAAAGCACCTTTCAGTGTATCTTATACTTTTGCAGGCAGATTTCAGTAGTTATTAGAGAAATTGATTAGGAGAAAGAGGTTTTATAAACAAAGGAAAAGAGGATATCTTAAAAATATCCTCTTTAAAAGAAAGTAATGATACACAATAATAATCTAACAGAGCGACAATGAACTCAAAAAAAGTACTTTTCATCATCTTCATTTGTGCATTGACTGTGACCGGATGCGATACACAAGAACAAACTACTATAGATAGTGGCTTAACTCTGATACGGGCTACACAAACACTTGATTCTTTATATGCAAATTGTTCTGTATCAGGAACCTGTCTGTTAAGAGAGAATTATCCTTCTAATGTAGGAAATTACACAGCCACGTATCTGGCTTCTGAAGAACAAAAAGAAATCCCCAATCAATATTCTTACTTATGGCCTTATTCCGGGACATTTTCTGCTGTAAATGCACTATGGGCAGCAACCGGGGATGAGAGCTATAAGACATTACTCGATAACAAGGTATTGCGGGGACTTGAAAAATATTTAGATATCAGCAGAAGCCCTGCCGGTTATGCCTCGTACATAAACACGGCTTCCCAATCCGACCGCTTCTACGATGATAATATCTGGTTGGGTATTGACTTCACAGATGCTTATCTAAATACAAAAGAAGAAAAATACCTGAAGAAAGCCCAGCTTATCTGGAAATTTATAGAGAGTGGAGCAGATGACAAATTAGGCGGAGGTATCTATTGGTGTGAGCAAAAGAAAGTATCTAAAAATACATGTTCTAACGCACCGGCATCAGTGTTCGCATTAAAAATGTTCAAAGCTATCCGAGATAGTTCTTACCTGATAAAAGGGCAGGAACTATATGAGTGGACTAAAAAAAGACTGCAAGATTCGACCGATTATTTATACTTTGACAATATCTCTTTGGATGGAAAAATTGATAAGTCTAAATATGCCTACAATAGTGGGCAAATGATGCAGGCTGCCACTTTATTATATCAACTTACCGGTCGTAGCCATTTTTTGAAGGATGCTCAAAATATAGCAAAAGCGTGTTATAACTATTTTTTTATAAATTTTATACCTGAAGAAGGGGAACCTTTCAAACTCCTTAAAAAGGGGGATGTATGGTTTACTGCCGTTATGCTGAGAGGGTTCATTGAACTCTACCAAACTGACCATAATAAAACATATATCAACTCTTTCAATCAAAACATGGATTATGCATGGGAACATGTGCGTGATGAGAAGGGGCTTTTTGATATCGATTTCAGTGGAAGAACCCATGATGACCGTAAGTGGCTGTTAACGCAAGCTGCTATGGTAGAGATGTATGCTCGGTTAGCAGTAACTAAATAAATATAAACACTTATTAAAAAAGAATTGGTATGACAAAAGAAAACTCTTCCTAGCTCATTCTTCCTGTTTACATAAACAAGGAACTATCAGATGTTGAAAAATAAATGTCTTTTTAATCAAAGTTAGTATTATGAAAATAAAAAAACACATTCTAATACCTCTAATGGTATTGCTACTTTTTGGAAGTATGGACGCGATGGCCGCCATAGAGCAGGCTATACAAGTAAAAGGTAAGGTTGTAGACAATATTGGCGAACCTGTAATTGGTGCTAATGTAGTTGTAAAAGGGACCACGACCGGAGTGATTACTAGTATAGACGGTAGTTTTGCCATCGACGCTGTAAAAGGTTCTACTATTGTGGTATCTTTTATCGGTTATTTATCTCAGGAAGTAAAAGTAACTGGTAATTTTCTAAATATTACATTAGAGAACAATACGGAATTGTTAGACGAAGTAGTGGTAGTGGGCTACGGTGTACAAAAGAAAGCCAACCTTACGGGTGCTATCGCCACAGTAGGGGCGAAGGAACTTGAGGACCGTCCTGTAACTAATGCTGCCGCAGCACTTCAGGGTAAGGTAGCCAACTTGAATATCTCCAATGGAGACGGTGGTCCGGGTAAGAAGGCATCGTTCAATATCCGAGGTTATGCCGGACTGGACGCAACCTACAGTCCATTGGTTATCATAGACGGTGTAACCGGTTATTTCGATGATTTGAATCCCAATGACATTGAGACGTTGACTGTATTGAAAGATGCTGCTGCAAGTGCTATCTATGGAGCACAAGCTGCCTACGGTGTGATATTGGTTACCACTAAGTCAGGTAAGAAGAATGAAAAGACTGTCATCAATTATAACAATAATTTTTCGTTCAACAGTCCGACCGTACTACCCAAAACAGCCGGCTCATTGGAGTTTTCCAGACTTTTTAGAGAAGCTGACATCAATGGAGGCGGTAGTGGTATTATTGACTTGGAGACGATGGAGCGTATTGAAAAATATTACTATGATCCGACCAGTATTCCCAACAACGTGCCGCAACGAGATAATCCGGACCGTTGGGCTGATTGGGGAGACGGACGTTCAAATGCCAACGAAGACTGGCAAAAAGCTATGTTTAAGAATAACCAGCTTAACCAACAACACAACATCTCAATTCGGGGTGGTAGCGACAAGACTACATACGTTATGTCTCTGGGATATCTGAAAGACGAAGGCAAACTGAGATATTACGATGATCATTATCAACGTTACAATGCGTTGGCCAAAATTACGACTGACGTGACGAAGTGGCTGACCGTGGGCTTGAATGTACGTTATTCACACGAAAAGAGTGTATCTCCCGCTTACGGCATGAATCCGGGTGGCAGTGTCAACGATATGATTGGTTGGACACAAGTAGTGTGGCCTACTATTCCTGTGCGTGATCCCAATGGACATTTCTCTCCGGCCGGACGTATGGTATTCATTGCCGATGCCAATCCTCAGACTTCATACACCGATAACTTCTGGGGCACTGCTAACGTAGTCATCAAGCCATTGAAAGGTTGGACTATCAATGCCGACTTTACCTACAACAAATGGATGAACAAACGTAGTTACTCCAAAGGTCTCATTTATTCCTACTCGGTGAGCAACGAGCCTTACCTTGAAGGTGGATTTGGAACTGAAGATACGCGTGTATGGCAGGAATCTAACAATGATGACTTCACATCAATGAATGCATATACTACGTATGAAAAAGAGTTCAAGGGACACAATTTCAAGATAATGGCCGGTATGCAGTCGGAATATAAGAAGAACTTCGGTCTTTATGCCAATAAAATGGGGATGGTATTACCGGGCCAACCGTCCATTTCTACCAGTACAGGAAAGATAGAGGCCTGGGATTCTCTGGATCATTATGCTACTCTCGGTTTCTTCGGTCGTTTCAACTATGACTACAAGAGCCGTTATCTCTTTGAGTTCGACCTGCGCAGAGACGGTTCTTCCCGTTATGCCAAAGGACACCAGTGGGGAACTTTCCCAGCTTTTTCCGCCGGTTGGAATGTGGCTAAGGAAGCTTTCTTCGAACCTTATACTTCGATACTTTCCGAATTACGTTTAAGAGGATCTTGGGGAGAATTGGGCAATATGCGGGGAAAAAATTACCAATATATCTCTACCGTACCTTATAACGCTACGACCGATTATATTATGGGTGACAAACGAATCAGTGCCTTTGGTGCTCCTAATATGATTGCCTATAATACATGGGAGAAGAATCGTACTTTGGACTTTGGCGTTGACATCGCCGCACTGAACAATCGGCTTACTATGTCGTTCGACTGGTACAGAAGAGATATTATCGGACTTATTACAAAGGGTGTCACTTTGCCTGCCGTGCTGGGTGTAAACTCTCCTGATACGAACAATGCCGATATACGTAATGAGGGTTGGGAACTGACACTCGGATGGAGAGACCAGTTCTCGCTGGCATCTAAATCATTCAACTACAGTGTATCGTTCAATCTTTCAGATTACCAAGGAACTGTTTTGAAATATTCAAATCCCAAGGGGCTGATATATGACTACTACGTAGGTAAGAAGATGGGGACCATATGGGGATATACCACCGATCATATAATGACCGATCCTGCTGAAGCGAAAGCCATTAACGATTCTGGCGTACAGAACAAGTTTGGTGGTGACTGGGTTGTAGGTGACATCAAGTATGTGAATCTGGATGATGATCCTAACATTAACGATGGAAATCAGACGCTGGAAGACCATGGAGACCTCTCTATCATTGGTAATGATACCCCCCGCTATAATTTTGGTTTTGGCTTCAATGCAGACTGGAACGGTATCGACTTTTCGATGTTTTTACAAGGAACCATGAAACGTGACTTATGGCTGGAAGGTCCTGTTGCCTTTGGACTCGGAGGTGGGCAATGGGGTTCCAATGTATGGAAAAACACACTGGACTGCTGGCGTGAGGATGGAAGTAATCCGGATCCATGGTTACCAAGACTCTATTTGTGGAGCACCAGTAAGAATTTGCAGAAACAGACCCGTTACATGGACACTGGTGCTTATTGCCGCCTGAAGAACATTCAGTTGGGATATTCGTTACCGGGAGCTATTATTAATAAGGTAGGGCTGGAAAAAGTACGCATTTACTTCAGTGGAGATAACCTGCTGACTTTCTCCGGTATTAACGAGAACTTTGATCCCGAAGCTCCGTGGGGCGGTGCATATCCCATTTCCAAGTCAATTTCCTTTGGTGTTAACGTTACATTCTAAAACTCTAAAAATACAAAAAGATGAAAAAGTTAATCTATACACTTTGCCTATTTACCGGCATGGCAATCTCTTCTTGTGAAGACTGGTTGGCAAGAGACCCACTGGATCAGATTGCGGATGTGAATCTGACCTATACGGCAGATGAATGCAAACTGTACGTAAATCAGTTTTATACCTCATTTTGGGGCTCGCCTAACAACTATATTTATCATATTGACCGAGGTTCGGATAACCTGCTTAGTGATAATTATCAAGATAACAAAGACTTGATTGAAGGTTTGCACCAGGTTCCTTCCAGTGGCGAAGGCTGGGGAACTACTGAATGGGGAAAAATACGCAGTGTCAACTTTTTGTTGGATAACTGTGACAAGTCTCCCGAACCGGAAAAAGCCCGCAAATACATTGGTGAAGCTTACTTCTTCAGAGCTATGCTCTACTATGAACAGTTTCTGCGGAAGTTTGGCGGTGCTCCCTGGATTGATAAAACACTGGATCTTGAATCAGGAGAATTGTATGGCCCTCGCCTGAAGCGGCACGAGTTAGCTGATAAG
>OGZT01002132.1_pt1 | contig 11815 bp, 15 predicted proteins | sample 1576891 | NCBI WGS metagenome assembly OGZT01 (sample SAMEA3541521, study PRJEB24748) | human gut metagenome | biome: human gut; feature: human-associated habitat; material: faeces | place: China | collected 2012 | reverse complement strand
ACCAAAGCCACATCAACGCATTTTGCGATAGAGAACGCGGCTCGGTATACCGTTCAAATTTCACACGATATCTACCATTACGAAGCTGGGAACACATAAAGTCGAATGACTTACTCATGTGTACTTCACCGTTTACCTTTTCCAGAATTGCTTCTTGTGCCATTATCCTAATCCAAAGATTTTTTTGTCAGTGATAAACTCTTTATTTGCTTCAATAAACTCGATGAAGTGTTCACAATGAGCAGTTAACAATTTAACCGTCTGCTCATGATTGTAAGTGTAATACTCCGGGTATTGTGTGCCACTGATTAGCGGTGTCCTGCTAGTGCCACCTTTAAGCTGGTAGGCAGTGTACTCGAATGCCTTCACACTTTCCATCTGTCCGGAAGTGATTAAGCAATACGGATATACATGGCGTTGCCATCCATGCCCATACTTGCCAAACTCATACTTAGATGTAGATTTGATATCATAAACGATATCACGGAGAAGCTCATCAATATAACCGTAAAGTTCTACATTTCCATAACAGGTAGGAAGAATAGCAGATATAAACACTTGTGACAAAGCACCGGCGAAGTATCTTGCCTGTTCGATACACCAAGAACGATCAAAAAGGAAATGGCGAGCTGGAGCAATATCCGTAGCAGGAAAAGCAACTTGGATTGTATTTGTTTCTTCGTCTCCTACAATAGTGTAAGGATTACGTGCATCTGGGGTATGCTTCATACTGTGAACATAACAATCAATGATAGCATTAAAAGCCGTTCCCTTGTCAGCTGCTTCACTTTCAAATGGAACACGGTTGATAGAATCAATAAGGCTTTGTTTTAATTCGGCCTCTATCTCATCCGGAGAACGCTTATATTCTCCGGTTTCGTTATCAATATTCCAGAAACTTTCAACCTGTTCATCTGCCCGTAAATACTGCTCGAACTTATCGAGCAGTGACGGGTAAATTTTATATTTAGGCTGCAGGTTCATATTGATTTGTAGCTTTACTGAACTTTAATCCGAGTTTCTTACATTTCTCATTGAGCATCATTCCACCTCTTACCTTACTATCGAAGATATGATTCATTGCTGCGATGGCGTCTTTAGTTGCATTTGCGGAAAGTTGATCTGTTACCAGTTCCACAACGTCACGTATTTCATCAAGTATCAAATCATATTCAGAGGATAGCTCAGTTTGTTTTGTCTGATACTCTTTATATGTACGAATTATGTTTGTCATAAAATCGTTTTTCCCCACAATAACGCCATTAGAATCAATAATGACAGGTAACTTGATACGTGATGGTAAGTTACAAGTATTCTTGCCATAGAACTTTTCGCAAGGATCAAAGGAAATTGTTCTATCCTTTCCGATAGCTTCCATGTATCCAACCAAATCCAGCTCCTTAATCAAGTCACCGGCAGAAGATCCGCCAATTTCCGGACGAATTTGTTTCTCATCCCCTACCTTCTCTTCACGCTCATGAGCAACAAAGATCACTGACTTACCCATGAGAGTAACCTGATTCACAAAGTTGATAAACATATTCTTCCGGACGCCATACCCCTGTAAGGAAAGAGTTCCATCGGCTTTTTTCATCTTTGGATTAGCAGCCATAATAGACTTATCCATAAAAGAAAGCATCTTTCCTGCTGTATCAATAACGATAGTATCGAATTCCCTGATATCCTCAGATGCAAGCACTTGATTCGTTTCCTCCCAGCTTGTAATCTGCACTGTTGGTACACGATGGGCAGCATTGACACGGTGTATACCGCCATCATAATCAAATAGAACAGGATTAGGGGAAGAAAGCGCTAATGTAGTTTTTCCCATACCCGGTTGTCCATAAATCAGCGCTGACAAAGTCGTTTTAACGGTCAGCTCGTTAGGTCTTTTAATCAGTCCCATAAAAATTAATATTAAGTGGTTAATAAAAATAGCCAATAAAAAAGCCCCGAAGCGTATTCTACGGGGCATTGCATACAACTCTTTAGCTACTTCATAGAAACACTCATATAGTTTTTCGGCGTCTTTCCGTCGTGTATAGCCGTTTATTCGGCAGCCCGTAAACTATATAAGCCTGTTTATCTCTACTTCTGCTTCGACCATCCTAAAGGCTTGTGGAAGCGGATGGATTCGAACCATCGACCTCCGCTTGTGGTGCTCTCCCGTTAAGCTAAGAATCTGCTTGAGAGACTCGAACTCTCAACCCTCCACCACACACGGCGCTCTATCCACTGAGCTACACTCCCTTGTTCGCCTACCATATCTTCACAGACCTTGCAGGCAGGTTAACAAAGTAGTTCCCGGATAGACAACCAAGTCACACCGGGAGATATTTATAAAATTAAAAATTAAACCGGGGCATACTCCCGACGATGTCCTTTACATCGGCATTGTTAGTTAATAATATTTTTTTTGTCTACTACTACTCTCACGAGTGATAGCAACTTCAAGTCTAATAAAAATTCATGTTGAGTACTTCCTCCGCTGAGGTCTTGTGAAGGAACCCGGACTCGAACCGGGACAAGTTGTCATACTCACTACATCTAAGGGCTGACATTCCCTATTGTCGAGTAGCGCGTCTACCAATTTCGCCATTCCTCCAACATTATTTGAATATCTTCTTTAACACCCTATGATAGAACCACACTGAATACAAGATGCCAAAAATGTTTATCCATAGGTTTAACTTTCCTGTTTCAGGGTCAACATCATTAAAGGTTAACCAGCATGGAAGTGCCAACAGGTTAAGCAATAGCACGTTTGTTATTAACTTTTTCATTTGGTTTCTTTTTAAATTTACGTGGTCTACGCGATTTTACAATAGCATGTCGTAATACATCCGAAGCATTATAATACTCTCTGTTATTCCTGCACTCCATTCTTACCTTTTTCTCATCTACTAATTTCTGTAACCGTCCCGGACCTCCTACTATTCCTTCTGATTCACGTTTCGGAAATGTATGTGAATCCATGACCGTAAGAATATCGGATAGTCTTGCCTCTGCTGTTCCATCAAAAAGAATAGAGCAGCGGAGATTTCCATTAACCTCATATATCATGCTACCAAAAAATTAAAGTCATTATTATTTTTTCGCCCTACCCTTGTATAGCGTACTGATGTACGCACTCGTGTTAGCGTCTTCATTCTCCGGGAGTCAAAGTTGTTACAGGTAATTTGTATCGTTAAGAAAAGAGCAGAGAAAAGAAGTTCTATCCCATGTTTTCGTATTTCTTTCAAATCAAAGTCACGTTTTAGTCGGATAAATATCATATACAATAGCAATTCTGTATCTTTTGATATACCCAATTTCCGGTATATGGTTCTCTTCTGTGTCTTTACCGTCCAGATAGACTTATTCAGGTTGTCCGCTACCTCCTTATCTGCAAGTCCTTTACAATATTCTTTTGCTACCAGAATCTCTGTAGAAGAAAGAGTATCCATTATGAAATCCTCTTTACTGGAAAAGTACCATTCTTTTTATCTATCTCTCCTACTTCCCAATCCGCATTCTCCACACAAAGCTCTATCCTTACACGCGGTATCAAAGTTGACTTGATCGAGTTATGTGCTTTCACTGGAAAAATAAGAGTGTCACCTACGTTCATATCCCGCAATGCAGGTGTGTAATTTTCTGTAATTAATTGATTTTCCATCGTTCTACTAATTTTAATTATTAATAATGTGCCCCGATAACCTCTCTTAGGTCTTTCCACCGGAGTTATCAGCTACTATCTTCACTGCATAACCGTTCGGGGCGTGTCGGCTTCTTTATTTTACCCTGCTACGTTCGAGGACAAGTCTACTCTACTGTTTACTCAGGTATGCTTCGGAGTTCTTGTATCTTTCTCAATACGAACTGCGGCAGATTTCACCGGGGCTGCACCCGTATCCCTACTCAAGTCTACTTCTGTTTCCAGTTCCGAGTTTTTCAGGGTGTGTTGTTACGGGGTGTCGCCTCCCCTGTCCGAAACGGTCGAACTCCGATATGTTCCGGTAGAAGATATTCTCTACGCTTTTACCGGATATTATTAAAACCTGCCCGACTGGTTTCCCTTACTATCAGCGCTGAACATTGCAGGAGCCTTATGTCGGATTATGAGGACCACCTTTTTGCAGGTCTTTATTTTGAATCTAATCTCCTACGTAATGTGCTCCGTATTTGCCAGTACTGTTTGGATTATAATAATCAGAAGACGGTGTAGAGTTATCATTATAATTCGTTGGTTTGTATTCCACGAAATATTTACATGAGTAGTTTTTTGCTTCATTCCAGATACGTTTTAGGCACTCACCAAATGAAATACCTCTCTCTTTTAATGCGCGGAAAAGAATGTGTGCATCAGTCATGATCTTTTTTAAATTGAACTTTTTCATTGTCTTACTCCTTTTTAGGTATGTCAATAATTTGGTTATCTCAACGAAACTTCGTTACTTTGTAGTTGTTGTTGTTGTTGATGTTGCAAAGATACTAACAGTTAGTATAAATGCAAACTTTGACTCATAAAAAGTTAGTTTATTTACAACATTTAACAAACTGTTAGTATTTTCATATATGGAAGCTTGGGAAAGAATAGAATTTATCATTGAAAGAGAAGGGCTGAATAAGAATTCATTCAGTAAGGTTATTGGCATTTCTAATAATGTAACTATAACAAGAATCATTAATGAACATCGTACCCCTTCTCGGGCTACATGTGAAAAGATAGTTAGTGCATTTCCTTCTTATAATTTTGAATGGATACTTACCGGTGAAGGCGAAATGCTCAACAATACAAATCCTACACCCAAATACAATGAAGCAGTCCCCATCCAGCAAGATGTAGTATACATACCTCTTGTAAATCAATTCGCATACGCCGGCTACCTTGACGGCTATTCAGACTGTACTTATATAGAACAGCTTCCTAAAGTTCCCTTCATCGTAGACCATGAAGGACACGGAAACTATATAGCTTTTGAAGTAAAGGGTGACAGCATGAACAACGGAACCGAAGAAAGCTACCTGGAAGGTGACAGATTATATTGCCGCGAGATACAGCCTCATCTTTGGGTTACATCTAAATTACATCTTCGCAAATGGGATTTTGTGATAGTACACGAAGATGGAATTGTAGTAAAACGTATCATTGATCACGATGTGGAAAATCACACCATTACTATACACTCTTTGAACGATATGTATCCAGATCGGGTTCTTGACTTATGCGATGTGAAACAAATTTTTAATGTAATTGAGTCGGTAAGACCGAGAAGGAGATAGCATCATGGGAATATTAGACTTCTTATTTAAACAGAAAGATAAGTTAAACTCATTGACAGAAAAAGAAGCGCAAATTCAAACTAATCTTCCAACAGATGAACAAATAAGAAGTGCCGCATCTATAGGATTTAATAATACGTGGTTAACTGGAATAACTAATAAAAATCTATTCCCTATGATGTTTGAGTGGATAGATTTAGATCAACACAAAAAGATTTTACGATTCAAATCCTTGCATTCAGCAAGAATCAACTATGCACCTTATGTTGTATTATATTGTGATAATGATGAATTTTACTATGATGGGGATTGGACTTCAAATAGAATAACAATAAACTGTGACTCTATTGGTAATGTCAATATACCATATCATGGAAAATGCTTAGTTAAAGTTCTTTCTCCACACACTCACTTTGATTGCAATAAAAGGTTAGAAAAAAAACAATTAGAGGATTATACCGATATATTAGAAGTGGATTATAGTCCGGAAGCTATAGAACATGGAGAAAACCAAAGAAAGCACATTATAAACGAAGAATTTAAAGAGAGAGAAAGGAGAGAAATTGATAATATCAAAGATAACATAAAGGATCGCAAGAAAAAAAGAGAACTAGAGAAAATTGCTCTTCAAGAACTTATAGATGAAGGAAAAATATTCCCAGAAGCAAATAAACGTCCTCCCATTCCGAGGGATGTAGTTGATACCGTTTGGAATAGAGATGGCGGTAAATGCGTTTATTGTGGCTCTACCGAAAACCTACATTTAGATCACATTATTCCATTCTCCAAAGGCGGAGATACAAGTGTAGAGAACTTGCAACTGCTTTGCCAGAAATGTAATTTAGAAAAATCGAATAAAATAGGATGAATTAAAACCAAACAAGGATTTCACCAAAATAACGAATCAACTATCTATTGATTAATGAACCACCTAATATCCACTTGCTCACATGAGAGAATAGATGAACCACATTGCTTTCTCACCCTAACTTGCAAAGGTTGGGGCTGCCGATTTCTTACTACCCCCATAGAAGAGATACCGACCACCGACAAAGATAAAGCAAAGCTATTTTCTAAAGTATACCGGGAAGCAAAAGAAAAGGGCGTTCTCGAATGCCCTCACTATCGTTCAATATTCATTGATGAAGTATTGGAGCATTTGCCAAAAAGTAACATTATATTACAGAAAACGAACTAGTTTTTCCGTATTGTTGTCGGACATCAAATATACAATGTTTGCAAAGGAATGATATTCAACTTATAACATAGACTTTGAAAGTATAAGTCTAGTTTAGTTTTTGTGTTAAGAGGCTTCCTCGTCGGCGGACGAACAAGGAAGTCTCTTTTTTTATTTACTTATCTTCAATTAATTACAAATACAAATCGGGTATTTTCTTTCTTAATTAGTGTTTATCATTGAGCCTCCTCAAACGTCATTTTGGACGCTATTCTATTGCTGTTTTATTACTGCAATACTAAAACAAAAGAAGAATAAATTAAGGCAGCCTGATAAGCTGCCTTAATTACTAATTCGCTACTACCATTCGTTTGGTATCAATCAAACAATCATCAACTATAAGAGAATACATATAAACTCCATTAATTAGTTCTGTAGTGTTTACATCAATACTATTTTGGCCAATAGAAGTTATTGGTATTTTCAGGACTAAAACTCCCATCATATTGTAGAATTGTAAATAAGCACTTTTTCGTATCTCAGGTATCACAAAAGATATAGAAGTCATGAATGAAGCCGGATTAGGAATGTTCTGACACAATTCCGGATTATCTTTTACCTCATCATTAATACCTGTTACAGAACTTCTTGTAAACAAGGATGGAGCAGAAGGAAGTTCATTATATATTCTAACTACGCTTCCCTGTTCTGCTATGAAGCCTGGTAAGATTCTAACAGAACGATATCCATTAAAATTAACAGTTACATTATTCTTAACTTGAACATTTATAATAGTCAAATATGTCCCACTCTCATTATCGTTATATTCATACTCTTTATTGGCAATTGCCACATTACAAGGTTGCACACCAATACTCCAAGAAACATCCCCCACCCAAACGTCATGTTTCAATATTAATTTAGCTTCCTCATTTATACCAATACAATCCCAAACTACTGAAATAGGAGAATTATAAAGTCCCATATAGTCTCTATTTATCGTAGATAACGTATAATTCCCATCTTGATCTCTTATCTTACCATTGATAACTTCCCAAGTATAAACATCTTCCGAAGCCTTTGATACCCCGCCAGTAATTAATCCTGCTGTATATTCGTATGGAATACCCGGTATAGGATTATAATCCCCCAATAAGTGCCACTGCGCATTTAGCTTTACAGAAAAGCATATTAGAATTAATATAATCTTGAATTTCATGATAATCTATTTATTATTTAATGCCTTTAATTGTTCTATCTCTTCCTGTTGTTTTATTACATACAGAGTCAATTCCTCAATTTTTTGAAGTAATAAAGCATTCACTTCACCCAAACTAACCCCATTGGCTTTAACATCTGATTCACTAGGAATACCTGGTAAAGTACCTTTTTCTTCAATATGCTTCTTTACCTCTCCTAATGTTGGAAGTTTATAATCCTTCTTAAAAACGAAGTCGGCCCAATCAGAGTCTACTTTTATTTCTTTTGCACGAATAGTTCCATTAACAGCTAATTTATATCCTTGTGGGTCCAGTGTACCAATACCAACATTATTATCTTTTGAAAATAAGACAACTGGAACATCATCGGTCATAGACCCATTACGATATCTTAAGTCTCCAGAATAATTAATATAACAGGAACCATTATTATCATTCCCATTATATGATATTCGTAAACTATGATCTCTATCAGAAGTATTACCAAAAATCAATTCTCTATTAGAAGGAATAAACAAGTATTTGTTTACATGTATATTTCCATTAACATACTGGTCTCCATTAATTGTTTGAACCCCATTAAAAGTATTTACTCCTCTGGTGGCAAACTCCTGCCAATTGTTATTATACTCAGTATCCGTTTTCAAGTGGGCCAGTTTTCTAAAAAATATTCGGTCATCATGTTCAAAAGTTGTGGAAATCTGAAATTGATAATTAAGGTTTGAATCATTATGACGCATAACAAATAAATATTTCCAAGGCCATTGGGGAATTTCATAAGGATAGTTTGTTTGAACTTTGTCTGAATCATAAATACCTGTATTTAATATACTATTAAAACTATTAATAGTTTGTGCATAACCATCCCCTATTTGTTGAGCAAAACCCAATCCCACACAAAATAGTGACACAAAAAGTAGTAGAATCTTTTTCATAACCTATAAATTTAAAAGTTAGTAAATTAATAGCTATTATCTCTTTTTTAACTCATTGATTTCTTTCTTCATTTCAATTATGTATAAAGTTAATTCTTCTATCTTTTGAAGTAACAAAGCATTGGTTTCAGCTAAATTCACTCCATTGGCTTTTACTTCTTCTTCTGAAGGTACACCCGGCAAAGTACCTTTTTCACCGATGTATAGCTCTACTTCCTCCAATGTAGGAAGTTTGTAGCCCTTTTTAAAAACGAAGTCAGCCCAATCAGAGTCTACTTTTATCTCTTTTGCACGAATAGTACCATTAACAGCTAATTTATATCCTTGTGGATCCAGTGTACCAATACCTACATTACCTCTATTAATGGTCATATACGTTTCTGCTCCGTCACCCCATGACTGAATTTTATCATAAGGATCTCGCTCCCACCACGTTCTGGTTTCTCCTGGCTTTGAAAAAGAGTCATCAATAGAAATACCTTCATGAAATCTGGCAGTAGTCCATTCATCACCAGCGGCATCTCTTACAAGAAAAAGTCGATTGTAAGCTACATTGTAAAAACAATTAGTGATGAATGAGTATAAAGTAATATAATCTCCTTTGGCTTTCTGCAAAGGTTCTCCTTGGAAAGCTGAAAACATGGCAGTAGGATCGTCAATGTCACCAAGGCCTAAGCGATGAAACATTCTATCATCGGATGAAGTCAAAGTATTAGTCATAGAAGATCGAATGGCAACAGCACTTACACTATCATTTTTTTGATCAATTTGTGCAAACATCATTGATGAGTATAATAATAGCAATACAGCAATAATCTTTGTTTTCATAATAATATTTTTAAGCGTTAATATTAATTTGCTCTCATGCTTTTTATTTCGGCTTCCATACTCTCCATTCGTTTTTCTTGTTGAATGATGTAAAGTGTCAGTTCCTCTATTTTTTGAAGTAGCAAAGCATTTGTCTCTGCCAGATTTACTCCGTTGGCTTTAACCTCTGCCTCACTTGGTATACCGGGTAAAGTTCCATTTTCATTGATATGAGTCTCCACTTCTTTCAGAGTAGGAAGCTTATAATCTTTCTTAAAAACAAAGTCAGCCCAATCGGACTCTACCTTGATCTCTTTGGCTCTAATAGTGCCATTTACATCCAATTTATTTTGAGGATTAGTTGTTCCAATTCCCATATTCCCATCTGTTACTAATATACTATTACTTCTGATTGTACCATTTATATCGAGTTCATACTGAGGATTATCATTCTTTACCCCAACTTTACCGTCAGCCTGTACAACAAACATTGGTGTAAATACAAAACCAAATAAATTGGTAAATCCAACAGAAAACTTATCGCGTCCATCAATACAATCGCCGATGCTCACCCTTAATTCACTTGCATCCAGCTCGGTATTATACCTAGCCATAAAAACCGGATCGGTATTATCATCCAAGTGACTAAACCACAAACGATGCCCCCAATCCTTCACCCAATCTCCAGATGACACAGTTGGACCAAATTGAAAATCACCATTTAATTCCAGTTTATTATTAATTATTTCTTGGGAAAATAAACTTGCACTACTCAAAACAAAAGCTAATAAAAGACTACTTCTTTTCATAATAATAAAATTAAAATGTTAACACTAATAAGGATTATCTCAATCAATAAAATATTTATAGTGGATTGTATATTATCAAAAAGAATGATTTCGAAGTAAAGGAGAAATGACTTTAGACAAAAATAAAGAAAAAGATCAAAATATCCTAAAAAGTTACCCGGACAATTACAATGTTTATACATCACAATAAAAACCAGTATATCAATACCATATACGTTTCACCAAAAAAAGAACCCGGACAATTCAAGATTTATTTTTATGCTACAAAATGAGATTGTAGAAAAAAACAGGCAGATAGTGTTAGTTTATTAGAGCATTCATAAAAAATAAACCTTGATTCTGAAGAAACGAAACCGACTTAAAATGCTTCACTTATCATGTAATTCACACATAACTCATCGTAAAGTACCTCAACCCTATAGTCATCCTCAACCCTAATAGCATGAACATCACAAATCGCATCCTCTCTTATTAATTTCTCATAGCATTTATTAGCCACAAATAAAAATCATATCAACTGTTTACAGAGTAGGCGTAGTCTACATGTAGTAAAGGCGTAGTCTGTAAGCAGGCAAGGCGTAGTCTACATCCAGGCAAGGTATAGTCTCCAAACAACCTTTATAAGAGGTTGATAATGGGGTATTATTACAGCCTAAAGCATACAAATCCTAAATCCCTTCATCATATTTTTCATTATTCAATTATTTATATTACCTTTGCACATATAAAAGCCACAAAAACTCGTGTTGGCTTATAAGGTTGTCTCTTTCTATTTTTTTTGGACACCTCTATTTACTTATCAAACAACAATAATATATCACTATTTGAAATTCTGATTAATATATTAGTCAGGCTTGTGAAAGTCTGTATATATACTTTTTTAAATTATAGCATAAGATTTGATAAATCTCTATGTAAGAGATTTCTTGTCCGCCCAGCCTGTGAAGGTAGGGCGGATTTTTGTTTATATAATTATCATGCTTAATAATTTGTTAAACAGAACTAAGAATTAAGCTAAATACAGAACCTTTTTAACCAAATATCTGTTTTGATTTAAAACTTAAACTTTTTATACGGCAGGCCATCTGTGAAGACAGCAAGCCGTAATATTTTATTTCTTTCCATTTATTACTTAAAAAGCGACTTAGTAAAAAAATAATATATCACAAATAGTACAATTTTATTATTATAGCATTATCTTTGCATCCGTTAAAAACAGATGAGATGAACGAAGAAGAATTAATGCTAAATGGCCTCCTGATTGACAAATGCAAAGAAGAAGGAATTATGATAGCTTTGGTTGCTATCAACAGAGAGACAAAAGAAATTGAATTACCGCAGAGCTTTAAGGATATGGTCAACGACCCTAACTATTATATTTGCTACTGTCATAGAAGTGAAAAAGAAGAATACATTATTGAAAAAATAAAAGAAGTACCCGATTAAAAGCCAGATAAGAATGAATTATACAAAGCCATTCTTATCACAGGTTTCAATACGAAAAGAAAGCCGTTTCTTATCGTATTGAAACAACTTTCTTATATAGATACCCGTTGGCGGAATTAAAAAGATAATATATTGATGTTTAAAAAGTTGTGCATA
>OGZT01002122.1_pt1 | contig 11872 bp, 10 predicted proteins | sample 1576891 | NCBI WGS metagenome assembly OGZT01 (sample SAMEA3541521, study PRJEB24748) | human gut metagenome | biome: human gut; feature: human-associated habitat; material: faeces | place: China | collected 2012 | reverse complement strand
GAAAGAGGTGAAGGAGAAGCTGCTGCCGAAGCTTAAGGAGGCGGGAGTCCGGGTACCCCCCACGCACAAAAAAAGGGCAGGCCCGCAAGCCCGCCCTTTCAACTACCCGGTTTCCCGGCGCTACTTCATGAGGAACTTCATGGGTTCGATGGACAGCGAGGGGAAGAACAGGAGCAGGAACAGCACCAGTATTTCCACGATAAGGAAGGGAGCCATGTTCCGCACCAGATTGCCGATCTTGATATTCCCGATGCCGCAGACCACATAGAGCACCGTGCCCACGGGCGGCGTGATGACGCCGATGCCGAGGTTCAGGATGAACAGCAGCCCGAAGAAGTACGGATCGATGCCCGCCTGCTGGATCAGGGGGTAGAACACCGGCGCGAAAATCAGCACGTTCGGCGTCAGGTCCATCACCATGCCCGCAAGGAACAGGAAGACGTTGATCGAAAGCAGCAGAAGGATCGGGGAATCCACCAGCGGCTGGAAGAGTTCCGCCACCTGCATGGGGATTTGCGCCGAGGTGATGAACCAGCCCACAGCCGTGGCCGTGGCCACGATCAGCATAACGACAGAGGTGGTACGGGCCGCGCGGGCGCTCACGGCGAGCAGGCCCTTAAAGGTCAGTTCACGGTAATACAGGGTACATACGGCAATGGCATACATGCAGGCAAACGCGCCGCCTTCCGTGGGCGTGAAGACGCCGAACCGGATGCCGCCGAGCAGCAGCACGGGCATCATGAAGGCGGGCATGGCGTCCCGGATGATCTTCGAGGCTTCGCCCTTCTTGAATTCGATCTTTTCCTTGTACCCGTCAATGCGGACAATGAAGAACCACGTGACCATCAGGCAGATGCCGATGATCAGGCCGGGGACCAGACCGATCATGAACAGCTTGGTGATGGACAGGCCCACGGTCGCGCCGAGCAGGATAAAGTTCGTGCTCGGGGGAATGATGGGCCCGAGAATGGCACCGGACGCGATGACGCCGCCCGCGCGGCCGGGCTTATAGCCAGCCTGCGCCATCATGGGCAGGAGCAGGCTGCCGAGGGCCGCGGCTTCGCCCACGGAGCTGCCCATCAAACCCGCGAAGATCACGCTGGACACGATGGCGGCATAGCCGAGGCCGCCGCGGACGCGGCCGATGATGAGCTGCGCCAGCTTGACCACCCGCTTCGACAGGCCGCCTTCGGTCATGATTTCACCGGCGAACACGAAGAAAGGAATGGCCATCAGCGGGTAGTTGTTCGCGCCGTCCAGCATGGACTGCGGGATGGTCATGACGAACATGCTGTCCCACATGCCGCCGTAATACATCAAAACCATAGAGCACAGAACAAGCACAATGGCGATCGGAATGCCCAACGCAAGGAAGCCGAACAGGCTGACCAGAAAAACGATAAGTTCCATGTTCTCTCCCCTATTCCGTTTTAGGCGCGGTGTTGAACTCGCTGGCGGGCGTGCGGATCAGCCGCACGATATCCCGCAAGTGGATGATGATCGCGGCAAAGGCCATGACGGGAAGCGTCCCGTTGATGAAGGCCATGTTCACGTCGGTAGCGACGGAATAGGTGTCCAGCGTCTGAAGCACCACGGAAATGCCGCCGAAAAGCAGCAGCACCAGAGCCGCAAGCATGAACAGGGAGGCGACGATGTCCACGGCCTTGCGCGATGTCCCGCTGATCATGTTGACGAACATGTCCACCGCGATGTGCTTGTGCCGGTAAAAAGCTTCGATGCCGCCGATGAACGTAATGTAGATGAAAAGGAACCGGGCCCATTCCTCACTCGGCGCAAAGCTCGAGCGGAACACGTACCGCAGGAAGGCATTGAAAAACACGAGGCCGATCATCCCCAAGAAAATGGCGGCGCAAAAGACTTCAAAGGCCCGTTCGCCTTTGCCTTTCGCGGCTTCTTCCTGGCGGATCTCCTCCTCGGTTTCGGTTTCCTCTATACGTTCCGGCGGCATGACCGGTTTGTTTTCACTGCTCATGATGTACCCCTGGGCGTGATGGTCGGGCCCATGCGACAGACATGGGCTTGAGGGAAAAAAAGGGCCTCCGGCCTGCGCCGGAAGCCCTGTTGAGAACGCAAACGTTACTTCGCCTGACGATAAGAGTCCGCGCTGTCAAGGATTTCCTTGGCATTCGGGACAGTGTCATAGAAAAGCTTCCAGCTGCGCTTGCCAGCGTCCTGCATGAACTTGTGCAGTTCGGGGGAAGGTTCGCTGACATGGCCGCCGGCTTCGGTGATGGTCTTCACGGCGTCCGCATCAACCTTTTCCACGAGATCCCACACGTAGTCGGCGGAACGCTTGGCGGCTTCGTCGATCCACTTCTTGTCCTGTTCGGGCAGGGACTGGTAGAACTTTTCGTTGATGTACAGGGAGTGGATGACGAGCAGGTGGCCGGTGAGGGTGATCTCAGGCGTGGTCTCGTACATCTTGATGCTCACGATATCGGACAGGGGGCTGTCGCCGCCGTCGATGACGCCCTGATCAAGCGCGCCGGTCACTTCGGCGAAAGGCATGGGCTGGCCGCTGATGCCGCATTCCTTGGCAAAGTTGATGTACAAGGGGATGTTCGGCACACGCATACGCAGGTGCTTCATATCGTCGATGGTCGCCACCGGCTTTTTGGTGTAGAAATGGCGGAAGCCCAGGGGGAAGGCGTTCAGCACGCGCATACCGGACTTTTCGGTGAAGCCGTTGGTGATCAGTTCGAACGTCTTGCCGCCGTTCATGGCACGGCGGGCGTGGGCGTAGTCGTCGAACAGCATGGGCGTTTCGAGCATGGCCATGGAAGGCTGGATGGCGGACGTCTGGGTTCCGGTGGCGCACATCTGGATGATGCCCTTACGGGTGCTGGCGATGTAGGCGTCTTCCTTGCCGAGCTGGCTGTTCGGGAACACCTGCACGTCGTATTTGCCGCCGGACAGTTCCTTCAGGATTTCACCGAATTTACGCATACCGAGGGTTTCAGGTTCCCCGTCGGGCTTCATACCGGCCATTTTGATGACAACTTTGTCGGCCGCGAAGCTGGAAGTCGCGGTAACGCCGAGCAACAGACCGCAAGCGATGAGCAAGGCCAATGCACGTTTCATGTTTCTCCACCTTTTTACGGTTCGAATGTGAACATTTCTCCCCGGCTGCGTTTTCGTGAGGAAAAACATTCCTGACGTGCCGCGTGGGGAGATCTCCTGCCTTTCGCGCCTGTGCGCCCTCCTCCGCAGCTTCGCTCTGAGAACCGGAAACAAGCAGCAATGCTGGGAACCGGTTCATTTTCATTCCGTTTCACCCCTGTGAAAACGGCGTAGCGGCATAAACGGAGTTCGGCCGGGATTGACGGACACCCCCATGTCTCTCTTACGTCATTCCTCAGCCGAAAGAGGATAAAAACTATCAGGAAGCGAAAGGCAAGCCCCGTTCGATAGCGAGAATTATACTAATCTGAAATCTTTTTGTTGGGAATAGAGGAACGGGCCTCTTCTTTGTCATTCTTTTGTAACATTCGCGCTCTTTCCGAGATTTTTCTTAATAATTCAGTGGATAATAAAAAAGAAAAAATCTTTGGGGATGTTGCCCCGCGAGACCTCGAATTCCCCCTCCAGCCGGACGTTTCGACTGTTGACAAAGCGTCCCGCAAGATCGACAGGAATTCCGGCACCCTTTCGGACCGTTCCCTTTTTTGGAGTATTTTCATGCATCCTTTCTCTTCGGCGCGCCTGCACCGCCTTATCCAGCTTGGTTTCGTCCTCTTTCTCTCCTGGGTCGCGTGGCGGCTCTATGAGTATACCCAAGGGGTATCCGGAAACGGCGCATTCGTCCCCCGCCCCGCCGCCGCGGAAGCGTTCCTCCCCCTGAGCGCCCTGCTCGGCCTCAAGCGTTTCCTGCTCACCGGGCAATACGATCCCATCCATCCAGCGGGATTGACTATCCTGCTTATCGCCTTGTGTACGGCCATCCTGTGCCGCCGGGGTTTCTGCGGCTACCTTTGCCCCGTCGGCTGGCTCTCCGGCCTCCTCGCCCGTCTGGGGACACGGCTTGGCGTGAGCTGCCGCCCCGGAAGGCGGCTCGAATGGCTCCTCTCCGCGCCCAAATACGTGCTTCTTGCCGCCATCCTGTACAGCTTCGTGGTCAGCATGGACCTCCCCAGCATCGAATGGTTCCTCAAGTCGCCCTACAACCTCGTCGCCGACATCAAGATGCTCCAGTATTTCCTTGCCCCCGGGACGCTGACCCTCGGAGTGATCGTCGTCATGGTTCTGGGCTCGATCTTCCTGCCGGGCTTCTGGTGCCGGGGCTTCTGCCCCTACGGCGCCCTGCTCGGCCTCCTATCGCTGCTCTCACCGATGGCGGTCAACCGTAACCCCGCCTCCTGCTCCGGCTGCGGGAGCTGCGCCGCAGCCTGCCCGTCGCGGATTCCCGTCGACGAGCGCAAACGACTCTCCGGCCCCGAGTGCGTGGGCTGTACGGAATGCGTAAGCGCCTGCCCCTCCCGCTGCCTCGACGTACGGTTCGGCTACGGGACCGGAGCGCTCCGCTTTCCGGCATGGGGCATCGCCGCCGGGACGCTGCTCATCCTCCTGATCGGCTACGCAGCCGCCGTTTTCACCGGCCACTGGGAAGCGGATCTGCCCCCGCAGATGATCCGTATGTTCCTCAACTGACCGGTACGGACAATATGAGGAGGCACGCGAAGCCTTCATCCGGCGCTCCTTCCAGCCCCCCTTCCGTAATCCCAAACCGGAAACGGCGTTCCGCTGGATTCTATCGGCGGATTGTGCGACACTGCCACACAAAACGGCCCTTTCCTTCAGATCGCAACAAGGATGCTTTCAATGTCGCAAGCACAGCTCCCCAACGAATTGGCAACCTTCCTCGAAAATTGGACGACCGACCCCAACAACGCGAAGGACGCCTTCGTCCGCTTCAAAGATTTCCTGCTCACCACCCCGGACGTGCGCTTTGATTTCAAGGCCCGCCCCGGCGTGAGCTACTCCCTGCGTGCCGCCAATGCCAAGAACGACGAACGCCCGCTGTTCGTACTCGTGGACGTGGTGGACGACGAACCCGAAGCCCGCTGGCTTTCCGTCTGCTTTTACGCGGATATGGTCAACGATCCCGATGAACTGGGCGATTTCGTCCCGTCCGGGCTCATGGGGAAGGATGCCTGCTGCCTCAACCTTGAGGAAGATGATCCCGCCATGCGTGACTATATCCTCGCCCGCCTTGGCGAGGCCGCCGCATCCGCCGCGAAATAACGCCCGGAACGGAGTGTGGAACAGCCCCTCCCCAACCGGGAAGGGACCTCAGTGCGCACAAAGGAGGCTGACCGCAACGCCAGGCCCGTTCTCTCTTTGCGGGGAAGCCATTCCCTGCCGGGATGGTGTGCCGGAATGGAGAAGCGACGCCCTCCCTCTATAAGAGGATGACGCCAAGCAATGCTGCCCACTCCCGATAGCGCTCCGCCCCTAATCGGAAAAAGCCCCGGAGCCGTCACTCCGGGGCTTTTTCAGCATAGCCAGACATCAAAAAAGGACTTTACCGACAGGGGCACCGCCTACCCGCTAAAACACTCGGCCATATCCGCTATCGGTGAACGTTGACGGGCGATAGCGCCACAGCCGATCCCGCCCTTCACCCTTAGCGCGATACATGGCGACATCGGCGTTCTTGAGCAGGCGAGCGGGGGTAGCGGCCTCCAGCGAATGAAACGCGACCCCCACGGACGAGCTGATGCGGGCCTCTCCCTCTTGCAGCGGGAACGGGGCACGGATCGCCTCAAGAATGCATTCGGCCGTCCGGAGAACATCCTTTTCCGCCTGATCAATGAGCAGCACGGCAAATTCATCCCCGCCCATGCGCCCGACGAGCCCCCGATCGCCGACGCATCCCCGCAACCGGGCCGCGCCCTGTACGAGCAGTTCGTCGCCCGCGGCATGTCCAAGCGAGTCGTTGACTTCCTTGAACCGATCAAAGTCGACCAACAGCAAGGCCAGCCCAGAGCCACATTCCAGTGCGCTCCCACAGGCTTTGTGGAGCATCTCCTCGAACATGGCCCGGTTCGGCAGCCCGGTCAGGGGATCATGGCGTGCCTGCGCCAGAGCGGTTCTGGTTGAAAACAGGTCTTCAATCAGGTTTTCCAACTGGAATTCCCGGACCTCTTTCTGCACAATGAGCGTGCCGATCTGCTCAGCCAGCCGCCCCACGGACGCAGGGACGGACGGGTCGTTCGTATACCGGAACAAGGTGCGCACCTGTTCGGCATCCCCCCAGACGATGTCTTTGACGATCCGGGTTATATCATTGAGACAAGCTTCGTAATCGTGCTTCACATCGGCCCCGCAGCTACAGCGTTGTCGCCGGTCCGGCACTCTGAAGCGGCTCCAGAGGCAGGTCGGACAAATACCGCCGCACCATATCAAGCGCAGTGCCCGCGGCGCGATCCCGAAGCCAGCCGCGGCCATGAACCCGGCCGGGAGGCGTCATCCTCCGGACCCACGTCCGCGTGCCGTCACTGAGCGCAATATAGATGAGCCCCACGGGCTTTTCCGGCGTCCCTCCGGTCGGCCCGGCGACGCCGGTGATGCCGATGCCGAGCTCGCTGCCCGATACTTCGCGCACGCCTTCGGCCATGGCCCGGGCCACAGGTTCGCTTACGGCCCCGTGTTCCTCAAGCATGGCGGAGGGCACGCCGAGCAGCTTCATCTTGGCTTCGTTGGCGTAGGTCACAAGCCCCATGCCGAAGACTTCCGACGCGCCGGAAACGTCCGTGATGAGCTTCGCCACCAGACCGCCCGTGCAGGATTCGGCGGTGGCCAGATGCAGCCCCTTTTCACTGAGCAGCCGGACGACCACGCTTTCCAGATTGTCCACATCCACGCCGTAGACCACATCCCCGTACCGGCGGCAAATCTCTTCGACCACGGGACGGCACAGCGCCTCGGCGGCCTCTTCGCTCTCAGCCCGTGCCGTCACCCGCACGAACATCTCGTTTTCCTTCGCATAGGTCGCCGCCGTCGGGTTCGCCGCATCGGTCAGATCAGCAATCTTCAACGCGCCCGCCCCCTCGCCGAGCCCGAACGTGCGGATCATGCACGAGTGGATGACGGCGTGGCTCCCTTCTTTCAGGAAGGGGACGACATAATGCTGCAACATGGGGACCAGCTCGGAAGGCGGCCCCGGCAGCATGACGATTACCTTGCCGGACGCCGTCCGCACGCCGCAGCCCGGCGCGGTCCCGATATCGTTGGGGAAGACGGTCGCGCCCTCGGGCAGCATGGCCTGCTTGCGCTGGTTCTCGCCCATCGCCGGGCGTCCCTTGAAGTAGCTTTCCAGACGGCGCAGGCTGTCCTCATGGATCTTCAGCGGAGCGCCAGCCACCCTGGCGATGGTTTCCTTGGTCAGATCGTCGTCCGTGGGACCCAAGCCGCCCGTCGTAATGACAACATCGCTGCGGCCCAGCGCTTCTTCCAGCGCGTCCCGCAGCCTCCCCGGATTATCGCCCACGGTACAGGCAAAAAGCAGGTTGACCCCGATGGCGGAGAGCTCGCGCGCGACAAACGCCGCGTCCGTGTTGATCGTATGCCCGAGCAAGAGCTCGGTCCCTACCGAAATGATTTCAGCATTCATGGCAAACTCGGTTGCGGAGATGAGCGGAAATGACTTTTTGGGGGAAGGCCCCCTTTGGAAGAAAACCCTTCCAAAACCTGCCAGCGCGGCTCGCGCCACCCCATCCCCCCTAAAACTTTTCCTTCACGGTTACAACAAAAGTTTCCGGGGGGATATCGGAAAGGAGGGGCCAATTGGCAAGCATTCCCCCGCTCGAAAGGGTTGTGGAGGAAAACAGGGAGGAATGTTGTTGCCGGACATCCCTCCCCAGTCTTCATCCTTGCTATTCGGACTTCACTTTCTTGTGGACATGAACCGCTCTGGGAAGGAAGAGATTCAACAGCACCCCGGTGACGGCGGCAAGCCCGATGCCGCCGAGGCGGAACGAGCCGATATTAAAGGTCATGCCGCCCACGCCGAAGATGATGATCAGCGCGACGACGGCGAGGTTGCGGGGCTCCATCAAGTCTTCGCCAGCGCGGACCAGCGTGTTCAGGCCCACCACCATGATGGCCCCGAACAGCAGAATCATGATCCCGCCCATGACCGGGACGGGGATGGAACTCAAGAACGCGCCGAGCTTGTTGACGCACGAGAGCACGATGGCCCAAATGGCGGCCCACGTCATGACGCCGGGGTTGAACGCCCGGGTCAGGGCCACCGCCCCGGTCACTTCCGAATAGGTCGTGTTCGGCGGCCCGCCGATGAAGCTCGCCAGCATCGTGGCGATGCCGTCGCCGAGCATGGTGCTTTTGATGCCGGGGTCCTTGAGGAAGTCCTTCCCCGTCACTGAGCTGATGGCGATGATATCCCCGAAATGCTCAATGGCCGGGGCGAGGGTAATGGGGATGATGAACAGGATGGCTTCCCAGCGGAACTCGGGGAATACGAAATCCGGAACGCCGAACCACGGCGCGGCGGCCACCTTGCTGAAATCGTGGACGCCGAGCCCGATGGCGCACAGGTAGCCTACGGCGATGCCCGACATGATGGGGATAAGGCGTATCATGCCGCGCCCGAGCAGGGAAACGAGCACCGTCGTCGCCAGCGCCGCCATCGAAATGATCAGCGCCGTGTTCTCGGGGATAAGCACCGCGCTGCCGTCCCCGGCCTTGCCGAGGGCCATGTTCACCCCGACAGGAGCCAGCACAAGGCCGATGACGATGATCACCGGCCCGGTCACGATGGGCGGCAGCAGGCGCATGATGATCTCCGTGCCGCGCCAACGGATGATGAAGCTCAGCACCACATAGACGGCACCGGCCACGACCATGCCGCCCAGCGTCGCGGGAAGCCCCCAAGTCTGCACGCCATAGATGATCGGCGCAATGAACGCGAAGGACGACGCGAGGAAAATGGGCACCTTGCCGCGTGTGCAAATCTGAAAAATCAGCGTGCCCACGCCGGCCGTAAACAGGGCCACGTTGGTGCTCATGCCCGTCAGGATCGGCACCAGCACCAGCGCGCCGAATGCCACGAAAAGCATCTGCGCACCGAGCAGGGAATCTTTCAACCGAAAAGAATACGTCGTATCCGACTCCATCTCCACTCCTCAGAAAAAAATGTATGTTCCCTGTCCTCTGGCGGCTCCCGCATACCGGGCTTGAGGGGAACGGCTCCCCCCAGCCGGATCGGCGGCAGCGCCTCGCCGCCTGCCCGCTACCGCGTGCCGAAGATGCGGTCCCCGGCGTCGCCGAGGCCGGGGATGATGTAGCCGTGCTCGTCGAGATGGGAGTCGACGGCGGCCGTATAAATGTCCACGTCGGGATGCGCTTCCTCGACGCGCTTGATACCTTCGGGAGCGCACACGAGATTGAGGCTGAGGATGCGCTTGCAGCCCCGCTTCTTGAGGAGATCGATCGTGGCGATGAGCGAGCCGCCGGTCGCCAGCATGGGATCAAGGATAATGGCGATGCGCTGGTCGATCTCCTTGGCGAGCTTCACGTAGTACTCTACGGGCTCCAGCGTCTCTTCGTTCCGGTACAGGCCGACGACGCTGATCTTCGCGCCCGGGACCATGTCCAGAACGCCGTCCATCAGGCCAAGCCCGGCCCGGAGAATGGGAACGATGGTCACCATCTTGCCGGAAATGGATTCCACTTCCACGGGCCCGGCCCAGCCTTTGATGGTCCGCTTTTCGGTCTTGAACTGCTTGGTGGCTTCATACATGAGCAACCGGGCGATTTCCTTGGCCAGCATACGGAATTCGCTGGTGGAGGTGGATTCCTTTCTAAGGATACCCAGTTTGTGCCGCACGAGAGGATGATCAACTACATGAACCGCCATACCCATTCTCCTCTGAATAAAAGGATTCCCGAAACGCTTCCAAAACGCATGGGGCCGCCGAAGCGGGAAGCCAACCCCATCCAACAGGCCAAATAAATTGGAAGACCTTATGCCGAGGCCGAGGGTTTGTCAAAATCACGCTCCGAGCGGCCGTCCTCGGCACGCCCCGCGCCCGGCCTCCGCGGATTTGGGCAAAGGCCTCCGGCTTACTGCGAAGGGGGGATTACAAAATCGTAGTTAACATTTTTGTAAACAACAATATTCCCTTTGAGATAGGCACGGTTATGCGAAAAATGGCAAAAACGCCTTGCCATAAGGACTAAAAAGGCATAAAAACGGCACACATTTTCCTTGAAATCCTGTTTCAGGGCGTGCCACGGGATTGTGTGTTTCTCAAATTGTCAAAACAGGAGTTCTCTCCCTCTGAGAAAGGGAGGGGTCCCCGCCAAGGAGCTTACGTCATGGCTTCGAGCTACGTGCAGAAAGTTATCCGCAGTGTGAAGAAGAACAACCCCCACCAGCCGGAGTTCATTCAGGCGCTGGAAGAAGTCCTCCACTCGCTGGAACCGCTTTTTCTGAAGGACCCCAAGTACCAGCAGAACGGCATCCTCGAACGCATCGTCGAACCCGAACGCCAGATCATGTTCCGCGTGGCATGGACGGACGACAAGGGCCGCGTGCAGGTGAACCGCGGCTACCGCGTCCAGTTCAACTCCGCCCTCGGCCCCTACAAGGGCGGCTTCCGCTTCCACCCCAGCGTCAACCTGAGCATCTTGAAATTCCTCGGTTTTGAGCAGATCTTCAAGAACAGCCTGAGCGGCCTCTCCATCGGCGGCGCCAAGGGCGGCAGCGACTTCGATCCCAAGGGCAAGTCCGACGCCGAAGTCATGCGCTTCTGCCAGGCCTTCATGACGGAAGCCTCCCGCTACATCGGCAGCACCATCGACGTGCCCGCCGGGGACATCGGCGTGGGAGCCCGCGAAATCGGCTACATGTTCGGCCAGTACAAGCGCCTGACCTCCAGCTTTGAAGGCGTGCTCACCGGCAAGGGCCTCAAATGGGGCGGCTCGCTGGCCCGCAAGGAAGCCACCGGGTACGGCAGCGTCTACTTTGCCTCCAACATGCTCAAGGCCCGCAACATGGATCTGGAAGGCGCCACCTGCGCCGTGTCCGGCTCCGGCAACGTGGCTATCTACACCATCGAAAAGCTGTACCAGCTCGGCGCCAAACCCGTGACCGCCAGCGACTCGCGCGGCTGCATCTACCACCCCGCCGGCATCAACCTCGACGCCCTCAAGCAGGTCAAGGAAGTCGAGCGCGCGTCCCTCGCCCGCTACGCCGAGCTCTGCAAGGACGCCAAGTATATCCCCGCGAAGGAATACCCCAAAGATCAGCATCCCGTGTGGAACGTGCCCTGCAAGCTCGCTTTCCCGAGCGCCACACAGAACGAAGTCAGCGGCGCCGACGCGGCCAACCTCATCAAGAACGGCTGTGTCCTCGTATGCGAAGGCGCCAACATGCCCTCCACCCCCGAAGCGGTGGAAGCCTTCCTTCAGGCCGGGCTCGCCTTCGGGCCCGGCAAGTGCGCCAACGCGGGCGGCGTGCCTTCTATAATGAAGGACACTCTCATCTGATGAAAAAAGACGGTACATTTATTATAGAAAACGAAGATGACGTGATGCAGGATGAAACCATCGGGCAATTTCTGGAAAAAGAATGTTCTGGGATCAGCAAGGAGCAGGTATCCGGACTGCTGAATAATCTGCAGGAAGGCAGAGGCGGCTTGATTACCTATAAAAAGGGTGAGGAGTCTTATATCGGTTCTTATTCCCCGCTTGGAATCAATGACTGGTTTCTTTTGGATGTGGTCCCGGAAAACATTGTCAACGATGCCTTTAACCGGGCGATGAGGCTGGGGGCCTGTATTGTAGTCGGAATTGTGATTTTGTGCCTGTTTCTGATCAATTATGTGAG
>OGZT01002114.1_pt1 | contig 11934 bp, 7 predicted proteins | sample 1576891 | NCBI WGS metagenome assembly OGZT01 (sample SAMEA3541521, study PRJEB24748) | human gut metagenome | biome: human gut; feature: human-associated habitat; material: faeces | place: China | collected 2012 | reverse complement strand
AGCACAACACTTTTAATGTTGGGGTCCTGGGTTCGAGCCCCAGGCGGATCACTGAGAACAAAAGAAAATTCAATCAAATCCCTGATAATCAAGCATTATCAGGGATTTCTTTTTTCTGGTAGGTGGCAGAAAATAGCCGTTTCAAGCATATTATCGGTGGATAAAATCAAAATTAAGACTTGCAGCAATCTGATTTTCAAAATATTACAAAAAACAACAACAGTACCTTTTAGGTATTTTCCAATCTCACCGGAACTCTAAACAAATTGCACGAAAATCAACAAAAAGATTTCAGTATCCATAAAGGAAATAGAGAAACTGATCTCCGAAAAGGAAACAGTAGTGGAATATCCTCTTTTCAGTCCGGACAAATAGCAGTTCTTATAGACGAACTTTACCACAACTTATGTGATAGACCTCAGCCTACGGAGAAAATATCGCAAAGAATAACAAATGTGAAGGAGGAGTTGAGACAGCCTATTCAAGAACCGGACAATCGGCTACATCTGTATTCCAAAGGAGTAAGTCCGAACTTTCGCTTGAAAGCAGTAGAGAAATGAGCATGATATTCATAACCGACACACGCCCCAATCTCCTGTATCGTCTTACTGCTGTCCAATAGATAGCGACAAGCCATCTTCATGCGATACTCAAAGATGTGACCAAATACGGTTGTACCAAATACTGTCTTAAATCCTCGCTTAAGCGTACATTCATTGGTACCCACCCGCAATGCCAGCTGGTGAAGTGACGGAGGATTTAGATATTCCTGCTCAATAATGGCCCTAGCATGATGAATTTTATCACATGTTATCCCGATAGTACATGAGCAATGAAGATAATTTTCTTCTTCCTGCCCGGCCAAAAAAAGTGAAAGGATCTCCCGTATCTTAGCATCTGCATACATAGATGCCATATTGCCATTGAGTTGTGAAAGTCTGATATCGTGCAACGCTTTATAAACACCCGGACCAAACGGACGATTTTTCCGGTACGCCCTGTACTGACCATTACAAAGGACGGTTTCAAAATCTTTACCGCCCAGCAAATCGGGATAGTGTATGGCAAGTTCACGGAGATAATCATGTGACAGCATGATTTCCATCATATGGAATGGCGTGTTTTTAGGAAAGTGAACACAAGAGTCTACCCCGTCACATTTTAACAAATTGGCATCTCCTTTATTCCACTCCTCACTTCGGATTACAGAGTTATAACAACAGGTAGCATGCCCTGCAAAAGTGGCACAAAACCAAACGGCATGATAGTCGTCAGCCCGAGTATATATTTTAATAGGTTCTTCACTGGATATATGTTGATCCATAATCGAAAACAACGGAGTAGATATCTCTTCAAATGTCGCTTTCAAATACGTATTATCAATCCGGTAGTTATTTTTTTCCGTCCGTTTTCCTTTTACGATGTTCGGCATGGGCCATTCCAACACCATTTCACACAAATCATGTTTCATTAACCGAGTAACCATCATTATTCCTTTAAGTTAAAGTCAAGTTCCTTTTCGCGTAAGCAGTAAAAGCCGGTAAGGCTCTACTTTTGTCCCCAATTGGAGAACTGATACAAAATTACGATAACCCATACATCGGTACAATCCCCATTAATAGGTAAATTACAGTAAATCATAAACATCAACCCAAAACATAAAAACTAAATATGAAAGTAAATTTATCCGGAGTTCCCGAAACTCTGTTTATCACCTTACGGGTACAGGCTGCCGAAACCGCCAAGCCTAACAGTAGCACCAGGGCCCCTTATACCATTGAAGTTCGACCGACATTTATCGAAATAAGGAGAGAAAGCCATGAAATATAGGATACTTGTTTTAACCGCCATCCTGTTTACCGCATGCAACTTACTTCATGCACAAGTGCAGACAGGAAGATTAAGCGGAGTCATCATAGATGCCAATAATGAAGAAACACTGGTGGGGGCCAATATATACGTAGAGTCACTGAAAAAAGGGACTTCCACCGATAAGAACGGTGAATTTTCAATAGAAGTCCCTGCGGGACACTATCGGATTGTTATCTCCTATATGGGATATCGTACCCGACAAGAAGAGGTCAGAATCTCCGAATTGAAAACCAAGAAGTTAGTGATTCGTCTAGAACCGGAAACTCAGTCGTTGGGCGAAGTTGTCGTCACAGCCAAAAGCGAAGCCCGCCAACTGCGCGAACAAGCTATGCCCATGTCAGTGATAAGTATGCAACAGTTGCAGGGAACAGTCAGTAATGTTCAGGATGTTCTGTCGAAAACGGTAGGTGTAACTATCCGCAACACAGGAGGGGTAGGCAGTTCGTCCCGTGTTTCCGTACGTGGGTTAGAGGGAAAACGCATCGGCTTTTTCATAGACGGTAGCCCGATGAATGACAATTCAGACTTCATCGATATCAATGACATACCTGTAGACATGATCGACCGAATCGAAATCTACAAAGGAGTGGTACCGGCCAGGTTTGGCGGCTCTTCTGTGGGGGGAGCCGTAAATATTGTCATCAGAGAGTATCCGCCTAAATACCTCGATGCCAGTTACAGTATCGAAAGTTTTAACACACACAAACTTTCGTTAGTAACCAAACGCAACATCGCTACCAAAGGATTAGAATTCGGAGGCGGAGGATTCTATACTTACTCTGACAATAACTATAAGATGGAATCTCCTTTTGAAGAAGGGCTTATCATTAAGCGCAACCATGACAAATTCAAGAAACTGGCTGTTGCAGGTAGCCTGAAGGCTCGTAAATGGTGGTTCGATTTGGTAGAGTTCGAACCTGTCTTTATACACACTTTCAAAGAGATACAAGGTATTGAATATAACATTGAGAAAGCCCACACTTACTCAGACGCCTTCATTTTCGCCAACAAACTGGAAAAAGAAAACTTCCTGACAGAAGGGCTCGATATGGAATCGAATCTGGCCTATGCCTACACGGTATTCCACATGGTGGATACCGCTGCTTACCGATACAACTGGGACGGTACGACTTATCCTGCTGTATCCGAATATGGAGGAGAGATAGGCAAATGGGCCTCGAATGCCAGAAACGAGAAACACACCATCACCCACAAGTTGCATCTGAACTATGTGATCAATAATAATCATTCTATCAACTTGAACTCACTCTTCAGTTTCGCATCCGGACACCCGAAAGATGACCTGAAAAATAAAGTTGTTGGTTATAAAACCAATTTCAGAAGTACGATGGCAAGCTGGATTGCCGGACTGGGATACGATTTCCGCACCGACAATGATATCTTCCTGAATTCGCTCAACGTGAAATATTATATGTATGGTATGAATACTCACATGAGCAGTATCATGTCTTCGGAAGCCGAGAAAGTGGATATGTTGAAACGGGATTTTGGCATCAACAACGCTCTACGCTATAGATTTACTCCGGATTTCATGGGTAAACTCTCGGTAGGATATGACGTACGCCTGCCGGCCGAAAGCGAACTTTTGGGTGACGGATATACAGTCGCCCCTTCCGGAAACCTGCTTCCTGAACGCAATACAAGCGTAAACCTGGGTTTTCTTTTAGACCGCACCGGAAAGGATGCCAGCAACTTACAGGTAGAAGTAAATACCTTCTATGGATATCTTGAGAATATGATCCGGTTTACAGGAGGATATCTCCAGTCTCAATATCAAAACTTCGGAAAAATGCGTACCCTTGGAGTTGAAGTAGAGGTCAAGGCGGACTTGACTCATTGGCTTTACGGCTACTGCAACATGACCTACCAGGACTTACGGGATGTGCGGAAATTTGAACCGAATACCCATATAACCAACCCGACCAAAGGTAGTCGGATGCCTAACATTCCCTACCTTCTGGCAAATGCCGGACTAGAATATCATAAAGAGAATCTGTTCGGAGGCAAGGGACAGAACACCCGTATCTTTACAGACGGTTCTTTTGTTGAAGAATATTTCTACGATTTTGAACAAAGCCGGTTTCAGGAACGGAGAATCCCACGCACCTTCTCGGCCAATATCGGAATAGAACACAGCTTTATGAACGGACGGTTCATCATTTCGGCACGAATGAATAATCTGACTGACGCCCGAATGATGTCTGAGTTCAATCGTCCCCTACCCGGACGTAACTGGGGAGTAAGGCTAAGATATGTATTGAAATGAAACAAGATTATTTATTTTAAAAACCCAAAAACTATGAAGATTAGAAATTTGATGCTGGCACTTGCCGGCACTGCACTCGTATTTTCTGCATGCGAAAAAGATCCGGACCCTAAAGTCCCGACCGCCGATGCCAACATCGCTCTGGCAACCATCCTGCCCAATCCCGACGGAATGACAGGAGCAGCTTACCTGCAACTGATCCGTGACGAGTTTCCACAAAATACAAATAACAACAACGGAATTCCCATTCCGTACGGAGGATCATACCCGATTATCGAAGGGAACGATATTTTCGTTTTTCCGGGATACATGGGCGATAGCAAGAACGAGTTAGTGAAATATACACGGAACAACGGGCAGCTGTCAAGAACGGGAACAATGAAATTGCCACCCAACTCTTCCGCCACCAATATCGTTTTTGCGTCTACCGGCAAAGCTTATCTATCCATGGCAGGATTAGGCAAGATCGCTATCTTCGATCCCACTACCATGACACAGCAAGGAGAGATAGACCTGACTTCATTAGGAGTATCCGACAGCAATCCGGATCCATCCGCCATGTTGCTGCGCGACGGACTACTATTCGTAGGCCTCAGCCAGATGGTGGGTGGATGGATTCCCCCACAGGATCGCCCGTACAGCGACATTGCCATCATTGACACCCAAACGGATAAGTTGCTGAAAATGATAACAGACAAGACCAGCGGCATCTCTATGCCAACCCGCCCAATCGACCGCTATTCCATCTTCATGGACGAGAAGAAAGACATCTACATTTCGTGTATGGGAGGCTTTGGTATGGTCAAAGGGCATAATGCCGGAGTTCTGCGTATCAAAGCCGGAGAAACGGAGTTCGACCCGACTTATCAATGGACAATCACAGGAGCCGCCATCAGCGGAGAAGAAAAGACTGCCGGATTTATCTCCGCCATCCGGTATGTAGGTAATGGAAAAGCGTATGCTTACATCAATATGCCGGGTTACTACAAACCGGGCGAACAAGGACACACAGCCATCGCCGATCTTGCAGTGGAAATAGATCTGTACAATAAAACCATGAAAAAGGTGCAAGGACTTGACTTGTCCAATGGTTTCGGGGTTATGCTTTCCCTTTATAAAGGGAGTATGTTGATAGGTAACTCATCGGCTAAAGCAAAAGGTATCTACTCACTGGATATACAGACAGGTGAAGTGTCTAAAGAACCGATACTGACCACGGTAGGCAATCCGATATTATGTTACTATTTTGAAAAATAAGGATAGTCACCTTTGGATGATTTTAAGAAAGAAGTGCTCTTGCAGGATACACAGAGTTACCGTATCTTTGCAGCCGTTTTAAAAAAAGAATAATTATGGAACTTCCTGAAGATCCGATGATGCTGTTTAGCGTCATCAACATGAAACTTCGCGATTGCTATGCATCGCTCGACGAACTCTGTGAAGATATGAATATCAGCAAGGACATACTGATCGGAAAACTGGAATCGATCGGGTTCGAATACAATGCCGAACAAAATAAGTTCTGGTAAATGTGCCATATACCTGAAATCGCCACAGATTGAAAGTATGTCAAAACTCGCACTCATCACAGCTTACACGGATTTATACTAATAAATATCATTAGCTATCAATAGGTTAAATTCGTTCTGTGGAACTCTGTGTTACTCTGCAGTGAGTTTCGGCACACTCCCAATCTATGGCGAAAAGGTTATCCCCGCTTTTTATTATTTATTGGTGAAACGGAACCAATTAAAATCGGCATATCCGTCTTCTCCCGCTTTCTCCTTACTAAAATTGAATAAGGCAAAACGATTGGCAGTCCAGACCAGCCCAAGCCCCATACTAAGTTCATTACCGATGGGAAGGAAATACTTGCCATCGGTACTGTAATAGAAAACGGCACGGAAACCTACATCCATCACACGGGCACGTATCCATATTTTGTTCCCTTCAAAACGATCGATTGTTTCAATCGTTTGACCATCATTACACATTACAATTTTCTTTTCACCATTAGTCTGCTCTACAGCCACATAGGCATAGGGGAATTCAAATACACCGAAACCGGCTACATTTCCGTCTTTCAGTCCGGAGACATCCAGTTCGACTGTTGCTTCGGAAGAAGGTCCCTGTACCCTCTGGGTCAATGTATTGCGGGCTGTCTTCAACGATTCGGCATACGAGGCTTTCAGTCGCATATGTCCTTTCCGTTCCTTCAGGGACCAACGGCTATTGTCCGGATTATGGTTCCACTGCCATTGAAGTCCGAGCGAAGATGTATTGAATTCATCCGTTGTGGCAGGAGAAGCGAACGGATAGGTCTTTCCGACCTCAGGTTTCGGATAGGTAATAATGTCTTTACCACCACTGCCAAGCATCGGCCATCCATCTACCCATTTCACCGGTACCAAATGAGGTACACGCCCGATAGGGCCTCTGTCTTGCATGATAATAAACCACCAGTCACCATTCTTCAACTGCACCATTCCCCCCTGATGCAAACCGTTGGAAGGATAAGAACCGGAATCATTCATGATCAGTTTATGTTCGTAGGGTCCATAGATGTTATCGGAACGCAGACATATTTGCCAGCCTTCGGTTCCACCGGCCGGACAAGTGAGATAATACTTCCCGTTGATCTTATAAGCATGGGCACCTTCCATGCCATAGCCTCCTCCGAATTCATGGGCATTCTTAAATCGCTTATCCCATATCTTCACTTTCTCTCCCTTCACAGATTTAGCATCGGAAGCCAGCTCTGTAACATACAGTGTCCCTTGTCCGTGGAAAACATATACTTTGCCATCGTCATCGAACAGTAATCCCGGATCATACAGGTATTCCGGAAAGATAGTCCGTTCCCAAGGGCCTTTCACATCATCGGCAATGCAAATGGAAAAGTGCCCGGGGCCCTCTCCTTCCCAAGAAGGAGTGCAAAAGCCAACATAGAATTTACCGTTATGATGACGGATAGTGGCAGCCCATGATCCACGCAGATAACGATCGCCCCCCTTCAAATCATAGCGTGCATCTTCATCGTATCGGTCGACAGCATACCCTGCCATCTTCCAATTTACCAAATCTTTCGATGTGGCAATGGGACAACCGGGAACATAATGCATACTTGTGGAGACAAAATAGAAGTCATCGTCCACCCGGATCACATCCGGATCAGGCCAATCACCCCACATAATAGGATTAGTAAACGTCCCATTTCCATTATCCGGATTCCAAACCGGAGCTTGTGCATGGATACTACATAAAGGCAACATCCATGCAATCAATACATACAAATATTTTTTCATGACAGCTCTTATTATTTCATACATTCGACATCCTCTGTATAAGGAGCCACCTCAGCGCCAAACAGGCAGGCACCTTTCGTTTCGGACTGACGTAATCCAAGTATTATCACATTCTTTTCTCCGGCACGTAACCAACACTCCGGAAGATAGAACTCTCGTTGCGGCCCCTCTTCCCAATAGCGTCCGATATTGTGTCCGTTCAACCACATATATCCCATTCCGGTAGCATTTACAATCAACTTCCAGGGAATCCATACCGAAGGATTTTTCCGGGGCATATTGAATTCGAGACGATACCAGGTAAGCAATGCATCCCGTCCGCCATCGACTGTTCCGGTTAGCTCTCCTTTACGCACCAAAGGATAATCGGCTGATAACTTCACAACAGACCAGCCCTCTGTGCTTCCCGTTCCCAAATTCCAGTCCTGACAGATTCCTCCGAGATCGGTGGAAACTTCCCAGTTCAGCTTCTTGATCACCTCGAACTCCTGTTTTAAACGGACTCCCTTGAGCAGACCACCTGCCCCGCTCCGGTTACTCACCACCATAGCTATCTCATTATCGCCCTCGTGAATGAAAGGGGCCACATTGATTACATAAGGTTTATCCCACTCTTCGTGCGTACCTACTTCCACACCATTCACCCATAAGGTCCCGGCATCATCTATACAACCAAATTCAAGGACAGTCATCCCTTCACGAATCATTTCTGGTGTCCAGCGGATACATGTACGATAGACGGCACAACCGGCTTTCTCCTGTAAAATCCAGGCAGCAGGCCATTTCGGTTTCTCCAATCCGGCAATTTGCAAGGTAGCCAGGTTATCAATCGTTTGCTGATCGAGCAGAATTTTTTCCCACCCCGCATCTTCAGCAAATACAGCGGGCATCAAACGGGGCTCGTCCGTTCCGACAGATTTTACAAACCATTCTTCAATAGGCTGAATACCTGTCTGCCTGCGTCCGAAACCGGCCTGCTTGACTCCGCTTAATTCCTCCATCGGACGGTATCCGTGAGCATGCCCCCGGTTCTCGTAAATGGCAATGATCTCGTTAACGCCTTTGTGTAAAAGCCCGGATACGATAAAAGTATTGTCCAGCTCGTCCTTCGATACACGCTCAGCAAATTCCCCATTCACGCGGACGTAAACAGGATCACCGGTGAAGAGTTCAAAAACCAGCGAACCATAGCGGTCAACTTCTTTCTGAGTAAGATTCACCTGACTACGATACATTGAATAACGGCAATCATTGACTCCCAACTCGGGAAGAGATTTACCCTTACGCAACGGTATCCAGTCTCCACGAAAGTCTTCGTCTTTCCGCCAGACATCTGTAATAGTGATAGGTAAGGGTAAAGCGACCGGACGTTCCGGCAAAGTTTGTTCACGCGGATACCACTCCACCGTATCAGTTCCGGCGTGCACCACCAGCAACTTACTATCCAAAGCTGCCAACTGACAATCTATCCGCATGGGTTTCCCTTCAACAGTCAGGTTGACTAATTGACGGAATGCCTGTTTTTTATCACGATTCAACAGAAAGACAAACAAAGTTCCGTCGGCAGCCCGGCGAATCCCAATAGTCAGGTTATCGGCTCCTTGCACATCGAACCGGACAGACCGGCTTCTGACAAGCAGTCCCCCGAACTTATCGACCACCTCACCAATTCCTTTCACTGCAGCGTATTTCTCACCGACCCCTCCGTTTTCCTTTAGCGGAGCTCCATAATCATAAGTAGTAGTCATACGACGGGCTCCCCATCCGGCAAAATGAGTACCGCCAAAGAACATATAATAATTCAATCCGGTAGAACCACCCGCCATAGCCATCAAAGCCATCCCCCGGGCATGACGTCCGTCCAGATAACTGTCTTCACTCAGACGCCCACCGACGGTAGAGAACCAGCCACCTTGCAACTCGCACACAAATGCAGGTGCATTGGGTTGTTCGGCCTTTAACTTCTCTATACGTGATTTAGCCTCGTGCATATTCCACCATACATATTGATTATCCATGTCAAACAGCTGGCTGATCACCGGATCATGAGAACCGCGCACTTCGGGAGTCACACAAGTAAAAAGAGGGACATCAATGCCATTTCGGATGCAAGCATCCGAAAGTACCCGCAGAAATTCTTCCTTTTTCTCGGACTCCATATCAAAGTAAATGTATTCATTCTCCAATTGTACCATTATGATACCCTTCTCACCCGGTTGCTTACGAGTGAGTTGTTCCTCACTAAATACCCGGCAAACAGCATTGTACCAATGCTCCGACCATTTCATGTGCTCAGGATGGTTGCTCCGAAGCCAGAAACTGGTATCATAGCTGTCCGGGCAAAATTTGGCAAGCCAGCGCGGATAAGCACCACCGGCCCACTCGGCACAAATAAAAGGACCGGGACGGACAATGGTATACAATCCGAACTCTTCATGTGCCATATGCAGCCATGCTTTCAGATCATCAAAATTACATTGCGAATAGTCGTCCACACTCTTCGGCATATTCCGTTCATGCCAATTCCAGGGGACATAGGTTTCCACAGTATTGAATCCGGCTTCTTTTATCTTCCGGAAGCGGTCACGCCACAATTCCTGCGGGCAACGGAAGTAATGGAACGCAGCACTGAGTATAAAAATATCCTTTCCTTCGATAGTAAAACAATCTTTATCATATTTCACCCGGTCGGGATGGAAAAATTGCTTCTCCGGCAAGGTCTGTGCCTCCACAGCGAAATGTACTATCATTCCTAACAGAATGGATAGAGTCAAACTTCGATAATTCATATTCATTACTTTTTTCATTTATTGATACAATGTAACTTCAGCCAATCCGGCTGCTCCCTCCGAGCTTTTCTCAATGGTAAGGCGCATATATTTCAGTTCCTTACCGATCTGCACAGGCTTAAAATCCCATCCGGTACATTCTCGTTCGTATAGAGTCTCCCAATTCTTTCCGTCGATAGAAATTTCGACCTTATGGGTATAAGTAGAACTATCCTTCTGAAAACGAATCCGACTGGCAAACACATTCACAGATCGTTCCAATTCAAGTAGAACGATCTGGGGCTGAGATTCATCATCAGCAATCCACCATGAAAAATCATCTCCATCTGTAATATGAGAAGCCTCATAGCGTTTCTGTTCCGAAGTAGCCTCAACCCGAACCACTTTTAACGGAGTTTTTGTACGGATGACGTTTTCCCAAGCAGTAGCCTTTACAACAACTCCCTCTTCTTCATCTCCGGAATAGGGAACGTGATACCCTTCAGGTACAAATACCCCGTCGTATCTCCGGGTTACAATTTCCCGGGTGTCCCCCCGGAGTCCGTCTGCCGTAACCGAAATATGAATTTTACCGGGACGACAAGTCGTTCGTATCAGCGCATATCCTACTCCGCCTTCCGCCAACTGGGGATTAATCCCGATACGCTCTATTCCATCCCCGATCAGACTTCCCTCACCGGATACGGAAATATGTATCCGGACATCCGATGTATTGACAAGAGTACCATTTGAATCACAGACCTTAAAGTAGACAGGAATCATATCCGATCCGTCCGCCACAGGTTGTATATTTTCTTCCTTCAACCAGATTTTGACCTGTCGAGGTTGTTCCGGAGTGCGTACACTGTGGGTAGCAACGACTTTTCCATCTACTATCCCTTCTGCCACTAATTCACCGGCCTCATAAGTACCGGCATTAAAAACATAACAGGGACTCCCACCTTTTTCTACAATGGAACGATAGAGAGGAGTACGCTCCTTACGCATCTGTTTTCCAATCAAATGATGATTACGGAAAAGGCGTACTTCGTCACAATTGGAAAATACGGTGATCTCATTTACTGACGAAACATAACGTGAAGCAGTGTTTTGTGATGCAATAAATACCATCGGCCCATCATATAATCCCGGTTGGGATATTTCTTTATCACGCATGCTCTGCATCATATAGTAACTGAACTTGGGATATCTGTTTATATCGACTATCCCACAAAACATGGTTTCCTGCTCTGCTCCACGTGCATAATCATTATAACTCCACAAAAAATGTCCTCCCATTCTGGGATTAGCATCAAGCATGCACCAGTCGAAATATCCATGCCCGTTAAGTTGCAAAAAACGCCCTCTGCACTGTTTCAATTGCTCTTCTTCATTTTCCATCAGGCTTACCCTAGGTTTTTCTCCTACTCCGTCACCCCACTCACGACAAAACAAAGGTTTCACTGCGATCTGGTCCTCCGGATAATTGCTCATCACATCACCGTCTTTTGGAAAACGGGATACCTGTTTATAAAAAACATCGAAACAGTCTACCCGGTCTGCATGTCCAAAGTAGTCGCCGGCAGTGTACATCTGATCTCCGGGATATTCGGTATGTGCTATAGCATATAGATTCCGGGCTATCTCTGCCGGATAGCGGCTTTCATTAAGCGCTGTTTCCCATAGTATGACGGAAGGGTGA
>OGZT01002113.1_pt1 | contig 11942 bp, 11 predicted proteins | sample 1576891 | NCBI WGS metagenome assembly OGZT01 (sample SAMEA3541521, study PRJEB24748) | human gut metagenome | biome: human gut; feature: human-associated habitat; material: faeces | place: China | collected 2012 | reverse complement strand
ATTTTCTTGAAAGTTCACTAGAGTATGAATATGGATTTCCTGCATAGATATCATTCAAATATCCTAAGAACAATGAAATTTCCTCATCATTTTCTCCTACATTGAAATTTCCTACTCCATCAACAGATATAATTCCTTGATATATTTCATTTAATTTTTTATATTTAAGAATTTCAGGAACTTTTTCTCTGACTAAAATTTCTACCTCATTACCTGATAATCTTTTTACATGGTGAAGCAGTGATGATGTAACGAAATTTACCTTATTTTCATTCTCTGTTTCAAAAGCTGTTTTTAAGCTATTATCTAAATTATTATCTTTAAAATCTACAATACTTTTATTTCCTGCTCCATTAAGGACTAATACCAGCTTTCCTCCTTCAGTAGAAATAGTTCCAGCATTTTCATATAGTGCATGACCTTTTATTTTCCCATTACTATCTAAATCAGTTATATTCAGTCTTAAAAGAAGTTCTCCATCTGTTCCTATTCTTATCTCACTTGCCCCTGTTATACTTAAAGCTTTATTTTCCAGTGTCTTTTCAAATAGAGTAGTTTTAGTCAGTATGTTTATAGTTTCAAAATTAGTTATATCATGTAGAATATTTATATTTCCATCTGTATTTGGATCTGATGCCATTCCTAGATTAAGAATGTCATTTTCAATTCCTTTAGTATCTTCACTTCCACCATCAAGAATTCCATTCACAATAGTTCCATTACCTAGTGTAAGAGTGTCGTTTCCTTTCCCTAATGCTATATTTCCATTTACAATAGTATTTTGAAGTTTAGTTCCAACTTTTTCATAAGTAATTGTTCCAGCTTGAAGCACCAATGTATCTCCATCATTACTTCCCTCTATGGAAGTTCCTAATGTAGTATTCTTTTCAAGAAGTATGTTAGAAACTCCGCCATTTACTATTGACCCTGACAAAGTAAGTTCTTTCCCACCAGCACCAAATAGAACAGCTGTACCAAATGCATTTATTACAGAACCTTCTATTTCTCCATCTCCTGTAACAGTTATTGTATTATATTTTCCATTTAGTATATGATTATCATAGTCACCAGTAGTTGAAAATTCAATAGTGTCAGTTGCTGTTCCTGACTCTCCTTTCAATTTAGCATTCTTTATAGTCATCTCTCTTGTTAATTCTGTATTTTCATCATACCCCATTGTTACTTTTATTTTACCATCAGTACCAGCAAGATCTTTTGCCTCATCTCCCAATGTTACAACAAAATCCTCATCTGTATTATCTTTAGAAATCTCACTATTTACATTTGTTATATTCATTCCATAATCTTTAGTAGTTGTAGCAGTACCCACACCAGAAGTAATTGAATCTCCAAACCCCAATATAAACATTCCACAATTACTTAATAAATCTATATTTCCATCTTTATAAATCTCTATTATTCCACTACCTCCAAAAATAACCCCTGTATTCACTACATTTCCTACATTTGAATTCTCAGGTAGAACTATTCCAAATTTATTATACTTATTCCCATAGTTAGTAAAGTCGTTATCAAAAGCACTTATACTTCCATTATTTATTATATTTCCTATATTATCTGCATGTATTCCATAACTATTAGTAGAAGAATAAGCTCTTATATCTCCATTATTTATTATATTTCCATCTCCACCTGCACTTACTCCAGTAGCATTACCACTACTATCATTAGGAGCACCAGCTAGTATACTTCCATTATTTTCTATATTTCCCATATTATTTTTTATAGTATCATCTACTCTTAGAGTTATTCCATAAAGAGCATCGATACTCATGGTAGTATCATAAGCACTTATATTTCCATTATTTAATATATTTCCTACTTTTTTTACTGAAAATAGAAATATTCCACGAAGATATTTCCTAGAACCATCATTAAAAGCACTTACATTTCCATTATTTATTATATTTCCTACCTTTTCAGCATTTGATATCCATATTCCAATACTATTATAACCACTAGACGCTATAGTTTGTATATTTCCATTATTTTCTATATCTCCCATATTTTTTGCTGAATCTACATATATTCCATAAGAAGAACCAGATATACTAAGATCAGCATTTATATTTCCATTATTTACAAAATTTAATCCATTTATATCTCCACTAAATCTTAGTCCATAACCAATCCTATTCCCATTATCTGTTCCTGATAGTGTTATATTATTTGTGTAAGTTCCACTTTCCATTGTGTTTCTTTCAGAATATGGATTCGCATTACTCCAATTACCAGTAGTTCCATTATCATCAGTAGTTATTGCTGTATTATATTCTATTTTTTCTCCATTGCCTCTTATCCATAGAAATTCCTCTGCTTTCATTACAGAACTGCAAGACAGAAGCATTCCCACTACTGCTCCTACTGTAATATTTCTCCCTCTTTTTTTGTTGCTGCTTTTTACCATTTTTAATAATTTTCCTATCATCTTTTCCCCCTATATATTTTAAAATTAATATTAAAAAATTCAATTTTATAAAATCCTCAAAATCTAATATTTTAGTTATTCTAAAGTTTTAAAACTAAATCAACTTTTAAACTGTACGCATTTATACATTTTTGCGAACACTGCCTTATTTATTAATTTTAGAGAATATTATTTAAATTTAAAATATTGACTTTTTTTTGAAAATAATGTATCATCTACCATGTGAGTATACAGCGATAATTTGTGAGTTAAAGAAATTTTTAGGTGAATCAAAATATAAGTGTTCGCGTTTATGTATAAATGCGAATATTTCAGATGTACCTTAAATACAAAAATCCTCAGCAGGTTTCTACTGAGGATTTTTTTAAATTCTATTCTTTTTTTGTGGAAATATTTTTTTAATATGTCCTGTATCTCCATAGGTGCATCACTTAATTTTTCTTTCTCAATCTCATTTTTATGTTCTGCACTATCATCAGCTTTCTCTTCCACCCCTGTGTGTGTATTATTTATCTTTTTATCTTTTATGTTATTATTATTCTTTTTGTTATTATTAAGACTGTTATTATTAGTGTTCACCTGACCGCGTGCGGTAGGATTCGTATCGGTTTCTACCGTATCCGACGAAACTATACACGGTATAGCATTTACAGTATATAGATTTTGGGCAAACTTCCCTTTTTCTTTATGCTGGATTACTGTTACATATCCTCTGTCTTTTAATTACTTGATATATTTTACCAGTGTACTTTTTCCTATTCCTAAATCTCCACATATCAAATTCTGCGATGGGAAGGCATCCTTTCCCTTTCCAGCATAACTGCATATATAGGCATAGACAGCTTTAGATAAAATATTTAAAGTTTTATCCCTCATCACTTTTTTTGCTACAAATCCATACCCTTTTTCAAATACTCCCTGCATTTTAACCTTATCCACTCTACTCTCCTCTTTCTTTATTAAATTTATTTTTTTAATGTTAACGATATCTATATTATCATAATATCCTACTCTTGTATATAAATTATTTTAAAATTTGAATTAAAGGTGTGAATAAGAAGAATAATAAATGTTCACGATGTTGCTCTTAACCAAATTTATTCTTTAGATATTTTTTTAAGTATTTTTTAATAATTTTTTTTATTTTTTAAATTTTAAAAGTTCATCATTTTTATCACAATTCCTCAAAAAAATTCTAATTTATTTTTTTCTATAAAAGAAAATTTTTTCATTGAAATAAAAAAAGAGCCCTAAAAAGAGCTCAATTTAAAGAAAAAAATTTTTTAAATTTCTGTTTCAAATTCAAGAATTGCTTTTACTGTGATTACCTTTACTTTTGAAGTATCAAAAGTATTGTCCATACTGCATTTATTACAGCTGCTGCAATCCCCGCCGCTGCAACAGTTGGAAGAACATCCAGTTTTGGGATTTCTAGCTTCATATTCACTGTATGATTCTAAGTATCCATTTTTTTCAAGAGATTCATAAGCCTTGGCAAGTTCCTCTTCATTTATTCCTAAATTTTTCATTACAGCATTGTCACTGTAGACAGATGAAGTAAGAAGAAATTTTATAAGCTTTATTTCAATATCAGTCATAATTTTTCCTTTCGTAATAAGATATGTTTGAATAAATTATATCATATCCTAGACAGAAATTGGAAAAAATATTATAATATCATATCACAAAAGGAGGAACAGATGAGAAAAGGAGAAATAGCATTAGAAAGTTTAAGAACTACATACAGAAAAAAAATATGGACAAAGTTTGTAAAAGCCGTAAAAGACTTTAATCTTATAGAGGATGGAGATAGAATAGCAGTAGGAGTATCAGGAGGGAAGGACAGCCTTCTTTTATGTAAATTATTTCAGGAAATGAAAAAAGATAGAAGCAAAAATTTTGAAGTAGCTTTTATTTCAATGAATCCGGGATTTGGAGCTATGGATATGGAGCAGTTCAAGTCTAATTTAGAAGAACTTGAGATACCATGTGAAGTCTTTGAAGCTAATGTTTGGGAGATTGCTTTTAAAGAAAATCCAGAAAGCCCATGTTTTTTATGTGCCAAGATGAGAAGAGGGGTGCTATATAATAAAGTGGAGGAGCTAGGATATAACAAGCTTGCTTTGGGACACCATTTTGATGATGTTGTAGAAACAACTATGATAAATATGTTTTATGCTGGAACTGTAAAAACAATGATACCAAAAGTAAAATCAACAAGTGGAAAAATGGAGCTTATAAGACCAATGGTATACATAAAAGAAAAGGATATAATAGCCTATACTCAAAGAAACGAGATAGAAGCTATGGGATGTGGATGTCCTGTGGAATCTGGTAAAACTGATTCTAAAAGAAAAGAGATAAAAATTCTTTTGAATGAACTTGAAGAAAAAAATCCAAATATAAAGCAAAGTATTTTTAATTCTATGAAGAACATCAACCTTGACTATGTCATTGGATATACAAGAGGAAATAAAAGCGATATTAATAAGACAGAGGAATAATAATGGAAGAGATAATAAAAAAAGAAAATAATATATTAAATTTTATAGAAAATAAGAATTTCAGTAAAACTATATGGAGCCCTGTAGGACGTGCAATGCACAAATATAACATGATAGAGGCAGGAGACAGAATAGCTGTGGGGGTATCAGGAGGGAAAGACAGTCTGACTACTCTAAATGCTTTGGTAAGAATAAAAAAAATAGCTAATATAGATTTTGAAATTATTCCTATTCATATACACCCCAATATTGATAAAGCTTCATTTGAAGTAATAGAAAAATATTGTGAAAAACTGGGATTAAAACTTCAAGTGGAGCATACAAATCTAAGTGATATGCTTTTTGGAGAAAAAGAAGTAAAAAACCCATGTTTTCTGTGTGGAAGAATAAGAAGAGGGATTCTTTATAGAATGATGAAAGAGCAGGGAATAAATAAACTTGCTTTAGGACATCATAAAGACGATATAATAGAAACTTTTCTCATGAATGTATTTTATCAGGGAAATATGAAGATGATGAAACCATGCTATCTTTCAGAAGAATATGGAGTCACTGTAATAAGACCTCTTGCATTTGTTGAAGAAAAAGATATAATAAGATATGTGAATAAGTTGGAGCTTCCTGTGGTAAAATCTGACTGTCCATATGAAGTCAGTGAAAATTCAAGAAGATTGAGAGTTAAAAACCTCATAAAAGAGATATCTTTAGAAAATAAAGATGTGAGAAGCGTGATCTTTAACAGTATCAAAGAATTACTGGATTAAATAATACATCAACTGTATACAGAATAGAGGAGGAATTATGAATTTATTATTAAATATTATATGGTTATTTTTAGGAGGACTGGTTCTGGCTTTTGAATGGTTTGTAGCTGGAATAATAAGTACAATCCTTATAGTGACTATACCATTTGCAAGGGGATGTTTTGAAATGGCTGGTTCATGTCTGACGCCTTTTGGAAAAGATATAGTACTGAAAACAGAGTATGGAGAACCGCCAAGACCGATATCAGCATTTTTATGGATAATTCTTTTAGGAATATGGCTGGCAATATCACATATCATAGCTGGAATATTACAATGTATAACAATAATAGGAATACCTATGGGAATACAGAATTTTAAATTGGCTAAGATAGCTTTTAATCCATATAAATATACTTTGGTAGACAGAAGATTTACAGGCAGAAAATAATAAGGATAAATATCCTTACTTGCATTTTTGGTAAATTTAAGTTGGTAATTATAATTTAGAAGGTAAAATCCCAGAAAGAACTATCTGTTCCAATCAGATAGTTCTTTTTATAGAAAAAAGCTGACTTGAAGATTTCCTTCTTGTCAGCTTTTTTCATGTTCTTTGTTTTAGGGATACTTAATGGTTATTTTGAAAGTTTTGAAACAGTTTTTATATAAATTTCTGTGGCAGCAAGTACTTGATGGATATGTCCATATTCATTAGCTCCATGCATATTTCCTCCAGATGGTCCAAAAGTTACTGTAGGAATATCTAAAGAGTTAGCTAATATATTAGAGTCGCAAACTGATTTGTCAAATTCTATTCTGATTTCATTACCAGTTACTTCTTTGAATGTTTCTTTTACAGTTTGAACTAATACATGAGATTCTTCTAATGCAAATGGTTCCATATATGCTGATTTTCTAGGTTTTAGTCTTACATCTACTTTACCAGCTAATCCTAATTTTTCAGCAGCTTCTAATATTTGTTTTTCACAAACTTCATAAGTTTCTCCAGGTACAGTATATCTGTCTATGAATAGTTCGCATTTTTCAGGAACTATAAGAGCATTTTTAACTCCACCTTCTATACTTCTTACTACCCAAGTTCCTCCTCCAAGAGTTGGATGGATAATAGTAGGAAGCTCTTCAATAGCTATTGCTAATTTACTTCCAGAGATAAGAGCGTTTTCTCCAACATTTGGATAATGACTTGCATGAGCAGCTTTTCCAGATACAGTAACTTCTATACTATATCTTCCTCTGAAACCAATAGCCATATTATCAAATCTGCATTCAGCCATTATAGCCATGTCAGCACTTAATCCCTCGTTTACTAACTGATAAGTTCCTTTAGAAAGATTTTCTTCATCTGATACAAATGCAAGAACAAGTTCTCCAGTGAATTTATCTTTATTTTCTGAATAATATTTTGTAGTAGCAAGAATAGCAGCAAGTCCGCCTTTCATATCCATAGCTCCAAGACCATATGTCCTGTCTCCATCTTCAGTTGGAGTAAATGGATCAGTATTCCATCCATTTGCTACTTTTACAGTATCTATATGACCAATGAGCATAAGTTTAGGACCGGGTTTTCCACTGTCTAAAACTGCATAAACAGAAGGACTTTGTTTTTCTTCGTCTCCTTCATAATAGCTCATTTTAGGTTCAAGTCCGAATCCTTTTAATTTATCAGCAACATATTCAGCAAGTTTTGCCTCTTCTCCTGTAATACTCCTGATTTTTATCATATCATACCAATACTCTTTGATTAAATTTTCATTTATCATAAATTAACCCCCGATATAGTTTATTTTTAAATTTTTATCTTTTTAAGGTTTCATAATTTGGGAGGTTAATTTATTAAATTAACCCCTCAAAATTTAGTATTTTTTATTTTATAAGCACTTGTCAATGTTTTCCCCTGATGTTATATAGTTTGGCTTAAATTTCTTTTTTACCATCGCTTTTTTCAATAGTAAATCCAGTAATAATATAGATGAAAGAGATTATTATACTTAGATAAGTAACTGGAGCATATAATATGAAATCCATTGTTTTTACTCCAAGAGTAGTTGCAACGAATACTCCTGTAACACTCCATGGAACGATAGGTGCAAATCCAGTACCTGTATCTAAAAGTATTCTAGCAAGGTTCTTTCTTTTTAATCCATAAGAATCAAATAATCCTCTTACCATTTGTCCAAGAACTGAGTAAGTTACATAGTAGCTTCCAGTAATTGTGAAGAATAAAGAGTGTAAAACAAATACTCCAACCATCATTGATTTACCAGTTTTAGCAATATTAGTTATTTTTTCAAGAAGAATATCTACAACTCCAGCTGTTCTCAATGGAGCTCCGAATATTGCAGAAGCTATAAGAAGAGCAACTGTACCAAGCATACTGTTCAATCCACCTCTAACAAGCATTTTATCAACAATAGCTACCCCAGTTTTACTAGTATATCCACTAGAAAGAGCACCAGCTACTTGATTTAATGTAGTTCCTTGGAATACCATAGCCAGAACACATCCAGCAATAATTCCAATAGTAAATACAGGCAGTGTAGGCTTTTTCATAATGATAAGCACTAGAACTAATACAGGTGGAATCAATAATAAAGGATTAAGTGTGAAAGTTTTTTCTAAAGTTCCCATGATAAGATCATAACTTTCTCCACCAATAACACCATCTTTATATTGAAGACCAACAACAAAGTACATGATCAAAGCAATTATAAATGCAGGTAAAGTTGTTTTAAAAGAGTGCTTTATTGCTTCTAGAAGATTAACTTCACAAACTGCTGCTGATAATACAGTAGAGTCAGACAGAGGAGAAAGTTTGTCTCCAAAGATAGCTCCACTTACAACAGCTCCAGCAGTCATTGGTAAAGAAATACCAAGTCCAACAGCAACTCCCATAAAAGCAATACCAACAGTACTGATAGTTCCCCAAGATGTTCCTGCCATAACAGACATCAATGTACAGATTATACATACCATTACTAAGAAAAGACTAGGGCTTAGCACTTTCATTCCATAGTAAATCATAAGAGGAACAGTTCCAGAAATCATCCATGCTCCAACTAAAACTCCAACAGATAGCACAATAAGGATAGGAACAGCCATAGTAGTTATAGTTTTCACTATATCACTTTGAATGTTAGAATATTCGATCCCAAAGATAGTAGAAATTATAACAGTTATAACTCCTCCAAATAACAAGATAATAGCAGTAGGTGCTTTAACTACTTTTATTCCTAATATTATAACAAGTATAGAAATAACGAGAATAAGCATAGCTTGACCAGATGAAACTTTTTTTGCTTGGTTTTCCATAAAGATAACCCCCCATTTTAATTTAATATACGTCCTTTAAAGATTGTATACAACTTTTTCAAATTTAGAATATTGTATACGATTTCTTAAACAAAGTTTAAAGTATAATTGTTGATTTGTCAATACTTTTTTTGATTCAAATGTATCATTTTAATTTTTTTTGATTTGTTTCAATATTAAAAAAACGGGTAAATTACCTAAAAAGTTATTTTTCAGAAGAATGAAATAAAAAAATCACAGCTAAAAATTATAGACTGTGATTAAAAATTTTTTATTTACCAAAATAATATTGATTAAAAAATTTCTAAAGACAGCACTCCATTAATGAAAAATAATGACAGTAGTATAGATGTTATCCATACTCCCAATAAAAATACTTTGGCATTTATATTTCTATTTCGGCAAAATCCCCTTTCAAATCATTTTTAATATCTGCCAGATGTAAATGATTATACTGATGTCTTTTGCGCCTCTATCTAAAAAATTATTTATTGTAGACCTGAGTATATAATAGATAATTTTTTTTGTAAAATATATTATTTATATTATTAATATATAGAAAAATTGTAGAAGAATAAAAGTTTTTTATTATTATATATTTTTTTAGTAGAAATTAATTTGAAATCCTAGATTAAAAAGAAAAAGTGTGATAAAATTATTATGGGGTAATCAATTTTTTGGTAAATTTTTATTAAGGAGTGTAACATATGAAAGAAAACGCTATAGAAGTTATGGACAGGAGAACACTTGTATTTGAAGCATTAAAAAATGATATTATAAATGGTAATATAAAATTCGGGGAAAAAATAAATGAAAATGAATATTCCATCAGATATAATATAAGCAGAACACCTTTGAGAGAAGCTTTAAGCAAATTGGAAATGATGGGGATAATAGAGAGAATACCTTTTAAAGGTGTATTTCTAAAGAAGTTTGACTCAGAAAAAGTAAAAGAAATATACGAAATAAGATTAGAACTTGAATATATTATATATAAAGAAATAAAAGAGATAATGACAGATAAACACATTAAAAAAGTTGAAAAGATAGTTGCAAAAAGTCAAAAATATAATAACAGCAACAATCTTGCAAAATTTTCAGAAACATTGGAAGAATTTGATAATTATCTTTATTCTCTTTCTAAGAAAGAACTTTCCTTAAAAATACTTTCTGAACTGTCTTTCTATATGAATATATTTAAGAAAACAAACCCCAATATGCAGGAAACAGTAGATGAACATGAAAAAATAATAGAGGCGCTAAAAGAAAAAAATGATGATAAAATATATGCTGCTTTAGGAGAGCATTTAGATAATGCAGCAGAGTATGTTGTAAAGACTTTTGATAAAATATCTATTTAAAATAAAAAAAGAATGGAAAAATTGATCCGTTCTTTTTTTTATTTATAGAAAGTTTACACCAATTTTTTATTACATGCAAGGATTGTATACCAAAAATAATATATTGTATACGAAAAATATAAGAGATGTATTATTACGATATAGAAATTATATTTGTAAAAATCTATTTTTCAAGGTATATCTTAGTAAATACTTTTTTATAAAAGTATTAATAAATCTACAAGGGGGAAGTAGAAATGGAAAAATTTTTGATGCTTAGTATCGTAGCTGGCTTATTTGCAATCGGGGATATTCTAGGTGTTGCAACTAAAGCTAAACTTTCATCAGTATTTATTGCATTGATGGGATTCCTTATCCTATTTATGACTGGGGTAATACCTTCTGATCTAATTGCAAAAGCACAATTAGATAAAGTTGCAACATTAGCAAGTCCTATACTTGTATTCCATATGGGAAGTATGGTAAATGTAAAACAGTTAATTGAAGAGTGGAAAACTGTTTTAATGGCTTTCATAGGAATGGTAATAACTTGTATTGCAGTTTTTCTAGTAATGCCGATTGTAGGAAAAGAAGTAGCTATTGTTAGTATCCCAGTATTAAATGGTGGAATTGTTGCTACTAATATTATGGTAAACGGCGCACTTGAAAAAGGATTTGTGACAGCAGCAGCTTTTGGTACATTTGCTTATGCTATTCAAAAATTCGTTGGAACTCCGCCAGCATCATTTTTCGGTTTAAGAGAAGCAAAGGTAATTATAGCAGACTACAGATTGAAAAAAGCTGATGGAGAAAAAATAGTAGTCTCTGGGGGAAAAGAGAAAAAAGAGGAAGTAAAAAAAGAATGGTACAAAAAATATGATAAGTATTTTACTGTTTATGTATGTTTTGCAGTAACAGCTATATGTTGTTATTTTGCATCAATACTTGCTAAATATACTGGGGTTGGAGCTACTATCTGGTCACTTGTTATAGCTGCTGTACTTGCATATTTAGGAATAATTCCACCAAGAATACTTGATAGAGGTAAAATGTCTGGGTTCTTCTCAATGCTGACATTTGCTCAAATTATTCCTTCACTTGCCAAGATAAAATTCGATGACCTTATAGTTATGGGATATTATCTGTTAGTTATATTTGGTGCAACAATGATTGGACTATATGTATTTACACAAATACTTCCAGTATGGAAACTTGTTGGATCTAAAAATCTGGCTATGGGTATAGTTGTTGCTCAGCTTCTAGGATTCCCAGCTACATATCTGATCTGTAATGAGATAGCTACAGCTGTGGCAGAAGATGAAGAAGAGCATGAATTCATAATGGCAAAACTTACACCTGCATATGTTGTTGCTGGACTAGCTTCCGTAACTACATTGTCTGTAATCGTAGCTGGAGAATTTGTAAAAATGCTTTAATTTTGAATATTAGTTTTTTAATCACATATAAATATGAATATTAGGGAGGAATAAGATGTTAAAATTTGATTCTACTATTTATCCGTATCCATCAAGAAGAAATGTGATGTATGCTAAAAATGGTATGGTGGCAACTGGAT
>OGZT01002096.1_pt1 | contig 12031 bp, 2 predicted proteins | sample 1576891 | NCBI WGS metagenome assembly OGZT01 (sample SAMEA3541521, study PRJEB24748) | human gut metagenome | biome: human gut; feature: human-associated habitat; material: faeces | place: China | collected 2012 | reverse complement strand
AGGGGAAAAAGCTGGCACAGTTCCGGCAGGAAAAAATCGGGCTTAACTTTAGCCACTTGGTCAAGCAGATCTTGGCGCTTAGTCTCAACTTCACTCAAGGTAGCCTGACGGTTTGACAAGGTAGCAACTTGCTTTTCTTTTTGAGCTTGAAGTTCCTCCACCTGATCCATGAGATCCTTCAAGGCCGCTTCATCAGCCTGTGTCCCATCGACCTTAGGATGATTCAAGGAACCACAGACCATACAGGGCTGCCCATCTTCTAACTCTGCCTGCAACTGGGCAATCATGAGCTGACGACGTGAAGCCAAAGTCGTTCTTAACTTCTCGTCCAATTCATTTAAGATTTCTTGAGCTTGGTCACTATCCAAAGATAAGGTTTGATGACGTTTTTCCGTCTTTGCCAACTCCTGATTCAAATCCTCTATTTCTTTTAGATCCTGAGCCAGTTGCTTATCCACACTGTAGCCCACAGACTGGAGGAGTTTTTCAGCCTCATGTAAACTCTCTAAACTAAGACGATTAGCCTCCAAATCTGACAAGGACTGGGAAAGGAGCTCAATCTCTTTCGAAGCCTGCTGATAGTTTTCCTCCAACTGCTTGTAGTTAGCACTGGACCGTTTGATTTTTTCCTGCTCTTGAGCAAGACTCTGGGCATAGATAATAGCCTCTTTCCATGCTTCCAGTTTCTCTTCTTTTTGAAGAAAATCCTCAGATTGGGTTGCAAACGCCTCTTTTTGAGCCTTGACTTCCTCAAAAGCCTGCTCCTGAGCACTAAGTGCTACCTGAGCGATCTCCAGGTCCCGTTCTAATTGCAACAACTGCTTCTGATACTGCTTCAAGCTGCTGATGGTTTCCTGCAACCCTTGGGCGAACTGCAATTCCTCCAGATGCGCTTTCGCTTCTGCCTGTTCCTGAGCCCCTTCCTCAATTTCTAGACGGTAACGCTCCTTGGCTTGCTCCAATTCTTGGAAAATCTTTGCTACATCTTGTGCAGTTTGTAAGCTCTTTTGCAGCTTAGCCAACTCCTCATGGGCATCCTTCAAGATGCTTTTTTGCTCTTCAAGATTTTCTTGACGTTGCGCCAAAAGCTCTTCAAGACGTGTCAATTTTTCAGAGGCTGGCGTTTGCGCCAAGACAGCTAATTCCTCCTCGGACCAAACCTGACTGGTAAAATGGCCATCTAGCTGAGCTTGGCGCTTCTCCATATCCTTGTTGCTCTGACGAAGACGCTCTTCCAAGCTCTTTTGAAAACGGTCAAAAATACCTGTTCCAAAGATTTTCTTCAAAATTTGAGTCTTGGTCTTGGAATCTTCTTTCAAGAAACGGCTGAAATCATTTTGCGGAAGGAGGATAATCTGTTTGAACTGCTCAGCATTGAGGCCCAAAATCTGCTCAATCTGGTCACTCACTTCCTTGATTTTATCCCCAAGTTTTTCAATTTCCTGACCACCAATCTTATCCACAATGACTAAGGAAGCCGTGGCTTTTTGCATAGTCGTACCACCGCCTCGCTTGGCCCTTTCCTGCTGGAGAACTCGCTCAATGCGATAAAGGTGGTTGCCCTGTTGGAAGTAAAAAGTCACCTTGGTCAAATCATCCTCTGGACCAGCGAAGGTCGACCGCATCTCCTCAACGTTGCGATCGCCACTAGTCGTCGCAAACAAGGCAACTGTCATAGCATCAAAGAGAGTACTCTTACCAGCCCCCGTGTCCCCACCAATCAAAAAGAGGGGAGCATGGTCAAACTGGGTGAAATTGATGACTTCCTTACGATAAGGTCCAAAATTGGTCAATTCTAACTGAACTGGTCTCATTGTCGGCTCCTTCCAATCTCCTCAAAAATACTTTCCACAAGGGCTGTTTGTCTCTCAGACAAGACGTCGCCCCCAGTCACTGTCTGGTAAAAATCAGAGACAATTTCCTGCGGCGATTGCATTTCCAAATCTTTTAAGTGCTGATCAACAGTCACGTTTTCTTCCCTGACATCACCCAGACGACTGAAAGTGATTTCCACAATGTCTGTCCCATAAATTTCTTCCAGACGGGCACGCACATTGATACCCTCTAATTCCTTACGACTGGACAGTTGAATATCAAAGGCAAACCAAGCCTTTTGACAAGGCTGTTCCTTATAAAATTCAGGTGACATCAAGGTTTCAAAAGGCGCCTGAAGGGTCACAATTGGCCGTCTGACCTCTAGAGAATGGAAGGTCTGAGACAAGTTACCAGTCGCATCCAATTCAAGAATATAAACACCCTTTTCTTCCTTGCGCTTGGCTTCTTTGACATTAAAGGCGACTGGACTACCTGAATATTGCACGCGCTGGGTCGGACTAGCAAAGCGGGTATGGATATGCCCCAAGGCCACATAATCGAAAGCCTTGAAAAGGTCACTGGTCACATTGGTAAGCCCACCCACCGTATTACTGGTTTCAGACAACATCAGTTCTCGAAGACTTTGACCATCTTGGTCATCTTTCTTAGAAACCGCAAAATGCGTCACCAAGACATGGGCCTTGTCAGGATCAAAGGCTTTTTCCATATCCTCAAGAATGTAGGCTAAAGCATCACCAATCCCCTGAATCTCCTTATCCTCATCATCCTTATAATAAATCCGAGCATCAATAGGATCAATAAAGGGCAGCAGGAAAATCTGGCAGTCCTCCAACTCAATGGGCTCAAAAGCCTCCTCCAAACGTGTGCTTAAATGAAGACCCTGAGGTTGAAAAAAATCACGCCCAAAATGCAAGCGTTCAGCCCCATCGTGATTACCACTGATGGCATAGACAGGAATCTGCTCCTCCAAGACCAAACGTGCCAAAGTCTTATTAAAAAGCTTAATGGCATCCACAGGCGGCACCGCACGGTCATAGAGATCCCCAGCAATGATGACCCCATCCACCTGTTCGCTAATAGCCAAATCCACAATCTGTTGAAAGGCCCACTCCTGCTCCTCCAACAAAGACCAGCCATTGAGGGTTCGCCCCACATGCCAATCTGACGTATGTAAAAACTTCATGACAGTCTCCTCATTCGTTTTGTCTTACTCTATTGTACCTTATCATGCCGAATACTGCTTAAAAGATTCACGAACATTCGGAGCTTTCCTGAGTTTTATCTACAAAGACCAAAAAATCTCTCCCGAGCAATCACACTCGAGAGAGATTTTATTTTTGGAATTTATGAGAGATAAGGTGTGGAAATCTTAGTCTTGGTTTTTACGACGATTCATAGCCGCAAGTCCTGACATGAGTCCCATAACAACAACACCCATTGCTGCGAGGTTGTTATCTGACTCACCTGTTACTGGCAATTGTTCGTCGCCTTCTTTAGCTTTATCAGAACCATCTGCCTTCTTACCATCTTTGTTTCCAGATTTCTTCTTATCTGAACCTTTACCATCTGAAGCGCCATCAGCTGCTGAGCCAGATCCAGAACCCTTAGAACCCTTAGATCCGTTTGAAGTTGCTTTGACAGCTTTAGATGTTGAGCTTCCAGATTGTCCGCCATTACCGTTTGATGGTGTTGAGCCATCTTCGACTTTACGGTAGATGTAAGTCACGACTGTTTGACCTTCTGTCATCTTGTCTGTAGATTTACCTTCTTGACGAATCAATTCGTATTTCACACCGTTACGGTAGATATAGCGATCACCATGAACGTCAACTTCAGCACCAACAGAGTTAGTGATAACAAGTGGCATCTTTATTTGGTTACCATACTCATCACGATAGATAACGACGATAGTACCAACTTCTTTGTTAACTGCTGGTTTAGCAGGTTCTGCATTAACCACCTTGTAAACAACCTTTGTATCTTCACCTGGGTTGCTTGGTGTCACACCAGTCTTATCAGCCTTGTAACCTTTCACCTCAGGAACAAGAGTCATAGCAGCCTTAGTTGGATCGTTAGGATCATTTGTGTAAGTAACGGCTTCAACACCTGGGATTGGATTACCTTTTTCGTCAACGGCAATAATCTTACCAAATTTAGTGTAAGTGACAGTTTCAACCTTGCTGTCCATAGTGACATCTTGAGAAGCCACACGGCCTTTATCGGCGAAATAACCGTTAACCAATGGTGTGATTACGAGGTCAAACTTAGTCTTATCCGCTTTCCATTCACCTGCTGTAAGAATGTCACCTGTTACAGAGTCAAGCGTCAATGAACGTTTCCATTGTGCTTTTTGAACACTGTCTGCTGGCAATTTAGCATTGCTATCTTTGCTTGCATAGTGAACAGTGTATGTCACATCTTTAAGGTAAGCATCCTTAGCTGGCCATTTTGGACCGTTTGGTTGGTTAGGATAGATTGGAGTTCCAGGTTCGTGTGCATTGTCTGGATTAAAGTCAAGTGCTACACGTTTGAAGCTTACTGTCCAAGTTTGGTCAACTGTGCTATCCAAGTCGAATGTTGCACCAGCTGGGTAACCATCTGTCACAAGGACATAGCCAAGGTCTTGATAATGCTTGATACGTTCAGCTGTTGAATAGTTAACTGCTTCGCCAGACTTACCAGCCAAGGCAACAGTTTCAAGGGTTGAACCACTTGTTTCATCACGGTATACAACACTTGCTTTTTGGTCATTCTTAACGTAAACAACCTTAGTATCGCTAGACAAGTCACCTGGTGTTGCAGGGACTACCTTAGCAGTGTAACCTGGGATAGTTGGCAAGTTCTTGTCAACTGCAATCATCTTAGTTGGATCGTTAGGATCGTTGATGTAGGCAGTATCAGATACACCTGCAATTGGGTTACCATTTTCATCAACAATGACGAATTTACCAAAGGCCTTGTAGGTTACTGTATCAGTTGCTTCTGGAGCATCTGGAGTAACTGTCTTACCACCTGCTACGGCTTTATCGGCAAAGTAGCCATTCACAACAGAAACCTTAACTGTACCGTAAGTGTGGCTAGTTTCGTTCCAAGTCACCTTACCAGTCGCTTGGTTATCCTTACCTGCAAAGGTATAGTCAGATTTCACATCTGCAGCTGGAGTTTTATCGCCAGCACCTTGGAAGGTAACAGTTTGTTTAGTCGCCTTAGTCACATCGTTAACGATTGCTACGTAAACAACACGAGTATCTTCACCTGGATTTGATGGTGATGCAGGGATAACTTTAACAGTGTAGCCAGGAATGCTTGGAAGCGTCTTGTCGATGGCAATCATCTTAGTCGCATCATTAGGATCATTCGTGTAGGCAGTTGTTGATACACCTGGAATTGGATTTCCATTTTCATCCACAGCGATAAATTTACCAAAGGCTTTGTATGTCACTGTGTCTGTTGCATTTGGTGCATCCGGAGTAACTGTCTTACCACCTGCTACAGCTTTATCGGCATAGTAACCAATAACAACTGGAGTCTTAACTGTTCCATAAGTGTGAGTCGTTTCAGTCCAAGTTGTTGTATTAGTTGTAGGATCTTCTTTACCGTTGAAGCTAAAGTCATTTTGAGTGTTGGCAGCTGGTGTCTTCGTATCAGCACCAGTGTAAGTCACTGTTTGACTTGTTGCTTTTGTGACATCTTTCGTGTCTTTTTCAACGATAATGTGGTAACGGTAACCTGGAGCTAGGTATTGACCACCACCATTGGCATCAATTGAAGCGTCCAAACCTTGTGAACCGTTGGCAAATTGAACAAGGTCAACGACACGGCTTTGGTTACGGTCCCAAGTACGTTCTGAACGGATAGTTGCAATACCGTTGTTATAGTCGTATTGACGTTCTGACTTCAAGACATCTACGTAAGCATTAGCTTTAGATTTGTCAGCAGATGCATACTTGATGCGGTATCCTGCTGGTACTGGTGGAAGTTCTGTTACACCAGCATCGTAGATTTTATTGTAAGTCTTACCGTTTGCTGTGATTGTTTCAGTTGAGTTGTTGATACGGTATGTTGAAGATCCAGGAATCTTGTTCCCTGCTTCATCAACATAGTCAATAATACCAAGGTTAGCGTAGTTAACGACAACCATGTAATTACCGTTTGTAACGTAGTCATAAGGTCTCATTACTCCACGGTTATCACGACCAACTTTGAGGTGGTTGATGTAATCAATATTAACAAAGTATTGTTGACGTTCTGGCAAATAGGCAAGTTTGTAGCCGAGGTTTGTCAAGTCAGGGTTTGTTGAGCCTGCTCCAGCATTTGTCAAAACAGCAACCGCATCAGCTGTACGAAGGCTACGGTTTGATACCGCAAGTCCCATAGCGTTGATGAGATTTTCAGAGTTAAGACTTGCTTCAGCAGCATTCAATTCACTGCTTGTCACAGCTAACTCGCTAGTCGCTACTTTAAGGACGCTATTTACAGCGTTAGTTGTAGACTCTGCACTTGCAGTTTCTGCTGCAGTCGCAACTGAAGCAGCCGCACTTGTTTGTGCTGATACTTGACCAGAAACAGGAGTTTCTGCTACAGCTGTTGAGCTGAGAGCTTGTGCACTAGTAGCTACAGATGAAACATTTGCTGCTGCAGATTCAGAGCTCGCTTGCGATGCAGCCTGAGAAGCTACTTCTGAACTAGCTGCTGTTTGACTAGTTGTTGAAGCTGCTTGGCTTTGAGCTGCTGATTGTGGTTGTTCACTAGCCAAGGCCACAGTAGAGACTGAACTTGGTGCGTTTTCTGTTGTTGCTGGAGCTACTGATGCTGTTGTTGGCGTTGAGTGCTCCACGACGACATCTGGCTCAGCAGTTGTTTCCATACCTGCGGTAGTTGGTGCTACCGTTTCATCAGCTTGGGCACCCTGTGCATTTGAGAAGATTGAAACTCCCAAAAGGACAGAGGCCACACCAAAGCTATATTTTCTTAATGAAAAACGTTGGCGTTTATTAAACATATCTCTCATAATAATAAATTTCCTCAATATCCAAATTACTTTATATACAGTTTCCATTTTATACTATAATTATTAAATTGTCAAATATATACTAATAATTGTGTAAAAGTTTAACTTTTATTAGAAAACATTAATTTAAAACTTTTATCTAAGTCCTTTGAAACTTCAAAACGTTCGTGCTTTTGTTTAGCACAATCCTCCGTTTTGTCAGTTTTATAATTTTTAAAATACTTTTATATCAAACCATCTTTTATTAAAAACCTCCGTCACTCTAACCTTATTTTTTAGTTTTGGTGATATTTATTAAAATACAAAATTCTCTCCCTTTAAAAAGAAAAATTTTTAATAGCTCAACCCACATCTCTCTCAATCCCTTGCCAATACTGACTTAGAGGCTCCTACTACCCGCATTCCCAACAGATTCAAAAATCCCTTTGGCATTTACCAAAAGGGATTCTTTCATCTATTATTTGAAAATAGAACTTGTGAAACTGTCTGTCTCTTGTAGGAGTTTCTTATAGACAGCTTCTTTGAGTTTTGTCGTATGGCTTGTTGACACAGATTTATTGCCATTATTATCTGTTTTAAGACTTGCAGCGTCTTTGGCGACTGCCGCTTTAAACAAGGCTAACAAATCATCGTAAGAGCTTACTGATGTGCCATCAATCGTAACTGTCGTCAAACCATGTGACGCTTTTTCTTTGACTTCTTTGAAATAAGCTTTCTTGAAGTCTTCTAGAGAGTTGAACTGACCATCAGAAATCTTGCTAATGATAAAGTCGTCTCCAAGGGTATCCTTACCAGCCGCTTTTGCTTCTTGTTTATACTTGTTGGTCGCATAACCTAGGAAGCCTTTTTCATAGCCGTAGTAACCCCAGAGTCTGAAGGTATTGTGCTTGAAGGACATGGCACCTGGAGAACCCTCACTGGTATTACCACCATAAATGGCAGACATCATTGGCACATTGACATAGGCAGAAGAGAAGTCCTCAGGTTTATAAACTCCATTTCCAGGTCCACGATTGGTCATGAGGTTATTATCCACAAGGTCATCAATAGAAGTCAAGTTAATAGCCTTTTCACTATCACTTAGAGCACGAACCTTGTCGTATTGGTTTTTGCTATTGCCTCGTAGCTGTTTATCGACCTTCTTGAACCATGCGTTATTGAGCTCTTGCTTACCTTGACTGAGGACTGCTTCCCCTTCCAGTGAATCAAGAAGCATAAGGGTATCATTGTAGCCCTTCATGTAACGGTCAATGGCTTCACGAGAGTTCAACTTGTTTGGATTGGTGTTGTACCACTGGTTACCATCGTTTTCTCTTTCGAAGGCCATGTTAAGTCCCAAAGCACCGTATTCACCCTGGTGACCTTGAGTAGCTGGTGATTGCAACATTCCTTGGGCATAAGCTTCAACGTCTGTTCCCTCACGACGACCAAAGCCTCCAAAGTAGGCAATACGGTCATTAATATGAGTCGTTTCATGGGTAAAGGCTGAAGCACCGTACTCGCTAATCATGTTAGACATGACGAAGGTAACCTTGGCACGATTATCATATGGATTGTCGTAGATGGCAGCATAGGCACCAGCCATAGCTCCGTTATCACCATAGTACTCACCAACTGGTCCATAGATTTCACGGATTGGCGCATAGACTTCTGTACTGTTCTTGAATTGGCCGTAGCGCTCTGGCCAACCTGGCCAACCATGACCCCAGACGTAGAAACCTTCCCAGATTGGATTGACAATGTCTTTGAACAATTTGTTTTTGACATTATCTGCAGCCAATCTTTGCCAGAAATCAAGATAGTTGATTTGACGTTGAGCCGCTAGATCAATCTCAGGTTTCAACTTCTCTAGGGTTGTGTTGTACTTGTTAGCTGTACCATAAGACATGGTGTCATAGGTAGAAATCAAGAACATCTCTGTCTTATCAAGGTTCAACAATGGCAAAATCATCTTGCGGTGGAGACCACGACTAAGGTTGTCATAAACACGATACTTGTGCTCACCAACACCTTCATTTTGAGAAGCCTTCTCGACAACGTAGACCTTATCCTTAGCAGCATCGATGAACCAATCATTCATATTGTCGATAGTGGTAAAGAGTTTTCGGTTGTAATTAAGGAAGTCGGTCAGATCACTAGAAAGGGTACTTTTGGCGAGAACTTCACCGAAAGCATCGTAGGTTCTTGAACCACTGATATTATTTTCCTTAGAGCCAATCTCAATCAAACGGTCAAGGACATCCACATTTTTACCATAGAAATCTGGTTTGAAGAGCATGATTTCTTTGATATTAACATCATCGAACTTCACACCATAGTAGCGATTCAAGTAAGTCAAACCTAACAAGAGGGCCGCTTTATTTTTCTCAACCTTGTCAAGAATCATTTGTTGGGCAGCTGGTGATTGGTTAAGCTGATGGTCCTCATTTTGAACCAGCTTAGTCACCAGGTTAGTTAAATTAGCCTTAACAGCGTCAAAACTTTCTTCCAAGAAGAGGTTCTTGATAGCATTGACCTTGTTTGGACCGGTACGACCAAGTTTTTGGTAAATCAAATCAGACTGCAACTCAATCGGCTTAAGAATATCAACAATACCATTGATAAGACTTGAGTGGTCTTTTTGAACGACATTTGGAGTGTACGCGATACCCAAATCAGCAACAGTGTACTCTTTAACATTGCTCAAACCTTCTGAACTCTCTGAAAGCTTGAAGTAGTCTTTGCTTCCATCAGCATAGTGAACAATAATCTTGTTAGCATCGCTTAGGTCTGTAACAAAATTACTGTCTTTCATTGGTGTCACTGAGAGCACATCTTTGGTATTCAAGTTGTGGTCTTTAGCCAGTTTGTTTGCTTGATAGACAATATAATCCTTGTTATAGAATGGCTGGAATTTCTCAATATTCTTGTAAGCCTGCTTGTATTCTGGATTATAGTCTTGAATATTGGCAAACTCTGCTTGACTAGAAGCCTTATTAAGAGTATTCAACGCGTATGGCTCGCTGACAAATGTATCAGCTGTAATCTTGTAACCTTCAACACGCTTGTCAGCTTCTTCCTTGGTCAAATGTTTGAGCTTATTCGGACTCTTAGTATCTTTACCAGTACCATCTTCGGCCGAGCTATAGCCGACAACACCAAAGAGATCTTTGATGTATGGACCACCATCTTCATCATTAACATCATTCGAAGCAAAGATTTCTTGACCTTTAATAACCTTGGCATAGGTCACGTTATCTTGAACAGCACCGTATGGCCAAGTCTTAGCGACAATACCACCGACATTTCGTGTGTTTTTGACATCAAGAACACCCTTGGCTACTGAATTGGTCACCTTGGCCTTAGTTCCTGACTTCCAACTGTTAAGCATGTAAGTGACAAATGGCACCAGCATACTTGCGTTGGCATTTTGAGCTGTAATGGTCGCATCGACATAGGCTCTGTTGACGAATCCCATGTAGTTTGAACCAGCAATCCCACCAACTGTTGAGTTATTACCGACAGAGTCAATCTTACCGATAAAGGCAACATTTTCAACCTTGCCATCTTCATCAATCTTATTGACGATACCAGCCACATCATTGTTACCAGTAACCGAACCAGTCACCTTAACATCTTCAATCAGACCTTTGTTTTTAAGGTTAAATCCAACCGTCGCGATTTGATTCTGACCAGGGCGATTGATGTCTACATTTTCAAAGTTGATGTTCTTGATAGTTCCGCCATTGATAACATTAAACAATGGATGCTCTAAATCATAGATGGCATAGCGTTTGTCACCATCACTTAGCAACTTACCAGTAAATTCTGTCGTAATGTATGATTTGCCGTTTGGAACGACGTGACGAGCACTCATACTTTGACCCAGTCTAAATTCACCTGATGGATTAGCCTGAATGGCATTGACCAACTCAGCAAAATCATAGTAGACATTGGCTTGGCTAGCCTTAGGTTTCTCAATGTAATAGCTATAGGTTTGTGCAAAATGGTTTTGGGCATCACGTTGAACCAAATTGTCCGCTTCTGCAGTTACCTTATAAACCGCCTTGCCATCAACTGTTGTTTCTTCGATGGCTTTCACTGCCAAGTAAGTCGTCTTTTGATCCGCAGAAGTCAGTTTCAAGTAGTAATTCGTGAGATCTTGAGGCACAGCTGTCAGACGAGTCTCATCCACTTCTGTTTGATTGTCATACTTGATCAAATCTGTACGTGCAAAATCTTTAAGCTCAACCTTCTTGAGATCCAATTGGATAGTTTGGTCCGCTAAAACCTGACTCTCCTCACCATTGCCACGATCAAAGGTCATGGTTGTTGTAAGAGTATAAGGCTTGTAATAGTCTAAGTTTGTTAGGTCAGCAGTCAAGGTCGTGCTAGGAATATCAAGCGTTTGAACAACCTGTCCATCTTGCTTAAGGACCGCTTTAATAGTCGTGATAGTTGCTGAACCTGGATTAGTCAAGTTGTAGCTAAGTTTAGCACTTCGACCCAAGTCATCCTTGTCAATCTGTGTCAGCGTAAGCACTGGTTTTTCAGATATCTTAGTTCCTTTGCGAACGATACGATCTTGGACAGGCACTAGCACTGTTTCAGTAACAGTTGGTTCTTCAGCAGTCTTGTTTCCCTTATAGGTCTTATAAACCTTGGTGATTTTATTTTGGCCTTTTTGACCTTCTTGGACAACCTGTAAAGTGCCTTTCTCAAGTGTGTCATCTTCTTGGACAATTTCTTTAAATGGAAGCTCTACAATAGATTCTTCGGTCGTTGTGCCATCTAGAGGCTTGCTGCCACGACGAAGTTTTCTAGGTTGTGGCACCTCAATAACCTTACCTGATACAATAGTTGGCTCACCAACCTTGACACCATCAATGGTTTGGTAAATTTTCTGGATTTCTTGGCTACCTTTTTGACCTTCTTGCTCGACAACCTCTTCATCCACATACTTGCTATCATCAGTGATAACTTCGATAGGATAATCGATGGCTTGCGTTTCAGTCTCTGTGACACTTCCAACAACTGGAGTGTGGACAGGATTCTCGGGTTGGACAGCCGCCTCACCTTCGTGACCTAATTCTTGTGTACCCTTGGCTTCCAGTTTGCCTGTGTACTCTGGATTTGTAGGTTGAACAAAGGCTTCGCCTTCATGGCCTGGTTCTTGTGTACCCTTGGCTTCCAGTTTGCCTGTGT
>OGZT01002092.1_pt1 | contig 12045 bp, 10 predicted proteins | sample 1576891 | NCBI WGS metagenome assembly OGZT01 (sample SAMEA3541521, study PRJEB24748) | human gut metagenome | biome: human gut; feature: human-associated habitat; material: faeces | place: China | collected 2012 | reverse complement strand
TTAACAGGCAGGAGAGCTTTTGCATATTTTGCTGCTTTAGTTCCCAAGGTCGGCGAATTTCTCGAGCGCAAGTTCTTCACGGAAGAGCACTGCGGTCTTGCCCGTCCGGCTGAAAAGGCGAATGCCTGAGGGACGGAGGCATGACGCCTGAAAGAGGTCCTGAAGGACTGCGGGTCGGAGCGATCACGTCATTTACGACGATCGACTTCCCGGGGAAACTGGCGGCAGTCGCTTTTATTCAGGGCTGTCCGTGGGACTGTACGTATTGTCAGAATCCCTGGCTGCGCCCCTTTAAGTTTGATCCGCAGTATGAGCACGAAAGCTGGGAGTCGCTCATCGCGCTTCTCAGCCGCCGGAAGGGGCTTCTGGATGGCGTTGTTTTTTCCGGCGGCGAACCGCTCTCAGACCCTGCGCTGCCGGCAGCAATCAAGGCGGTGAAGTCACAGGGATTTCTGGTGGCGGTGCACACGTCGGGTGCCTACCCCGCGGTTCTGAAGGAGATCCTTCCGGATATCGACTGGGTGGGGCTTGATATCAAGGCACCGCTCACTGATCCTGCGGCTTTCAGGAACATTATCCGGGTTGGCGCAGGGGAAGAGAAAACGCTCGACAGTCTGGATATTCTGAAGGCTTCAGGTGTTCCTTTTGAATGCCGCACCACCTGCCACCCGGCTTTTCTTTCTGAGGAGCAGCTGCTCGGGATTGGTGTGTCGCTCGCGGCAAAAGGCGTGAAGTCCTATGCGCTGCAGCCCTTCCGTGTGCCGCCGGGATTTGAGTCTGAGTCACTTTACCCGAACTGTCCTCCGGACTATCCGAGTCCGGATCTTCAGGCAAGGCTGAGATCGCTTTTCCCGCAGTTTGCCGTAAGACGCTAGAAGTTTTCTGAGGAGAGAGAAAAGGGGCCGGATTCCTGATTGGAACCCGGCCCCCTTTTATTCAGAGCTTCAGCAGACGCTGATTTTTACGCCTGAGCTTTCGCGGCTTTGGAGTGACGCATATGAAGCATGGTCACGGCAACGAGCATCAGCACAACGGACGTACCGAAAGAGGCAATCCAGGAGCCGTGAGTGAAACCGGCAACCAGATACCCGGCCATCGCGCAGGTGGCCACAGTGAGCGAATATGGCAGCTGCGTTGATACGTGGTCTATGTGGTTACACCCGGAACCTGCCGAAGAAAGAATCGTGGTGTCAGAAATCGGCGAGCAGTGGTCACCGAAGACGGAGCCAGCGAGCGTGGCGGAGAGGGCCACGATCATCATGTCAGGCATGACAGAGTGGGTGATCGGAACCATGATCGGGATCAGAATGCCGAACGTGCCCCAGGCCGTGCCGGTCGAGAAGGATAGGAACGCGGCAATCACGAAGATGGCGGCCGGAAGGAAGAGCGCGGTGGCGGAACCCGACTGCACCAGACCCTGGATGAACTGCGGAGTCTGAAGCATATCGCGGCAGACACCGGACAGAGCCCAGGCGAGCACAAGAATCATATTCGCGGGAAGCATCACTTTCACGCCTTCAACGAACCCATCCATATAGGTCTTGAAGGACATCACCTTGCGGCTGAGGACCACCCCGCCATCTGGAGCGTCCACTTTTGGTTGTCACCGCCGTGGTATGCCCACTGCTGGATGTTTGCACCGTTATTTCCGCCATCTATGCCTGTGCCAATGGCGGCATCCAGTACCTTTCCCGTTGCATTGTTCCGGATAACCCAGTACGGCAGTCCGTCTTCAAAGCCCGCAAACACAAAGGCATACATCTGTGCATTGCCGTTTACACAGTCCCATATCTGTGCATTTGCGCCGTCCGCATAGCTTGCCGCGCTGATGTCAACGCACTGATACCTGCCGCCGCATTTTGTACGGATACTGGTAAGCGTGCCGGAAGACGGAAGCGTACCGCCGCCGTCACAGCCTCCGGTAAGATTTAAGAACTGGTCTTTTATTTCCCATGTACTTCCGGATACCGATGTGTAGCCTGTTCTCTTAAATAAGAAGCTTTCCGCAGTGTTTCCGTCATATGCCGCATTATAGAAACGGTAAAAATCAGACATGTTGTCAGCTCCGTTTCCCATGTAGCTTACAAACTGGTCTGCGTGTGACCACTGGGCTTCAAAGGTGGCATTGGCAAACAGTGAGGAATAGTATTTGCTGTCTGAAAGCATCGTTGCAAGCTGTCCGGCATCGTATACCTTTCCTGCCTGCTTGCCGCCTGTGGATGTAATCTTCCAGCCGGTGAACACATAACCCGGTCTTGTCGGTGTTGCCGGAACGCTGACATTTTCAATTCCTAATCGCTGCATTGTTACTGCACTGCCTGAACCATTGACCTGTCCGCCGTTTAAGTTAAAGGTGTAGGTAAATGGGTCTGTTATCATGGTGAAGACAGGGAATTTATTCGCTATTATCTCTTTTCTAATAGTTAAATCATCACCACTTCCAGCAGATTCATCTCCATTATTCCACCTAAAAATTGGTACAACATATCTTACCTTATTCTGTCTGGTATTTATATCCTCTCCATTCGGATATCCGCTCTTACCGTATCCTGTATCACCGTTTTCCGTAACTCCGACTATCCATGTGCCGCTTGAACTGCGCCAGCCACCGTCAAATACAATGTTACCGTTTTCATCATACTCACCTACAGACCAATAAAACTGAAGTCCTGCATTTTCAGTCAAACCACCTGCATCTGCAGTATCTTCCTGTGCCGCTACAATCGTAAGACGCTGACCGGAAGCAACTCTTACCTTCCTTGCATAGGTAACTCTTGACATTGTATCCAGTCTAATGTCATCAAAAAAATGACTTCTGTCAGAGTAGATTTCTCCGACATCATTCGTATAATTTCCGCTATACGTCATAACATCAGTCAACGAGTGTTGTCCTTCACCCAATCCTGTTCTAAACTCCAGTTCTACAAGACTGTTCCATGTGTCATAGGCAGCCCATGTCTGACTGACATATGTGCCTAAACTTACTGCAATGAGTAACACCGCCGTAAGCATTGTAATAAGTTTTTTGTGCTTTTTTATAAATTGCATACTTTATTCCTCCTGTTATCTAAAATTCTGTTTAAATAAACTCATTGTTACAATATAATTATGACAGATAAAAAATTGTTCTAAGTATTTAGAACAAGCTTTTAACAATGTAAACAAAATACCGCCTGTGAGGATTTCACAAGCGGTATCTCATATATTTTATATTTAATTGTTTTACTGTTATCCTACATATCTGAACCAGTTTAAATAAACATCAACCACACCATTATGAACGTATGGGCGTAAATCCTGTGCATAATAATCATTGATATTTTCGGTATATTTTGTACAGAAGAATTTACCATCTTCGAGAGTATCTGCATTAATTACATAATCTGATGTAAAACCATAATCATCTGGAAGCCATTCATTTTCTGCATACACCGGCTCTATAATATTACCATCCTTATCTACCTGCACCGTAACATATTCAATATATTCAACAGGTCCGGTCAAATCCGGCTGTACCGTAATATTTCCTGTTGTATTTGCCAGTTCCGGTGTTCTGCCATGATGCGCTATCTGAATCACAACCGTATCAATGACCTGACCGTTTCTGACTTCCTTACCGTCTACCGTGCCGGAGTATTCTGTCGCTACCCTGCCGTTTACGACGTACCATGTATTCTCGCCGTCTGCGGCAAATCCGTTGTAGCCAAAGTCAACCGTTCCGTTATTAAACTTCCATGTGCCATACTCGTTGCTGCATAAGCCGTTAAAGCCGAAGTTTACGGAACCGTTATTGACTTTCCACCAGCCATAGTCATTTAATGCCATACCGTCAAATGCGAAATCAATCGCACCGCCGTTAAAATACCACCATGTATTAGTTGCTTCATCGAAAACCAGTCCGTTTGCATTAAAATCAACTGAACCATTGGTAAACTTCCACCAGCCGTAGTCATTTAAGGCAATGCCATTATACCCGAAGTCCACGAATCCGTTATTGTATTTCCACCAGCCGTACTTATTTAATGCCATGCCGCTGTAAGTCCAGTCCACACAGCCGTTGTTTACGTACCACCAGCCATTTTCATTCTGAACCATGCCGGTATAGCCAAAATCAATTGTTCCGTTATTAACCTTCCACCAGCCGTATTCGTTTAAGGCAATGCCGTCATAATCATAGTCAATCTGTCCGTCTTTGTAGCAGTGCCAAGTATCGCCGTCAAGCACAAGGCTTTCATCGGAGCTGTCCACATACTTCTGTACGGAATAATCGGATGCGTAAGTCTTTACCCCTCCTGCACCCAGTGCCGCCATTGCTACTGCCGCAGCTGTCATGCCGATGACCGCCGCCTTGTCTGCTTTTTTTAATAATGCTTTTAATCTTGTCATAAAATTTTCTCCCCTTTTTTAGCGTTATATTTTATTATAATGGAACAGACCCCGCCTGTCTATCGATAAATTACCGTGCAGTATTAAATTTTCAAGGTGCTTTTATTTTTTTTAATTTAATTCAATTAATCATTGCCAAAAACGATTTTTTGTTGTAAAATAATTAAGTTCGTACATGTAGCTCAGTGGATAGAGCGTTCGCCTCCGGAGCGAAAGGTCGTGGGTTCGACCCCCATCATGTACATCCATTTTACAGCGGCAGTGTTACTGCCGCTGTTTTTTGTTCTATCAGAAATTGATGTGCAATATTTTTTTAATCCCCAATATCCTGCATAAATGCCAATTCTATTTTAAATACCACACAGCATTTCAACTGAAAAATCCGGTATTTAAAATGCCATCGTAATAAATCCGTCACTGCGGCAGTATATATATACATTATCAGACAACACTTCTTCCCTTGATACGCCGTCAGTATTGACTTCCCGCACCATATCCTCCAGATTCATCGCATCGTAACGTGCCAGTTTGGGCAGCAGAATCACCTCATGAATGGAGGAGGGAAGAATATATAAGTCTGTCTGGAGCGTATCGGCAAACTTTTTCAACACATCCTCATAAAAGATACACGCTGCACCATTAAGCCTTGTATTATTGGTCAGCACATACATTTCCGTTGCCATAAGCAGTTCCTTTTCCATTTTTAAATCCTCTAATACGAGTCCTATCAGGGAAGACAACGGATAAATCTGGCTCTGCAACAAGCCCGGCGTATTGCTGACAGCAATTTCATGCACCTGCTGTTCTGTCACATGCCAGCCCTCCAGATGGCTGTTATATATTAATGCCGTTGCCGTTTCTCCTTCTGACTGGCTGAGCAGGCAATAATATACTACTGCGAGGTCTAATACCTTCTTATGCGGAATCTTTTTTAATAATTTTTCGTTTTTGGAATAATTAATGACTTTATATGCGATGGTTTGTTTCACCCTATCGAAATCCTGAAACCAGTCCGGACAAATTTGAATATTATCTTTATTTTCATTATATATGCGAAGAATCTCCCTGACAATATCCTCTACCGTCCTGCCGTTTTGATACTGTTTGTAAAACCCGTTCAGATAAATTGTCGGCGATATATGTTTTCCTTCTTCCATAATGACCAGACCGTCCAGTTCACAGCCATTATTTTTGATAACATGATTAATGCTTACAACACCTCCTCTGCCTGTTTCTTTTTTTGCATACTCCTGTACACACTGTAAAAAATCCCCGTACTCCATGTTACTCTCCTTTGCATAAAATATTAATTTAAATATACTTGAAAATTCAAGATATTCACAAATAAATAATGGATTATTCCGGACGTGCCGGCTGATTTATGGATTGCTCCATTGTTGAATTTTAAGAACCTTTTACACAAAATACTGCCTGTGAAAAAGGATTATTGAAAATCTGTTATTAGTATATGCTATCTTTTAATATTTGTCAACTAATATTTTTTTGTTATGAATAAGCATTTACATTCCTGCCGGAAGCGATTATAATTTCTAACATATACTACAGCAAGGAGAACCATATGCTTACTTACTCTTTTGATAATACCGGCTCTGACAGCCTTTACGAACATTTATACAAATGTATTAAAAATGATATATTATCCGGTGAACTTGCACCGGATTACAAACTGCCTTCCAAACGCTCTTTTGCCAAAAATCTCGGCATCAGCACCATTACCGTTGAAAATGCATATGCCCAGTTAATTGCCGAAGGATACATCTATTCCCTGCCCAAAAAAGGCTACTATGTGACCGATATTGCGGCTGTAGGACAGCCTGTTTTTGCTGCTTCCTATTCACATTCACAGCCTGAAAATACGAATTTTTTGTCTGCCGCCCATACATCTTTAACATTTTCAAAACAACCTGATGCAGATACTTCTTATCAGATTGACTTTTCGACCAATCACGCAAGCGGCGCCAATTTTCCGTTTTATACATGGGCAAAGCTGATGAAGGAAGTCATGTCTGACTGCAGCAGCGAATTGCTGACCCCTTCTCCTGCTGCCGGCATTTTAGAACTGCGTGAAGCCATAGCACGGCATTTGTCCGATTTCCGCGGCATGAAAGTCCTGCCGGAACAGATTATTGTCGGTGCCGGTACGGAATACCTGTACGGTCTTTTAATCCAGCTTTTCGGAACAGATCAGACCTTTGCCGTTGAAGACCCCGGATACAGCAAAATCCGCATGATTTATGAAAGCCACGGCGTAGACTGTCTGTGTCTTCCTTTGGATAATGAAGGAATTCATATGGCGGCGCTTTCTGCCTGCAATGCGGACATTTTACATTTATCGCCGTCACACCACTATCCGACCGGTATCGTAACCCCGGTCAGCCGCCGCTACGAACTGTTAGGCTGGGCTTCCAAAGAGCCTTCCAGATACATCATTGAAGACGATTATGACAGTGAATTCCGCCTGCTTGGCAAACCGATTCCGTCATTGCAAAGCATTGATGTGATGAATAAGGTTATTTATATGAATACCTTTACCAAAAGTCTCGCACCGACAATCCGTATCAGTTACATGGTTCTGCCGCTCCCGTTAATGGAGCAGTTTAACCGGCGGCTTGGCTTTTATTCCTGTACGGTATCGAATTTTGAACAGTACACGCTGGCGCGCTTTATCCGTGAAGGACATTTTGAAAAGCATATCAACCGTATGCGCATTTATTACCGCAATCAGCGCGACTTTCTAATCTCTGCCATTAAAAAAAGCCCGCTGGATGCACTTGTAACTATTCAGGAAAAGGATGCCGGTCTGCATTTCCTGATGAAAGTAGATACGTCTATGAGTGATGAACAGCTTACACAAAAAGCAAAAGAGGCAGGTCTTAAAATCACCTGCCTCTCCCAGTATTATTTTCATCGGGACATTGCCGTAAACCACACGCTCGTTATTAATTATTCTGCCTTAAAGACAGATACGATTGCCAAAGCTGTTGAACTGCTGTACCAATGCCTTATTTAAGTTTTTCAAGCACTTCAAGAATCAGCTTCCATGTTCTTTCTACAGATGCAATATCAAGATGTTCATTTGTTGTATGAATATCCAAAATATTCGGACCGAATGAAATGCAATCCAGTCCCGGAATCTTTTCAGAGAACAGTCCACATTCCACGCCTGCGTGAATTGTCTGAATCAGCGGTTTTTCATGATAAAGTTCTTCATAAACCTCACAGATAATCTCGCGCAGCTTGGAATCCTTCTTATATTCCCATGCCGGATAAGGACCGTCTATTGTACAGCTTCCACCTAAAAATTCAGTCAGGCTGTACAGCTTTTCAATGAGCCATTCTTTTTCGGAACCTACACTGCTTCTTACAGAATAACACAATCTGACACAGTCTTGCGTTTCCTTAATAATACCCAGATTTAAAGACGTCTGTACCAGCCCCTTAATATCATTGCTCATCTTTACAACACCGTATGGCAGATGTACCAGTGCAAGCATTAACTTCATCGTGCAGGATGGGTGATATACGAGCGTTTCTTTTTCTTCATTATCTTCTGTTATCACAATCTGCATATCCGGGTCGGTTACTTCGTATTCACGCTTTAACGTTGCCGTAATCTTTTCCATAGTTTCTGTAAATGTCTGCGCATCCGACGGCTGGATTAATAATTCCAGTTTACCGACCTTTGCAATCGCATTATCTTTTTCACCGCCGGAAATTGATGTCACAAAGAAAGACATTTCATTGTTTAATTCCATTAAAATTCTGCCCATTAAGACATTCGTATTGGCACGCTGGCAGATGATTTCCGTACCGGAATGTCCGCCGGTAAATCCTTTTAAAGTGAGTGTACGTCTGACACCGGTTTCTGTACCTTTTGTCACAGGAATGTCACAGCGTACGGAAGCACCGCCCGCACAGCCTGCTAAGAAAATACCTTCATCTTCGGAATCCATATTCAGCATGATTTTTCCATTTAAATCAGAAAGGTCGATTGCCGCAGCACCCAGCATACCGATTTCTTCATCAACAGTAAATACGGCTTCCAGCGGCGGGTGTGGAATATCCGTAGACGCTAACAGGGCAAGGCTGTATGCAACCGCAATACCGTCATCTCCACCGAGTGAAGTCTGTTTTGCAGATAAATATCCGTCCTGAATCTCTAAATCCAGTCCTTCTTTTTCCATATCCTTTACACAGTCTTCTTCTTTTACCGCAACCATATCAATATGTCCCTGCAAAATAACTGCCGGGCTGTTTTCATATCCTGACGTACCGTCTTTCCAGATAATTACATTCAGACTTTCATCCTGTCTGTATTTTAATCCGTGCTGTTTTGCAAAATCAACACAATAATCACTAATCTGCTTTACATTTCCTGAACCGTGTGGAATCTTACAAATTTCTTTAAAATAATGAAATACTTCTTTTGGCTCTAACTGTTCTAATGTCATATAACTCTCCATTCCGCAGACATTGAAAATCCAATCTCCTTGCGACACCCGCCCCAAAGAACGGATTATAAAAAAGCCTTTTTACTGTAATGTCTGCAACATCATCATTTTATAAAATGCATTTTATCACTGCATTTCGTTACTAGTATAGTGCAAATGTCTTATTTTATCAACTCTTATTCATACACTTTTTCACCGCTTAAAAACTTATTTAAAATATCCGCCAGCGGCTCCATTGCATTTTTAACTTCTTCTACCGTATTGGTCTGTGCCCCGGCTTCAATCAGCATGGAACGTCCCCGCTCATGCAGACAGTAACGGTATGCGTTGACATAAATATTTCTCAGAAAATCCGGATAATAAGCCTTTCCAATCAGCTGCATCTGAAGGCTCATCGCCAGATTGTCATCACGATACGGATTGTACAGATAGCCGATATCCCCATTGACACGACTGTAACTTAAACCGTTAAAAAACATAATTTTAGCCATTTTTTTGCCATCAACTTCCGTTAAAAGATGCGTGGTTTCCGCCACACCGTCCCGGTGCAGATCAATCACAACCTCTATCGACGGATTTTCCTGCAAAATCTTTGCAATACCTTCTTCCGCATATGTATACGCCTTGCTTCTGTCAAGCTTACCGTCAACATAATCGTAAACACTCGTATCATGAATCACCTGATAACCGTACTTTTGTGTCAGCAGCTCCGTCAGATAGTCGCCCACCCCCACAATCGTTGTTGTGGGGTCACCTGTCACGGAATCTGCAAATGTTTCCTGCGAATGGGTATGGAAAATCAAAATCTGCGGCTTGGTGACATCCTTTGTAATAGACAAATCTTTATTTAAAAATTCTTCCGGTCTTAAAATATTTTCTGTCAACGATGTAATGCTTGTTACCGTATAGAATTTGGAAACAAACGAAAAATCACATAGCTGGGCTTTAGAAAATACCGTACCTGTTACCGTATTTCTTGAAATAACCTGGCGGGCATCCGCATTTTCTCCCTGCTGTGCCTGTGTGTCTGCATTTTGCGCACTGTTATCCGGCTGTGCCGCATTTGAAGTATTTTCCTGCGATGGTACCGTCCGGTCTGTCTGCTCAGCTGAGATTTGCACATCCGTAGCATTTTCGGAAGATTTACCGGAAGTATTTTCCGAATCCTGCGCCGGATTTCCCTGTGCAATGCCATCCGCCGCAGTGTAAACCGCTCCTGTATTTTCATTTGCCATTAAATACTCATTAATAGGACAAATATCATTGATTACATTTTCAAAAAATGTGAAATCGTCATTGTCCACATTTTTAATATAGGCATAGGACGGTACACCGGTCTGTAACAGCAGTTCTTTACAGACCTCTATAAGAACCGTCTTCATATTTGTCTTATTCCAGAAAATCAAAACACTATACACCGCACAAAATATTACGATAACCCCTGTAAGCCTGTACTTATTTTTATTCATATTAATACCCATTTCTGAGCGACTTGTCGCGAAGATGCGATGAGAAATTCGCGTAGGCGATTTCTCATCTGCAATCATGGCTATTTGTTTTCGCTCAAAAACAAATAGTGGTGTGAAAAATAAGCGCATCAGCGTTATTTTTCACACTAACTCCGGCTGTTTAATTAAACCCTCTTTCAGGTTCAACACTATCCTATTCTGTTCTGCCGCCGGATATACCTTTAAATCCCAATCATCTGTAAATCTTCACACGCCATATCAATCGCTTTTGCAAGAATATGCCCGATTGCCTTAATATTGGCATCAATATCTTTGGGTGTCACATACATATTGACCATTTCCGGCGAAATGACTTCCCGTATCAATTCATATTTTTCCCGTGGGGAATATTCTGAAAAAATACGGCTGACAGACTTTAATTCTTTCGACTGTGCAATCGCTTTTAAAAAATTTTCCATCGTATCATTGACAATTGTCGGGGCGTCCACCACGGTCGGCACTCCGATTGCAAGCACCGGCACACCGACAACATCTTCCGTAATGCCAATACGGTGATTACCGACCCCGGACCCCGGATGAATTCCCTGACTGGATAACTGGATTGTCGTATTTAAGCGGCTGCTGTCCCGCGCTGCCAGCGAATCGATTGCAATTAAAACATCAGGCTTTAACTGCTGCACCACGCCACGCACCAGTTCCGCCGTTTCCATGCCGGTCTGTGCCATAACACCCGGTGCCAGTCCCGCCACTGCAACTTGTATACCGGCTTCCTTTGCATAATGGCGGTTAATTTCAATATTTTTTACAACATCCGGTCCGAGTGCATCGGCTGTCACATCAGCATTGCCAAGTCCCAGCACCAAAACAGTCGCTTTTTCTTTTTCGCGGATATACCCGGACAAGAGTTCTTCGAGATTTTTGGCAAGAATGACTGCCGTGCGCTGGCTGTATTCATCATCGGTTGTTCCCAGCTTTCCGGCTTCAATTGTAATATACTTTCCTTCCGGACGGTGCAGTGCCTTGACACCTTCTTTCCCGGTAATTTCAAGCACCGTGACCTTAATCCCTGTTTTATTATCCTTCATTTCATTTATAATAACACCTTTTAATCTTCCCTTTTCCCTATTAACCTGCTCATTGACCTCTAATGCAAGGTCTGTTCTGATTTTAAATACATTTTTCATTTTTAACTGCCCTCCATTTTCTAATCTCACAAAGTGGCAGTTTCATGTTCAGTTTTTTATCTGCCATTAGAAGTTAATACTAGTATGTGTCGTATCTTTTTAAAAATCCGTTAAAAAAATGGAAAATTTTATTGACATCCTCTCCCCTTACCGCTATAATACAGTAGTATGTTTACATTAGAACGTCCGTGTCCGGATTTAATGCAAAACAGATTAATCTTTTAAATATAATTTTTTTGGAGGTGTACGGATTGGCTAACATCAAATCTGCTAAGAAGAGAGTTTTAACAAGTCAGATCAGAGCTGATAGAAATAAGGCTGTTAAGTCTAGAGTTAAGACTTATGTAAAGAAGGTTGACGCTGCTGTTGCTGCAGGCGATAAGGCTGCTGCTGAAGCTGCATTACCAGTTGCTATCGGCGAAATTTCTAAGGCTGCTTCTAAGGGTATCTACCACAAGAACACAGCTGCAAGAAAGGTTTCCCGCATTACAAAAGCTGTAAACGCTATGGCTTAATTTTATAATGTATTTTAAA
>OGZT01002087.1_pt1 | contig 12070 bp, 5 predicted proteins | sample 1576891 | NCBI WGS metagenome assembly OGZT01 (sample SAMEA3541521, study PRJEB24748) | human gut metagenome | biome: human gut; feature: human-associated habitat; material: faeces | place: China | collected 2012 | reverse complement strand
GATGGAGCAGGAGAATGAGGTAAGGCTTGAAGCATTTACGGACGCGGGTCTGACCTTTGAATACGATACAGCCAAAGTCACAACCACAAAGAATTACGATCATCTGGCGCCGGTATGGACCGATGATACGCTGGAAGTGACGGTAAACGGCAGTGATATAGTATTAACGTGGACAGCGCCGGAGGATGAATCCGGGATTTACGGCTACCGTGTCTATGTAGATGGAAATGGTGTCTATACCAGTGACAGCGATTATTTTAACCATGTAAACGGCGCTTTTACGACGAAGAACACCACCTATACCGTGAGCGGGCTGGATGTGACAGAGTATCACACCTTCCGGGTAGAGGCGGCTGACGCGTGGTGGAAGGCGCTGGATGGAAGCGGACCGTTCCACTGGACCTTCAGCGGGCCGACAGCGAGCATCGGGACGAAGCCGGACGATAAGGACAGCGGTCTCTGGAAGGCAGCAGCCTTTGGCCAGTCCACCGACATGAATTTCAGCTCCAACGTGCTCCCTGAAAAGGTGGGAACCAACTACGTATGGCCGGTCGGCTCCGACACTCCGCTTACGGAAAAGGGTGAGAAAGCCCAGGACGTGATCATCGAGTCCAGAGGCGGAAAGATTCAGTCAGGCCACGACGGACTGACCTTCTATTATACGGAAGTACCGACTGACAAGAATTTCGTGCTGTCCGCCGATGTGACGGTAGAGCACATGGGACCGGAAAACGGCAAAGCGCCGAATCTTCAGGAGGGTGCGGGACTGATGGTGCGTGATGTCAACGGACCGGCCAGAAAAGATCCCCTGGAAGAGGGCTACGAGGAGTATCCGGCCGCTTCCAATATGGTAATGCTGGAGGTTCTGTCCGCAGGCAAGAAGGTGGATGCGGGACTCAGCATCAGGGCCATGGCCAGATACGGTGTCAACAGCCCTGCAGGCAACTTGAATACCCCGACACCAGGCAGCACCTTTGCCGCAAATGTGGCGTCGGCTGACAACAGCCAGGCTCCGGAGAGCGCACCGCACAAGACAAATTTCTATCATGCGAAGATGAAGCTGACCCTGGAGAGAACGGATGAAGGATTCAGCGAAAGCTATACCGGCGAAGACGGAGTTACAAAGACCTACCGCTTTACCGATCAGAACGTGACGCCAAACATTGTGGCACATCTGGATGAGGATACCATGAATGTAGGATTCTTCGCATCCAGAAACGCCAGAATCCGGGTGGAAAACATCTCGCTGACCTTATCCGACGTGCAGAATCCGGATGAGACACCGGCTTACGTGGCGCCGAATGTGGAAGGCTCCTCCCTTTTCATTGCCTCCTCCGATTATACAAACAGCAGCAGCTACACCCTGCAGGGAATGGTTAATCTGGATGGAACCGTGAGCGTCACGCAGGATGGCAGAACAATTGCGGACCGTATGTCCGTAACCGGCGGAGAACAGTTTACCGTGCCGTCGGTGATCGAAGGTGCCTCCTCGGCGTTTGCTGTTGCCTATACTGCATCGGAAGGCCATGATGAAGGCGTGGAAAAGACGGCGTCCGTGACTGTGAAGAGAGAGACCTATGGGGAAGAGCTCTACGCATCACCCGACGGGACCGATGACGGGGACGGAACGAGAGAAAATCCGATGAGCGTTGACGCGGCAGTCCGGAAAGTCATACCGGGGGGAACCGTATATATGCTGGAAGGAACCTACAGTCCGTTTACCATTCCATACACCGCCTCCGGAAATGAAGAAGCCAGAAAATCTCTGACGGCGGAGGGAAGCGTGGTTATCACCGGAGGTTCCGGAAAGCTGTTTGTGCTGGACAGTGACTACTGGAATATAACGGGACTCGATGTCGATGGTAAAAATGTAGCCGGCTCCAGAGGCTTTATGATTCACGGAAGCCACAACATCATTGAACGGTGTCTGATCCACGACACCTCCAGCGATGCGGGCCTGACCATTACGAAGAACAGGGGAAGCCGGACCTTATGGCCGTCCTATAACCTGATACAGAACTGTGAATCCTACCGAAACAGGGACGAGTCCGGCATTAATGCCGACGGCTTTGCATCGAAATCCTGTTCCGGCGACGACAACCGTTTTGTAAACTGTGTTTCCCATGACAACGCAGATGACGGCTGGGATTTATATAACACGCTTCAGGACGGCCCTAACGGAAGGACCATCATCGAGAACTGCGTGGCTTACGGCAACGGCAACAACGGCTTTAAGTTGGGCGGCGAAGGACGCGAAGTGGCCCACGTGCTGAAAAACAGCGTGGCCTTCCACAATAAGCTGGATGGAATCACGGACAACTTCAATCCGGGCGCCCTGAATATACAGAACAACACGAGCTTTGACAACTACAGATTCAATATGATACTGAGACCGAGTCCCTATAAGACGGATGCGGATGGGAATCTGACGGCGGACGGAACGGTGAAGAACAACGCCTCCTACCGCACGGCTGCATTCTCCGCAGGGCTTGACAAGGTCTATGACGACAAGATATCTGCAGTGATCAAGATGAATAACTTCCTGTATGCGGACGGAGAAAACAGCGTCAGCGCTGATAGCTTCGTATCCCTGGACGAGGCGGACTGCTTCTCCTGGAAGGATGGCAGGATAGTTTTCGGCGATTTCTTAAAGATCGCAAAGGGAAGCGGACTGGATCAGGCGGGCGCCGGCGCAAGGCTGTCAGAGGATATGGAAGACGTGACTCTGGAAGAGCTGGTAGCCAATATGGCGGCTGATCCGGATTCCTACACAGCGGATCAGATATTTAACGCAGTGACGGATTACGACGTGGAAACGATCTGTCAGGCAATGAAGAACGACAAAGTCTTTGCTGAAAATCTCTCCATCCTGGAAGAGTCCTACATGGAAAAGAAAGGTATAGAGGTCGTGATTGAAGCAGATGACGCCATTGCAGAGGAGATTGATGCCGGTCTTATGCGCGTGATCGGTGCTGCCTATAATTCCAACGGCGGCAATGTGACCGTCAGGCTTTCAATGCCTGAAAAGGAAGCTGCGGTCGATGGGGACAAATACGACACCGCCCTTCAGGTGGAGATCACCTTACAGGGCGTGACGGGAGCCCTGTCCGTTCCGGTGACACTCGTTATGCCGGTGCCGGAGGGAACCGAAGGGAAAGCGTTCCGTGTGCTGCGCTACCATGGCGGAATCCTGAAAGAAACGATTACGCCGGAGCTTCTGGGCGGCGGCCTGTTCCAGATGACCGTGAAGGAATTCAGCACCTTTGCATTTGTAACGGCAAAATCCGATCCGACGCCGGATCCCGACCCAACCCCGGATCCCGATCCGACACCCGATCCAAATCCAGATCCGGCCCCAGACCCAACCCCAGACCCAGACCCAACCCCGGATCCAGGTTCCGGCCATAAGTCCTCCGGAGGAGGCCAGAGCCAATCGGTAACCAGCGGATTACAGGGCGTCTGGAAGCAGGATGCCCGCGGCTGGTGGTTCCAGAAGAAGAGCGGCGGCTACCCGGCGGCCGAGTGGTGTGATATCGCCGGACAGTGGTATTACTTTAACGGAGACGGCTATATGGTGACCGGATGGCAGCAGGTAAACGGCATCTGGTACTACTTAAAGCCGGACGGAGCAATGCACACAGGCTGGTTATTCACCGGAGACAAGTGGTATTACTTAAATGCAGACGGTTCCATGGCCGCAGGCTGGATCAAGCTGGACGGAAAATGGTACTATCTGAATCAGAATGGGGATATGGAGACGGCTTCCAAAGAGATTGGAGGAAAGGTTTACTCCTTCGATGAAAAAGGGGCCTGCACGAATCCATAAAAGACTTCTGTGAGATCTTTGTAAGATATAGTTTGAAACACCGGTTAGTCTGTGATTAACCGGTGTTTTTTTGCTGTAAAAGCCGTTTTTTTATCTCTTCTCCTCTGCCTGCCCCAAAAAAGGTATTTAACACCATAAAACCGCGCATAATGTGACCAGATAGAAAATGGAGGTCTGGCATGAAAAAAATGTACAAGGAATTGTTTTTGTTTAAATGGGCGCTTTTGCTGCTGATCCTGACTGTGATTGGTTCCGTGGCCGCGAATCTCGCGCTGCCCATGTATCTTTCCGAGGTGATCAACACTGCAATCCCGGCGGGAGATAAAGTCCGGATCGTGTCCATCGGGGGAACCATGCTGCTGTTTGTACTGCTGGGAGTCCTGTGCAGCGTGGGAACCGGCTTTTTTGCGTCCCTGGCATCGGTTGGATTTGGAAGAAATGTGCGGAGCCGGATATTCCGAAAGGTGCAGTATTATTCCCAGACGGAATTTGACGGATTCTCCACCTCATCCCTGATTACCAGAACGAATAATGATGTCGTCCAGGTTCAGACCTTTATGAATATGCTTCTGAAGGTCTGTCTGATGGCGCCTATTATGTGTATCGGCGGAGTGGTGCTGGCCCTGGCCAAGAGCGTGACCATGTCGATGATCCTGATCGTATCCCTTCCAGTCATGATTGCATTTGTCCTGATCATTGCCCGGCTGGCCTCCCCGCTGTCCCGGAAAATGCAGGAAAAGCTGGATGAGATCAATCTGGTCACCAGGGAGAAGCTGACGGGAATCCGTGTGGCCAGAGCCTTTGGAACAGAGCAGTTTGAGGAAGAGCGGTTTAACCGGGTCAATGACGAATTCATGGTCAATACCGTCCGCATGAACAGTGTCATGGGGATCATGATTCCCGGGCTGAGCCTGATTCTGTATGCAACCATGGTCGCCTTAATTGCCTTCGGCGGCTACCAGATCATAAATATTCATACGGCGATCCCGATTGGCGATATCATTGCCGTCATCCAGTACGTGATGCAGATTATGATGTCGGTGATGATGCTGTCCATGATATTTGTCATGTATCCCAGGGCGGCCGTATCCGCGGGAAGAATCAATGAAGTGCTGGACACGGTGCCTGTCGTGGCAGACTGTGACGGAGCGGTGACAGAGACAGGGATAAAGGGATACGTTTCCTTCCGGGATGTGACATTTACCTTTCCCAACGCGGAGGCGCCGGCGCTCGAGCACATATCCTTTGATTCTTCTCCGGGGGAAGTTACGGCCGTGATCGGCTCCACGGGAAGCGGCAAATCCACCCTGATCAACTTAATTCCCCGGTTTTACGACGTACAGGAGGGAGAGATTCTGGTAGACGGTGTAAATGTGAAGGAGATGAGCCTGGAAACACTCCGGGGAAAGATCGGACTGGTGCCCCAGAAGGCGTTTCTCTTCCGGGGAACCATTGCTGAAAATGTGGGATATGGTCAGGAAGAGCCGAACCAGGCAAATGTGGAGCACGCCGTGATGACTGCGCAGTCCTATGATTTTGTGACTGCCAAGGAGGGCGGCTTTGACGCGCCCATATCCCAGGGCGGAGCCAATGTATCGGGAGGCCAGCGTCAGCGTCTCGCCATCGCAAGGGCGATTGCCAGAAAACCGGAAATCTATATCTTTGACGACAGCTTTTCCGCGCTGGATTATAAGACAGACGCGGCGCTGAGAAAGGCCCTGCTGTCAGAAGCGAAGGAGGCCACCGTGATTCTGGTGGCACAGAGAGTCAGCACCATTAAAAATGCGGACAGAATCCTGGTGCTGGAAGATGGCCGCTGTGTTGGCCAGGGCAGGCACGAGGAACTGATGAAGAGCTGTGAGGTATACCGGGAGATCGTGTATTCCCAGCTTACCCAGGAGGAGGCAGAGAAAGATGAAGTCTAGTACCCACAATCAAAAAGCGGATTCCGGCACCGTTTTCCGGCGTCTGCTCCGGTTTATGGGCCCTTATCGCAAAGGCCTGACCATCTCCGTAATCTGCATCATCCTCTCCTCCCTCTTCAACAGCTTCGGGCCGTTCGTGCTGGGGCGGGCGACGGATGCGCTGGCAGGGCTTGTGACAGGCGGGGAGCCGGTTTACAGCGAGATACGCAGATTCATCACCATACTGATTCTGTTAGCCTCCATTTATATTTTGTATGCATTTTTCAAGTATATCAGCACGGTTATCCTTGTCCGGGTCTCCCAGAAAACGATCCGTGACTTGAGAAATGATATCGACCGGAAGTTTCAGAAGCTTCCCCTGAACTACTTTGATACGAACTCCTACGGGGATGTGCTCAGCCGCATCACCAACGATGTGGACACCATCTCCAACAGCCTCCAGCAGAGTCTGGAGCAGATCGTGACGGCGGTGACCTCCGTCATCTTCATTCTGGCCATGATGCTCTATATCAGCCCCATGCTGACGCTGATCGGTATCGTGACCGTCCCCCTCGCGCTCGTGTTTTCCATGAAGATAGCAGGGGCCTCGCAGAAGTACTTTAAGACCCAGCAGGAGACGCTGGGGGAGATGAATGGATATGTGGAGGAAATGTATACGGGCCATACCATTGTCAGCGCCTACGGTACGGAGGAAGAGACCATCGATGAGTTTTCAGAAACCAACAGAACCCTGTACGACAGCGGATGGAAGTCCCAGTTTATGTCCAGTACCATGATGCCGGTTACCCAGGGGATGGCGAATCTGGGGTACGTGTTCGTCGTGATCGTGGGCGGCTCCTTCGTCATCGACAATCGGATGACCATCGGTATGATTCAGTCCTTTATCCAGTATTTAAGACAGTTTTCACAGCCCATCAATCAGACAGTGCAGATCGCCAACATCCTTCAGTCCACTGCGGCGGCAGCGGCCAGGGTATTCGAGTTCATCGATGAGAGGGAGGAGAGTCCGGATCCGGAACATCCTGTGGTCCCGGAGCCTGTGGATGGCTCAGTGGAATTCATCCATGTAAAATTTGGGTATCTGCCGTACCACACCCTGATGCACGATGTGAGCCTGGAAGTGAAGCCAGGAAGCAAGGTGGCTATCGTCGGCCCCACCGGTGCAGGAAAAACCACCCTGATCAATCTGCTGCTGCGCTTCTATGATGTGAACGACGGTGAAATCCGCGTGAGCGGCATAAATATCAGGGAGATGACGCGGAAAGACCTCCGGGCCGTATTCGGCCTGGTTCTTCAGGATACGTGGCTGTTTACCGGCAGCATTATGGAAAATATCCGTTACGGAAGACTGGGGGCAGGAGATGAAGAGGTGATGGAAGCGGCCAGGGCGGCCAGAGCAGACTCCTTTATCCACACCTTGCCGGGCGGGTATCATTTCAGGCTGCAGGAGGGGGCGACGAATCTGGCCCAGGGAGAGCGGCAGCTTCTGACCATTGCCAGGGCCATCCTCTCGGACAGCCCGATCATGATTCTCGATGAGGCGACCAGCTCCGTCGATACGCGTACAGAGGTCCTGATTCAGGAGGCCATGGCGGTTCTCATGAGGGGGCGCACCAGCTTCGTGATTGCCCACAGACTCTCCACCATCAAGGACGCGGACATGATACTGTATATGGAGGGCGGAGATATCAGGGAGGTGGGAAACCACAGGGAGCTGATGGTCCGGGATGGGCTTTATGCAAAGCTGTATAACAGCCAGTTTGCCAAGGAAAACGGCTAAGGAAAATCGGCTGAGGAGAATCGGATAAGGAAGCATGGCTGCTTCCTTATATCCGAGTGGAAAAGATATGGTTATTCTCCTCGATCCAGTCCGACGCCTTCTCAAACTGGATCACGCCTTCGTAGTGTTCTCCATAAATCGGTTTTTCCATCGTGCTGGAGCCGTAGCACGGTGCTTCTAAATCCAGCTTCAGCGCATTGATGACTGTATTGCCGCGGACGATGACATTCCGGCAGGAGGACAGGAACATGGCCTGTCTCGGACAGTCGATAAAGGAATTCTGCTCAATCAGGATATTCTGGAAGACGGGGTCCTCCGTCCGGCCTCCCGGGAGATAGACTCCCATATAAAGCACGGCCATCTGCCAGGCGTTTAAGTCACAGCGGCGGATGACATTGCCGCGGATAATCAGGTTTCTGACGCCATGGCCCTCGCTCCACCGGGATTCACATCCGGTTTCGATCTGGATGGCGGCGCCCTGAATATTTTCAAAGACGTTGTTGACCAGCATGCCGTTCGATCCCTGAAGCAGGACGCCCCGCGCCCGGTTGTTGGTGAAGCGGCAGCCGCGTATGATATAGTTCTGCGTGGAGAAGCGTTTGTTCCATAGGACGGTATCTGTGGAAAGCCCATCAGGAAGGGCATCCGCAAAGGTAAGGCGGCAGGTCTTCGTCCCGGGCGAGTACTGCACGGCGGTGAGCAGGGAGGAGAAGCCGGTGGGGGACAGATCCGGATTCCGAAGCTCTACCGGATAGCCGGTCTCAAACAGAACCGATTCCTTTGTGACCCTCCTGGCCAGCAGGGTATGGGAATCGAGAAGCTGGATTCCCATGGAGGAATTATCGTGGATGTTGATGCAGTCGTCTCCGGCATAGCCGAAATCACAATTTTCAATGATGAAGCTTCCCTGCGAGTTGCAGACATGAAGGCAGTCCGTAGCCGTCGATACACTGCGGGCGGTGCCCGGACGGACCGTGACGCGGCAGCCCTTTAAATGGAGCCCGTGAATATCGCCGTTGCCTACGAAGCCGCTTCCCGGCGAGGAGTAGATCACGACGTTGTCCAGCGTGCAGTCCCGGGTATCCTGGATGGGGATGGTCAGGATGTCATACTCATAATGGCGGAAGTTAAAGCAGTTTCCAACGTGGAAATGCCTCCTCGTAAAATCCGGGTCTGAGGTATAAAAACGCAGCCTGTTGGCGGCAGTCTTTTCCTGCCTGGGAAGGAAGACATTGGACAGCTCACGAACCAGCTCCTGCATCTGCGCATCGGTCTTCTCATCGCCGCTTTTCTTCACATGGTCATTCTGATAGGGCCGGAATTCCATGCCGCCCGGACAGCCAGGCGTATAGCGGCATGGATCGAAGGGGCCGACGATGGAAAATGCCATATCCTCTGCGATCTCCCCGTAAGCCGGAAAGACACATTCGATATAACTGCCGTCCTCCGCCACTTCAGAAACGACGCCCACGCTGGAGAGCGGGGCCTTCTCCCAGTTCCAGTCCAGGATCAGATCGCGAACCAGAATGCGGCTGGAGCGGCAGATGGATAAGTAGGAGCTCAGTGATTCGAAGATCAGCTCACTGCCCTGGCCCTCCAGCGTGAAGTTTTCCATGTCGTCAAGGATGAGATGCGCGTTCTGACTGCACTCTTTAAAGCGGTAAACGCCTTTTGGAATAATCAGCTTCTCTGCCTTTTCCCTCCGGCAGTACGTAAGCGCCTGGTTAAAGGCCTCCGTGTTGCAAAAATCGCTGTCCGCCCTCGCGCCAAAGTCGGTGACCGTGACGCTGCGGCCTTCGGACGGCAGTTCAATCCGAAGAGCCGCCAGTTCCTGTTCCAATTGTTCAAATACAGAGATATCTGTCTGATTCATATGCCTTGTTCCTTTCAAATTGCCGTTATTGTTTATCCTTTTACACCGGATGCCATAATACTTTGTTTTAACTGCTTGGAGAAGAGAATCGACAGCAGGATGACAGGGGTGATCGTGACCACCGCCAGCCCCATCAGGGCATTCTGCTTCGTCCCGGAATTGTTGGATATATTATACAGGGCCACATTCAGCGTCCACAGCTTCTGATCCTCCGTGACCAGCCAGGCCCAGAAGAAGTCATTCCAGTTGCCGATAAAGGTCTGCAGGGCAATCAGGGAGATAATGGGCTTGGACAGCGGCATGCAGATGGCCTTATAGAGGTAAAACGGGCTGGCGCCGTCTAAGGAAGCCGCCTCGAAGTAGCTGCCTGGAATCTGGTCAAAGAAGCCCTTGTATAGATAGACGTAGAAACCGAAGGGATACAAAAATGGCAGCAGAAGCGCGGCATAATTGTTGTAGGCCCCCATTTTCTGATACATAATTAACTGTGGAAGCATGATGCTGGCAAAGGGAATCATCATGCCGCCCATGAAGAACAGGAGTACCAGGTTTCCGGCCTTCCTGGAAAGCATACGGCTGATGACGAAGGCCGATACCGAACATAGAATGACCTGAGACACCATTGCGAAGCCGATGACAAGGATGCTGTTCATGACAAAGGTCAGGAAACCAAACCTGGCGATGACCTCATTCTTCGGGTAGATGTATGCGGGCATTTGTAAGTAATATTTGAAACTTTCCAGATTAAGCAGATGATTCGTTTTATTTCCCACGGTGATGAGACTGCCGCTTAAGGGGTACTTCTCAGCCAGGACTTCCGTGACTTTTGTCTGAAATGCATGGGCCATACCGGAGCCGGCTGGCGCTGTCCGGGATAAGCCGTTTACGTCAAATTCATAGCCGAAGGAATCGCAGGCCCTGGTATAGCGGTCTCCATGGATCAGCACTTCCTTTTTCACCGCGGAATGGGCGTAGATGCCATAGTCCTTTTCCAGCTGCAGCTTCATCTGATGCGCCCTGGAGTAAAACAGCGTCTTGCCGTCTCTGACCCCGTATACGGAGATCTCCATGATGGAATCATCGGAAAGCTTGTAATTGATGCCGAACATTGCCAGAACATTGTCCTGCATCATGGTGTCCTTCATCTGTTCTTCGTCTGCAAACTCCATGCCGGAGTAGTCGATGACGAGGGCGAGGCTGTTGGCCTTCTCAGGAAGCAGCTTCGGAGGAACTTCATAGATCTTTGCATTGTCCTTCATGGCGCTGGATACCGCGAAAATCAGCGGATAAAGCATCAAAGCGGCAAAGAGGAGGGATACCGCGACGGCGCAGATTTTCAGCCTGCGCTCGGCGGCCCCGTATTTGATTTTCGTCTTTTTCGTCGTTGTGTTCTTTTTCATTCTGTCTGGCTCCTCCTATTCCTTCTCTGATTTTTCAAAATGCATCTGCATAATGGTCAGGGCCGCGATGACGAGCAGAAGAATCACCGATGCGGCCGAACCGCGCCCGTAGTTCAAGTCCTGGTTAAACGCATTATAGATGAATATGCCCTGTGTGGTGGAAGCGCCGCTCGGCCCTCCGGAGGCATACATGTAAGGTGCGTCCAGCAGCTGCATGGTGGTGATGACGCTCATAATCAGCTGAATAAAGATCATAAAAGAGATGTTCGGCAGTATAATATGGATGATTCGGCCAAATCCGGTACAGCCATCGAGAGAAGCCGATTCCATAATATCGGTGGAAATCCCCTGAATGGCCGAGAGATACAGGAGCACCGTCAGCCCGCCCCCTAAGATTCCGGGGAAAATGATACAGAACTTTACGAGATTGGGATCGCTTAACCATGTCTGGGGCTGGCCGCCGAAGAATTTTATAATCTGGTTGGCGACGCCGTAATCCGGATGCCAGATCCATCTCCAGATAATGACATTTACCGATGTGGGAATCAGCGCCGGAAGTATGTACAGGGTGGTCAGGCTTTTCTGAAGCTTTGTCAGCTCATTGAGGAAGAGCGCCTGGATCAGGGGGATAAAAAAGCACATGGACAGCTGCAGCAGCAGGAAGATAAACGTATTTTTCCACGCTTCCCAATAATAAGGCATCTTAAACATGCTGACATTTTGGTTGTTAACCATTTCGCAGTTTGGAGGTACGAAGTATACGGCCAAGCTGGCCAAGTACGGTTTTATTGTAGGCATACTCTTGCCGTCGGTATTACTTTTTACTTTGGCCATTGCTTATATAGTAGGCGGTGGTACTTTGCAGATTCAGTTTTCAACCGATGCATTGCTTCCCGATTTTTCGCATTTAAATACGCTCGTCGTCTTTGTTTCTTTTGTCTTGGCGTATATGGGCGTAGAAGCGTCGGCATCACATATTAACGAATTGGAAAATCCTAAGAGAAACTATCCTCTGGCCATGTTCATCTTAGTCGTTTTGGCCATTGCCCTCGATGCGGCAGGTGGTCTTTCTGTTGCAGCCGTTGTCCCCGCTAAGGAACTGTCCTTAAGTGCCGGCGTAGTACAGGCCTTCAGATTCTTGATTTCTCACTTCAGTGAACACTCGGCTCTGTTGACAAAGATAGTATCTCTAATGATTGCCTTAGGCGTCAAAGATGCAGAGATACTTTTGGCAATGAAAGACTGGTTTGCAAAAGAGCCGGAACA
>OGZT01002080.1_pt1 | contig 12094 bp, 10 predicted proteins | sample 1576891 | NCBI WGS metagenome assembly OGZT01 (sample SAMEA3541521, study PRJEB24748) | human gut metagenome | biome: human gut; feature: human-associated habitat; material: faeces | place: China | collected 2012 | reverse complement strand
ACGACCATCCACTCGCTAAGTGCAGACGTGTCCGTACGGTTGCCGACACATGATCTCTTTTTATAATATTCAAATAATTTACGTGATTCAAACCACTATACAGTATGTATGTTATGCGGTATTGGTTGATGATTTTTGTATTTTTTTATTAACAGAAGGTAAAAGGACTTCTACAACACCGATTTATCGAGATGTTTATGAAGCATAATCACATTACCTTCTGTTTAAAAATCCCCTATTTTTATCATATACTCGAAATCTACAGTTGGCCAACTACAAAAATCACAATTTCTTTTTTCTTGTAACCAACTTTTTAATATTTTTCAACTATTGTATGTTACACATAGAATACAAATATGGAGACTGTTTTTATTAATTTTTTAATTTATCTAATTCCAATAAATCTATCCCCATAATATTAAGAATATCCTCAAAACTTACTGTTTTAAATCCATTTTTATATTGTTTAAAAATCGCATTCAACTCTGAATGAAATTTCTTATAGTAATCTTTATTAAGCAATATCTTAAGATATAATATTGCAACAACAATACGTCTATTATTATAATTTGTAATTTCTAAATAATTAGCTATGTTAGATACACGTATATTTTTATAATCAGAATTATAAAGACGTTCGTCATGTGCACACTGATTTCTTACTAAATTAAATATCTTTAATGCCGATTCCATATCCTTACTATTTATCCTAAGTATCTTGGAATTTTTATATTGTTTCATATATTTTTCAGCATAATATTTTGCGATAATATTTTTTTCTGAATCTTTTAATGCACCATACAAATATGAAAGATTTCCTATTGTAAGATAATTAACTAAAACCCATAACGGAACAGAACCATGATCCTCAATATAATGTTTTATTGCTCCTTTAGCACCAACGTTATCATGTATAGTCTTGGTAAGAATAGAAATTTGTTTCAATACGCCTTTCGGATCGTCTTCTCTATAATTCGCAATATCCAAATATGAATTAGCTTTTGGATATTTTCTTGAAAATTCATGTGAAATAACCGTTTTAAAAGAATTTTCAAAAATAAGCAAGTATTTCAAAAATAAAAATCTTAATTCCCTATCAAACAAAAATAATGTTTTTAACTCATTAAAATGCGCATTGGACAAATATGTTTCTGGCTCAACAGGTTTTCCATGTGTATCCTTAAGTAAAAACAAATCTTTATATCCATTTATGACATTATAATAATTTTCCTGTTCCAAAAAACGTTTAGGTTTTCCATCTGTTGGAACAATCAAACCTCTATTACGCAGTATAGTTAGTTGTTGATTAAACGTCTTATACTCTTTCATTCTTTTGTATCTCCTAAACAAAATGGCCAGGGCGCCGTACGCTTCCTGACCTAATCTTATGCTACTATTATATTCGCATATTTTTATTTTGTCAACATTATTGCCAATTATTCATTAAGTTATTTTCCACCAAATTTTAATATATGCTATTTCCATTTTATACGTTAAATATGTATTTTGTTTGGAATATTTTTAATAATTGTGTTTAATGTTGCAATTTATTTTATATGCCGATTTCTTAAGACCCCTGGGACTTAAGTAGCTGTCTCCTAATCGTCTAATTACTAATTACTCAATTACTAATTGATCACTTAGTAAATTTAGTATAACATAATACTTTCTTCTTATCTACTCTGAAATAACTTGATAAATCAGTATTATTATCTTCCAAGGATATTGTTCGTGATATCTCCCACCCTTGTTTTCTTTGTAAAAATCCTGCGATCTTGTCAACACTCTTGCTTTTTTATTTTTTCCAATCTTCCTTTGTTTCTTCTAGTTTTCTTTGATTTCCTGTAAAGCTTTCCATGCAAGTTCAATTGTAAGATTGAACTTGCCGATCACACCTGTTCTGTATATGTCATTATTATCTGCTAAATCAAAATCTGCATTTTTCAATACATTTAAGCAATTCGAAAAATTTTCAAGCTTTTTCATAAATCACTACACCATCCTTTTTTATTTCTTTCCTCAATTCTTCTGAAATTCCTGCATCTATTTCCACAACATCAAACATTAAAAGAGAATGTACTTTCTCCTTAATATCCCAGTAAAAAGAATCAAAGTCTCCACCATAGACAGCAATGTCTATATCACTTCTCTCCGTATTTGTTCCTCTTGCACGAGAGCCAAATAAGATAACTTTCTCAACTGAATGTTTTTTTGCAAATGTCGAAATGTCTCTTATAACTCTCTCTGGAAGATTATATTTCATATTTTGCTGCCTCCCAATCATACATTTGCAAATATTATATCATAGAAAAAAAGAAATATTCACGTATTGCTGAATATTTCTTTTTCTATCATTATTTTACCTTAACCGTTACATATTTCACCGCTTTCTGATACTTCGATGTTTTTGCTGCCGTGATCCGGATCTTGTATGTTCCTTTCTTGGCTTTCTTCTTTAATGTAACTTTTCCACTCTTAGTTACGGTCATACATTTTTTTGCTTTCTTTGGATATTTGGTCACTTTATAAGTCAGTTTTGCTTTCCCCAAAGATCTTGCTTTTAGGTTAAATGTTACCTTTTTACGTTTTAATTTTTTTGCCTTGTAAGTTTTTATTTTTGCTGTTTTTATTATCTGTTTCTTTAATTTTAATGGTTTTACGATACTTGGTTTGATCACTTCTGGTTTACTTTGTACGTTATTTTCAGAGATATCATTTCCATTGCCGTTTCCTGTATTGCCATTCCCTTTATTATCTTCTCCCTGGTCTGGGATTTCAGGATCTTTCTTATCAAGTTCCTCTACTACAAGATCAGAACCTTTGACTTCTTCTTTCTCATCAACGATATCTGCTGAAAAATCAACATATTTTGTTACCTTAACATTATTTCCCTTATCAGCAAATTGAATGGATGTGTTTGTGTTGTTATCTAAAATCGTACTGTTTCCTTGCACTTTAGCATTGATCTCTACAATTCCTTCCTCGGAATTCTTGGATTGCATCGCAGCTGACAGATTATAATTATCTCCTTCCACTTTGATCTTACCAGAAGTGATCGTTACTTTATCTGCTCCATCGGCAGTTACTGCATATCCTTTGTTGTTATCATCACAAAGGAACTGGCAGCCTTCCTCTGCTTTCGTTAATTCAAATGAATTGCTTGCAGGCACTTTAAGATTCCAGATCGGATGCTCGCTTTCCCAATCGCTTTGTTCGCAGGAATAAACTTTCATATCTCCTGTATAATTATTTCCATCGTATTCGAGATACTTTCCTTCTTCATTTTGTAATCGGAATCGCTTATTTGCTGATATCTGGATCGTCGTCTGATCCTGATCATCTTCCTGATATGCTGATGCCGCCATCCTGCTTTTCATTTTCAAGGTCTGAATCCCGCCATTATATATTTTATCAACGCCATAATAGTTCAGGTTCTTCCACAGATCTTCTACACATACATCATCAAATCTTGAATTTGAATCTGCAAAATGGAAGCTCTTGAAATCAGAAGAGACTTTCATTGTCAGGTATCCCCCATAACTTCCAGGGTGATAAGAATTTTCATCATAGATCGTAATCTCATGATTTCCATCCGTGTCCTTCTTATAACCACAAACAACAACACTATGTCCGCCCTCTGGTATCATGAAGGAGAAAACAAATGGTTTTTTCACTCTTTTTGCATACTGGGCTTCTGCTACAAATTTCTTAAGAAAAGTTTCCAGATCTCCATTTCCCCAACCTGAATTTTTACTGATTCCATACGTTGATCTTCCACTGTCCAGACACTGTGTCATCTGATAATATAAGATCATGTCTTTCATTTTGGAATTCTCATATGGGCTTCCCAGCGTCCAATAATCATGTGCCCCACTTGTAATATCATCAAAATCAATATAACCTTGGTTTCCATAACACATACTCAAAGCAATCCCATGGCATACACCTGTATGTTCTCCATGAAAATACGTGATCATTCTCCATTTACTCTGAAAATCACTACACTGCTTCACCAATTTATTTAGATATACAGGATTTGAAATGAAAGCTCTCATCCCTATATGCTTAAACTGGTTCGTATCCTTACCTGTTTTAAAGTAACTGGACATTCCTCCTTCGATCACTTCTCCATGGAATTGATCTTCATCCAGATAAAATGCGGCTCTTACTCCATGATTCGAATTATTTGCTCTTGCATGTGTGATTCTGTTTGCTCCTATTGATCGTGCTACATTTTCGTAAGATTGTCCTGTGTTACAAGGCAGTCTTAACCAATAGGAATCATCCGGAGCCATATAATCCAAACCAATATTATTGGTTCCCATCAGCAACTGCTCTGGTCCTATCAAGAAGAACTGATCCGTTGTATTCTCATACCATTTATCGGTTGCCTCTGCTAAAGTTTCAAACAGCTTACGATGGTATCCATTTGCATCAAAATCAAATTTGGAAGATCCTCCATCTGCTTTGTCTGCATCCAGATTATTCAAATATGTTTTCTGTGTGACCGTCTTTACACACTGAAGCTCCGAATCAGTAAAAGAAGATAAAAATCCCTGCTCTTCATCATAAGCATCCTCTCCATCAAGATTTGCTGCGGAAGGTACAGATCGATTGCTCCAATCAACCTCTCCGGCAGAATTCATCCAATGTCTCAAGGCTGATTCTGTCCAACGATTGGATCCTCTTTCAGCCCTGATGTGGTTTTTATACCCGGAATATTTTGCATCATAACTCTTCTTACACAGGATTTGATCACTCAGCATCAATTTTCCATTTGAATCCTCTCCGATGCATCTCCATTTTATCTTCTTACCTTGATAAGTTCCAAGGTAAATATAATCTCCAATATTTACTTTGCTGTCCCCAGCATGTACTATTTTGTTATTCATTGGCAGTAACGTAAATACCATACTGAATATGACCAGTAATGTTAAGATTTTGCTGATGATTCTCTTTTTCATTCCTTTTCCTTTCCTCATATTTTCTGAACTACTACTTTACATCTCTTTTTACAACACACCGTTTCTTATAAAAAGAAATCCCATAGCAGATCACCTCATCATAACTATCCTCAAATTTCTTTGCATACATCCTATGATCGATCTGCTGAATAGCTTTTTCGCAATCCTCTTCTAATTTCTTCACTTCTTTTGAATATTTCGCTTCAAAAACTGCAACCTTTCCTTCACATTCATTAAAAATAACAAGATCACTTCGACCTTCTCCATGTTCTTTATTCGATTCAACACTATATCCAGCCCCAGCAAATATTCCTGCAAGAAATGAATGATAAAAATCTTCTCTATAATCATGATAACTGATTGTTATTCGCAACAACCTACTGATTTCCTGTGTCAAAGTCTGCTCATCACCATTCCATACTGCATCAAATAAATGCTTTCGATCTTGTAGTTTCGCTGTATCACTAAACCAATCCTGTACTGTTGTCTCAAAAATCTCTCGTATCTCTTTGTTAGGAATCTTCAATGTGATCTTTCCATCTGCACTTTCCTTCTCTTCCTTATCTCTTGTCAGATATCCTGTTAAATACAAAATACTCCAAAAATTCTCTTCTGACGAATGTAAATAATCATACGTAAGATTTTCTTCTATTTTCTGATCAATCGTGTCTCCTGCCATCAATTTTTCCATCTTTTTTTGAATTCCGCTGCCTGCGTAGTCTATGAAAGATCGTATGATCGCATTATCACTTGTATTCTTCCAGTAACTTGCTGGCTTCATGTCTGGATCGATCCGTAGATCTCTTACATAGTTCATAACATCCCATGGACAATATACATCGATCTCTCCAAAATTATACCCATCATACCATTCTTTGATTTCTTTAAAATGCTCTTGCAGTCCAATATCTTTTAAGATATCTTTTACTTCCTGATCGGTAAATCCAAAATATTCATTTAAATGTGTTGCTATGATCGTATCTGAGATAAAATTATTGGTTCCTGTAAATATACTTTCCTTTGCAATTTTCAAGCAACCTGTAACTACTGCGAACTGAAGATGAGAATTATCTTTTAGAGATGTGCTCATCATCGTTTTCATCACATCCAGCATTTCTTTATAGTAGCCATTGCTGCTTGCTTTCGCTAATGGTACATCATATTCATCCAATAATAAAATAACCGGCTTTCCGTAATGCGCATTCATCATTCTTATGATGGTAGCCACACTGATTTTTATCAGGTCTTCTGATAAATTTTCTTCACTTATATCTTGTAACTTCAAAAAGATCTTTTTATCATTCTCATTTACCTTATCGCTATCTGATAAATAATCATGCTCATTGCAGATCCATGAAATCTGATTTCTTAACATCTTCATAGCTGATTGAAAATTCAATCCATCCACATCTTTGAAGGAAATAAATAATGTTGGATACTGATTCATCCATTTTTGACATAATTCTATATCTCTTGAGATCTTCAAATCTTCAAATAGTTTCCTGCTGTCTTTTCGTATATCAAAGAAATACGCCAACATACTCATGCCGATCGTCTTTCCAAAGCGTCTTGGTCTCGTGATCAATGTAACTTCTGCGATTCTTGATTCCAGTAATTCTTTGATCAAATTCGTTTTATCTACATAATAATATTCATTTTGTCTTAACTTATGAAAATCAGAAATTCCTACTGGTAATTTCACATTGTTCATTGCCAACACCACCTTCTTAGACTTTATCTAATCACAAAACATCCTCTTCCATTTGCTTTTGCTTCATATAAGATCTCATCGGTCTTTGTCAGAAGTTCCTTGATCGTTTTTGGATATGTAAAACGATATACTCCAATACTGCAGCTTACTGTGACTTCCTTCTGAATTCCTGAGATGTTTTGAAAGAATTGTTTCATTTCTTCTTCTAACGCTTCCTGGCTCATCTCTTCTTCGATCATCACGGCAAACTCATCTCCGCCAACTCTTCCAACTGCTCCATATGGCTCAAATTGTTCTTTTAAAAACATCGAAAATTTCTTTAAGGTTTCATCTCCTGCTATATGTCCCAGTTTATCATTGATCTGCTTAAACCAATCCACATCCAAGAATAAAAACCATCCTTGATGGCCATGAATCCTCTGATCACTTTGAATATTTTGGCAATGCTGCAAAAACAGTCTTCTTCCCATCACCCCAGTAAGGAAATCAATCTCCCCTTGATATTCCCGATACTTCATATATTAGTAGATCATAAGCATCGTCAATATTAAGATAAAATCCAATGCAAGCATTGCGATCAAAAACTGTACCTGTAAATGTAGCAGATCAATCTCAATTGTCTTTGTTACATGAACTCTGTGCTGTTTCAACATATATGTAGACCGTTCTGCAAAATATCCAGTAGAAAATATTGCTATACAGATGATCAAAAAACTGATCCCTGATGATATAGCGACCATCTTAGAGGACAGATATGGATCATCCAAAGATTGATTTACCGCATCCTTGTATTTTTGAATACGTTCCTTGTGATAAATCTTATATGCCACCTCTACCCAGAAAAGACAACATAGTGCAATAAGTGCATCATTGATCCCCATATGAAATGTTGACATTCCAGTATAGCCAAGCTGTGGAAAACAGGCTCCCATAACAATGAACACTAAGAAAGCATGTATCCACTGTGAGATCAAAGAAAGAATCCAGATTCCTATTTTCTCATACCTTCGTCCTTTTATGATGGAAAACAGATATCCGATCACAAAGCCAAACAGAACTCTTGACCCAACACTTAGTAAAATGCTTCCTATTGGATTGCCACTATATAGCGGCGAAAATATCTTATCATCTGATACAACATAAAGTGCTGATGCCTTATACATACTTGCTAGTCCAAATACCAATCCGATCAGTGTCGATTCCAAAGGTCCAAGCAAACATCCCGCAACTACGATCGGGATATATGCTGTTGTAAGTGAAATTGGATCAATATGAATGAATCCTAAAAAAGTAAATGACATAATAAGCTCGATTGCCAATAATAACACAAAAACATATTTTTCAAATTTTAAATGCTTCCATTTGTTTTGCTTCATATCTCTAATCTTCCTTTGCTTTTGGGTCTCTTAAACTTCTTCCCAATTCTTCTTTGCTTACTTACATCATATCATAAAAACAAAGTATCAACGACACCTGAATGCCCAAAATCAAAGGTATCCCTAATCTAAAATACCATTTTCTTGTCTTATGATGAAATACTGTCATACCGATCATTGCTCCAATGGAGCCTCCGATCAGTGCAAGTATGATCAATTTTTTCTCTCTGACTCTCCACTGTCTTGTCATCGCTCTCCATTTGTCTAGTCCATACAATGCAAATGTTATAACGTTGATCATGATCAGATATAAATGAATATATGCTGATTGCATTTGTAGGTCTCCTCCCATTCGAAATCCTTAAGGTTTATGGTAATTCTCTGTATATTTCTACTTTCCAATAACCGCTCCTTGCTGATCCATGTCTTGTTAGCATTCCATATCCTTTTAGTTTCTTAATATTACTCTCTATACTTCGACTTGAAACCCCTATTTGTTCTGCTATTTTTCTAGCTGAACATTGATTATCCTCAGATAAAATTTCAAGAATCTGTTTTTGAATATCAGTTATTTTACCATTTTTTATTTTTATCTGAACTTTCTCCGATTTTTCTCCGAACTTTCTCCGAACTTTCTCCGAATCTTTTTCAATTTTTCTCCGAACTTTCTCCGAACTTTCTCCGAATCTTTTCTGATTTTTCTCTAATTTTTCTTCATTTTTTCTCTCGAGTTCATCAATGCTATCATTTTGTGGATTATCATATGAATAATCTTCATTTAATGGCACAATAATCCTAAATACATCCCCTTCTACAAATTCTGGTTCTTCTCCTGAATAATATTTCGAATATTTAAATATATTTCTCACTCCTGAACCTAATCGATCTGACCATCCTATATTTCTAAAAAATGAAGCAATAATAGGATTCTTTGGATTTGGTTCCATATTATCAGGTGTAATAATTCCATCTCCTGATGACCGATTCGCATTTTCTGTATACATTCTATCTTTTTCTATTACAAATTTAGCTGTATATGAACTCGTAAATTCTCTATGAATCAATGTATTTGCAATCATTTCTCTGGTTATAATATTCCTCAGATTTTTTCGTTCCACCCCTTCTATAAAAAATTTATCAGACAAATGTTTTCTTCCAAATTCCATTAATTGATCGTAACTTTCTATTAAGTTTGTTCTAATGATTTCTCGATCATCATAGCGATCCACATTAACTCTTCTTACCAACGCATCCGTTTCATAAGCTGGGCAAATATCCATGATCAGATCATCTTTTCCCAATAACATAACTGCTGCCAGATTATATCCACTTTCTCCTGTCACTCTGTTCTTTCCATATAATCCCGCACTTCTCAATAATTCCTCATCACTCATACTTTCCCAACTATGCAAACCTTCTATATTATTTGTTGCCATTTTTCTAATTCGTGGCAATAAATCTAATCTAAAGTCTTCCAGTGAAATATAAGGATAAATCTGTTTTTCTGTAAACCTATTCTGTTTTCTAATATACATCATTGCAAGTTGAGCTGTTGCAGTAACTTTTACATCTGCATCATCTACTCTGTCATAAACTTCCTTTTTGAAACTGTGTACTTCTGCGCTGACTGGTATATGAATATGAATGATCGTTTTTCCTTCATACTTTATAATTTCCGGTGATAGATATATGGTTGGAGTAAACATATTGGGATTACTGATAATCTTTATAAAATTCTTTACCATATCTCCTGCTGCATTTTCAGGAACTCCACAAACAGTCCCATCGTCTTCTACTCCAAGGTAAATATCTCCACCAAAACGATTCAGAAAGGAACATACACTTTGATATACATCATTTTCTATTCGGTTGCTGCATCTTTTAAATTCTACTGCTATTGTTTCACCTATCTGCAATGTGGCTCTTAATTTTTCTTGATCCATAGTGTGTACTCACCTCTCCTTTATTTTTTTATTTGTTGACATAAAATATACCAAATGTTAATATATCAATAAAGAAAGGTGTTACCGATGACGGTTCGCCTGATATTAATAAGTTATAAAAATAACCGCTTAACTTTCCAGGCTAGGGCGGTTATTTTTCTGTCTTGGCATCATGCTTTCCACGACTGTAACCAAGACCATAAAATGTCGCACACAGTGATATCACTGCAATTAAGTTATCTATCGTTAGCATAATTTCAAGTCCCCTTTCCGTCAGATTTCTCTCCTTCAAGAGATTCATCTATGTAATCGGGGCTAGAACTCCCCGTAGGAAGCGAACCGCCATTCACGTCAATGTGAAGTAACACCTGATATATATTTTAACAAATAGTTTTATTAGAATCAATATATTTATGCAGTATTCTCTTTATTTATAAGTTTATTTTTTAAAAGCTCATCTTAAGTGCTATGAACCCTTAAGATTTTCCTTATCCCTTTCGATAATTTAGCGCACAACTGTTTTTCGTCATTTGACAATCTATCAGGTAAGAATCTTTGTAACTTAATATCAAGTTCAGCTTCACATTTATTTTCAAGCATAAGCTGACATAATGAAAAATCTTTAATCAAATGATATTCATTATCTTTATATATCGAATTAATAAGATAATCTAATTGTAAATATCTTTCTCGATTAATCAAAAAATTATCAAACAACTTTCCCCATTCAAGCATCGAATTTAAATACTGAGTAACACTTTCTCCTCCCCAGAATATTCTATAATAATCTAATTCATCATGATTTGAAGAATATGTCCACTGCGGAACAGGCGTTGGAAATCCTTCCATCAAAACAATTTGTATCCATTCCACCTAATGGTATATCATCATAAGCATAATCAAATGTAACACAAATCATCTTATCCACTAGTTCTTCATAATTTATATCTGTAAATTCTCTTGGAATTTTCTTGGGTGAAAACACTTTATGATACAACCCAAATATTTGACTCGAACGATTAATTTTCAAATAATGTTGAAATAGCTCTTCTGCTTCCTTACTAAGCCATAATTGTTCTTTTAATGCACTTTCCAGTTATTTTCCACAGAATCTGACAAATTTGAAAGATACATACCGATTTTTTTTGATATACATATTCGATTAATTTTTCCATAGCAATTCAATACAAGCATATTATAATCCCTTTATCAGTTTAGACAATATACCATCTCTAATTTCCATCAAACATTGATTTTGCAGTAAGAATGTTTTTAACTTTCTTATATGTTTTATGCTTAAGTACAAGATCTTTGTCCTGTGGCTTAAGCTGTGTACATCTCCTATGTCTGATTTTAAAATCTACAAGACTTTATTCCATCTACAATTAACTTTTCTATCTGATTTACCAACATAGATATAACTATACAAAGAACGAACATTCCTACAAATATTAAAGCTGGTTCTTTTAATCTGAAAATAAAATTTTTAAATAGTACCAAATAAAAAAACATATGTATCAACCATATATTTGTTGAATGTTTTCCTAACAATAAAAATAATTTTTCCATCCACTCTGGTTTATCCCATAAATGAAAACACATTAATACTATCATACCTGTAATTGGAGCAATAATTAATGATTGGACAAAGCAATGAAAAATAAAAGTTATTGCTACACAGATTAACAAACATAGATTTTTCATTTTGATTTTCATATAAAAATTTCTTATTTTATCTATGACCAAATATTTACACCATATTATTCCCAAAATAAATGCAAATTGCGATCTTCCAATCAAACATAACTGATTCCAAATCCATGCTATAATGGAATTGGAAATATTTAAAGTACACATAATCTCAAAATAATAAAAAATTATATATAAAATGCCACTAATACAAATCAATATTACAGGATTCAATTTATCTGCAAACCACTTCATTATTGGATATAATAAAACTAGCCAAATATAAGTTAATACAAACCACCATGCTCCATTATATGACATCTTGTACAGTAACATATTCCCCATAAAATCACCGATCGTTTTAGGAATATCTGGACTATGATACCAAATTCCAATCACTGAAAAAAGAAT
>OGZT01002079.1_pt1 | contig 12099 bp, 10 predicted proteins | sample 1576891 | NCBI WGS metagenome assembly OGZT01 (sample SAMEA3541521, study PRJEB24748) | human gut metagenome | biome: human gut; feature: human-associated habitat; material: faeces | place: China | collected 2012 | reverse complement strand
AGAAAAGCTTTTCCCTCCCTTCCCCAAACCCCATCCCTCCCTTTCCAAAGACTTTTGCGTTTATTGAATCCCTGTTCGCAGCGTTCCCTGAGGCAACAGAGTGGTGACTCCTTTACCTGAAAAAAACGGTTTCCCTGAGGCTATGCCGCCAAGGAAACCGTTTTGAAGATATGAGGGAACCATTCCCTTGCCGGGGCTGGACAGCTCCCGGAAACGCCTTTCTAAAAAGCCTCCCCGTACAGTGACGCGATCTCTTCGGGCGATGCCGGACGCGGATTGTTGGCGGGGCTTCCGCTGGCAACGGCTTCCCGCACCATCACGCCGAGTTGGGCATCCAGCGCCTCGCGGGAAAGCAAGTCACGCAGCCGGGGGATGTGCAGCTCGCGCACCAGCCGGCTCACAATATCGAACCCGGCCCGCGCCGTTTCCAAAGGCGTTCCCGCCGGAACCGCCCCCATCGCTTCCGCCAGCCGGGCATAGCGTTCCGGTGCGCCGGGAAGTGAAAACCTCATGATCGCCTCCAGCAAGACGGCGTTGCTCACGCCGTGCGGGATGCCGAACTTCGCCCCAAGCGGGCGGGCCATGCCGTGCACCAGCGCCACGGAACTGTTGGTAAAGGCGATGCCCGCCTCCAGCGAACCAAGCAGGCACTCGCGCCGGGCTTCGGCATCGTCCGGGCTGGCGAACGCCACGGGCAGGAACCGGGCGAGCCTCCCCGCGGCCCGCAAGGAAAAGTCGATGGTCAGTTTAGTAGCCTTGCGGGATACGCAGGATTCGATGGCATGGGTCAAGGCATCGACGCCCGTGGCCGCCGTCAGTGCCGGAGGCATCCCGTATGTCAGCAGAGGATCGAGGATGGCGATTTCCGGGACAAGATACATGGAAATGACGAGCAGTTTCTCGTGGGCGGCTTCCTCGGTGATGATCGTCGTTCCCGAAACCTCGCTCCCCGAACCCGCCGTCGTCGGAATGGCGATGATCGGAACGCCGGGATGCGGCACCCTGCCCACGCCCGCGTAATCCCGAATGGTTCCGCCGTTGGCGTCGAGCAGGCTCACGGCCTTGGCAACGTCGATGGGCCCTCCCCCGCCGCAGGCTACGATGGTCCCGCACCGTTCCCTTCGGAACAGGTCAAGCGCCTCCCCGACATGGCGGTCGGTGGGTTCGGACGGAATATCCGAAAAAACCGCGCCGAGCAGCCCCGCCTCGCGCAAGGACTGGAGCACAGGCTCCACAACGCCTGAACGCCGCAGGAACGGCCCCGTGATCACAAGCGCCCGGCCCCTCCCCCACTGTCTGGCGAACAGGCCCGTTGAAGCGGCTTTCCCCTCCCCAAAGACGATGCCTTTCGGCGAAAACCAGTTCCACATATTTCCCCCGTTTTCATGCCGCGTCCCTGATGTGCGGCACGGTTGTGCGAAGGGCTTCTCAGTGCTCGTGCGGTTTGTTGCCGAGAGGATGCACATGCATATGGGCATGAGCGTGCGACGGCGCGGCGTCCGTGAAATGCTGCCCCTCAACCGTCAGGTATTCGGAAGAGGTCTCCGCCAAGAAGTCCCAGTCGTGAGAAATGATGATACGGGCCGTGGGAAGGGTTTTCAAGACGCCGATGATCCGCTGCCGGGCTTCCGGGTCCAGCCCGTTGGTGGGCTCGTCGAGCAGCAGGGCTTCCGGCTCCATCACAAGAACCGTAGCCAGCGAGACCAGTTTCTTCTCGCCCCCGGACAGGCGGTGCGTCAGCCGGTTTTCGAACCCGGCCAGCCCGAGCCGCTCCAGCGTGGACGCCGCACGAACCCGGGCTTCGTCCTGCGAGCAGCCCAGATTCAGCGGCCCGAAGGCCACGTCTTCCAACACCGTGGGGCAGAAAAGCTGATCCTCGGCGTGCTGGAGGACCAAGCCCACCTTGCAGCGCAATTCCCGAAAGTCCTTTTCCGTTTCCAACGGGCGCCCGTGAAAGAGGATACGGCCTTCCTGCGGTGCCGCCAGCCCCATGATCAGCCGGAAAAACGTCGTCTTGCCGCTTCCGTTCGGGCCGTACAAGCCGATCTTCCGGTCAGGGTACAGGGCAAAATCCATATCCCGGAAGACCTGCCGTCCCCCGGCATACGTGAACGAAACATGCTCCAGCGCGAAAATGGGCTCAGCCACGGGGAAACTCCAGATACAGATCAAAGGCCACGAGGCAAACCATGCACGCGAACGCCGCCAGGGCGAACACGGAATCGCGGGATGTGGCCCGGAAAGCGGTCACAGACTGAAAACGCCCGGAAAAACCACGCAGGATCATGGCTTCGTAGACCCGCACGGAACGGTCGAAGCTGTGCACAAAGACCATGCCGAGCATGTTGCCGAAGGTACGGTACGTATGCATGTTGGTCTTGGGCGCGAACCCGCGCAGCCGCGACGCGACGTGCAGCTTGTGCCATTCATCGGCGATCACATGCAGGTAGCGGTACGTGAACAAAAACAGGAAAACCAGCTTGGACGGGAAGCGCAGCCGCTCCAGCGCGTAGCCGATGGTCGGGGAATCCATCGTCGCCACCAGCGCGAGGAACGTCATGACGATGGCGTTGGATTTGACGGTCACGAGCAGGGTCAGCAGCACCCCCGCGCGGCTGACCTCCAGCGGCCCCCACTCGGCAATCGCCTCTCCGCCCGAGGTCAGGGGGACCGTCAGCCACAGAAACGCAATGAACACATTGACCACGGCCAGCCGCCGGAGCACGGGCCGCACCGGCGGCCTGCTGAGGGCAAGGAGCAGCGCGGCCATGCCGAACCCGAACCATGCCGCCTCGGGGGTCCGCACCACGGCCAGGCACACGGCGCACACGAACGCCGCCACCAGACGGAATCTGGGGTCGACGGCGTGCACCAAAGAGCGCCCGTGGGCAAAGGGTTCGTCAAACATCAGGGCCGACGCCTGAAATACGCCGCAACGCCGATCAGCCCGAAAATCCAGCCGATGCCCCCGATGATGTCCCGGAGGTTCGGACCGGCTTCCGTCTGTTCCGCAAGCATACGTTTGATGGGGGACAATTTGGCGTCCAGTGCGGCGTCGACGATGCGCTCGATCTCGGCGGGCGTCGCGCCGCCGGAAACCGCCGCAACCGGAGCGGCGGCAGAAGGCGCCGCCTGTCCGGCGACAAGGGAGGCCGGGGTAGCCGGGACTTCCGCAGCGGCAACAGCGACGGCCTTCGGGGTTCCCGAAGAAGCCAGCTCGTCGGCGGCCACGGTCCAGTCGTTCTGGTGCCCTTCCCCGGCGATGATCCGGATGTTGAGATCGTGCCCGGCCTCGCGGAGCTCCGCCGTCACCGGGAACCGGAACACGCCGTTATCGTCGGTGGTTCCCTGCAACAGCTGGGCGCCGGTCGTTGCGTCAAAGACCTCCACGGTCCCCTGCTTGACCTTCTGGCTTCTGTTGAACCCACACTCGACCTGTACGGCATCCCCATCCACAAAGGCGAAGATATTCACGCGGTGCGCCGAAGCGAACGGGGCTCCGGCGAATACGAGGCACAACGCCATGCACCAAAGGCGAAACATACGCATATCGCTATTCCTTGGAAAATTGCAGGATTTCCGGGCGGACCTTGGCAATGAACGAAACCGCCAGCGCGGTGATCACGCCTTCCACGATCATGACGGGAATGTGCGCCAGAAACAAGATCTGTGCGGTACGGAGAAAGCCTTCATCGCTGAAACTCAGCGACAACGCCGTCAGCAGCCCGGCCCCGGCGACGGAGAGAGCCCCGCAGCAGAATGCGCCGACAATCCGCTGACGTGCGGATTTCAGCAGCATGGGGCGGAACGCGTAGTAGCAGACGACCGCCGGAAAAGCCATATTGAAGGTATTCACGCCCAGTACGGTGATGCCGCCGTACTGGAACAGGATCGCCTGAAGCATGAGCGCCACAAAAATGGACGGGAACGCCGCCCAGCCGAGCAGCATCCCGAGGAGCCCGTTCAGGATGAGGTGCACGCTGCTCGGGCCTATGGGCACATGGATGAGTGAGCCCACAAAAAAGGCCGCGGCCAGAATCGCCACCGTCATCAGCCTGTCGTAGTCCAGTTTCCGCAGCCCAATGACAATACCGGCCGCCGCCAGCACGGCTCCTGCCCCAAGGACCGCCGGGGAAAGCACCCCTTCCGAAATATGCATGGTTCACCTTCGATTTGTTTTGCCGAGGAAGGAACTTGGGGAAAGGAGGCGAAAACTTTCCGGAAAAAGTTTCACCCTCCCTTCCCCAAACCTGCCAGCGCGGAGCCCGGCCTTCCCTCTTCAAAAACGCTCGTCTTTACGAATACCTGTTCCAGGCTTTCCCGAGTTCTCGAAGCAGCGGAACGCCTGTTCCTCCCCACCTGCACAATCCCTGCGGGCAGGGTGAATCGGAGAGCATGTCGGCAGGCGTTCACCCCACCCACTGCGGCGCCCTTCCGCTTGTCTTTTTTTACTTCTTCACCGGGTCGACGAACTCGGCCCACAGGACGGCTCCAAGCTCGACATTCTTGGGCGTGCCGTCGTGATCAAGCTTCTCATCGGCGGTATTCAGCGCGGCGAAGCCCCACCAGCCCGCAAAAGGCACGGCATAGGTGAAAACGCCGTTGGCGTCGGCCTTCACGACCTGCGTCACCATATACTCGTTGGGCGCTTCGTACTTCTTGTCCTTGTTGTACAGCTCGACTTCCACATCGGCGCCGGGCACGGGCTTGCCGTTCAGCAGCACCTGCCCCTGAAACACATTGCCAGCATAATTGCCGAAGGGACGGGTCAGGGGAACGATTTCCGTCTTGAGCCCGGCGGGTTCATCCCAGCCTTCCTCGTCACCGAACGCCGCCACATACGCCTTGGTGTAATGGACGATGTAGCAATCCTCGGCGGGCTCCCAGTACGGCTGCGGCTCCATGACGAACTGATAGACGCCGGGCCGCTTGATCGCATACTGCGCGGTCCAGCCGTCGTGATCCACGATTTTTTTGGCTTTGAGGCTGGGTTTCAGATCTTCGGTCTTGCCGTTGGCAATGACCTGCACCGCTTTCGGCTTGGCCAGCGGCATACCCTGCATTTCCATAGGATGGGTAAAGGACAGGTCCAGCGTGACGTCGGCGTCCTTCTTGTCCGTCACCGTACCCGCAGAAGGGATGACCATGCCGAAGTGCGCAAGCGCAACGCCGGAAACGGACAGCATCATGATGCAACTCATCAGAAACGTTTTCCACATAACCGAATCTCCTTGTGTCGGGCCGACGGCAGCCAAAAGGGCACGCCTCATGCCGTGAAACCATGAGTAACACAACACAAAGAAAAGTAACAACAGAGAATCGGTGATTTTCATCCTATATTTCTTTCACATTGAATTATATGAGAATCCATGATCCAATCGGGGGTCGGAAAGGTCGCCTCCAAGACACATGCGCACCAGGCGCAAAGCCATAGCACCCAATCCGCTCACGGACACGGCTTCATGCCCATGCAGGCGCCCCCGCCCGCCTTCACTGCCCCGTTCCATGCCCCCGTACACGCCGGAAAGAAAAAGAGAGGACCTTCCCAGATCCTCTCTTGATGACAATGCCTTTTGAAGTGCCTACTCGGGCTTCTTGGAGGGCCGGATGGTCATCACGGGGCACTTGGCGGACTTCACCACCTCATTGGCCACGGAGCCGAAGAACAGCCGATCCAACCCTTCGCGGGCGTGGGTTCCCATGACGATCATGTCGACGCCGAGTTCCTTGGCGATCTCCACAATCTTCTCGGCGGGGCGCCCTTCATAGATGAGCCCGTTGACGTCCATGCCGGGGAACTGCTTCTCCACGAAGGCATCCATATCCCCCCGGGCACGGGACCAGATGCTTCGCATCCCCTTGGCGATGTCCTCCACAGGGACTTGCAGGTTCTCATAAGCCGAACGCGAAGAGACGACATAAATAGCCGAAATCGAAGCCCCCGAAAGTTCCGAGAGCATCTTCGCATATTCCACGGCAGGGTTGACGCTGTCCTTCAGGTCGACTGCGCAAAGGATCTTCTTCAGTTCCATGAGACGCCTCCAGCGTAACGAGTTGGACAATACAGGATTATCTTTACAGTACCTCCTGTTGCGCCAAAGTCAAGCCGGACGGATTTTCTAACGTTTCCCCTTCGGAACGGCGGTTCCCCGGCCTTCCCGAGCCTTCCGGTTGAACAGGCGGAAGACCAAGACGAAAAAGACCGGGACAAAGAAAACCCCAAGGGCCGTTGCCGCGAACGTGCCGCCCATGACGCCGGTCCCGATGGCATTCTGGCTTCCCGACCCCGCCCCGGTACTTATCGCCAGCGGCAATACGCCGATGAGGAAAGCTAAAGAGGTCATGAGGATGGGCCGCAAGCGCAACCGGGCCGCTTCCATCGCGGCGTCCGCGAGGCTCGCGCCCTGCTGGAACAACTCCCGCGCGAACTCCACGATCAGAATGGCGTTCTTCGCCGCGAGCCCGATGGTCGCCAGCAGGCCGATCTGGAAATACACATCGTTGGACAGCCCGCGCGCGCCGGTCGCCGCCACAGCCCCGAGCACGCCGAGGGGCACGACCAGAACGACCGACAGCGGAATGCTCCAGCTCTCGTACAGCGCGGCGAGGCAGAGGAACACCACCAAGATGGACAAGGCATAGAGGAACGGCGCCTGCGAACCGGAAAGGCGCTCCTGAAAGGACATCCCGGTCCACTGGTAGCCGATGCCTTCGGGAAGCTCCTTCATCAGCCGTTCCATCTCCAGCATGGCCGTACCCGAGCTCATCCCGGCGGCGGCGCGGCCCTGTATCCGCACGGCGGACACGCCGTTGTAGCGTTCAAGCTGCATGGGGCCGTACGTCCAGCGGGCCTCGCCGATGGACGTGAACGGCACCATCTCGCCCTTGTCGTTGCGGAAATACCACCGATTGAAATCTTCGGGCTTCATGCGGAACGGCGCATCGGCCTGCACATACACCTTTTTGACGCGGCTGCGGTCCACGAAGTCGTTGACGTACTTCCCGCCCCACGCCGCCGAAAGATCCGCGTTGATGGCGTCGAGGGACAACCCGAACGCCCCGGCTTTTTCCTGATCGATGCTCACTTCCAACTGCGGGCTGTCGTCCTGCCCGAAGGTCCGGACGTTCCGCAGCAGAGGGCTGCGCCGCGCCAGCTCCATCAGCTGATCCCGCGCCGCGATGAGGGCTTCATGCCCGAGCCCCGCCTGATCCTGCAACTCGAAGTCAAAGCCGGTGGCGTTGCCGAGCGAACGGATCGCCGGGGGCGCGGAGACGAATATCCGGGCATTGATGATTGAGGAAAAAGCCCGGTTCGCCCGGTCGATGATGGCTTGCGCGCGCCGCTCCGGGTCTTTGCGCTCGCTCCAGTCGCGGAGGCGGATGTTCCCCTGCGCGGTGCTCTGCCCCTTGCCGCCCGATGCGCGCCCGAGGGTCAGCATCATGCCCCGCACGTTTTCCTTTTCGTTCTCAAGGAAATGGCGCTCCACCTGTTCCACGATCTTCAGGGTTTCCGTTTCCGTCGACCCCGGGCCGAGCTGGATTTCCACGGTCAGGATGCCCTGATCCTCGTTGGGCAGAAACGATGTGGGCATACGCCACAAGATCCAGCCCGCGCACACGAGCATGGCCAAGTATATGACCATCATCCTGCCGCCGACCTTGATGATCCTGCCGACGGCCCCCCTGTAGGCCGTGGTCGCCCGGTCGAAACTCCGGTTGAACCAGCCGAAGAAGCCGTGCTGCGAGGCCATGTGGCCGGGCTTCAGAAAGGTGGAGCACAATACGGGCGTCAGCACCACCGCCACAACGACGGAAAGGATCATGGCCGACACGATGGTCAGCGAGAACTGGCGGTAGATGGCGCCGACGGTGCCGCCGAAAAAGGCCATCGGCACGAACACGGCGGACAGCACCGCCGCCACGCCGATGAGCGCGCCGGTGATCTGGCCCATCGTCTTGATGGTGGCCTCGCGCGGAGGCAGCCCGTCCTCTTCCATGACGCGGGCCACGTTTTCGACCACGACGATGGCATCGTCCACAAGCAGGCCGATGGCCAGCACCATGCCGAACATCGTCAGCGTATTGATGCTGAACCCGAACGCCGCCATAACGCCGAACGTGCCGAGCAGGACCACGGGAACCGCCAGCGAGGGGATGATCGTGGCCCGGAAGTTCTGGAGGAACAGATAGATGACCGCGAACACCAGCACGATAGCCTCAAGCAGTGTTTTGATCACCTCGATGATGGAAATTTTGATGAACGGCACGGTGTCGTAGGGCGATACGGCCTCCACGCCGTGCGGGAAGTAGGGGCGCATCCCCTCAATAAAGGCCGCCACCGCATTTGACGTATTCAGGGCGTTGGCGTCGGAAGCCAGCTTGATGCCCACGCCCGCCGCGGGCTTGCCGTTGTAGCGGGCCGACGATGTGTAGCTTTCCTGCCCCAGTTCCACACGGGCCACGTCCCGGAGGCGTACGGCGGAGCCGTCGGGATTGACGCGCAGCAGGATGCGCTCGAATTCCGGAACGGACGTGAGCTGTTTCTGCGCCTTGATGGTGACGTTCATCTGCTGCCCGTCCCGGATGGGCTTGCCGCCGACTTCCCCAAGCGAAACCTGTTTGTTCTGGGCCTTCACCGCATTGATCACGTCGGACGGCGTCAGGCTGTATGAGAGGAGCTTCGAGGGGTTGAGCCAGATGCGCATGGCATAGGGCGCGCCGAACAGGGACACTTCACCCACGCCGTCCACACGGCTCAGGGGATCAAGGATGGTGGAGCCCACAAAATCGCACAGGTCCGCCGCGCTCATGGAATCGTCGGACGACACGAACGCGTACATCTGAAGGAAACTGTCCGCCACCTTGGTTACGGTGATGCCCTGCCGCGTCACTTCTTCCGGCAGGGACGAAGTGGCGAGCTGGAGCTTGTTCTGCACCTGCATCTGCGCCACATCGGGATTGGTATCGGGATCGAAGGTAAGCCGGATGGAAACCTGCCCGGCGGCGTCGCTGGTGGAGTTGATATACAGCAGACCGTCGATGCCGTTCAGTTTTTGTTCGATGACCTGCGCGACCGTGTCCTCAAGCGTCTGAGCCGAGGCCCCGGAATATTTAGCCGTGATGGTGACCACCGGAGGCGCGATGCGCGGATACTGCTCCACGGGCAGGCGGAATATCGAAATCCCCCCAGCCATCATGATCAGGATGGCGATAACCCACGCGAACACCGGGCGGTCTATAAAAAAACGTGCCATAAGTTCTCTATGAAGTTATATGGTTACATGCGGGACTTTTTCAAAAAAGAGGATAGGTGCTCTCAAAAGCCTTCTGGTGGCCTTCTCTTTTCCTCAAGGGAAGCTTTCATCCTCTGCTGGCCGAAAAAAGGCCGTTAAGGAAAACCACCGGGAAACGCCTGCTGACGGGAGGTTCCCCGTATCACCAGACTGTTATTGATTGTTCAAAAACCGTTGGCGGCGGGAAGATACGCGGAACGGGAGTCAAGCTCCAGCCCTCCAGAATCCAGAGGCTCACGGACAGGACAACGCGCCCTCTCCCGGCACCCTCCGCCTCCCCCGCTATCCTTCGCCCCTGATCTTCACGCTCATACCGGGGCGGACGTTCTGCCCGCCTTCAACGATAACGCGGTCTCCGGGCTTCAGGCCGGAAAGCACCTGCCACGAATCGCCCACGGTGCGGCCCACGTCGACAAGCCGGACTTCCACCTTGCCGTCGCCGTCCACAAGGAGCACGGAAGCCTGCCCCTTCGGATCGCGCCGCAGCGCCCGCTGCGGGACCAGCAAGGCGTTTTCGTCCACGCCCTCGGCGATGACCGCGCGCACGTACATGCCGGGCAACAAAATGTGTTCGGGATTGGGGAACAGGGCGCGCAGGGACACCATGCCGGTGCTTTCGTCCACGCTGACGTCCGTGAACTGCAAGCGGCCCTCATGCGGATACATGGCGCCGTTTTCGAGCTTCAGACGGACAGGCGCCTCCTCGGCGGCGGAACGCAATTCCCCATTGGTGAATTGAGCGCGCAGGCGCAGCAAATCCTGACTGGACTGGGTGATATCCACATACACCGGATCAAGCTGGCGCACGGAGGTCAGCGCCTGCGCCTGATTGGCGGTCACCAGCGCGCCGGGCGTGAACGCCGACTTGCCGATGCGTCCTGAAATGGGGGAACGGACTTTGGTGTATTCCAGATTGATACGGGCGGTCTTCACGGCGGCGCGGTTCACCGCCACGTCCGCCTCGGCCTGCTTGAACGCGGCCTGCGCGTCGTCATACTCCTGCTTGCTCACCGCCTTGATCGCCAACAGCTCACGGAAACGCTCCGCCTTCAGCCGCGCCGGGGTGACGTTGGCTTCGGCCTTCATGAGCGCGGCCTGCGCGCTGTCCAAGGCGGCTTCATACGTGGCGGGATCAATCTGATACAGGGCCTGCCCCGCCTTCACGTCGGCGCCTTCGGTAAACAGACGCTGCTGAAGGATGCCGCCGACCTGCGGCCTGACTTCCGCCACCTGAAACGACGCGATGCGCCCGGCAAGGGCCGTCGTGTAGACTTCCCGCCGGGGCTCCAGTTTGATTATCACGACTTCGCGCGGACCGGAGGAACCCGGGGCACCCTTGCCCCCTTCCTCACAGGCCAACAGCATCAAAGACAACAACATACACAGAACGGCCCTCGTCAGGGCTCTCGGGTAGCTCATGAAAAGGCTCCTCGGCATCCTGCCGATGTACGGCACGGCAAGTTACGGGGTTCTCCAGGGTCCCGTTTTTCTTCAGGACGGGGGCAGTGTAGCAAGAGACGCAACAATGAAAAAGCCCACTATCCCGGGGGGTCCCGGAAAAATTCGGGGCTTTTTCCACCCCGGAGGCCCACGGGTCAGCGATTCCGGACCGTTGCGCCCTGTTTTCTTCACGATCCGTGCCGCAAAAAAAAGATGACGCGGAATCGCCCCGCGCCATCTTTAGCTTACCCGTTTGTCTTTTTCATGAAATCGATCACGGCGTATCGAAAAAGACCGCCAGCTCGTCACGGCCCGACGCCACGCCGAGGGCCAACATAAGCTTGAGCCGGGCCTTGGGCCCGCTGGTCTCGCCGCCGAGAATCCCTCCGGCCTCCAGCACGGTTTTGGCCCCGCCCTCGTAGCCGTACACGTCGAGCACACGCCCGGCTATGGTCCGGGTGGTGATGACCACCGGAATCCCTTTCTCCACGGCACGGCGGATGCCCGGCAATGCGGCGGGCGGCACGTTGCCCCGGCCGAAAGCCTCAAGCACGAGCCCTCTGACGTTCCGCTCCACCAGAAAATCGATCAGCAGCGAATCCGAGCCGCTCGCCAACTTGATCAAGTGTACGTCCTCCACCAGCTCCGGCGGACGGATGGATTGCCTGCCGAGCGTATTGCGGCGGAAGACCACGCGGTCGGGGTCCACATAGCCGAGCGGCCCCCAGAACGGCGAAACGAAGGTTTCCGTATTCGCGGAGTGGGATTTCACGACCTCGCGTGCGGCATGGATTTCCTCGTTCATGACCACAAGCACGCCCTTGCCCCGGGCTTCGGAACTCGCCGCCGTACGCACGGCGCACAGCAGGTTCACCGGTCCGTCCGGGCTGATCTCCGCCGCCGATCGCATGGCTCCGGTCAGGCAGACCGGCTTCTCGCTGTTGTGCACGAGATCCAGCAGATACGCGGTTTCCTCCAGCGTATCCGTGCCGTGCGTGATCACGGCACCCAGAATGTCCTCATGGCGGAGCAGTTCCTCCACCTTGTTGCCGAGTTCGAACATCCGTTTCGGCGTCATGTGCGGGCTCGGGATATTGGAGAATTCCATAACCTCAATGGGGCACGCCTCGCGCAGCCCGGGGACGGAAGCCACCAGATCCTCGCCGCTCACCGCGGGCACGATGCCGTGCGCCGGGTCAAGCTTCATGGCGATGGTTCCGCCCGTCGTCAGTACGATTACTTTTTTATTATCCATGTCGCTCTTCTTGGAAGGCGAAAAAGGGAGGGATACTCGGAGGAGGGAGGAAGGCCCTTTCTGGAGAAAGGGCCCTCCCCGGCTTCACTGCTTGTACATGAATACTTGTTG
>OGZT01002078.1_pt1 | contig 12107 bp, 21 predicted proteins | sample 1576891 | NCBI WGS metagenome assembly OGZT01 (sample SAMEA3541521, study PRJEB24748) | human gut metagenome | biome: human gut; feature: human-associated habitat; material: faeces | place: China | collected 2012 | reverse complement strand
TCCTTTTCAGAATAGCTAAATTATATGCGTATCCCCACTAAAAATCTACTGAGCCATTATATATCCTGTCTCTATTCAAAAAAGACAGTTAGAAATAAACAAAGCGCTGACTATATTCTTATAATCAGCGCTTTTATAAATGAGCCGCTAGCCAGACTTGAACTGGCGACCTACGCGTTACGAAGTCCCGTGTAACAGCTATATTATTATACTGATTACTAATCCATTAACTACTCTTTTCTAACCTTTTCAAAACACAATCTACTATACAATTGCCAGTTTGGCAGTAGAATTGAAATGTTAATGAAATGCTTTATATCGTTGGTTTAGACCCACCGCTGATTTTGGGAGTTGGGTCGTATTCTGCTTTTTGTCTTCGTTTCTCATCCTCGTCTTTGAGGTACTTGTTTCTTATCTCTTTGATGTCGTTTGTCATTCCCCATACCTTGAAGAAGAGGATGATTTGCAATACTCCGAATATTAGGAGTACGATAGTTAAAAAGCCAATCATAATATATTAAATATTTAGTTTGTTCTTTAATTCGTTAAATATCCGTATTTTGTTTCATAAATCCGTTTGTTATGAATGTGAGCAAGAGTTAATGAAACAGTTAGCTCGGAGTGGGATTTCAAAGCATGAAGCCCCAAAGTCCTTTGGGGAGTTCGAGCTTGTCTGGATATAGAGAGCGGCAATAACAATAGCTGTTTCATATATCTTATTTAAGATTTTATAGCCGCCAACTTTCGTTTACCTGCCTCATTCCGAACATTTATTATCTATTTTTTTGGGTTTTTACAACATTATATATAGCCTTAATATCTCTTAGGTCTATTTCCCTATCTGGATATAAATCGTTGAATGAATGAATCGTAATGATTCCCCTTTCAACATCATGTGCTATAATTTGTTTGATTAATATTCCATCGGTTTTATGAACTAAAACAAATGCGTTCCAATGGGTATAATGAAGCCTGGATTTCCAATACTCCTGACTGACTTCCCTACATAATACAATATCGCCTTGCTCATAACTATATTTTGAACCGTCGTCCATAGAATCCCCTCTTACTTCAAAACAAATATAATTCCCCTTATGCTCCGCATCTACTGCAAATGGAATAGTAGGAAGTGAATCCATATATTCAGGGTCATTGTATCCACATAAATAACCAGCTTGTGCATATTGTCCAACAAGCTTTACATGCATTATAGTAGATATAGCGGGGATGCTAATTTCATTAACATAATCTTTCTCATTTAACATTTTACCGTTTCCAGAAATCAACCATTCTGTATTTAATTCCGGATATGAACTTGTGATTTTGTTGAGTATAGGCGTTCCTATTGACTCTTTAATTTTAGAAATATACCCTCTTGAAATTCCCGTATTTTGTTCAAACTTAGTTTGCCCTATTTTTAGATGTTTTATAAACATCTTCAATCTATCCTTAGAAGTTTCCATTATTTTAATCCTTCAATAAATGAAATAATATTTTCCTTATGTATGTTATCAATTTTAGAAATTATATCTATTGCACTTTTTTTTTCAAATTCCGAGAGTTTTATCGTTGGGGCTTCATACTTCTTTTCATCTTCTACTATACGATTTATATATTCGATGATAAAATCTTGCGAGTATTTTATACTACTATTGTTAACGTGAGCCAAGGCTTCTATAAAGTTGGCAAAAGCCTTATCATATATATTTCGTCTATAATAATCCAAAGTTTCAGTACTTATTATAACCCCAGTGATGCACTGGTCATAATCATATCTCATTGCCTTAATAACTTCCTCGTTTTTATCTTCAATCGCTTTTATCTTTTTGTGTATCTGGTCTTCAAAAATAAAATAATTAATTGCTTGCAATATCGCCAATACTGCCACAGAGATTGAAACTATGCCAACCAAAAATGACGCCATGTCTATGCACAAATCTCTATGTTCACAAATAGAGAGCCCCAATGCCAGCACTGAAATTGCAAGTGATAGGAATGATAAGATAGTTATTTTTTTCATGCCACTCTTTTGTTTTACTGATTTTAATCAGTATTTTTGTATCGAAATCAAGTTGCGGGTGATTTCAACTAAATTGTTTAACTGTTCCCGTAAGGGACTATATAGGCTACTTTACTTCAAACCGCAACTTTGAAGTTGGTCGCTTTACTTTATTATTATGATACAAGAAACAGAAGATGGCGGGCTTGAACTAACAGACCCTGAAAACGACAGAAAAATAATTAATGAAACGCTCAACAAAAATAGAGCAAAACTCAATTATTTAATAAGCAAACAAGCTCTAAAAATATCTTATATAGCCATTTCAATAAGTATTGCGGCAATCCTGTTGCAGCTAATACGGATATTATAATGGCACATTTTGCTATCCTATTAGCTTTAATAGCAGCGTGTTTACTCTTATTATCTAATTCCCTATCGTATTCTTCTTTTTCTATTCTTTCTATTTCGTCTTTGCACACGGCTTTATAAGCAAGCATTGTCTTTGGGAATGGAGACGACGCTCCATATTCTCCATATTGCACATGGGCGTTTTCTGATAAATCCCGCCTGATGGCATTCCAATAGTCGCCAGCAAGTTCTCTTGCCTTTTTGTCATCTATCTTCCCGTATTCGATTAGATAATCGAGAACCTTGACAGTACATTCTAGTTGCCTTTTACTTTTCACGTGTATTATAATAAGGTATAAATCACCTCAATAGTTAAATGATGTAAATTAGATGAATATATTCAGTAGTATCTATTGTTTTACTGATTATATGTAGTATATTTGCATCATCAAACAGTGATAACCTAATCACTTTTGCAAAGAAACGAATTTAAAATCTTTTACGCAATAGTATAAACATATTAAAATACACGATTATGAGCACGAATTTTAAAAGTCAGATGAAAGAGGTTATGCAGAATGCATGGCGATTCTTCAAAGTTACAGGTGAAAGTTTCTCTGAATGTCTCAAAAGAAGTTGGGCTGTTTATCGACTTACTAAAGAGATGAAAACTAAAACAGTTCAATTTTTCTACCAAAAAGTTTCAGGTGAAATTCGTCAAGCCTTTGGCACAATGAGAGATGAAATTATTCATGATAAGATAAAAGGTACTGGTGTACGAAAGAATCAAGACCTTTTCAATTATTGGGATACCGAAGTAGACGGATGGCGTTCTTTCAAGAAGTTTAACCTTATAAAAATTGTATGATTATGACACGCTACGAATTAGAACAAGGCTTGAATGCCTTATACAGAGATTTGGATAATGTTGAAAACATGGATGAAACAACAGCATGCAGGGTTTACAACGTAGATTGCAAGGCTGATATTATCGAAGTGATACAAGAAGAAATAGAGACTTACCAAGCTATTTTAGGATTTGATGCTAAAGAAGATGATGGTATGGATTATGATGCCCTTTGTATGGTTCAAGGGTTGAGCCGATACGCATAATTATTTATCCTACTGACAGCTTGAAACTGGCATCCGGTAGTGAGAATCGGGTAGGGCACTATTGATTAGCTCTTTGACAAGTCTGTAAAGGCCTTTACGATGTAATACTATAAGTCGTATAGGGTCAACCAAAGATAACGAACGCACATAAGCAAGTTGGAGCTTGCGAACTGTGCAATGTTTAACAATTAATAGATTGCACCGCAAATAATCGTCCCAGAGCACTAAGCATTCGGGTTGGGCGTCCGTACTACAATCAATCATATAGCCTATACTGAGCTTGAAATATGAGTTCTACCAAGCATTATCGCTTTTCTTCAATGGGGGTATAGGCACTAACTAATACACATTATTATGAAATTCGTTCAATTTGTTTTATCTATACTGGTGACTATATGTTCTATCGGTATGCTTTACGGGGCTATCACTACTTACAGCCCTATGAAAACATTCTCTATCACTATAATGAGTATAATCTTTATAGGCTGTATTGCCTTTGTCGGCTTGGCTTATAAAGAACTGAAATATTAAATGCCTGAGGCTTGGTAGTCCTTGAAGCCGAACCTATGTAATTTGGAGACCTACTGTCCGGCCGGCAGCAAGGCAACACCGTATAGGCAGGTATTTAGAATTTAAGTTTGTCGTGTTTTATTTTGTGTTTGTACTGGGTGTACCGTCTGTGAAGATAGTACACCTTTCTTATCTGGTAAGTTAGCTCAATGGTAGAGTGTAGTTGTACGGGTATTTGCAACTAAGGTCAGGAGTTCGATTCTTCTACTTGCCTCTCATCATTAATTTAAATTATAATCTTATGGCAACAATCAGAGAAACAATTGAGAAGGTGAAGCCGGGTAAGCAAAAGATTGTCCCGCTTTCAAAAGTTGATGTTACAGGCTACAGACAGCAGGCTCATGTAATAAACAAGGAGTTGAAGGAAAAAGGTATTGTAGTCCCGGATGGTAAGCCGGCTTATACTATATCCAAAAACAAGTACACTAATTCGATGTATATCATCAATAACATGAAGAAGTGACACTTGAAACTTACACGATTATGGAAAGAGTATTAACTGAATTAACCCCTGAATGCGAAGTTACAGCACGAATGTACGCACAGGGATATGAGAAGAAGGAAATAGCTTCTATGAAATGCAGGGCGTTGAGTACGATAAATAACCAGCTGCAAGAGGTTTTCAGAATTCTTAGAATTAGAAACGGAAGAGAGCTTGCCACAATGTTTTATGAACGAATGACAGGAATGAAATTCACGATGGATTTTGCACCAGTTGTACGTTCTGCAGTTGCTTGCTGTTTATTATGCCTTTTTTCATTTTCACTTTATCACGAACAAAGCGATATGAGAAGGGTAAGAAGAACGAGAGTAGAAACTATTGAAAGAATAAGGAGGTTAGAATGAATGCAGAGACAAAATTAAGTACTCTCTACCGAATTGGAAACAGAATACCTTTGAATAAATCACAGGCAGCAGGATTTGTGGGTGGCCGATATCGTCTTGAGAAATTAATAGCAGAAAAAAAGATACGAGCCACTAAAACAGGTCCGACTAAGATGTCTCCTTATGATGTAAACGCTTGTGATGTATTTCTTTATGCCGTTGATTCTAAAGAACAAAGAATATAATTAACCCTTTAATTTTTACGATCATGTCTCTAATTAAAAAATCAAATGAATTAGTAATACCGTCGACTGTAAAGATGATGATTTACGGTCAAGCAGGTATGGGAAAAAGTACAGTGGCATTAAGTGCACCGAAACCGTTGTTGCTTGACTTCGATAACGGAGTAAAGCGCATGAACATGGCGCATCTGGAAAATATAGATACCGTACAGGTAACTTCTTGGAACGATGTGCAGCAAGTCTTGCAGGAGGATTTATCCGCCTATCAGACCATCGTGGTTGACACCATTGGTAAAATGATGGATTTCATCATTACTTATAAATGTGGCAGCCGACAACCATCCATCAGGGATTGGAGCGGTATCAATGCTGAATTTTCTTGGATGACAAGAACGCTTTCAGGATTGAATAAGCATATCATTTTCGTTGCCCACCGTGACACAAGAAAAGAAGGTGATGATACTGTGTTTATCCCTGCTTTGCGTGAGAAGTCTTACAACTCCATTGTTACCGAACTGGATTTGCTTGGTTATCTCGAAATGAAAAGCGAAAGAAGCGTACAAAGGCGTACTATCACTTTCGACCCTACTTCAAGGAATGACGGTAAGAATACCTGCAATCTGCCTTCTGTAATGGAAGTACCTACTATTCTTGACAAGAACGGTAATCCGACTGCTAAGAATGACTTTATCACCTCGAAGATAATCAATTCTTATTTAAGTATGCTGGCGGCTAAGAAGGAAGCGCAGGAAAAGTATAATAAGGTGATAGAAGAAATAAAAGGAAGCATTGAACTTATCACCGATGCCAACTCCGCTAATGAGTTCGCTTCACATGTCAATGAGTTCGAACACGTAGGAAGTTCTCTAATGAAAGCGAGAAGCCTGTTTGCAACCAAAGTAAACTCTTTGGGGTTGGTATTTGACAAAGAAACTAAAACCTATTCAGATGCAGCTTAATGAGGTTTGGAAAGATATTCAAGACTATGAAGGATTCTATCAAGTTAGCTCGCTTGGTAGAATCCGTAGTTTAAATCGCACTGTAAGAAACCGTTTAGGATTTACGATTGCTAAAGGAAAAGTCTTATCAGGTGTTTCAAGAAATGGTTATCTTAGAGTTCAACTTTTCAAAGAAGGGAAATGGAAAAGTTATCCAATTCATAGATTGGTTGCAAATGCTTTTCTGGATAACCCCAATAGTATGCCGGAAGTTAACCATAAGAATGAAAATAAAGAAGATAACAGAGTGGATAACCTTGAATGGTGTGATAGAAAGCAAAACTGTAACTATGGAACGCGCACTAAAAGGCAGTCCGAAAAACTCTCAAAGAAAGTTCTTCAATTAACTATCGATGGCAAGTTGATTGCAAATTTCAAATCTACCGCAGAAGTATTTCGTGTATTAGGTTTTAGAAGTAGTCATATTGGCGAATGTTGTAATGGAATACGAACAACTGCTTATGGATATAAATGGAGGTATTCAAATGAGTGAAATTAATTATCGTATATACGCAACTATTCTTGACGCGTATCAGAATTATATAGATAGTGACAAGATATATCATAAGTATTATGCTTTTTCCGAGAATCCACCATGCGATGAAGATGAGTTCAGAGAGAAGCAGTTTCACGAACTGATAGACCGTATCAATCGAAAGCCTTTTGATAGTGAAGCTGCTGACCGTGGCACGGCTTTCAATGAAATCATTGATTGCATGATTGAAAACCGTAAATCTTCTATAATGGAAATCGGCAAGGCATATCACGATGATGGAACACTTTACGGAATAAAAGCCGTTTACAACAATCGCACATTCACTTTTCATATTGACCTCTGCCGTGAGTTTGCAAACTATTACAAAGGAGCGTTAACCCAACAGAGAGTAGAAGCGATTCTGCCAACTGTATACGGTAATGTATTGGTGTACGGTCTGATAGATGAATTGATGCCTACCAGTGTTCATGATATCAAGACAACTGGCAGTTATGCTGTAGGAAAGTTTAAAGACCATCACCAGCATCTGGTTTATCCATACGCTCTTATGCAGAATGGATCAGATGTACGGACGTTTGAATACAACATCGTAGAGTTCAACAAGGGCGGTTATGTGGTAGATACCTATACAGAGACATACGTTTTCAGCCCGGAGCGTGATATACCGATTCTTACTAACCATTGTGAAGACTTTATCAGATTCTTGGAAGAAAATAAGGGGTTAATAACTGATACTAAAATAATTAATTTACAAAGCAATGAGTAGTTTATACGGGAGTATCTGTCTGAGCGAAATACCTCGCTCACAGATGAAAAAAGTAATGTGCAAAGATGGAAAGGAGCGTATCTTCCTGAATATTTTTGTCGGTGAAAAAAAAGAGCCTTCAACGTTCGGTAATAACACGTACACTCACTTTGTGTCATGTGCACCGAAGAAGGAAGAGCGGGTTGACGGTGAGCAGTATTTCATTGGTGATTTGCAAACGTTTAGTCCGCAACCGAGCATCCCGTCACCTGAACAGGTGGCAAGTGCGCCAAGCGTGATTGACGATTCTGATTTACCTTTCTGATTATGGAAACAAAAAAATGCTTTAAATGTGGATTGGAAAAACCTCTTTTTGAATTTTATAAGCACTCACAAATGAAAGATGGGCATCTTAATAAGTGCAAGGAATGTACTAAAAATGATATGCACGTCCGGTATTCTGTATTATCACAAAATGAAGAATATATGAATAGAGAGCGAGAGAGGGGGAGAGAAAAATTTAAAAGATTAGGCTATACAAATAAACATTTTAAGGAAGTAAGATCTATTTGTCCGTTAGAGGCTAATATATCTAGAAGATTGAGAGCCCGTGGATATGATACGAAAAATAAAGAGGCACACCATTGGAACTACAATATTCCATATTCTGTCATTCTTTTATCAAGAAAAGCGCATAGGTGTATTCATAAGCGCATAACAGTTAACTATTCTGATAAATATTGCTATACTATAGACGGTAGAAGAATAGATACAGAGGAAAAAGCTATATCCTTATTTTCTTCAATATTAAGAAGTAACGGTATTAATGAGAACCTAACTGTTTTATCTATATGATATTTAATCTAAATAATGAATACGAAATACCCAAGTTCAAAGAGTATGTAAACAAGCTGTTTAGTGAACGTGCGGTAGTAGAAGTAAAAAAGAAGTTACCTAACCGCACGCTTGCTCAAAACAGCTATTTACATCTTCTTTTAGGGTATTTCGGTAGTGAATACGGTTGCAGTCTTGACGAAGCTAAAATTGACTTCTACAAAAGGACTTGCAACCGTGATTTGTTTGAGAGAAAGGCGGTTAATAAGAAAGGGAAGGAAGTAACCTGCTTGCGTAGTTCTGCTGAATTAACAACGGGCGAAATGACATTGAGTATTGACCGCTTCAGGAATTTTGCAAGTAGTGAAGCTGGAATATATTTACCCAGTCCAAACGAAAGAGAGTTTTTAATCCATATCCAGCAGGAAATCGAACGTAATAAAGAATTTATATAGCTATGAATGACTTATTCGGGAACGAGTTGAAACCTACGAAGGTTTTTAAAAGAGATAGTATAGGGAGGTTTGCCGATGAAAAGACGGCAGAGTACGAACGGGCTTTGATGGAAGCAAGTAAATACAAACAGATGTATCTAGCTGCTCAATCTAGGATGAGGGGGATAGCTAATATTTTGAGACAGAAAGATGAACTAATTTATAAATTAAAAAATTATGGATAAATTTTTAGGTATTGAATATCCAGAAGGTAGTGCAAGAGAAGAATATCTTGATGCCAACTGTGATGCAGTAGAGAACATCGGCTATTCAAAACGATTTTCTACTGATGAACTTCTAAAGAAGAAAGACGATCTATCTTCTTTGGCTATCGAAATTAACGACATTGAGGAAGAAAAGAAAGAGAAAATGGCTGAATTTAAAGACCAATTAAAGCCTTTAGAAGAAGATAAGAAGAAACTTCTTTCAGACCTCAAAAATAAGTCAGAGTATGTAAATGAGGACTGCTATAAAATTATCAATCATGATGATAAGATGGTTGGTTTTTATAACAAATTGGGTGAACTGGTCTATTCCCGTCCTATCCAAAGTCAAGAGATGCAAAAAACAATTTATGAACTTCAAAGAAAGGCACAATGAAAGATTTAAATGTAGCAGTGAGCGGAAATGAGCTTACTATTTTTGAGGGGAAAGCGCCCGAAGTGTTTAATCCTGAAAAGCTAGAAATAAGAGGTATTCTCAACACACCATTGAGGTTTCTCGAAAAACGAGTTTCAGAGATTAATCAAAAAAAATGCAATATAGTAGTTGACCGTGATAAAATGTCTATCACTTTAACGATAGATGATAAAAATCATTTTTCCGATACTATTTCTGGAAAAATGGAACTTCATCCAGACTTCGTTAAACTTGGAGTTAACTCCGGCAAATATCGCACGGCCTTTGAGATGGCAGAGTTTATCAAAATGAATAAGGCATTATTCGCCAACAGAAGCGAGGCGGCTGACTTAGTTGTCCAGCTACGCAAATTCAAAGCAAAAGTTGATAAGCAGGTTGAAGCGGAATTTAACCCTAACAAGGGTGACAAGAAAGCTGTTATCCAGCAAGCGGTTGATACTAATTTGCCACCTACATTCAAAGTGAATATTCCTATTTTTAAAGGGACTACAAAACAGGAACTTGAACTTGAAACGTACTTCAATCCCGATGATTTGACTTGTACTCTTATCTGTGCGGAGGTCAACGAAATTGCACAAGATTACAAAGATACAGAGATAGATAGAGTTCTGGAAGGTATCGTACTGATTGCACCAAATATTGTAATTATTGAGGTGTAGATTTTAAAATTAGACATGATAGCCTACTTAGTCTGTGAAGATAGGGTAGGCAAACACGGATAAGTGGCGGAACTGGTAGACGCTAAAGTTTAATATCTCATAGATAGGTTGTCGGTAACGAAGGCTTTGCAAATATAGGCAGGAGCCCGACGTAAAAACATATAAAGGCAGGTATAGGTGGCGAAAACCCACTCGTTGTAAAAACTAAAAAGCTCCTATCATCCCGGTTCGAATCCGGGCTTATCCACAATCAAATATTAATCATTATGCCATATTACATAAAAAGGAAACCGAAGAAAGACAAGCCTTTACCCTTGTTTGATAAAGCAGGAGTAAAAGTAAAAAAGAAGCCTGATTACAAAAAGAAACTGGATGAAGTTTTCTCAAAGTATATCAGGCTTAAATACGCAATGCGAAATGGGATGTGCCAGTGTATCAGTTGCGGCTCATTCAAACATTGGAAGGAAATTCAAAATGGGCACTATATGTCAAGACGATATATGTCAACTCGTTTTGATGAAGATAACTGCCGACCGCAATGTGTGGCTTGCAATATTTACAATCAAGGCAATGCACAAATGTATAGGCGTGGTCTTATAGCCCAAATAGGAGAGCAAAGAGTAGATTTAGTTGAATATAGAGCAAAGAAAGAAACTAAACATTACACGGAATTTGAGTATAAGGAATTAATCAAGTACTACGGTGCGTTGGTTGCTAAATATAAAAAGGAGAAAGGAATATGATACAATACATAAACAAAGAAATATCTTGTTTAAACTTAAATGCAAGGTCAATGAATGCACTTAAAAATTTAAACATTGAAACCATTGGCGATTTATTGAAATATTCACGCATAGACCTACTAAAATCCGAAAATATTGGGATAAAAAGTCTTGCTGATATAGAAAGGGCATTGAATGCCAACGGCTTATCTCTCCCAAGACAAACAGAATATCAACACCTTGATGAAAAAAAAGAAAAAACTATGAATATTAAAGATTTAATCAATTTAGATGCCAATATATCCATCACTGTAAATATCAGTGACTTAATAGAATTCGCTAATTATCTAATCCGTTCAACCAAAGAAGAATTAGAAAATGCTATTCTTGCAAAAGAAAGAGAAACATATATTACTACCGATGAAGCAAAAGACCAACTACATGTAGATCGTAGTACCTTATGGCGATGGAGTAAAACCGGGTATCTGATTCCAATAGAAGTCGGAGGTAAAAGGCTATATAAACAATCGGATATTGACAGTATATTAAATATATAGTTTAATGTTTAAACTACGTGATTACCAACAGAAATCCTCTGACGCAGCCGTAGCCTTCTTTAAGGACACCAAAAAGAAAACAAATGCCATCATGGTATTACCTACGGGAAGTGGAAAATCTCTTATTATAGCAGATATAGCGTCACGTCTTGACGGGCACACCTTAGTGTTTCAGCCCTCGAAAGAGATACTTGAGCAAAACTTCAAAAAGCTAAGTTCATACGGAATCCTTGACTGTTCCATTTATTCAGCTTCATTTAACTCAAAAAAAATCAGCCGAATAACCTTTGCTACCATCGGGAGCGTGAAAGGACATCCCGAACTATTTGCACACTTCAAAAACGTGATAATAGATGAGTGCCACTTAGTGAATCCAAAGGAAGGAATGTACAAAGACTTTTTGTCTGTCCTAAACTGCAAAGTGCTAGGACTAACCGCAACACCTTACAGATTGAGCTCCTCACAGGATTTTGGCTCCATGCTTAAATTCATAACCCGAACCCGTCCTGCAATTTTCAAAGAGGTTATTTATCATGTACAGGTATCTACTTTGCTGGATTTGGGATATTTAGCAAAACTGAATTACTACCCAATGAATCCATTGGGATGGAACGAATTGAATTTGAAAGTCAATACCACAGGAGCAGATTATACAGACAAGTCAGTCCAAAGAGAATACGAACGAATAGATTTTTACGGATATCTCGTTCACATCGTTCAACGACTGGTCGATAATCAAAAGACGGGCATCAAGAGAAAGGGTATTCTAGTGTTTACCCGGTTCTTGAAAGAAGCCGAACGCCTTACTTATTCTATTCCCGGTTGCGCTATCGTTTCGGGTGACACTCCAAAAGGAGAGCGTG
>OGZT01002077.1_pt1 | contig 12112 bp, 7 predicted proteins | sample 1576891 | NCBI WGS metagenome assembly OGZT01 (sample SAMEA3541521, study PRJEB24748) | human gut metagenome | biome: human gut; feature: human-associated habitat; material: faeces | place: China | collected 2012 | reverse complement strand
AACAAGGCGGCGCAGGAGATGAGAGAGCGTGTAGATTCTCTGGTAGGATACGGTTCAGAAGATATTTGGATCAGCACCTTTCATGCTACTTGCAGCCGTATTTTGCGAAGACATATTGATTTGTTAGGATATGACAGAAATTTTACGATTTATGATGCAAGCGATCAAAAGTCTCTTATGAAAGAAGTTTTAAAAGAGATGAAAATCGATACGAAGCAGTTTCCAGAACGCTCGGTTATGTCAGAAATTTCTTCTGCCAAGAATGAATATAAATCTCCGCTCGATTATCGTAATGAGTACGGAAGTAATTATCGTAATCAGAGAATTGCGGATATTTATGAATGTTATCAGAAGCGTCTAAAGGAGAATAATGCACTTGATTTTGACGATCTTCTTGTAAAAATGGTAGATTTATTTCAGGCAAATCCAGAAGTTTTAGAGCATTATCAGGATCGTTTTCGGTATATTATGGTTGACGAATATCAGGATACTAATCCAATCCAAAATGATATTATCATGTTACTGGCAGAACCAAGGAATAATTTGTTCTGTGTAGGGGATGATGATCAGTCAATTTATGGATTCAGAGGTGCAGAACCAAGTATCATGTTACAGTTTCCAAAAGAATTTGAACATGCAAAGGTTATTCAGCTGCCATTAAATTATCGATGTAAAGAAAATATTGTTCAAGCTTCAAATCGTCTAATATCTTTTAATAAGAATCGTTATAATAAGAGGATTTTAGCAGCTAGAACAGAAAATCCAACAGATGCAGATGTTATCTTTCATGCGTATGATAAGTACAGCGAAGAATGTAATTATGTAAAGAATGTATTGTTAGGTAATGATAAACAGGCTGCAATGATTGGGAATGTACCTTATGGAGATACAGCGTGTTTATTCCGAACCAATCGTTCTGTTGAAAAATTTGCCGGAAAGCTGATTGATAGTGAGATTCCTTTTTATTCCTTAGAGCCTTTACGCAATATGTTAGATCATTTTGTTGCAAAACAGATTATGGCATATTTTGAGGTCGCAATGGGTAATGAGAAAAATCTTTACGAGATTGTGAATCGGCCAGTGCGATATGTAGAGAAGAGGTATGTAAAGCCTAGTACAACTTTAGCACAATTGAAAAGTATATATGCAAATGCGGATAGTGATAAGAGCTATGTATATGAAAATTTGCTGAAACTGGAAGAAGATCTGCATATTTTAAAAGAGTTAGGTACTCCTAGCAAGATGATTCAATATATTTTTTCAGAGGAAGGAATTAATTATAAAAAGCATTTGAATAATTGTTCTAAGATTATGCATATGACCGAAGAAGATATTGATGATTTAAAGGAAACAACAAATCAGCTTTACATTTTCTTCCGAAAATATGATACGATGGATAATTTAAAGAAAGGAATTGAGCAGTATACCAGAATGATTCAGGATGCATATAAGAATCAGGATCGAGTTGGCAAAGTTGCTTTAACTACAATTCATTCAAGTAAAGGGTTAGAATATCAGAGGGTTATCATTTTTGATGTCAATGAAGAAAATCTTCCATATCGGAAGGTTGATGAAAAAACTGATATTGAAGAAGAACGAAGATTGATGTATGTGGCGATCACTAGAGCAAAAGATCAGGTTATTATTTTATATAATAACAAAAATGCATCTCAGTTTGTTTCCCAGTCTCAATTAGCAAAAGCTGATTTTAAAGTAGGAGATATGATCTTACACAAAGCCTTTGGAAAAGGAAGAATTGTAAATACTGATAGTAAATATATTCAGATTGAATTTCCTGAAAAGAACAGAACTATGAAATTTAATTTTGAATATGCTATCACAAAAAATATTATTAAAAAACTTTAGTTTTTTCAGCTGTCACATTGAATTGTGGCAGCTTTTTTTATTCATAAACATGTTTGGTATAATTGAATTATGACAAGAATGAGCGAAAATATATAATATAAAAATGAGATGATAATGCTACTCATATGGTAGTATTTATGTTATAATATATAGAGTGGATTATGAGATAGTTTTATAATCCTATCAAAATTCATAAAATTAGGAATGAACTCAGGAAACCTTCGGGTCCTGGGTCTTTTTTTATGTCAAAATAGAAGGAGGAAGGTCATGAAGAAATACATTGCAATATGCGAGAAAAGTAGTATTATGGAAAATCTTGCAGAAGCATTACCAGAAAAGCTCGTAAAAAGAGGGCGTAATTATTACGGCGAACACTATCAGATTCATGCTCTAAGTGGACACATTTTTGAATTATTTAATATGGAAGATTATCCAGAGTATCCATCAAAGAAAAAAGGATGGGATCTTGATGCATTACCATTTTTTCCAAAGACTTTTCGATATAAATTGATGCAAAAAACTACCGGAGGGACGAGTGCGAAAAAAATATTTGATGATATCGTAAAAGGAATTGAATGGGCAGATGCCGTGATCCATGTAGGAGATAGTGATGATGAAGGACAGGTACTGGTAGATAACGTGCTGCATTATGCTAAATGTACTAAGCCAGTATATCGTTTAATCCAAGATTCCAATACTGTTGACGAGTTTAAAGAAGCATTGCAGAAAATGAAACCAAATAATTTTCCGGAATATAAAGCAATGGCATTGGAGGGAAGGTTCCGTGCTTTTTATGACTGGCTCTACGGGATCAATGCTTCCAGATATGCATCATTGAAATTCGGAACAACTGGAAAAGATTGTTTTCATGTGGGGCGAGTAATCACAGCTATTGTATTTGAGATATTTAAAAGAGATTATGAGATACAAAATTTTGTTCCGCAGCCATATTTCCAAAATGTGAGTAAGGAAGGACTTACATTAACATCTAAGACAACATTTAAAACAGAAGAAGAAGCATCAAAAGTTGCAGATCAATATAATCGGGCAGGAGCTAAAGTAATAGCTATGAATCGAAGAAAAACAGTAATCCAGGCACCTAAATTATTCAGCCAGAATACATTACAGGGATGGATGGGAAAGTATTATAAGATGTCACCGTCTGATACGTTAAAAACAGTACAATCATTGTATGAAAATGGATATGCCAGTTATCCAAGAACAGAGTCGGAATATCTGAAAAGTGAAGAAAAAAATAAAATAAAAAAAATCATACACTCACTTCAAGGCAGTGGTGTAGATCTTGCATTTAAAGATAGTAATAAGATCTTTAATGATAAAAAGGTCATTGCTCATAGTGCATTGGTGCCAACAGGTAAGATTCCAGATATGAATAAGCTAAATCAAAAAGAACAGATTGTCTATAAAGAAATCGTAGATCGTTTCCACGAAGTGTTTTTCTCGGAAGAATGTATGGTGCATCGTACAACACTCGATATCCAATGTTTGAATGAAAAATTCAGAATACAAGGAGATATTTATATCAGTAAAGGATGGAAACAGGTAAAAAATCTTAGAACAAATGATCGTGAGATACCTGATTTTCAAAAAGGTGATAATATTCCGATAAACTTTCAGCCGGAGAAGAAGATGACAACACCACCAAAACATTATACAACAGATACATTGGTAAAATTTATGGATAATCCATTTGCGAAAGATGAAGAGATCGAAGATGAAGATACAATGTATGCAAATATACGAAAGGGTGCAACAATCGGAAAAACATCAACGCGAGCAGAAATTATTAATAAAGCTCAAAAATCAGGATATATCTCATTAAAGAAAGATATTTATCGGATTGAACAAAAAGGAATCTTCTATATTAATTCTCTATTTAAACTAGGAATTGATTTGAGTAAGGAAAGCACTGTTAAAATGGGCGTATTACAAAGAGAAGTTGGGACAGGCCAGATTTCAATTAAGAAGGCATTACAGCTTATTTATGAAGATGTAAATCATATGTTTGAAAAACGAGATCAGAATTTCTTACCTGTCATTTGTAGATGTCCGATTTGCAGAGGAAGAGTTTTGGAATCTGTATCAGGGTTTCAGTGTGAGAATAATGATTTGATCATGATGAAAGATCATCCATATTTTGCAGCTGTCAAGAAAAAAGTTGATCGAAATATGGTAGCAGAACTTTTCACGCAGGGAAGTGTGGATTTGTTAAATTGTAAATCCAAAAAAGGTAAAAGCTTCAATGTGAAAGTCATGTTGGAAGAAGCAGAGGATGGAAGTATTGTAACTAATCATGGTTATGTAAGAATCACAACAGAATTTTTAAAGGAAGGTATTATTCGATGAAGAAAAAAATTGTATTATTTTTATGTGTTATGGGTATTATGACAGTTTTAACAGGGTGTTCTAGTGGAAGTAAAGAAATTTATACACCTCAAAATATACAGGAAAAGAAAGCAAAAAAAGTGGCTGATAAATTTGTGAAAAAGGTCCAAAAAGAGGACTACAAAGATATTAAGTCATATATTTATATTCCAGACAGCACATTTATTAAAGATGATGATGTATCTTGGTATATTGAAAGAAGTAATCTTGAGGATATCGTAGGAATGTCAAAGAAGCAGATTGTGTTAACCAATATGGAAAAAGACAATACGGTAATTGATGATTCAGATAATAATAATGCAACTACAAGAAAACTAACGTATACAACAGAAGATTCCGAGGATTATGAAATTATACTTGTTCAGGATAGGAATAATGATTGGAAAATCTATATGCCAGATATCTATGTATCAAATTATAAGTATAAAGCAGAAAAAAGTCTTACGACGTACATTAATGGAATCGAAGTTACAAGTGATTACATAGAGAAGAGTAATGGTGTAGTGGATGATAATTATACAACGTATGATATTCCTTTTGTACCGAATAGAGAATTTACAATCACATCATCAGATGGATTTGAAGAAAATGTGACAAGTAATGACAGTGATGTGCAAATTGATAAAAATGAAAAATAAATGCAAAATTGTAGAGAGTGTGTTAAATATGCAAAATACACAAATGGAATAAAGATAACAAAACATCATCGATACTAAGATGATGTTTTGTTAGAAAGGGGAAAGAAGATGCAAATAAGCCAAAAAATCGGGCAATATGAAGTTTTAAAGACATATGGAAAAGATGCAGCCATCGTAACAGATACAATGTTTGAAACAACAGACAGTTATATTATGACGGTATCTGAACAATTAGATTTGTTGGGGATTAAAAATTATGATCTTATTGGATTCCCAAGTCTGATTAATCAATTTCAATGGGAAGATAAAGCATGTTTTATATATAAAGAATTTGAAGGAGCACGATTAGATACAATACCATATGATATTGATTTTGCGGTAAATGCAATTAAAAATTTATGTCTGTCTATTTATCAGGTGTGGACATTATCAAATGGATATTTTTATCCAGAAATTGATATGAATCAATTATATTTTACGAAAGATCAAAATCTGGTATTTAAAAATGCGTATAACTTTTCAATGTATAAAAAATGTGATGAGGGTTTTATTACAAAACAATTATCCTATGTGTTGTATCAATTAGTAACAGGAAGAAAGCAATTAGATGATATTCGCAGTATTGATCCATCATTTTCTTATATCTTAAACTCTACAATACTTAAATGTGCAAAAGGAGAGACGGTATTAGGTATTAAAGCATTTGCAACAACGTTGCAGCAATATAAAGAAACTGATCTGATAGTATATCAACAGGATCGAAGTTTGCGGCCGCCACGTAGGAAGAAAAATACATTAACACGTTTTATGCCAAATCCAGAACAATTGGAATTTTATAAGATAAAACAGGATATAAATCGTGAAAATATGGAGAATACTGCCGAGATACTATCAAAACCTATTGTTTCAGAGGAAAACAGACAAAAGCTAGAAATAAATGATTCCAAACAGAAGCAGGGAAAAGAAGAAACTCTGGAAAATCATATAACAGAACATGAAGAAGAAATGCTGCTGCCGGAAGAAGAGTTACTGGCGATTAAAACAAAAAAAACATTAGCAACAGATGAAGTAGAAGGAAAAAAGAAAAGAAATCTTCAAGAGGAATCATTAACAAAGGTTGCATCAAAGCAACAAAAAGAAGCGGAAGATAAAAAAGATCTGAAAATAGAAAAATCAGAAAGGCAGCGTATTTCATCTAAGAAGCCGAAAGAGAAGATTAACAGTCAAAAGAGTATTAAAAGTTTAGAATCTGAAAAAAAAGAGCAAAATATAAAACCAAAATCTAAAACTGAATCACAATCAGGTAAAATGGAGAAAATAGGAAAGGAGAAAGATCATAATAAAAAGATAATTCCACAAGACGAACTCAAAGAAAAGGAGACTCATCCAAAGTCTCATATTCCAAAACTAAGATCACAAAAATCTAAAGGTCTCAATAAGCAGGAAGAAAAAAGAATTCAAAATATATCTTCAGCAGGTAAAGGATCATGGAATAATATAAAACTTCCAAAGGCGAATAATGACAAAACAGAAAAAAAGGAAGTAAAAGTTCTTAATGATAAAGAATCTTTGAATTTAAAACAAAATAAGGAAAATGATTCTAAAAAAGAGAACAGTTCTAATAAAAAAGAAATAGAAAAACATAATAAGATTCTGAATCATCAAAAAATAAATAACCAGAAGGAAAATCATGAAAATCTGAAACAAAAAACTAATACAATACAGGAAACGGAAATTGTTAAAGAACCGAATCATGATGAAAAGTTATCAGATATTCCAGCATCTATTATTGCAGAAGAAAATGGGGAAGATATAAAAAATGCTTCTGTTTCTAACAATGAGATAATTCTTGAAAATAAAAAGGAAATGCCAATAGAATCATCCTCGATAAAAAAAGTAATTCAGGAGAAAGAAAATATAATCTATGAAAGTGAAATAAAAGATTTTGTAGAACAGAATTCTTCTATACCAGATATTAAGAAAGAAGCTACTATACCAATTAAGACGGAATACAAGGTAAAAAAAGAAAGAAAATTTATAATGCCTAAAATCAATATTCCAATGAGTGTACGTATTGCGATCATTAGCTCTGTACTTTTAGTTATAGGAGTCGGGGGATTCTTCATACATAATATTCATCAAAAAAATAAATATAATGATATTATAGAGGTTGTAGATCGCAGCACAAACCAAAAAGAAAAAATCAAGATGTTGCATCAGGCAATTGATATATTACCAAAGGAATCAAAAGCATACGAAAAATTGCTAGATGTATATTTAGAGGATGCGGTATTTAGTTCTAAAGAAGAAAGTGCTTATCTTAAAACGATTCATCAGAATTGGGACAAGGTAAAAAAAGGAGATGGCTATGGAAACTTGTCTTATGAAATTGGAAAGGCATATTGGTATTACTATGAATATGATGATATGAATAATGAAGAAATCACAAGAATGAAAAGTGCTGTTCAATGGTTTGAAGATTCTTTGAAATACAAAAGCACAGCAAAGCATCATAGAATTGCCAAAATTTATTGTGAGATTGGAAAATTTAATCAAGAGATCACATTAAATGTAAAGGAAGGAACAGATAAAGGAGTTTATAAGAAATATTATAATAACCTTAAGGATCTATTAGAAATAGGAAATTCAAACACTGTTGCATCCTTAGAATTATACAAGTTAACGGTAAATTCTATTGATACTTACCGAGAGCGATTTATTGATGATGCTATTAATGAGGAAGAGATCAATCAAACAAAGCAGGATGTTTTATATAAAGTCAATGAAACTTCTGTGGTAACTGAAAAAGAAAAGGAATTGAAAAATACAATATTATATAGCAGCAAGCAATAATCCACGGTTGTTTGTAGTTATCAGTTGTTATTTAACATAATTTATGATATTATATTATTGTATTTTTATTAGACTCCCGACGGTATTAGGATACTTGGGACTTTTTATAGAATAACGATTAAAATAGAACATTATCAACCCAAAGGGCGTAAATTTAGCAGATATTTTATATCTGCTTATTTTTATGTCCTTTTTTATTTTGAGAAAGGAGAAAATCAACGTACACAGTACAAAAGCAACTATCAATATGCTATAATTAGGAGAAAGAAACTATGATTTACGAAGGAATTATATAATGGTAAAAAACATGAACTGAGTTCTGCCAGTAAAACAAGACGCTATTACAGAAAGGACACCAGACTTCAATACCGGATACTTTTTGGAAAGTCGAAATATGTGCATGATTCTGCAAAGAAGGCAGCATAAGTGAAAAGTAATTCCCGTAACAGGGAATAGAGGGAAACGTGTATTTCCATCGAGGTGTAATTTGCCTCGTAAAGAAGCCGCGGTCAACTTTAGTTGCCCGTTTGGTGTATCACAACGTATCCAAGGAATTGCAAGATGCTCTGAGATATTTGGAAAAGCCGATTATTAAAGAAGACAGCTTACAATTAAGTAAGATGATCGAAGCTCAATTTCGAAAAGCAATGTCTGATCAGAAATGGAGGCAAGATGTGAAAGCAATGGAAATTCGATATCAAGAACTTCTACAAGAGGGTCGTATAGAAGGGCGTGCAGAAGGACGTAACGATAGAGAGATGGAGATTGTTTTAGGTATGATTGAAGAGGGTGCTTCCGATGAGATGATTCTAAAATACTTGAAAATCTCAAAAGAAAGACTCGAACAGATCGAAAAAAATCAAAAAGTACACGTATAAAAACATATTAAATAAAGAAAAGATATAGGCAAAAAACAGACAGAAAAATTACTGTCTGTTTTTTTATTGCCTTTATGAAAGGAGAAAAAAACCAAATGACAAAACAGGTTGTGGCAAAACGTAGCTTATCCGAAGGAACAGTACAATTAGAAGAATGTATATGGGATAACGGATCTGTAACATATGATGTGTGTTTGATCTATACATCTTCACAGGCGACAAGTAAGAACTTTCATAGCATAGAAACTATTGAAGAAGCTTGTCGCATATATAATGAATACTCTGAGGAGTTATGTGAAGTATATAAGAATAAATACCGAAAAACACAACGAAAAGAAGGAAAACTTATTATTCAGGTGCAATAACTGAATGTTTATGCATTGTATTATAAAGGAAGGAAGAGAAAAAATGAGAGACTTAAACATAATCACAGTGTCAGGAACTGTAAATCGTGAACCAGCTTATAAAGAGAATAAAGAAAATCCAAACAGAACGATTTTATATTATAGTATTGAAATTTATACAGGAAGAGATTATTATCCGGACAAAGAAAAGAAGCAGTTAGTTCATGAAAAAATCTATCTTAATTGTGTCAATTATGGGAAAACGGCAATGGAATTGGTTAATAAGGTTAAAAAAGGATCTTATGTGCAAGTTTCAGGAGAGCTTAGACCAAATAATTATGACAGAGAAGATGGAAAAGTGTATGGGCTTCAAATCATGGCCAATACATGTATTCCAATGAATCAGCTAAATCAGCAGAACAATAATCAAAATACACAGAAACAAAATCAGAATAATTCAAGCAAAAGACAGCAGAGGCAGTCTAACCATGCAAATCCTCAGAATCAGGAATCACGAAACTCTAATAGAGGACAGCATTCTGAGATGCAAGGGCAGAACACAACTGAAACAAGTACAAGTGTACCGCCTAAAAAAAGAGCTACAATGCCAATGGCACAAGAAGGAAATCAGCAGCAATCAGCAGGGAATTCATCCAATAGAACATCAAATTCAAATCAGCAGAATTCACAATCTAATACTGGCAAAAATGCTTCAACTCAAAGAAGTAATAATTCTGGAAGAAAAAACTCTGAAAGATCAAATCAACAGCCAAGTAGTAGTAATAATGAGTTTGCTGGTCTTGCACCGGAAGAAAATCCATTTAATATGGCAGCGGTGAAGGATGATGAGTTTCATAACCCTTACGGAGATGGAAATTTACCAGATCCAAATGACTTTATGCAAAATGGAGATAATTAATTATATATATTAAGGAGAATGAGTAATGAAAGAACAAACAATGAAAGAAACAACACTAAAGGTTAAAAATCAAACAACAACATTACAAAAAGCAATTATTTTGGGTGATATTGTGTTTATGATTGGATCCTTTTCAGTATTTTTATGCAACTTATTAATTTCCTATATTTTATATCGAAATGAAGGAAAAGAAGGAGCAGAGAAATGGAAAATTGTATTATTAGTTTTCTTATTTTTAACTGGAGGACCAGTTAACTCTTTATTAGGGTTAGGGAATGTAAGTTTATTTAATACATTTTTATCCAAAAATAAGGCTAGTAAAAAAGAAGCAGTAGAAACTAATGAAGAAGAGATTATTAATAATTCATCAGAAGTTGAAAGTGCAGTAAAAGAAAAAAGTGTGAAAAAATCTGAAACAAAAAAAACAGATCCTAAAAAAGAAGTAGACTTATGGTTAAATCATTTTGCCTACCAGACAATCAATCGCTTCATCATGGAAGCAGACGCAAGTGGTTGTGACTTTTTACAGGTAAATACATCTGGAAAAGTAGAAGGATATGGAGAAGAAGATGGAGAACTGAAAAAAATGTATGAAGATACAATTGAACGGTTACCAGATTCTAAATTTTTCCCTTATGTATGTTCAGAATTTGAACGTCTTTGGAGAGAAGTTTCTACAGATTATTCCGATGATAAATTTGTGATTCAGTGGAAATAATCGACACTTTATGTAGAATGTAGTAGGAATTCTACATTTTCACATTTCAGATAATAATTTAACTAAATAATAATAGAATTTCAGACGAAGGCCGTCGCATTAATGATTAAGAATCAGAGATGCGGCAGCCTTTTTTTTGTTTATAAGAAAGGACCTTTAAATTTATGAGAAGAAAGAAAAATAAACAGATGGAAGGGCAAATGTCTATTTTTGATATGTTTTCTTCTGTCATTGAAAATACTAAAACTGAGGAAGAAAATGTTACAGTTTCTGAAGGTGGCATTGCTGCAGCTGACATAACAGCAGTAGAGACAGGAACGCAAACATCTATTTTCGACTTGTTTTCTACAGATGAACACGATACACAGAAACAAGAAAAAAAGCCTAAAAAGAATTTCTTCCATAGAACAATTCAGTTCGCAAAGAGCTTGGAAGATAAATGGAAGAACAATCTAGCAGCATTAAAAATGTTACTTGGGTTGGAAGATTATGCTGATGAAGATCAGCAAACCATCTTGTCAAGTTATGAAGGATGGGGTGGATTGTCTTCATATTTCGAAGTGGAGGAAAAGAAAGTACAGTTAGAAACCCTTGTTGGAGAAAATACATATAAGGGAATTAAGTCTTCAATCTTAACATCCTATTATACAAATGAAAAAATCATAAACTTTATGTATCAGATTCTATCTGAAATAGGAGTCAAAGGGAAGTTGAATATTCTTGATCCTTGCATGGGAACAGGAAATTTCTATCGGATGCTTCCAGATACATTACAAGATTCAAACTTGTACGGTGTTGAGTTAGAGGAAACGAGCTGTAATATCGCAAAACAGCTATTTCAGAAAGCCAATATTCAAAATTGTGCATTTGAAAAAGCTGATCTGCCAGACAATTATTTTGATCTGATCATTGGAAATGTACCATTTTCCGATTTTAGTGCAGCAGATAATACGTACGGCTCATGCTTAATTCATGATTACTTTTTTCTTAAAGCATTAGATCTTGCCCGACCGGGTGGAATTGTTGCTATGATAACCACAAAAGGTACAATGGACAAGAAATCTAGCCGCATTCGTAAGATGTTAGCGAAAAAAGCTGATCTTTTATGTGCCATCAGACTTCCAGAAACAGCTTTTGCAGTGACAGGAGCCAAGGTTTCTACAGACATTTTATTTTTCCAGAAAAGAAGATACCAGACGGTCGGTGATGAACCGGAATGGGTAATCATTGCACAAGAAGCTAATATGTATTTTGGCACGCATCTTAATCATATGTTAGGACGTATGATGGAAGAAAGTGGACCATACGGAAAACGCTTTGTATGTAAGGAAAAAGAAGGTATGGACTGGAAAGCATGTATTGATAATTTTCATTTGGAAAGTTATCTCAAAAATGTTTATGAACCAGGTCAGACAATTGAGAATAACGATGAAGAATATGTTCCGGCAGTAGATTCCATTAGTAACATGTCCTATGGAATTTACAATAAT
>OGZT01002076.1_pt1 | contig 12114 bp, 8 predicted proteins | sample 1576891 | NCBI WGS metagenome assembly OGZT01 (sample SAMEA3541521, study PRJEB24748) | human gut metagenome | biome: human gut; feature: human-associated habitat; material: faeces | place: China | collected 2012 | reverse complement strand
CGGATTCTTACACAGCCACTGGATCGGTCAACTGATCCTTAACTGATCGGCATTAAGCCCGAAGGCTGGCATTTTTAAATCAGATAAAGTCAGACTTATGCCTGGCCTTTGATCTCTTTACGACCGTTGTACGGTGCTTTTTCGCCCAGAGCTTCTTCGATACGAATCAGCTGGTTGTATTTAGCAACACGGTCAGAACGGCTCATAGAACCAGTTTTGATCTGGCCTGCAGCAGTACCAACAGCCAGGTCAGCGATGGTAGCATCTTCAGTTTCGCCAGAACGGTGAGAGATTACTGCAGTGTAGCCAGCGTCTTTCGCCATCTTGATTGCAGCCAGAGTTTCGGTCAGAGAACCGATCTGGTTGAATTTGATCAGGATGGAGTTAGCGATACCTTTTTCGATACCTTCTTTCAGGATCTTGGTGTTGGTTACGAACAGGTCGTCACCAACCAGCTGGATTTTGTCGCCCAGAACTTTGGTCTGGTATGCGAAACCGTCCCAGTCAGATTCGTCCAGACCGTCTTCGATAGAAACGATCGGGTACTGTTTGGTCAGTTCTTCCAGGAAGTGAGTGAATTCTTCAGAGGTGAACGCTTTGTTGCCTTCGCCAGCCAGAACGTATTTACCATCTTTGTAGAATTCAGAAGCTGCGCAGTCCATCGCCAGAGTGATGTCTTTGCCCAGTTCATAACCAGCAGCTTTAACAGCTTCAGCGATAACAGCCAGAGCTTCAGCGTTGGAACCCAGGTTCGGCGCATAGCCACCTTCGTCACCAACAGCAGTGTTCATGCCTTTCGCTTTCAGAACTTTTGCCAGGTGATGGAAAACTTCAGAACCCATGCGAATGGCTTCTTTCACAGTTTTCGCGCCAACCGGCTGAATCATGAATTCCTGGATATCAACGTTGTTGTCAGCGTGCTCACCACCGTTGATGATGTTCATCATCGGAACCGGCATGGAGTATTTGCCCGGAGTGCCGTTCAGTTCAGCGATATGCTCATACAGCGGCATGCCTTTAGCGGCAGCAGCAGCTTTGGCGTTAGCCAGAGATACAGCCAGGATTGCGTTCGCGCCGAATTTGGATTTGTTTTCGGTGCCGTCCAGGTCGATCATGATCTTGTCAATGCCAGCCTGATCTTTGGCATCTTTACCAATCAGTGCCTGAGCGATCGGGCCGTTTACCGCAGCAACAGCTTTGGTTACGCCTTTACCCAGGAAACGGGATTTGTCGCCATCGCGCAGTTCCAGAGCTTCACGGGAACCAGTAGAAGCACCTGACGGAGCAGCTGCCATACCGACGAAACCACCCTCCAGATGTACTTCGGCTTCAACAGTCGGGTTACCACGGGAGTCGATGATTTCACGACCGATGATTTTTACGATTTTGGACATTAGGTTTTCCTCAAGTCACTAGTTAAACTGAAACTCCAGACAAACAACGCGTACCCAGGGTACGCGTTGCCGTTCTAACTTTTTTCTTACTTCGCCTGACGCTTCTGGAACTCGCTGGCGGCTTTCACAAAGCCTGCAAACAGCGGGTGACCATCACGTGGAGTAGAAGTAAACTCCGGATGGAACTGGCAAGCCACGAACCACGGGTGATTCGGAACTTCGATGATCTCGACCAACTGATCATCCCCGGAACGGCCCGCAACGCGCAGACCTGCATCTTCAATCTGTTTCAACAGCATGTTGTTGACTTCGTAACGGTGACGATGACGCTCAACAATTGTCGGCGCATTGTACAGCTGGCGAACCAAGCTATCGTCAACCAACTGGCACTGCTGTGCGCCGAGACGCATGGTACCGCCGAGATCGCTCTTCTCGCTACGAACTTCAACGTTGCCGTTTTCATCGCGCCACTCGGTAATCAGCGCCACAACCGGGTACTTACAGTCTGGCACAAATTCCGTAGAGTTGGCGTTCTCCATGTTGGCAACATGGCGAGCGTAATCAATTAACGCCACCTGCATACCCAGGCAAATGCCCAGATAAGGAATATTGTTCTCACGCGCAAAACGCGCGGTCGTAATCATGCCTTCTACGCCACGATAGCCGAAACCGCCAGGTACGAGGATTGCGTCCAGACCTTTAAGGATTTCAACGCCGCGCGTTTCAACATCTTGTGAATCGATCAGTTTGATGTTGACGCTGACACGATTCTTCAGCCCACCGTGTTTCAGTGCTTCGATCACGGATTTGTAAGCGTCCGGCAGTTCAATGTACTTGCCGACCATACCAATGGTGACTTCACTTACCGGATTCGCTTCTTCGAAGATAACCTGTTCCCATTCGGACAGATTCGCTTCCGGGCAGTTTAAGCTGAATCGTTTACAAATATAATCGTCCAGCCCCTGCGATTTCAACAGGCCCGGAATTTTATAGATGGAATCGACGTCTTTCAGAGAAATAACCGCTTTTTCCGGAACATTACAGAACAATGCAATCTTCGCACGTTCGTTCGCCGGAACGGCGCGATCTGAACGACAAATCAGGATGTCAGGCTGGATACCGATGGAGAGCAGCTCTTTTACAGAGTGCTGAGTCGGTTTGGTTTTGACTTCACCAGACGCTGCCATGTACGGCACCAGCGTCAGGTGCATAAACAGGGTGTGCTCACGGCCAATTTCAACAGCCATCTGGCGAATCGCTTCGAGGAACGGCAGGGATTCGATATCACCTACTGTACCGCCGATTTCGACCAGTACCACGTCATGACCTTCGCCGCCTTCCAGCACGCGCTCTTTGATAGCGTTAGTGATGTGCGGAATAACCTGTACGGTTGCGCCGAGGTAGTCACCGCGGCGTTCTTTACGCAGAACGTCAGAGTAGATACGACCCGTGGTGAAGTTGTTGCGGCGGCTCATTTTGGTACGAATGAAACGCTCGTAGTGCCCCAGGTCCAGGTCGGTTTCAGCGCCGTCTTCGGTAACGAACACTTCCCCGTGTTGGATTGGGCTCATAGTACCTGGATCGACGTTGATGTACGGATCCAGTTTCATGATGGTCACATTGAGGCCACGGGCTTCAAGAATGGCTGCGAGGGAGGCTGCGGCAATACCTTTACCCAGAGAGGATACGACCCCGCCGGTCACAAAAATATAGTTCGTTGTCATGCTGAACCTGAGAAGTTAGGTTGAAAAGACGATGGAATAACCAGGACGGGAAAGCAGTATACCCGAACATGACCTGTGCCACAAACTTTCATTATCCCTCCTCTTCGCCAGCGCACTATTGAAATCAGGAGTGAGAAAATAGCCCCTTTGGGGTAAATGTTTTTGACGCAAATCAAGCGCTTGTCATTTAAAAAATGACACAAATCGCGCTTGACCACGTAATTCCCTTAGAGATCAATTTCCTGCCGTTTTACCTGTTGCCAGACTTCTTCCATTGTTTCGAGGTCAACACCTGTCATTTCCAGTCCACGCGCGGCAACAATACGCTCCACTTCGCGAAAACGACGCTCGAATTTTTCGTTCGCTTTTTGCAATGCGATTTCCGCTTTTGTCCCTAAATGACGAGCCAGATTGACCGTGGCAAACAGCAGGTCGCCCATTTCCTCCTCCAGTTTAGCCTGGTCGATAACAGCCTGCCGTGCCTCGTACATCACCTCGTCGATCTCTTCGTAGACTTTATCGACTACCGGACCAAGCGTCGTCCAGTCAAAACCAACGTTGGCGCAACGTTTCTGGATTTTTTGCGCACGCATTAAAGCCGGTAAACTACGAGGAATATCGTCCAGCGCCGAATGCTGCGCTTTCTGCGCGCGCTCTTCGGTTTTGATTTGCTCCCAACGGGCAAGCACTTCACTACTATTTTCGGCAGAACTGTCAGCAAAAACATGCGGATGGCGACGTTCTAATTTATCGCTGATCGCGGCGCATATATCATTAAAGTCAAAGCGCCCTTCTTCCTGAGCCATTTGTGCGTAAAACACCACCTGGAACAGCAGATCGCCCAGTTCACCGCGAAGATCGTCAAAATCTTCACGGGCGATGGCGTCCAGCACCTCGTAGGTTTCTTCAAGGGTGTAAGGCGCAATGGTGGCAAATGTCTGCTCTTTATCCCACGGGCAGCCGTTTTCCGGATCGCGCAGGCGCTGCATAATAGTGAGCAAACGGTCGATTTGATTCATTAGAATGTCCTGAAAATTGCGGGTCTGTCAGGTGTAATACCTTCGAGTAAAAGATATCGCTGGATACGGCTGACGCCATATCCAGCTATGTAAGACTAACTCCCGTGCAACCGACGCGCGTCGATAACATCCGGCACCTGGTTGAGTTTACCCAGCACGCGGCCCAGCACTTGCAGGTTGTAAATCTCAATGGTCATGTCGATGGTCGCCAGTTGCTGTTTGGTGTCGCTACGGCTGGCAACGCCAAGTACGTTCACCTTCTCGTTGGCGAGAATGGTCGTGATATCACGTAACAACCCACTACGATCATTAGCCACCACGCGGACCACCAGCGAATATCCGGCGGAGTAGCTCTCGCCCCATACCGCATCAACAATACGTTCTGGCGCATGGGAGCGCAGTTCCGCCAGTTGTTCGCAATCGGCGCGGTGTACTGAAATACCGCGTCCCTGGGTAATGAAGCCGACAATCTCATCTCCAGGAATCGGCTGGCAGCAGCGCGCGATGTGGTGCATCAGGTTACCGACACCTTCAACCACCACACGACCGTTATCTTTACTGCGGTTTTGCGGCGTATAGCTTTTTTGCTGAAGTTGCTTCAGCGCGGCGGCATCCTGCTCTTCGGCACTCGGCTTATTAAATTGCGATTGCAGGAAGTTCACCATCTGATTGAGACGGATATCCCCGCCACCAATCGCCGCCAGCAACTCGTCGACATCATTGAAGTTGTAACGCGGCAGCAGATGTTTTTCTGCTTCTTTCAGGCTGATCCCCAGATGTTCCAGCTCGTCGTCAAGGATTTGCCGCCCAGCCAGAATGTTTTTGTCACGGTCCTGTTTACGGAACCAGGCGTGAATTTTCGAACGCCCACGGCTGGTTGTGACGTAACCGAGGTTTGGGTTTAACCAGTCACGGCTGGGGTTCGGCTGTTTCTGGGTGATAATTTCAATCTGGTCGCCCATCTGCAGCTGGTAGGTGAACGGCACAATGCGCCCGCCAATTTTTGCCCCGATGCAGCGGTGCCCGACATCACTGTGGATGTGGTAAGCGAAGTCCAGCGGCGTTGATCCCGCAGGCAAATCAACGACGTCACCTTTCGGCGTAAAGACGTACACCCGGTCGTCAAAGACCTGGCTGCGTACTTCGTCGAGCATTTCGCCGGAATCAGCCATCTCTTCCTGCCACGCAATCAGTTTACGCAGCCAGGCAATTCGGTCTTCATGTCCCGAACGTGCGCCGCCAGCTGCCGCGCCTTCTTTATATTTCCAGTGCGCAGCAACCCCCAACTCTGCATCTTCATGCATCTGTTTGGTGCGGATTTGGATCTCAACGGTTTTTCCACCCGGCCCCAGAACCACGGTATGAATAGACTGATAACCGTTTGGTTTCGGGTTAGCGACGTAATCGTCAAACTCATCCGGCAGGTGGCGATAGTGAGTGTGCACTATCCCCAGTGCGGCATAACAATCCTGTAAACGCTCGGCGACAATACGTACCGCACGCACATCAAACAGCTCATCGAAGGCGAGGTTCTTTTTCTGCATTTTGCGCCAGATGCTGTAGATGTGTTTCGGTCGACCATACACTTCAGCTTTAACGCCTTCAGCTTTCATCTCAGCGCGCAGATGGCCGACAAACTCTTCGATATAGTGTTCGCGGTCGAGACGGCGTTCATGCAGCAGTTTTGCGATGCGTTTGTATTCGGTCGGGTGGAGATAACGGAAGCAGTAATCTTCCAGCTCCCATTTCAGTTGTCCAATCCCAAGACGGTTCGCCAACGGCGCGTAGATATTGGTGCACTCTTTTGCCGCCAGTACGCGTTCATCTTCCGGCGCGTCTTTTACTTCGCGCAGATGAGCAATACGCTCTGCCAGTTTGATGACCACGCAGCGAAAATCATCGACCATCGCCAATAACATCCGGCGAACGTTATCGACCTGCTCGGAGGAAACAGAATCGGTATGCGTCGCTTTCAGCTGGCGGATCGCCGCCATATCACGCACGCCGTGAATAAGGTTAACGACCGACTTACCGACGCTCTCACGCAGCACATCTTCGCTGACTACGTTGGCATCCGCCAGAGGGAACAGCAGCGCCGCCCGCAGCGTGTCAATGTCCATACTTAATGTCGAGAGGATCTCCACCATCTCAACACCACGCCACAATAACAGACTGGCATCCGGATGCCCCTGCGTCTGTTGCAGACAATACGCCCAGGTTTCGGCTAAGCACTCACACGACTTCTGGCTGGTAATACCCAGACTTGCGATCCATTTTTCCGGATCAAATTCACCAGCCTTATTGATATGTGCACTTCTTACCGCAACCATCGTCCTCTCCTTTAGGGACCAGACCTGCCGAAATCGGCAAATCGTAACTATTTAACGCGCGAGAAAAGTACCATCGATTCCAGATGTCCCGTGTGTGGGAACATATCCAGCATCGCCAGTCGCGCAATGGTATATCCTGCTTTTAATAACGCTTCGCTATCCCGAGCCAGCGTTGCAGGGTTACAGGATACATAAACTATACGAATAGGTTCCAGTTTTATAATTTGCTGCATAACTCCTGCGGCACCTGCTCGCGCCGGGTCCAGCAACACTTTATCGAAGCCGTTTTTCGCCCACGGCTGCTTTGTGACATCTTCTTCAAGATTTTCGTGATAAAACGTCACATTGTGTAAGCCATTAAGACGCGCATTCTGCTGGCCTTTTTCCACCAGCGCCGGAACACCTTCTACACCCACCACACTGGCAGCTTGTGTCGCCAATGGCAGTGTAAAGTTGCCCATACCGCAGAACAGATCCAGTACGCGATCTTCAGGTTGCACATCCAGCCATTCCAACGCACGCGCTACCATTTTTTGGTTCACACCCGCATTGACCTGAATAAAATCGCGCGGGCTAAAAGTTAAGCGCAACCCGTTTGAGTCATACCAGGGCATCTCACCAGAGACGGTTTCGAGTATCTCACTATCGGGGGCGAGATACAGATCCAGGCCTTCAGAATGCGAAAAGCGTTCCAGTTTTTCGCGATCTGCCGAACTTAGCGGTGCGGTATGGCGCAAAATCATCAGCGTGCCGCTGGTTGCCTGTACCAGTTCAACATGACCAAGATGGCGCATAGCTTGTAAGCTGCCCAGGCATGCCCTGACTTTGGGCAGCAATGCTTCAAGTTGGGGCACTAAAATGGGACATTGTTTAACGTCGACAATGTCACTGGAGCCCGCTTTGCGAAACCCCATCTGAAGTTGCTGTGTTTTCGGTAAGTAGTTCAAACTTAAACGCGCGCGACGGCGATAGCCCCAGGGAACATCGGCGATCACTTCAGAGACCTCGTGTTTCATTAATCGGGCGAGTGCCGCACTTTTGCTTCGCTGCTGTAAATCCTCGCTGGCGTGTTGTTGCTGACAGCCGCCGCATACGCCAAAATGAGGGCAGCGTGGCGTTTCGCGTTCCGGGCTATCGCTTAACCGGCGTACGACTTTAGCGCGGGCGTATTGTTTTTTATCTTCAGTAACAGTAACTTCCGCGTTTTCCTGTGGCAGTAATCCAGGAATAAATAACGCTTTGCCGTTATGTCGTGCCACGCCCTGACCAAAAGAGTCGAGGTCGTTGACTGAAACAGTTATGATCTGACGCGTCGTCGTGCGTCGTTTTGCAGAGTAGAATTGCGCCATTGGCGAGACTTTCTCAATTTAACAGTGTGACCTTAATTGTCCCATAACGGAACTCCATGACCAACTACAGCCTGCGCGCACGCATGATGATTCTGATCCTGGCACCGACCGTCCTTATTGGTTTATTGCTGAGTATCTTTTTCGTTGTGCATCGCTATAACGACTTGCAGCGTCAACTGGAAGATGCCGGAGCCAGCATTATTGAGCCGCTTGCAGTTTCTACTGAATATGGCATGAGCCTGCAAAATCGCGAATCTATCGGTCAGTTAATAAGCGTACTGCATCGTCGCCATTCCGATATTGTTCGCGCGATTTCGGTTTATGATGAAAATAACCGACTCTTTGTCACTTCCAATTTTCATCTTGATCCCTCATCAATGCAGCTCGGCAGCAACGTGCCGTTTCCTCGCCAGCTCACTGTCACTCGTGACGGCGATATTATGATCCTCCGCACGCCGATTATTTCTGAGAGTTACTCCCCCGACGAATCGCCCAGTAGCGATGCCAAAAATAGTCAAAATATGCTGGGATATATTGCGCTGGAGCTGGATCTTAAATCGGTTCGCTTGCAGCAATATAAAGAGATCTTTATTTCCAGCGTGATGATGCTGTTTTGTATCGGTATTGCGCTTATTTTTGGCTGGCGCTTAATGCGCGATGTAACCGGTCCGATTCGCAACATGGTGAATACCGTCGACCGCATCCGTCGCGGGCAACTCGACAGCCGGGTGGAAGGATTTATGCTTGGTGAGCTGGATATGCTGAAAAACGGTATCAACTCGATGGCAATGTCGCTGGCTGCTTATCACGAAGAGATGCAGCACAATATCGACCAGGCGACGTCCGATCTGCGTGAAACGCTGGAGCAGATGGAAATTCAGAACGTTGAGTTGGATCTGGCGAAAAAGCGCGCCCAGGAAGCGGCGCGTATTAAATCCGAGTTTCTGGCAAATATGTCACACGAACTGCGTACACCACTGAATGGTGTTATTGGCTTTACCCGCCTGACGCTGAAAACAGAATTAACACCAACGCAGCGCGATCACCTGAATACGATTGAACGTTCGGCAAATAATTTGCTGGCAATTATTAATGATGTTCTCGACTTCTCGAAACTGGAAGCAGGTAAGCTGATTCTGGAAAGTATTCCATTCCCACTACGCAGCACGCTGGATGAAGTCGTTACCCTGCTGGCACATTCTTCTCACGATAAAGGGCTGGAACTGACGCTCAATATTAAAAGCGACGTGCCTGATAACGTTATCGGCGACCCACTACGATTACAGCAAATCATCACTAACCTGGTAGGGAATGCAATTAAATTCACCGAGAATGGCAACATTGATATTCTGGTAGAAAAACGTGCGCTGAGTAATACCAAAGTGCAGATTGAAGTGCAGATTCGGGATACCGGCATTGGTATTCCGGAACGCGATCAATCGCGCTTATTCCAGGCCTTCCGACAGGCTGATGCCAGTATTTCCCGCCGTCATGGTGGCACCGGGCTGGGGCTGGTGATTACACAAAAACTGGTTAATGAAATGGGCGGCGATATTTCGTTCCATAGCCAGCCGAATCGCGGTTCAACTTTCTGGTTCCACATTAATCTCGATCTGAATCCGAACATTATTATCGAAGGGCCATCCACCCAATGCCTCGCCGGCAAGCGCCTGGCCTATGTCGAACCAAACTCCGCAGCAGCGCAATGCACGCTGGATATTTTAAGTGAAACGCCGCTGGAAGTGGTTTATAGCCCAACGTTCTCCGCGCTGCCTCCCGCGCATTACGACATGATGTTATTAGGCATTGCGGTGACCTTCCGCGAGCCGCTAACAATGCAACATGAGCGATTAGCGAAAGCGGTATCGATGACCGATTTTCTGATGCTGGCACTTCCTTGCCATGCACAAGTCAATGCTGAAAAACTTAAGCAAGATGGTATCGGCGCGTGTCTGCTGAAACCATTAACACCTACGCGCCTGTTACCTGCCCTGACGGAATTTTGTCATCACAAACAAAACACGCTTTTGCCTGTAACCGATGAAAGTAAGCTGGCAATGACAGTCATGGCGGTTGATGACAACCCCGCTAACCTGAAACTTATCGGCGCATTGCTGGAAGATATGGTGCAACATGTGGAACTTTGCGATAGCGGGCATCAGGCGGTTGAACGGGCGAAACAGATGCCGTTCGATTTGATCTTAATGGATATTCAAATGCCGGACATGGACGGCATTCGGGCCTGCGAACTCATCCACCAGCTCCCCCATCAGCAACAAACGCCAGTTATCGCGGTAACGGCGCATGCAATGGCCGGGCAAAAAGAGAAGCTGCTTGGCGCAGGGATGAGCGATTATCTGGCGAAACCGATTGAAGAAGAACGATTGCATAATTTGCTGTTGCGCTACAAGCCTGGCAGCGGTATTTCCTCTCGCGTCGTGACGCCCGAAGTCAACGAAATTGTGGTGAACCCGAATGCGACCCTCGACTGGCAACTGGCACTACGCCAGGCAGCAGGAAAAACCGATTTAGCGCGCGATATGCTGCAAATGTTACTCGATTTCCTGCCTGAAGTTCGCAACAAAGTTGAGGAACAGCTGGTTGGAGAAAACCCGGAAGGCCTGGTTGATTTGATTCATAAACTGCATGGCAGTTGCGGCTATAGCGGTGTGCCGCGTATGAAGAATCTCTGCCAACTGATCGAACAACAGCTACGTAGCGGTACTAAAGAAGAAGATTTGGAGCCGGAGCTGCTGGAACTGTTGGACGAGATGGATAATGTAGCGCGCGAAGCCAGCAAAATTCTCGGGTAATGGACGTCTTGTCGAGTAGCAATCGGCTTTTTATGACGCTGGTTTCAGATTGGTGACAAGGTGCCTGTGTTTATGCCGGATGCGGCGTTAACGCCTTATCCGGCCTACAAAACCAATTAAATTCAATGAATTAAAAAGTATGTTGGCCTGATACGTAGCGCAACAGGCAATTTTGCGTTTGGCATCAGTCTCAAACCGGCTCCTGAAAGAGCCGGTTTTGGTTTTCTGTCTTAACGCACCATGCACGGGCGCTTGTTATCAAACGTCCAGCCAGGAATCAGGTACTGCATTCCCATCGCATCGTCACGCGCACCAAGCCCATGTTTCTGATACAGCTCGTGGGCTTTCATCACCTGATCCATATCGATTTCTACGCCCAATCCTGGTTTTTGCGGCACCTGTACCAGCCCGCCTTTGATCTCAAACGGTTCTTTGGTCAGACGCTGATTGCCTTCCTGCCAGATCCAGTGCGTATCAATAGCAGTAATTTTACCCGGTGCAGCAGCGGCAACGTGGGTAAACATCGCCAGGGAAATATCGAAATGATTGTTAGAGTGTGAACCCCAGGTCAGGCCAAATTCATGGCACATTTGCGCCACACGTACCGAACCTTGCATCGTCCAGAAATGTCCGCTTCCAAAATAAAAAACAGAGAGACCAGAATGGAGCCAATGCCGAGAAGGATATCTCCTTTTGCTTTCTTTAATTTCTTCTGTAATACATCATGCATAGCCATCTCTCCTTTTCGTGGTCTACATCACTGTCTTTTTCGCTTTCACCGGAACCTTAACTAAATTTCTTCTGACCTCCCCATCCAGCACATCCGTATAATATACCAGCAGGGATTCAATACTTGCGTTTGGCATCTTATAATAGGGCGTGTGGGACAGAATAATATGAACAATTTCCTTCGGCAAGCCATGATTATAAGCCACATTTGCCGCCATCATGCTGTGGCCGATTTGGTCCATCAATGGAGTATGCCCCACATCCTCCTCTGTTTTCCAATATTCTAACGGTTTGCTGCCGTCGTGAAGCAGATCGCCTGCGATTAGATAATCCTTATTCAGCGTCACCCCATAGGCCTTCCCTACGCACTCTGCAACAGCCAGAGCAGCTCTCGTGGTCGTCGCTTCATGGTGAACCAGCGTAGTGTTCCATTTGGAATGATCCGGATGCACCATCGGCACGTCCTCCGGGCGTTCAAACTCACTCCGAGCATAAATTTCTTCGTATATCTTCAAGACCTCCCGCCGAAGATGTTCGTCCTCCATTTGATTAAGCAGGGGTTCAAATTCCTTGATTGTAAACGTTTCCATCAAACTCTCCTTTCCATACGTCACCCGCGGTTCACTATGGCATAATTGGGATCTTTAGCCCTTAATGGCTCCCCAGCCATCAGATTTCGGACATCCATATCGATCCGGTCCCGCAAACGCTGGACGCCGTCACCGTAGTGGCCCGGAAAAACCTGGAAGGCGAAAA
>OGZT01002068.1_pt1 | contig 12168 bp, 9 predicted proteins | sample 1576891 | NCBI WGS metagenome assembly OGZT01 (sample SAMEA3541521, study PRJEB24748) | human gut metagenome | biome: human gut; feature: human-associated habitat; material: faeces | place: China | collected 2012 | reverse complement strand
CTCCATTATATAATGCTGAATATGCTGTAAAAACTATTTCATCGTCAAGACTTTGAGCATATGTAACATGTTTACACACATAATCGTAAACTGCCTTAACTTTTTCATAATCTGTCGTTTCTGATGTAAAGCCTAGCTCTTCTATGATTTGATTCACTTTATCATCTACCAGGCTTCTCTGTTCCAATGTTGTAAAATATTTTATCTTTATAAGAAACTGATACAAATAGTATCCGTTGCTCTTCTGAGCCCTATAAGAAACGTCTCTGTTACTAATGTCCCAGAACATGTAATCTCCTTCTACAGGGTTGTCTGTTACACTTGCTGCCTTATCTTCTATATCGTAGTAAATCTGGTCTGCTGCAGAACTCTTTGACTTTACAAAAACATAAAGCGTGCTTTGGTGCGCCAGCATAGCCTTTTTCAATGTGGTTGCTGCCTGATTTATTGTTCCATAATTGGCTCTCGGAAGACTTATCGATTCAAGTTTTTTGTTCTCGATTTTTACTGTTCCGGTTCTTATATCAGCTTTTTGACTGCTTATAAGCTTTTCTATTTTATTTTCTGTAATCTGACTTTGACTACTTTTTTCTATATTATAAATTTGGTCAGCTTTTACACTAGTTATATTTACGGGAGTCACCAGCATTGCCAATGCCATAATTATTGATATTATTTTTTTCATATATAACCTCTTAAATCTTTCCGATAAAAACGTTTAGGGACTACATATAGTTCAAAGGCAGAATTAATGTACTGTTGTACTTTTTAATTCTGCCAATTTGTTATTATTTCTTTTTGTATTTTGTCTTGTATGTTACACCTTCGTACTTAAGCTCTCTTAACATCTTCTTTCCTTCAAGAAGTGTGTATGTTAATTTCTGATTGTGATTATTCTTAAGCTTGAAGTGAATCATATATTTTCCAACTTCAATCTGTGTTATATGGTTCTTGCTACTTATTTCCACATCATAACCTAATGACTTGTTGTTCATATCCTTAATTTTGATGCATGGTTCGCCCTTATACAACACTTCCGAGAAAGTGATGTAGTAAGTTGTTTTCTCACCATTTACAGTTCCTCTATGCTTCCAGGTTCCTAACCATAATGACACTTTCTTATGGAATGAGTTCATTGAATCGTAAAGTGTTTTTGCTTTTGCGTAGTTGCCTTTAATCTGATTCAAAAGATTCAAGCTTTCCTGAATCTTTCCAGCCTCACCAAGCTTAACTGCCTGATTATAAACACTTTCGCTTAAGTTTGCTGACTTTGAAAGTTTTTCTACTTTTGAGTAAACTTCCATTCCATCTTTAATTGAACCCTTGTCAATTAACTGCTTTGCATATGCATATCCATATTCCGCATACTGTGTCTGGAAAGTCTTGTTGTCCTTTGCATATACGTTCTTGATTGTCTGCCATGCTGTGCTGTAATCTGCCTTAATATATGAAACCTGCGCCATTCCTGCACTTGCCTTATTAATTAAATTAAAATCAGATGCTGCCTGGGCACTTGATGTAAATAACTGCTGTGCCTTGTCGTAATCTTTCTTGTCTAACGCATCTGTTGCTGCGTAATAATCAAGGAAAGCACCTGCCTGCTTGCCATATTCTGAGCTCTTGTCAGCATCGTTACTCTTCTTAAAATAGTCTGAAGCCTTGTCTTCATCTTTTTCATTAAGTGCCTGTAAACCAATGTTGTAATATGCTTCTGCCAAGAACTCCTTGCTCTTTCTAAATCCTCCAAGGTCCTTAAACTCTGTTACTGCCTGTGTGTACTTCTGGTTCTTAAGCAATTTTTCTGCATTCTTGTATTTCTTGTTTGGAATAAAGAACGCTACTGTGACTATGGCTACAATTGCAATAATTACACCAACTGCTACCAAAGCTGTCATATATTTCTTCTTTACATCTTTCTGTCTGTTAGCACGTCTGTTTTCGCTTGCCTGTTTTCTTTCTTCATTCTTTACGGCAATATCGTATTTCTTATGTGCTGTCTTTATTAATTCCTTGCTATTCTTGTACCACGCAATTCGTTTAAGAATTTCAATTCCATTTCCAATGCTTGCAGAATCGTCTTTCTGTACTTCTTCCATTCCTGAGATGTAGTTGTCTTCGTAGTCTTTAGTCTTTGCCTGTGCAAAAACTTCTACGTCTTCCATCTCTCCTGCGCTTTCAAGTACAGCGTCTTTCTTAGTCCAAACTGAACCGTCTGCAAAAACTACCTTGTCTATCTTTATGATAAACTTGACTGCATTCTCATTCTTTATTGTAATCTTTGCAGCCTTGCCTTTTGATGCAAGGTATTCCTGTCCCATTGCAAGATAGCTGTGGTTAATCTGTTCAACATTGCCTTCACCGTCATCTGCATAGATTGTAATGTAGAGATCTCTTATCTCCTTCTCTTCATAGATATTTGTAAATATAAGTGAAAGTCTGTTAATGTTACTTACCTGGTCTCTCTCAAGAGTTCCTTTTTCAAACAAAACAGGGCTTCCGTATGTCCAAAGATTTGGCTCTAACTTGGCAATAACCTTGTATCTGCCATTTTCTTTTTCTTCCGGTTCAGATTCTTCACTCTTTGAATCTTTCTTTTTTGCAGTTTGCTTCTGCTCTGAACCTTCCTGTGTTGCAACCTCTTTTGTTGACTCTGCTGCTTCTTTCTGTTCGGCAGTTTCTACAATCTTTTCTGCTTCTGCACTTTCCTGCTCTACTGTAGTTTCTTCTTTCTTTATTTCTAATTCTTTATTGTTTGCTTCTTCTGCTACAGTATTTTCATTACTCTGTACGCTTTCTTCAGCGATTTTTTCTTTGTTGTTTTTTTCTTCCATTGTTATCTCCCAAATTATATTTTTCATTTCGTTTTGATATACAATTTCACAAATTCCATTCTAGCATATTTTTAGAAAAAAGAACACCCATTAATAAATGGATAAAAAAGGATATTCTGTGAATTTCCTGTAAACTGAGTTTCTCTTTAGTGAATCACCACAACGCACAAAAGCATACTTCGGAGGTATTTTACCCCAAAGTATGCTTTTTTAGATTCTCTTTCGTTTCCGATAGTGTTTCACTAACCAGAAACATCTCTCATTCCACTATTTATTCAATTATTTTTGTTATTGCTATTTTTTGATTTTTACTTTTTTAACTTTTGACCATGCGCCGTATTTCTTTGAACCGTTTACTACTTTGTAAGCTCTTGCCTTAACCCAATAGGTTTCTTTTTTGTCAAGCTTCTTAATTGTAACTTTTGTCTTCTTAATGTTCTTAACACTGTAGCCCTGGAATTTCTTGTTATCGCAGTAACGAATCTGGTAGCCTTTTGCACCACTTACTTTAGCAAGTTTAATCTGCATTTTTCTCTTCTTTACATTTTTAAGAGTTTTGATTTTTGCTCTTGCAGGTGCTGCGACAATTGTTGTGTTCTTGTTGTCGTCTTTTTTGTTAACTTCATTTTTTTTGTCCTGTGCAAGTTCGTCTGCTGTTTTTGGTACGTAGTATCTTACATAGTCAACTTCCATTGTAGCACTCCAATCACTGTTTGTTGGAGGGTTGCCCTGTGCTAAGTTTCCGCCACATGCCACATTAAACAAAAGATAGTAATCATCATTTAATACGCTACGCTGTCCTGCATAGTTTCCTGTTCTTAAATCTGCTGTTGAATATGTTTCTGCGAAATCAGTTATTCTTACAAACTTATTTGTCCATGTTCCGTATGATGTTAAAAGCTTACCATCTATGTAGAATGCACATATGCTTCCATCTCTGTAACATCCATATGTATGCCATTCTGTCTTATTACTTATATTACGGTTAGTGTAAACATACTGATCTGCTCCATTCCATTTTGGATAATGGATTGTGCTCTGGATATCTGATCTTGTGTTGAAAGCTTCCATAATATCAATCTCACCACATGCAGGCCAAGTCTTTCCGTTAGTTCCAAGCATCCAAAATGCCGGCCAAATTCCCTGTGATGAAGGAATCTTTATTCTTGCTTCAACATATCCATATCCAATGTTAACCTTTCCTGCACTTTTGATTCTTCCAGATGTCCAATTGTAACTACCAACTTTTTCTGTCTGGGCTTTAATCTTCATTGTTCCATCTGATACAGATATGTTGTTTGCTCTATAGTATTCTTTCTCATTGTTTCCCCAGCCCCAGTTTCCATTTCCAATCTCCGGAGTCCAATGGTCACTGTTAAGTTCTGTTCCATTAAATTCATCACTCCAGTTAACTTTCATCTTTGAAATATCAATATTCTGTGCTGGTTCTGCTGCTTTAACTGTAGTTCCTGCAAAACCAATACCTAATGTAGCTGTAGCTACCACTGCAAAAGCTAATACCTTTCTCATACAAAATCTCCTTTTCAATTCATGTTTTCCTGATTTAAATGTGTTATTGTCAATAATTCAATATTCTTATTGAATCATCCGAAAACGTTTTTATTTTCTGCTATTGACACTATTATACAATAAAGTGGTGGATTTTCAAGGATTTATCAACAAATTGTATAGTTTTTATGGTATTTTTATTTGTTTTTATTGTTGGGAAGGATTCAGTCTTGAGAGTGTTTTTGTAAATTTAGGAATGAAATTCATAATTTTTGATTGCTTTTTTGGAAAACTCATAACTTTTATGTTTCTTAGCCCGGTTGGTTATGTAATTTATAATCATAATAGCAAAAAGAAATAGCATCCTCTACGGCTCAATGTGAAGGATGCTATTCTTTGTTTTTAATTCACTGAGGGCAAATCGGAGTTACATCCGATTCACCTTCTAACTGGTTTATACACTAGTGCACTTGATTTTTAAAGTGTCCTTTTTTTCTTCAGTCTTTTCCCCTATTTCTGTGGCAATACTAAATTCTGCCTGATTACATGTCCTTCAATATAGCTTTGGGCATTTTCAAATGTTGTATAGCTGATTGCCTCCAAGGCTTCTTCTGTTAAGAATGCCTGATGGGATGTTACGATTACATTTGGGAATGATAGAAGTCTTGATGTAATGGATGTTTCCATTATATCGTCTTCACGGTTTTCGAATACGTTAGCTGTTTCTTCCTCGTAAACATCAAGGCCTACGCTGTGGAATTTGTGCTGACGTATTCCCTTAATCAAGTCTTCTGTATCAATTAATGCACCTCTTGATGTGTTTACAAGAACTACATTGTCTTTCATCTTGTTTATTGTTTCTGAATTTATCATATGATAAGAATCATCTGTTAATGGGCAATGAAGAGAAATCAAATCGCTTTCTGCCAATAATGTATCAAGGTCAACATATTCTACAAAATCCAAATCCGGATTCTGATATATATCATAAGCAATTACTCTCATTCCAAAGCCCTTGCATATTCTACACATTGCTGCGCCAATCTTTCCTGTGCCAATTATTCCTGCTGTTTTCTTAAAGAAATTAAGTCCTGTAAGTCCCACAAGGCTAAAATTATTCTCTCTAACCTTAATATAGCCCTTATGAATATGCCTGTTACTTGCAAGTGCCAATGCCATAGCGTGTTCTGCCACTGCCTCCGGTGAGTATCCCGGAACTCTCATAACTAAAACTCCTCTTTCCTTAGCTCTTTTAATGTCAACATTATTAAAGCCGGCACATCTTAAAAGAATAATCTTTACACCATTGTCTGCCAAAACATCTATAACCTTAGCACTGAAATCTGAACTTACAAAACCACATACAGCCTCAAAGCCTTTGGCATACACTGCGTTTCTTACGGAAATATCACTATCAACGTATTCGATTTCAATGTCCTCATACTTTGGCAAAACCTTATCAAAAGATTCCTTGTCATATTTCTTTGTATCATAAAATAAAATTTTCATACCTGCACCTTCCTAACATTTAAATTTCCATATGGATTAACTTAGTTATAAAGTTTTAATCGTAATATGTCAATTTTTGTTTTTAGTCAATTTATTATAATCCATCCTGCACTCGTCTCTCTTCCACTGCCTGCTGAACCATCATATCTTTAACCTTCATTAGACGAATCTGTGTGCTACGCTCATTTTCATCCAACTTCATTGTTATATACTTTATGTTTTCCATTGCTTCAGGAATTATTACATGTTCTAAGGCATTTACTCTTCTTCTTGTTTTTTCAATTTCAGTTGCCATAAGCTGACAGGATTTTTCTACCTCTGCCAGTTTAAGCATATCTTCAAAAACAGTACTTAAGGAGTATACTGCTTCATCCAAATCTCCTGCTGTAAAAGCATAGCCATAAGAGTATATGTCATTTCCACTTATTTCGTCATTAGTTGAAAAAGTAGGTATGTCAACGCTCATTACATTCTTAACACCTTGATTAATATTCAGGCTTTTCTTTGATGCCATAAGTGCAGTGTTCAAAACCTGTTCGCTCATTCCTGCCCTTGCAATGGCAAACTCCATGTTGGCATTTTTTATGCCTTTTTCAACTTTAAGTCTTAATTCCATATTTTCTTTTATAAGATCCATAAACTGTCTTACCAGCTCATCTCTTTTATCCTTTAAAAGCTTGTGACCTCTAGTAGCAGAAAGCAGCTTTTTCTTCTGTTTCGTTAATTCCATTCGGGTTGGATTTACTCTTGTTCCTGCCATAATTTTCCCTCATTTCTAAAAACTATCTAAAAAATCAATACAACCAATATTAATTCTAATCCTGCTGCTTATAATATTTTTCAAGGAACTTATCATCAATTCTCTTTAACTCCGACTTAGGAAGCATTGACAAAAGTTTCCAGCCAATATCCATCGTTTCCTCAATGGAACGGTTTGCGTCATAGCCCTGTGAAACATATTCCTTCTCAAACTCGTCTGCAAACTTAGCATAAATAAGATCAATGTCTGACAGTGCAGCCTCACCAAGAATTGTCATAAGTTCTTTGGCTTCCTTGCCTCTTGCGTAGGCTGAGAAAAGCTGATTCATTACGTTACTGTGGTCAGCTCTTGTTTTTCCTTCGCCAATACCTTTGTCCTTAAGTCTTGAAAGAGATGGAAGTACATCTATTGGTGGTGTAATTCCTTTTCTGTAAAGGTCACGGCTTAAGATAATCTGTCCCTCTGTAATATAACCTGTAAGGTCAGGGATAGGATGAGTCTTGTCATCTTCAGGCATTGTAAGAATCGGAATCATTGTAATACTACCGTCTTTGCCACGCTGACGACCTGCACGCTCATACATTGTTGCAAGGTCAGTATACATATATCCCGGATAACCACGTCTGCCCGGAACTTCCTTTCTTGCTGCAGAAACTTCTCTTAATGCGTCTGCGTAGTTTGTAATATCAGTTATAATTACAAGTACGTGCATTCCTTTTTCGAAGGCAAGATATTCTGCTGCAGTAAGTGCCATTCTAGGCGTTGCAATACGTTCTACCGCCGGATCATTGGCAAGATTGATAAACAATACCGTTCTGTCAATTGCCCCTGTTTCCTTAAAACTATTTATAAAAAAGTTTGATTCTTCAAAAGTAATACCAACTGCCGCAAAAACAACTGCAAAAGGTTCGTCAGTTCCAATAACCTTTGCCTGTTTTGCAATCTGGGCTGCAAGGTTGGCATGTGGCAAACCTGAAGCTGAAAAGATTGGTAGTTTTTGTCCTCTTACAAGAGTGTTAAGTCCGTCAATTGCTGAAATTCCTGTCTGGATAAATTCAGAAGGATAATTTCTCGCTGCCGGATTCATCGCCACACCGTTAATATCTCGTCTTTCCTCCGGAAGAATGTCAGGACCTCCATCTATTGGATTTCCCAAGCCGTCAAAAACTCTTCCAAGCATATCCGGCGAAACTCCAAGTTCCATGCTTCTTCCAAGAAAACGTACTTTGCTGTTAGACAAATTAATGCCTGTAGAGTCTTCAAATAGCTGAACCAGAGCATTACTTCCATTAACTTCAAGAACTTTACATCTTCTTACTTCACCGTTTGCAAGTTCTATTTCACCTAATTCATCGTAAGTAACATTTTCCACATTTCTAACCATCATAAGTGGTCCTGCTACTTCCTGAATTGTTCTATATTCCTTTGGCATATTAGAAGTCCTCCTTTTCCAGTGTATTTGCCACCTCTTCGGCAAGCTTGTCCATTATTTCATTGAACGCTTCATCAAGCCGGTCTTCGTGTGTATATTTAAAACGTCCGATTGCTTCACGTACAGGCATCTTAATAAGCTTATCAACGCTTGCTCCCTGTTTAAGGGCTTCCATTGACTTATTATAGAAACCAAGTACCAATTCCATCATCATATACTGCTTTCTAAGTGATGTATAGGTATCAACTTCATGGAAAGAGTTCTGATGCAAATAATCTTCTCTTATTGAACGGCTTGCTTCCATCTTTAATCTGTCAGGTGCAGACAAAGCATCCATACCTACCATTTTTACGATTTCATCAAGCTCTGCTTCTTCCTGCAATAATTTCATTAACTCCTGTCGAAGCTTTAACCAATCTTTATTAACATTTTCTTCAAACCATCCACCAATTCTGTCTACATAAAGTGAATAACTTGTAAGCCAGTTAATTGCCGGAAAATGTCTCTTGTATGCAAGGTTTGAATCAAGTCCCCAGAATACTTTTACAATACGAAGGGTTGCCTGAGATACAGGTTCTGAAATATCACCACCTGGAGGAGATACAGCACCGATAACTGACAAAGCTCCTTCCCTGCCTTCTTTTCCAAGTGTAACAACATCCCCGGCACGTTCATAAAACTGTGCAAGACGGCTTCCCAGATATGCCGGATAACCTTCTTCACCGGGCATTTCCTCCAAACGACCTGACATCTCTCGCAATGCCTCTGCCCAACGGGATGTTGAATCTGCCATTAAAGCTACTGAGTACCCCATATCTCTAAAATATTCTGCAATTGTAATTCCTGTATAAATTGAAGCTTCTCTTGCTGCAACAGGCATATCTGATGTGTTAGCAATAAGAACTGTTCTCTCCATTAATGACTGTCCTGTTTTTGGATCCTTTAATTCCGGGAACTCATTGAGAACGTCTGTCATTTCATTTCCACGCTCACCACAACCAATGTATACTACAATATCTGCCTCAGCCCATTTTGCAAGCTGATGCTGAATAACTGTTTTTCCACTTCCGAAAGGTCCCGGAACTGCTGCAACGCCACCTCTGGCAATTGGAAACAAAGTATCGATAACTCTTTGTCCTGTAACCAAAGGCTTATAAGGAGCTTTTTTCTCTTTATAAGGTCTGCCTTTTCTAACAGGCCATTTCTGCATTAAAGTTAATTCCTTTTCACCATCTTCTGTCTTAACTGTGGCAACAGTTTCAGTAACGTCATATGTTCCGCCTTTAATGCTTGTAATTTCGCCTTTAATTCCATATGGAACCATTATTTTCTGAGTAACTGCCGCTGTCTCTTTTACTATTCCAATAACATCTCCCGGTTCAACAATGTCCCCAACTGAAGCTGTTGGAACAAACTCCCATTTTAACTCTCTTTTCAAAGAAGGTACGGAAACACCTCTCTTTAGAAGATTACCCGATACCTTCATGATATCATCAAGTGGTCTTTGAATTCCGTCATAAATACTACCGATAAGACCCGGTCCAAGTTCTACTGACATAGGCGCTCCCGTTGATACAACAGGCTCTCCCGGTCCAAGTCCGGCTGTCTCCTCATAAACCTGAATTGATGCTCTATCTTCATGCATTTCTATAATTTCACCAATAAGATGCTTGTCGCTAACCCTAACCACGTCAAACATATTGGCATCACGCATTCCCTCTGCTATTACAAGAGGTCCTGCTACTTTCTTAATTACACCCTTGCTATACTCCATATTTTATTCCTTCCCAAATACAATATCCGAACCAATAGCCTGCTCTACACAATCCTTAACTCCTTTTACTCCGTCTCCCGTGTTTCCTTTTACACCCGGAATAAGGATAATTGCAGGAACCATCTGCTCTCTGTATTTTTCTATCTCTGCTGAAAGCTGTTTTGCTAACATTTCTGTAATGTATATAATGGCATATTCACCTGCAGCTATTTTTCTTAGCAAATGTGCTGCCTCTGTTACGTCGGTAACCGGAAATGTATCAAGTCCCAGTGCGCTAAAGCCATATATACTGTCATAATCACCTATAACTGCTACTTTATGCATACATTACCCTTACCCTTTCTTTTATAAACTCATTGTCAAAACCATTAATTTTGCCCGAAAGAATAATTTTTACTGTTTTAATTTCATTCTCTCTTGCAATAACATAAGCAATAATGGGACCTATTGAAAAAGAATCATATTTTTGTGATTTTATATTTTCAATAATCTTATTGTCACACCAGCATTCAAAAACTGATTTTGATATTTTTAAAGCACTAACTGCCTGACTATAGCCTATCTTTTCAAGATAAGAACAAACTCCTTCAAGACCTTCTCTTGCTGCTGAAATTAATTCCGTAACACTTATCCCATCACAGCTTACCAGTGCTTTTGATATAAATGAAGTGTCCTTATTTGTAGCTGCACATCTTACGGCAATCTTAATATCCGATATAGTTATCAAATCATCTGCATATTTTTTTATCATTTCATTAGATGCTTCATTGCCTGCACTTTTAATTGCCTCCAGTGTTGCCCTGTCAATAATCACATCGCACAACTGTCCATCGCCAGTCTGCATAAGAACTGTTGTTGCATCCTTTGCCGCCTGCTCCATGCCTTTAGGAAGCAGATTGTAATTGCCCTGCCTTATACAATTTTTCAAGAATTCCGTGTCTGTTTTTGTATCTTCATAAAACACATTTTCAGTTTCAAGTTCAGTACAAACCTGCTTAATTGCCGCCTTAAGATTATGGTACTCGTTGGCAATGGTGAGAATCTCACATTGTTCCTTGTCTTCAATTAATTCATCCAGAACCTTCCACGTTCTCCTTCGCTCCTGTTCAAGCATTTCCTCCAAACTCTGGTCCGGGTTTCCGTTCCCCCAGCCCCTGGTTCTTAAGAAATCCATAGCCTCGTCATAATCCTTGCACTGCACCAACTGATTAATGGTTTCATCTGTAAACAAACTACCTTCAAGCGCTCTGATTCTGGCAACACCATAAATATATTCCTGCTCCATGGCATTACCCCCTATCCAAACAACTGCTTATTGGCAATATCTTTTATTCTGTCAATATTAGAATCAAACAAGGCCTTCAAAGTACAATTCTCTTCAATCTCTCCATAAACTAATACAAAACCGTCCTTAATATTAGCCGGCTCCTTATCAATTACAAGCTCTCCCTGATTCTCTGCCACAATCTCTTTTACTCTATCTTCAAAACCATTAGGAATCCTATCCAAATCCTTCTTAGAAAAACAAATCTTTCCCTTGCCCTGCTGAACATTCTTCCTTAAAAGCTTCTCCAAAACGTTAAAATATTCTTCATCATTAAGACCTGCTATACTCTCCCTAGCCTTATCAATAGCCTGTTCAATAACCTGCTGCTTAGCCCTAAGAATAGAATTACGTTCCAAAAACTCCATACCTGAAACCGTCTTCTCCTCATAAAGCTTGCGGTCAGCCAAAGCCTTCTTCTCAATCGAAACAACTTCTACTTCTACGTCTTTTTTAATTTTATTCATATAGTCCTTGCAAAAAACATCTGCTTCTTTCAGAATTTCATCTGCTTCCTGCTTAGACTGATTTCTAATCTCCTCTACAATGTTATCCAAACCACTCATGCAGCCCCTCCTTTCTTTTGCACGTCATTAACCACAACAACAATTCTCACATAATCTTTTCTCACTGCAATGGTTGAAAACGTGTAATTTCCATTACCTATTTTTTCTTTCAGTATTATTCACTCTAATTACTTTCGCCCCTGTGGGGGATGAAAACTTTAGAAGAAAGTACTCTGAAGCCGTCGGTCCTTAGAAGGTGGGGCAGCGAAAGCTGTCACGGCTTCTTAGTACCGCTACGAGCTGAAGGTAGCGGGAGCGTGCCTTCGATAAAGATTTCATCCTACCACAGGGATGTGAAAGAAAATTATAGTGCAATACCGTTTACCGATAAGAATGATATCAAAAGAGCTAAAATTGCATATGTTTCTACCATTGCCGGGAACAACATTGCTTTTGCGAATTGTTCAGGTCTTTTTGCTACAATTCCAATACTGGCTGCTGATGTTTTTCCCTGATACTTACC
>OGZT01002057.1_pt1 | contig 12211 bp, 8 predicted proteins | sample 1576891 | NCBI WGS metagenome assembly OGZT01 (sample SAMEA3541521, study PRJEB24748) | human gut metagenome | biome: human gut; feature: human-associated habitat; material: faeces | place: China | collected 2012 | reverse complement strand
TGTATTTTTTGTTTACAAAAGTTATCAATTTTCCACTATAATGTTGTATACTCATATTGTTATAGTAATCGCAGCGGTAGCTCAGACTATGAGCGAAACAAAAAACAGATAGATAAAGAGTGGAATAAGATAATGTTTAATGTTGCAATATGTGATGATGACAAAAATTTTATACAGTACGTTGAAGATATAATTAAGGAATTAGGATATGCGGAAGATGTAAAGTTTTTTGAATATCTGTCAGGTGAGGAATTTCTTTTTGACATAGATGAACGTGGGGATTTGGACTTAGTTGTTTTGGATATTCAAATGGGTGAAACAGACGGAAATCAGGTTTCTGTTGAACTTAGAAAAAGATATAAAAGTACAACTTTAGTTTTCTGTTCAGGATATTTTAAACCATCTCCGGAGAATATTAAAGTTTCGCCTTTTAGATTTTTATTAAAGGAATATTCAAGAGAGAGAATGGTAAGTGAGTTTAAAGAAATTTTTGAATATTTAACGAACAATAAAGATGAGCCTTCGATTGTATGTCGGGGAGAAAGAAGTCAGGTCCAGGTGTATGCTAATGAAATTATGTATATTGAAATTTCTAAGAGAGGAACAAAAGTGCATACGTTAAACAAAGGTGGTCTGGTAGAAAAAGTATATTCCTGTAAAAAGAGTTTAGATTTTTTGTATGAATTGTTTAAGGAAAGTAATTTCGCTTATGCACATAACAGCTATATTGTTAATTTGAAATATGTAAAAAAGCTTTGCTCTGAGGAACTAAAATTAGTTGATGGTCAGGTTTTATCAGTTTCAAGAACGAAGATTAAGAATCTAAGAAAACAGGTTACAGAGTATTTTGAGAGAAAATATAGGTAGGGGAGAATAGAATGAAAACGTTGATTTTGATTTTCCATTTATTGGTGTGTATATTTGAAATATGGATGCTATCTGATTTTTATGATGCCTTTTTAGGCTATAAAAACAAAGGAAAAAAGAGAAATATATTTATAGTATTATGTTTTGCATTAATTATTTTTGCAATTAATAGCTTTAATAATACAGTATTAAATCTGTCAGTTGTACCGTTTATGTATTTTTGTTTAGCTGTAGTAGGTTTTAGTGGAAACATATACAAAAAAATATTTGGAACTTTTATAGGCATGGTAGTTCTTATGGGAACAGAATTAATTGTTGTGGGAGCGTTAAGTGTAACATCCCGGCAGTTAATTGAAAGCAGTATGATGTATGAACCTTCAGCCATAATGTTAACTGTAATTGTAAAAATAATTACTCTTATGGTGTTTGCCGTTATTAAACAGTTTGTGACAAAAGAAGGAACAAATATGGACGGGGCAACATTTATGCTCTATATGGTTTTGCCGTTGTCGAGTATTGGAATTATGTTTTCCATAGCTTTTTGCAATATTGATTTTGGAAATGTAACTTTGGCAAAATACTGTCTTGCAATATTTTGTATTCTGCTTATGGCAGGAAATGGAACAGCATTTTATGCCTATAACAGATATGCAAAACTTTGTATGGAAAGAGAAATTAATAAGCGTACAGTTCTTATGCAGGAAATGGAGCTTGAAAATTATAAGAAGATTAATCAGGCAAATGATAAGTATATGGAATTATTACATAATTCAAATCATTATATGAGGACTGTGTATGGATTGTTAGAACAGGATAATAAAGATGAAGCAATAAACATTATGGATTCTGTTTTGACCGAATATGAAGAGGGTGAGCTTATTGAATATAGTACGAATTCTATACTTAATACTATTTTAAGCGAATATTATGATAAGTCTAAAACCAATCATATAGAATTTAACATTTTCGTTGAACCGGGATTTAATATTGAGTGTGTTGAGTCCATGGATCTTGTAGCAATGGTTAGCAATTTGATTTCAAATGCATATGAAGCAGCACTGAAAAGTGACGAGAAGAAAATAAAAGTTCAAATGTATATGCAAAATGACGGAAGTTTTATTATAATAAAGATAGAAAATTCATTTAGTGGGGAGATAGTAAGGCAAGGTGACAGGTTGCTTACAACAAAGAAAGACGGAAATATTCACGGCGTAGGAATTGAAAGCGTTGAAAAAGTTGCAGAAAAATATGATGGTTGGGTTTCTACATCATGGGGCAATAAAAGTTTTAGGACAATGTTAGTACTTAATAATTCTTATGTTGTGTAAATAACAACGGAGATTAAAATGAAAAACAGAAGAAGAAAAAAGAAGAAAAGCTTATTAAAGAAAATATTTATTTTTCTTTTAATTGTGGCAGTTGCCGCAGTGGCGCTTATAGGGGCAAGGTACTTTATTAACAGACAGAAAGTTGTAAAACTGGATGAGATTGAAATGCCGGACTGGATTAAGTCGGAAATTATTAAGGTGGACGGCACTTCAAGAAGCGGTGAAAAGCTAAGTTCCGTAAAGGATATTGTGGTTCACTATGTTGGCAATCCGGGAAGTACGGCAGAACAAAATAGAAATTTTTATACAGGGGACCAGTCTAATGTCAGTTCCCATTTTGTTGTGGGTTTAAAGGGAGAGATTATTCAATGTATTCCTTTGTCTGAAATGTCTGCAGCAAGTAATTGGCGAAACAATGACACTATTTCAATAGAGGTTTGTCATCCTGATGATACGGGAAAATTTAACAAGAAGACATACAAGTCTTTGGTTAAGCTTGTGGCTTGGTTAGAGGATCAGTGTGGACTGGAAGATGGAGACGTTATAAGGCATTATGACATTACAGGAAAAGAGTGTCCAAGATATTTTGTGACCCATGAGGATGCGTGGAAGAAGTTTAAGCAGGATGTGGCAGATTATAGAAAGGATGAACAGTAATGATTACAAAGATGGGTGTACCTTTTAATGGTTTGGCAGGAGCAGGTTTTTCAGGAAGTTATAAGGGAATGAGATTTTTTATGAAAACTTATGACAAAGAAAATATTAGCGTATTCGTTTATCCTGAGCCATATAATTTTGAAAATACTAAGGATGAAAATAAGGAGAAAGTGGAGTTCCCTTATACTCACGAAGGCGTGGACCAGTGCATTGACTGGCTTAATCAGAAATACATTGACGATAAAGATAAATGGGATGAGGCATTTAATTCAAGAATGAATGCGGAATAATAAAGTACAGTAATGGAAAAATTATTGTCGAATAAACAAGAAACTTATTGATAAAAATTCTCGATATGGTCTATAATGAATAATATCCGTGAGGGATTGTGAGAGTGTAAATCAGGTTACAATCAGCATAATCTTAATTGGAGTGTATTTACACCAGTGTAGGAAAAAGCAAGTAGCCATAGAAACGCATTAAGGTTACAGGGCTAGGAGGCATATTACATTATGAGACTTTCAGATTTGAAACAGGGACAGACGGGAATAATACGTCAGGTAGGTGGAGGCGGTCAATTACGTCAACATTTCCTTGATATGGGATTAATACAGGGAACTGAGATTACATATATGAAGGCTGCACCTATGGGTGACCCTATAGAATATAGAATTTGGGGATATGAATTAACTCTTCGAAAAGATGATGGGGCCAAGATTGAAATAGAATTAGTGGAAAAAAGAGAAGGTAAAAAAGAAACAGGAGAACATAAATCTTCTAATTTTACTAACCATCCTCATATTGGTGAATCAGGAATTTACCACGTAAAACAGCGTGGGGAAACAATAGAAAAAGGACAGTTAATAACTTTCGGATTGGCAGGAAATCAGAATTGTGGAAAGACTACTTTGTTTAATCAGCTTACAGGCTCTAATCAGCATGTGGGGAATTTTCCGGGAGTTACGGTAGACAGAAAAGATGGTCAGATAAGAGGCCAGGAACAAACTATGGTTGTGGATTTGCCGGGAATTTATTCCATGTCACCTTATACAAGCGAAGAAATTGTATCAAGAGAATATTTTCTAAATGACAGACCCAGGGGAATAATTAATATAGTAGATGCAACTAATATAGAACGAAATATGTATCTTACAATGCAGTTAATAGAGCTTGATATACCAATGGTTCTCGCTCTCAATATGATGGATGAAGTAACTGCTAATGGTGGAACAATTGATGTTAATAAGCTGGAGGCAACACTTGGAATTCCGGTTATACCTATTTCTGCAGCAAAGAATGAAGGTGTAGATGAATTAATTGAACACGCTATGCATGTGGCAGTTCATAGAGAAAGACCGGGACGAATGGATTTTTGTGATGCTGATGGAGAAGACCATGGTGCAGTTCATAGATGCATTCATTCTATTATGCATCTTATCGATGATCATGCACATAGCAATTTGGTGCCTATTAGATTTGCAGCAAGCAAAATAATAGAAGGTGATACAGATATAATTGATCGTTTAAAGCTTGATCAAAATGAAAAAGAAATGATTGAACATATTATTGTTCAGATGGAAAATGAAAGTGGAATGGATAGACTTTCAGCCCTTGCAAAAATGCGTTTTACATTTATAGACAAGGTATGCAAGTTAACTGTTGTAAAACCAAGGGAGAGTAAAGAGCATTTAAGAAGTCAAAAAATAGACAAAATCCTTACAGGAAAATATACAGCAATTCCTGCTTTTGCAGTAATAATGGCATTGATTTTCTGGTTAACATTTGGTGTTATAGGAAACAGACTTCAGGCACTTATGGATATGGGAATAAGTTATTTAAGTGATTTGTGCAGCAGTGCAATGGTCAGTGCCAATGTTAATGAAGTTTTGCAGTCATTAGTTATTAATGGAATTTTCGTAGGCGTAGGTAGTGTTTTAAGTTTTTTACCTATCATAGTTGTTTTGTTTTTCTTCCTATCATTGTTGGAAGATAGTGGATATATGGCAAGAATTGCCTTTGTAATGGATAAGCTTTTAAGAAAAATAGGTTTATCAGGAAGAAGTTTTGTACCTATGATTATAGGTTTTGGTTGTTCAGTTCCTGCTATTATGGCAACAAGAACTTTACCTTCAGAGCGAGACAGAAAGATGACTATTATGCTGACACCGTTTATGAGTTGTTCGGCAAAGATTCCAATTTATGCGTTTTTTACTGCAGCATTCTTCCCACAAAATGGAACAATAGTAATGATTGGTCTTTATTTTACGGGAATAATAGTTGCAATATTGTACGCATTAGTATTAGACAAAACCAAGTTTAAAGGTGAACCGGTTCCTTTTGTTATGGAACTTCCAAACTACAGAATGCCGGGAGCTAAAAGTGTGTTAAGACTTATATGGGATAAAGCAAAAGACTTTATTACCAGAGCATTTACGGTAATATTTATTGCTTCTCTTATTATATGGTTCCTTCAGACATTTAGCATTACATTTAATATAGTGTCTGATTCTAAAGATAGTATTCTTGCATTAATAGGCGGTGTAATAGCACCAATATTTGCACCACTGGGATTTGGAGACTGGAGAGCATCAACAGCCCTTATAACAGGATTTACAGCAAAGGAAAGTGTTGTAAGTACTATGACAGTGCTTTTAGGAGGAAGTCCTGTGGCAACAATGTTTAATACACATAATGCAATAGTATTTTTAGTATTTACACTTTTGTATACTCCGTGTGTTGCAGCCATTGCTTCAGTAAAAAGAGAACTGGGTGGAAAATGGGCTATTGGAGTTGTGGCATTACAGTGTGGAATGGCTTGGATAATAGCTTTTCTGGTTAATCTGATTCTTATAGCTGCAGGTGTTTAAGTTTGCTTGACAAGTGTTTTTTCTTATAATATAATCAGTTTTAATGGCGACGACGAAGAGAAGTAGCATTAATTATCGCTTTCAGAGAGCAGGCGTAGGTGGAAGTACTGTAGAATGAATTAATGTGAATAACACTTTAGAGCTGCAATCCGAAAGTTGAATTTAATAGTTGTTTAGATAGCACTTTTGATAGGTAGTAATATTAGAAGAGTTGATATTTGATTAGTAGGTGAGCCGTAGCTGAACGATAAACAGCAGGTTTTTAAACCGATGAGTGGCTGCAGAGCAGTAAATCAGGTGGTACCGCGGACTTAAAGATATTTATGGTTCGTCCTGAAACGATTTCGTTTTGGGACGGACCTTTTTTGTTGCGTAAGTCTTAGCGAGAGAATTCGCAAATGAACTCTTTTAGAGTTTAAGTCCTGATTGAAATCGGATACTCGTATTTTTGAAGGGAGAAAACTAATGAACACGAACACAAATAACATTTATCGTGACGTAACAATGGACAACATTTCAGAAAAGAATGTTGGCGAAACAGTAAGAATTGCCGGTTGGATTGAGAATATCAGAGACCACGGCGGAGTTTCTTTTATTGACCTTAGAGATATGTATGGAGTTATGCAAGTTGTAATGCGTGACACTTCTCTTCTTGAAGGATTAAACAAGGAAGATTGTATTTCAGTAGAGGGACCAATTGAACACAGAGACGAAGAAACATACAATCCAAAGATTCCAACAGGAACAATTGAATTAGAAGCAAAAAGCGTAGATATTTTAGGAAAAGTATATAAACAGTTACCTTTTGAAATTATGACTTCAAAGGAAACACGTGAAGATGTAAGACTTAAATATCGTTATTTAGATCTTAGAAATGCAAAGGTTAAAGACAATATGATTTTTCGTTCAAAGGTTATTTCATATTTAAGAGAAAAAATGGTAGAAATGGGATTCTTAGAAATCCAGACACCTATCCTTTGTGCATCATCACCTGAAGGAGCTAGAGATTATATCGTTCCTTCAAGAAAGTTTAAAGGAAAGTTTTATGCATTACCACAGGCACCACAGCAGTATAAGCAGTTATTAATGGTGTCAGGTTTTGATAAGTATTTCCAGATTGCACCATGTTTTAGAGATGAAGATGCAAGAGCAGACCGTTCACCTGGAGAATTCTACCAGTTAGACTTTGAAATGAGTTTTGCAACTCAGGAAGATGTTTTTAGAGTAGGTGAAAAAGTTTTAGCGGACACATTTAATAAGTTTGCACCTGAAGGATATGAAGTTACTCAGGCTCCATTCCCTATTATCAGTTATAAACAGGCTATGCTTGAATTTGGTTCAGATAAGCCTGACCTTAGAAACCCATTAAGAATCATTGACCTTACAGACTTTTTCCAGAGATGTACATTTAAGCCATTCCACGGAAAGACAGTAAGAGCTATTAAGGTTCACGCAGATATGTCTAAGGGATTCCACGAGAAATTACTTAAGTTTGCACAGAGCATTGGTATGGGTGGACTTGGTTACTTAGAAGTAATGGAAGACAAATCATACAAGGGACCAATCGATAAGTTTATTCCTGATGACATGAAGGAAGAAATCAGAGAAACAGTTGGTCTTGAAGTTGGAGACACAATCTTCTTTATTGCTGACAATGAAAAGAATGCTGCTTTATATGCAGGTCAGATTCGTACAGCATTAGGCGAAAGACTCGACCTTATTGAAAAGAACTCATTTAAGTTCTGTTATATCAATGATTTCCCAATGTATGAATATGACAAGGAAACAAAGAAGATGGAATTTACTCATAACCCATTCTCAATGCCACAGGGTGGACTGGAAGCTCTTGAAACAATGGATCCTGAAGAAATTCTTGCATACCAGTACGATATTGTATGTAACGGTGTAGAACTTTCATCAGGTGCTGTTAGAAACCATGATATGAAGATTATGGTTAAGGCATTTGAAATTGCAGGCTATACAGAAGAAGACTTAAAGGAAAAATTCGGAGCTTTATACAATGCATTCCAGTTTGGTGCACCACCACACGCAGGAATGGCACCTGGTGTTGACCGTATGATTATGCTTCTTCGTGATGAAGAAAACATTCGTGAAGTTATTCCATTCCCAATGAATGGTAATGCACAGGATCTTATGTGTGGAGCACCTGGAGAAGTAACCGAACAGCAGTTAAGAGAAGTTCACATTAAAGTAAGACAGTAGTATTGTTTAGCGGATAGATTAAAGAAAGACAATAATATTGTTTAGCAGAGAGGTTAAAGTAAGACAGTAATATTGTTTAGCAAGGAGATGGTTGAAATGAAAAAGTACAGTACAGTAGTTTTTGATTTGGATGGAACATTGTTAAACACATTAGAAGACTTGGCAGATGCAGTTAACTATGTGCTTAGAAAGTTTGGCTGGGAAGAACATACAATAGACAGAGTTAGAATGGATGTTGGAAATGGAATTAAGAAGCTTGTGGAGCGTTCCGTACCTGATGGCTTGAACAATCCTAAGTTTGATGAAGCCTATGAAACTTTTATGGAATACTATCAGGCACATTGCCAGATAAAGACTGACGCATATCCCGGAATATTGGATTTGTTAAAAAGCCTAAAGGACAAGGGCTACAAGATGGCAATTGTTTCAAACAAGGCTCAGTGTGCAGTGTCAGAGTTAAATGAAATATATTTTAAGAAATATATCGACGTGGCAATTGGCGAAAACGAAGCCGGTGGCATTGGCAAGAAACCGGCACCTGATGAAGTAAACTTAGCACTTGAACAACTTGACAGCACAAAGGCTGAGTCAATCTACGTGGGAGACTCCGACGTAGACAAAGCCACAGCAGACAACTCACAGCTTGACTGTGTACTATGCCAGTGGGGTTTTAGAGACTTAGAATTGCTGGAAAGCCTGAAGCCAAAGAGCATAATTGCAAAGCCGGAAGAACTTATAGAAGTATTAGAAGGCTAGACAAGTAAATAGAAAATAAAAGTGTAAAAAAAAGAAACCACTGTGGTTTCTTTTTTTACTTAATAATTATAATCTACAGCACTCCGCAGGCTTTCTTTGCCAGCATATCAGCCATATCATTGTATTTGTCACCGGAATGACCTTTGACTTTTTCAAACTGTACGTTTACTTTGGCTTTGATTTTGTTGTAATAATCTCTGTAGGCTATTGTGCCTTTCTTGTTGGCTTTCCATTCTCCGGTACACCATTTTGAGATTCCAATATAATCATAATAAATTGAAAGATTGGTGATGCCGTGGTTTACTGCATATTCCATCGCTGCCATTGAACCAAAAATCTCGCCTGCAACATTACGCATTGAAGCCATTTCCGCATCGGAGAAAGATTTTGACATATGAAGTTCTTCGCCATTGTGAAACATTACGACGCCGTAGCCGAATTCCTTGGTGGCAATATTGTAGCTTCCGTCAACATAGGCAGTGGCGCAGGAAGAATCAGAGGCAATGCTGCCATCAACGTCAATAGGGATTCCTGAATTGGAAGAACTTTCAATGCCTAAAAAAGCAAGAGCTTCATCTTTAGTTTTAAAGCTTTTGAAAACTGCGCCGGAATAGCCGTCAACGCTTTTCTTACATTCGTCCCACGTTTCAAAAATTCCGGGAGTCTTACCATTTTTTACAGCATAAAATTTTTTTGCCATAAAGAACCTCCTGTACATAAATCAAATAATTGCAAAATTATTTTGTTTATACTCCTAGCCGTCAAAAATTTGTACGCAAACACGTTGATTTTATCATTTTGCTCCGCCGTCTATTGTAAGGCGAAAACCTAAACTCGCTACGCTCAAACAGCAGGTTTTGCGCCTTACACTATGCTCGCAAAATTTCAAAAATCTGCCTATTGTTTGCTTATACAAATTTTTGACGGCTAGGAGATTAAGTAGTGTTTCGTAATTATTTGATTAAATTTATTCCTTAGAATTTGTTTCTTTAACAGCCTCCGTCACTTTTTCGGTTGCTTTGGCTGTTGGCTTTGTTGGAGCCTTTGTTATTTTTTCTGTTTTCTTCTCAGTTTGTTTTTCAGTCTTCTTTTTTGTAGTATTTTTATTGGTTGTTTCTTTTGTATTTCTTTTCTTTGTAGTATTTTCTTTTTTCGTAGTTTTTTTAGTTGTCTTTGGCTTTGAGTTTTTCTTTGTTGTGTTTTTGTTGTTTGTATAGCTTGATTTTGCTGTTGTTTCACGACCGATTGTTTCTCTGCCAATTGTTTCTTCTTCGCTGTCTGTGTTGCTGTAAGAAGTTGTTGTTTCTGTTTCTTTTTTCTTCTTTTTACGTTTCTTCTTAGAAGTTTTTGAATCGGTGTTCCATGGGTTATTTTCGTCAGGATCTGATGGGTCCCATGAGGAACGTGGATCTGATTCGTTTAGCTTCTGCATTTCAGGTAAAGGAAGCACAGGTTCTTCGTTAGCCTTTGAGTAGATTTTGACTTTTGTGCCTTCAGGGCAGTTGTCGTAAATCCATTTTATGTCAGCAACCTGAAATCTTACGCAGCCTAAAGAGGCAACCTGACCAAGTTTGTTGTATTCCCAGTATTCAAGGGCATCACTTTCAGGTGATGTGTAAGGCACTGAATGTAACATAATCTGTCCCTGAATTCTTACGGCGTACTGAGCATATGTGTTATCAACCATTAATCGCCAACGATATTTTTCTGAAACGGTAAAAGTACCATTAGGTGTAAAATCGTCCTCACGACCGGTTGAACAAACGAAAGCCTTGTAAGGAACTGAATATTTACCTTTCTTGTCAATGCCGTAAACAATGGCAAAGTTCTCTTTCTTGTTAACTTTTATATAGAAAGGATGCTCAGCCTTAAAATTAATGAGCTTCTTATAATTAACAGTTGTGGTTTCCGGAACGGTAGTCTGTGCCACAGTCGTTTCGGAATTAGTTGTTGTTTCCTTAGAATCAACGCTCTTGCTTGAACAGCCTACGGTAAAAATAGCAATATTTAGTAATAAAATGCCGACACCAAGACGCCAGCATTTGTGAATCTTATTTTTTATCATTTAGTGTCTCCATACTTCATATATTTTTATCAATTAGTGCGACTAAAAAAATAGTCTACGCATATTCTATATTTTTAATAAACTAATTGCAATAGAAAAAATAGGAATATTGATAAAAAAACATTATTAATGAAAGTCCTATTTTGTTGACGTGAATTGTGGGATTTGATAAAATTTGTTATTAGTAGGAAAAAATATAGATTCCACAGAAAATTTCATTTTTGGAAGGAGAACAAAATGGGATACACAAAACAGAAAATATTAAATATGGCAGAGACAGAGGATGTAGAATTTATCCGTCTGCAGTTTACTGACCTTTTCGGAACATTAAAGAATGTTGCAATTACAAAGAGCCAGCTGGCTAAGGCATTAGACAACAAGATTATGTTCGACGGATCTTCTATTGAAGGTTTTGCCAGAATTGAAGAATCAGATATGTATTTATATCCTGATTATGACACTTTTGAAATTTTACCTTTTAGACCACATCAGGGTAAAGTCGCCAGAATGATTTGTGATGTTTACAAACCTGACGGCACACAACTTGAAAATGATCCAAGATACATATTAAAGAAGGTTCTGAAAGAAGCAGAAGATATGGGATACGAATTTAACGTAGGACCGGAATGTGAATTCTTCCTTTTCCATACTGACGATTACGGAAACCCAACAACAATCAGCCATGAGAAAGGCAGCTATTTCGATTTGGGACCAACAGACTTAGGCGAAAATGCCCGTAGAGATATGGTTCTTAACCTTGAAGAAATGGGATTTGAAGTGGAAGCATCACATCATGAAGTTGCACCTGCACAGCATGAGATTGATTTTAAATACGGTGAAGCATTAGAAACTGCTGATAAGATTATGACATACAAACTTACAGTAAAGACTATTGCAAAGCGTCATGGATTATATGCATCATTTATGCCAAAGCCAAAATACGGAATGTGCGGTTCAGGAATGCATATTAATATGTCTTTATTTAACAAAGAAGGACAGAATATTTTCGTTGATGAAAATGACAAAAACGGACTTAGCAAAGAAGCTTACAACTTTATAGCAGGATTAATGAAGCATATGCGTTCAATGACAGCTATTATTAATCCTATTGTAAATTCATATAAGAGATTAGTTCCGGGATACGAAGCTCCAACATACATTGCATGGTCAGCAACAAACAGAAGCCCCCTTATTAGAGTGCCGGCAGCAAGAGGACTTGGTACAAGAGTTGAACTTAGAAGCCCTGACTGTGCTACTAACCCATATCTTGCAATTGCAGTATGTTTAGCAGCAGGACTTGACGGAATTAAGAATAACCTTCAGCCTGTTGAAAGCATTCAGAGAGATATTTACTCAATGACTGATGAGGAAAGAGATGAAGCAGGAATTGAAAATCTTCCAAAGAATCTTTACGAAGCAATTCAGGAAATGAGAAAATCAGATTTTGT
>OGZT01002055.1_pt1 | contig 12230 bp, 9 predicted proteins | sample 1576891 | NCBI WGS metagenome assembly OGZT01 (sample SAMEA3541521, study PRJEB24748) | human gut metagenome | biome: human gut; feature: human-associated habitat; material: faeces | place: China | collected 2012 | reverse complement strand
GTGTGGAACAGCTGGATAAGATCATCGCCATCGACCAGTCCCCGATCGGAAGAACCCCGCGTTCGAATCCGGCCACATATACCGGCGTATTCGATCTGATCCGCGATCTGTTTGCATCGACATCGGATGCGAAGGCAAAGGGCTATTCCAAAGGCCGTTTCAGCTTTAACGTGAAGGGCGGCCGGTGTGAGGCGTGCAGCGGCGACGGTATCATTAAGATTGAGATGCATTTCCTGCCGGACGTTTACGTTCCCTGTGAAGTCTGCGGAGGAAAGCGGTACAATCGTGAGACGCTGGATGTGAAGTATAAAGGCAAGAGTATTTATGATGTGCTGAATATGACGGTGGAAGAGGCGCTGAAGTTCTTTGAGAACGTTCCTTCCATCTCGAGAAAGATAGCGACCCTGTACGATGTGGGACTTTCCTATATCAGGCTGGGACAGCCTTCCACGGAGCTCTCCGGCGGTGAAGCACAGCGTATCAAGCTGGCGACGGAGTTAAGCAAGCGTGGGACAGGCAAGACCATCTATCTGCTGGACGAGCCGACGACGGGACTCCATTTCGCCGACGTCCATAAGCTGATCGAGATTCTGCGGAAGCTGTCGGAAGGCGGCAACACCGTGGTTGTTATTGAGCATAATTTAGATGTCATAAAGACTGCGGATTACATCATTGATATCGGTCCGGAAGGGGGAGACAAGGGCGGCACAGTGATTGCCCAGGGAACCCCGGAGGAAGTAGCTGCAAATCCGGTGTCATACACGGGGCAGTATGTAAAGAAGTATCTGGAATAAAGAATGAATGCCGGAATTCCTTGTAAAATCAGGGGCTCCGGCATTTTTGTTTTTACAAACAAGTTAAAATGAAAATAGCTGGCAATTATGGAAGAAATATATTTCCCTTTATTAACATCCTCATATTCCAAGAGCTGCAACAGAAATATTTTCATGCACCAGCTGAAAGTTTGAGGACGGGTCCGGCAGGATCACCATAAAATCATAGGCGGTTGTAAATCCTGCAACTTCATACCCTCTGCCCTATATTGAATCATTATATTTTAATAAACGCATATGGGAAAGGCAATAGATGAAAAGTTCTCCCAAAAAGGGAGGAAGCCGGCAAGAGGGGGATCCTGCCGGCTTTGAGTATGAAAAAAAGTTTTATGTTGAAAAAGGTGTTTACCTTGTTTACGAGTATTAATATACCCAATGAATGTGAAGATTATTTGATGAAAATGTGAAAATTATGTGATGAAGAGAATTTTTTTGCTGAATGGGATAAATGAGCAGTATGCGCTTCTTTTTATCTATACCAATTGATAAAATCCGAAAATCGGTTGACATGATTTTCGGATTGTGTTATATGTTTCATAAGTGCAGAGATGAAGGAGGAGTTGTGATGCAGAAAAAATATCTGGCAGTGAAGGAGTATCTTCTGGAGCAGATTAATTCAGGTGCATACCAGCCGGATGAGCCGATTCCGCCGGAACGGGAGATGGCGGCCATGCTGGGCGTGAACCGTATGACTCTTCGCAGAGCGGTGGAAGAGTTGATGTACGAGGGGCTTCTGATACGAAAAAAAGGAAGCGGAACCTTTCTGACCAAGGGAAAGGTGAGTAAGCAGGAGCTGATTACGGCGGCAGGAGGACAGGAGGGCGCCTCGATCAAGATCATCAGCTGCAAAAAATGTACGGAAGGCAATTACGGCTACAAAGCACTGCAGCTTGATCCGCAGGAGAGAAAACCATACTGGAGAATCCGGCGGGTGCGATATATGGATATGGTTCCTTATGCGTATGAGGACATTTATATGAATACAGATTTTTTTGAAACAATCGACTCCTCCTTCTATAATCTGGGCCTTCAGCAGATTGTGAAGACGAAAACGGAGGTTGAGGACATTGATTTGAGTGCGCAGGTAGAGGCACTTCTGTGTCTCCATAATACTGCAGTCCTTCTGAATGTCAGGATTGACTCACCGATTCTGCAGATTAAGAGTACCTTTGAATCAAAAGGAAAGGTGATGATGTTTTGCAGGAGCTATCATCCTGGTGACAGCTACAGTTACAGCAGTATGAAGCATCGGATATAAGGTCAGAAAAGAGCATCAATAAGAAGAGTGATATATCAAATTCGCACAGATAAAAGGCAGACATGGAACGGTATAATTCGTTTCCGTATCTGCCTTTTTTTGTGCTTTAAAACACCCGGAAAAAATAAAAATTATATATACCAAAATAAACTTGACTTATACCAAATATGATTTTATACTATACGGGTATATATACCAAAAAAGAAAATAATAAAATAGGTATAGATAATTACAAGGAGGTATGCATGAGATACATTGGTAAAAGCTATCCCATACACGATGCCGGAAGCAAGGCTGCGGGAAGAGCGGTGTATGCAGGGGACATGGAGCTTAAGGGTATGCTGCATATGGCGCTGCTGTTCAGTACCATACCGCACGGCATTGTGAAACATCTGGACTGCAGCAAAGCCCTTGCCCTTCCGGGGGTCGTCGATGTTATTCACTGCTTCAACACGACGGAGAAAGAGTACAACCAGTATCAGACTCAGTTTGGACAGGATCTCGTTCACACTGCGCGTATTTTCAATTCCCATGTGAGATATGTGGGGGACAGGATTGCCGGCGTGATTGCAGAGACGGAGGCCATCGCCAGAAAGGCAGTTTCCCTGATCGAGGTGGAATATGAGGAGATGCCATATTCCCTCGATATGTTTGACACGCTTACAGGGAAGATTGACGGAATCCATGGGACAGGAGCCGTGTTTGAGGGCGGGGAGCATGTGACAGGGACGAAGCCTGAGGGAGAAGGGCTGGTGGAAATACATACGGCCACGGACTTATCCCGAATTAATCATATCTGTATGGAGACCCATGCCTGCGTCGCAGATTACGACCGCTATGGAGACGAGCTGACCGTATATTCACCGAATCAGACGGTGTATGGAATCCGTACCATACTGGGTGACATCTTTGAGATGGATTACAACAGGATCCGTGTAATTAAGACGACCATGGGTGGTTCCTTTGGAGGAAAGCAGGAATGGGTGCTGGAACCAGTGGCTGCTGCCGCTGCCTTACGGACAGGCAGACCGGTGAAGCTGGTATTTAACCGAAGCGAAACCATGGTGTCCACGTATTCCAGGGCGCCCATGCATTTTGATGCAGACTTTGTGTTTTCGGAGGATGGTACTCTGAAGGGGGTGGACTGTGATCTGCTTCTGGATGCAGGCGCCTATCTGGGGAACTCTTTGAATTATGCCAGAACGGTGGCTCATAAGCTGTTTCGCGGATATAAATACCCTTACTGCCGGTTCCATTCCAGAGTAGCTCTTACCAATACAATCATTGGCGGCGCTTTTCGTGGCTGGACTTCTCCAGAAGCCACGATCATGTTTGAACACAATATGAATATGGCGGCAAGGAAGCTGAAAATGGACCCGGTTGATCTGAGAATTAAAAATGTGATGCATCCGGGAGATGAGGATCCGCTGATCGACACGCCAATCGGAAATTTTAAGGCGGAAGAGGCGCTGCGTCAGGGAAGGGAGCATTTTGAATGGGACAAACGAAAGGAAGAGGTCAGAACGTTTAACCAGGAGAACACGCGGTATAAACGGGGACTGGGAGTTGCCCTGGGCGCTCATGTCAACAGCTTTTATCCCTCCAAAACGGATTATGCCAGAGTAGATATGCGCCTTTCGGAAACCGGAAGCGTGCACTGTAATATAACGCTGCATGACCATGGCTGCGGTACGGTTACCGCCTTCCAGATGATTGCCGCCGAAGAACTGGGGCTTCCGCTTAATAAAGTGGCGGTAGGGGAGGGAGATACCCGTTATACACCGTTGGATGTGGGATGCTTTTCCAGCAGAACAACGTTCGTGCAGGGTCGTGCGACAGTGGAATGCGCACGTAAATTTAAGGCGCGTCTGGCCGATCATGCGTCGAGGCTGGCGGGAGTACCGGCTGAGGATATGGTTGTGGAGGAAGAAACCGTACACTCGGTGAGCAGGCCGGAAATCTGTTATACGTGGAGCCAGATTGCGGATCAGTCTCAGCAGGTATTAAAGCAGGAAGTATTTGTGAGTTACGAATATATACCGGATTCCAATCCAGGTGTGGCGGGCGCCCATTATGCCCTGGTAGAGGTAGATACCTACACAGGTATGACAAAGATTCTGGATTATCTGGCAGTCCATGATATAGGCCAGGCAATTAACCGGGAGATCTGTGTCGCTCAGACGCAGGGAGCCGTCGTTATGGGAAGCGGCGCCGCTTTGAGCGAGCATGTCATTACAAGAGCCAACGGCAGACCCTGCGGCAGTCTGAAGGATTACCATGTGATAAACTCATTCGAAGCGCCCACGGTACGAGTGGAATTCATTGAGGATGGAGAGACGGAAGGACCTTACGGAGCAAAATCCATCGGGGAGGTATGTCACACTCCGGTAACTGCGGCTGTCGTAGGGGCTGTCAATGACGCCCTGGACAGCGACATGAACAGCATTCCACTTTCCCCCGATGTGATAACCGGCTATTTACGAGAAAGGATGGAACGGTAAATGAAACTGGATTTTATACTGAATGGGCGGAATACGGTGGTTGAGACAGAGCCGGACAGACGTCTTTTGGATCTTCTGCGTACAGAATTACATATGACTGGGACAAAGGAAGGATGCGGAGAGGGAGAATGCGGCGCATGTACCGTAATTATTGATGGAGAAGCAGTCCATTCCTGTCTGGTGCTGGCCTGTCAGCTGGAAGGAAAAAGCGTGATTACCATAGAGGGACTGGAAGAAAACGGAGAGCTGTCCGATATCCAGAGGATCTTTGTGGAGGAGACAGCTATCCAGTGCGGATACTGCACTACGGGCATGATCATGTCCGCTAAAGCGCTTTTGATGCATAATTCCAATCCATCGGAAGCGGAAATCAGAACGGCGCTGTCCGGCAATATTTGCCGCTGCTCCGGGTACACCCAGATTATCAGAGCCGTCAGGCGGACAGCAGAGGAAGGAGGAGTCAGATGATTTCATATACGCCAAAAACACTTCAGGAAATCCCCGCATGTCTTGGCAGGATGACGGAGAAGGATAAGATAATCGGAGGCGGAACGGATCTCATTATCAGACTTAATATGGGACTCTCGAAGCCGGACGCGCTGTGCTATCTTGGTTATGTCGATGAGTTAAAACGCATTACGGCGGAGGAGGACCGCCTGGTGATCGGCGCTTACGCCACGATGACCGGGATTGAGAACCATCCGGCAGTGAAGGAGTATTTTCCGGCGCTGATGGATGCTGCTTCTGACGTCGGTTCCCTGCAGATCCGCAATAATGGAACCATAGGCGGAAACATAGGCAACGCGTCACCGGCCGGAGATCTGCTTCCAGTACTCTACTTATACAATGCCCAGGTGGAAATCATGGGGGCGGAGGGAAACAGGGTAGAACCCATAGAACAGATTATTGCGGGACCGGGCAGAACGACTTTGGCATATAACGAGGCTGTCACCAGAATATTTCTTCCTCGTCCTGCATTCGTAAGTTCTTTTGTCAAGCTGGGATTTCGCCGCAAAGTGACGATATCCAGAATCGGAATTGCCCTTGGAGTCCAGATGGACGGCGATTATGTGAAAGATGTGCGTCTGGTCATCGGAGCAATCTCCTTAAAACCGGTAAGACTTACCGCAGCGGAGGAATTTCTGCGTGGGAAGCCCTTAAATGAAAGTAATATCATGGAAGCTGCCCGGATTCTTTCAGATTTGATCATGGAGATTACGCCCAGGGAGTTTGACCGGGATTACAAAGTATTTGCCTCCAGAGGAATCGTAATGGATGCATTTAAGCGCTTAAGAAGAAATTGAGAGGACTGTTGAGGGGATGAAAAACAGCAGTGGGATACGTTTTATCGGATTGAGCTTCATCGGAGCAGTCCTGTTCTTTTTACCGGTATATCAGGGGATGATTCCGGTGGTTCTTTTGATAAACACCATAAAATTGTGTCTGGGAGAGCTGCTTCCCCTGGTTGCGGTAATATCGTGTACAGCCCTCGCAGTGGAACTTGCGGCGGCCAGAATCTTCAAAATCCCTGTGATGGAAGAGTACTTCAAGGGGGAACGTATCCGCTGCTTATTCTGGCTTCTCAGCGCCGTAATCGTGCTGCTGAAGGCCTTTGGAAGCACACTGCCGTTCCTGGTTCATCCGAATATAGGAGGAACGATCTTAAATCTGGGGTCTACTGTATTTATCACAATTGCAGCAGCTGGCTGCCTGGTAATCTTTATTATCCAGTCCGGTATCGTTGAGTTTGTATCGGTCCTTATGGAACCGGTTATGCAGCCGATGTTCCGTCTTCCGGGAGAAGCCGCGGTGAACATACTTTCATCTTTTGTGTCCTCCGCATCCGTAGGCGTATACTTTACGGAACGGTACTACTTGAGAAAACGGTATACTACAAGACAGGCCTGTACGGTGGTTACCAGCTTCAGTGTTGTGAGTGTGGGGTATATCGGCATCATCGCATCCGTATCAGGAATCGGGGATATGTATGGAGAACTCCTTGCCGGAAGCTTTTTTCTGGTACTCCTGATGGGGATGATTATGGTCAGGATTCCTCCGCTCTGCCGGATGGCGGATTGCTACATAGACGGCAGCGAAAAATTCTGCGGGACAAAACGGCTCGGTTGGAGATGCCGCCTCGCAGCTGCGTGGGAGGCCGGTGTCCGGAAGGCCGGCAGCTTTACTGGCAAAGCATTCTTTCAGAATCTTTTCCAGGCGCTGACTTTTGCTCAGAGGATTGTGGGCGTCATGATTCCCACCGTGCTGTTCGTTCTTATACTGGTCTACTATACGCCGCTGTTTACATGGCTGGGGTATCCTCTGATTCCGGTGCTTCAACTTCTGGGGATTCCGGATGCCGCTCTGGCGGCTCCTTCCGTTCTCATTGGAATAGTGGAAGTCAGCCTTCCGGGTATTCTGATTGGAGGAAGTGCGGCGGCGCAGCAGACAAGGTTTTTTGTAGCCCTTCTGTCCATTGTGCAGATTATCTTCTTTTCCGAGGCTGGCAATGCTATTATGGGATCCAAAATTCCATTGAATGCCGGAAAACTCATTGTTATTTTTCTGGTACGGACAGCCATCGCGCTGCCGCTGGTCTCACTCGTAACACACATTATATATTAAGGGGAATGATTCATGGAACAAGTAGAGAAAAAGGATATAGTCAGATTTACGGTATTGAGCCTGATTGGGATTTTCCTGTATTTTATCCCGGTGGACGGCTCCCGGGTGCCTGTCGTAATTATGGTGGGCTGGATCAAAGATATACTTGGAGACAATTTAAAATATCTGGTGCTTCTGATGTTAATCGTACTTATGGGTACGATCTTTGGCGCTAAGGTACTTAAACAGAAAACATGCGTCAGGCTTCATGCAGATGACAAGAATTCAAAGCTGATTCATTATGCCGCCGCATTTCTGGTCGTTCTGGCGGTATGGTTTAAGCTTCCTCCGGCCGCGGTATTTGCGGATGAGAGAGTGGGCGGACAAATCCTGAGTCTGGCCGGTACGGTCATGCTTACGGTGTCTGTGTGCGGCTGGTTTATCGTATTTATCCTCAAATCCGGAATCGTGGAATTTGTCGGAACGCTTCTGGAGCCTCTGATGAGGCCGCTGTTTCGCCTGCCTGGGGCTGCGGCGATCAACTGTCTTTCATCCTATGTGGTCAGTGCGGCTGTAGGTGTTTACATGACGGACCAGTACTACGAGAACAAGGTATACAACCGCAGGGAGGCCATTGCCGCGGCCACCTGCTTTTCCACGATCTCTGTGGGCTATATCGGTGTGCTCTGCTCCATCGGAGGCATCAATGAAATGTATGGTACCCTGTTGGTACTGACGTTCCTTCTGGTGATTGTTATGACCGCGGTTATGGTGCGGATTCCACCGATCTCCAGAATTCCGAAGACGTATTGCGGGGAGCTGGAAAATGGTGATGGCGGCCGGGACAGAAGGCGCGAGGCCGGCCCGAATCATGCTGAAGCGGGAAAAAACAGATTTCAGCGGGCGGTAAATGCAGCGGCTCTCTGCTCCAGGCAGTTTACATTCCATGAATTTACGGCCAGCCTTTTAAGCGCATTAAAGTTCTCACAGAGAATTATCGCTTATATGATTCCGATTGTGATTGTAACGCTGACGCTGGTCCACCATACGCCGGTATTTACGTGGCTGGGATACCCGATTGCCCCGGTTCTGAGGCTTTTGGGCCTTCCGGACGCGGCTCAGATTGCGCCTGCTGTGCTTCTGGGATTTATTGAAGTGAGCCTGCCGGCTATTTCCGTCAGTACGGGAGTGGCGGCTCAGAGTGTATTTTTTGTGGTACTTCTCTCCATCGTTCAGATTATCTTCATGACGGAAGCGGGGAACGCCATGCTTGGGGCGCGCTTTTCAATGAAATTTACGGATCTGGTCATTCATTTCCTGGTTCGTACTGTGATCGCGGTTCCGGTGATTGCAGTGATATCGCACTTATTATTTTAAATACAGAATCAGAAAAATAAAAGACATGGATTGATTCCTTCGCGGAACAACCATGTCTTTTATCGTTTGACCGCAGTCTCGTGGCAACCGGCCCCTTATAGTAAGTATTATATTTGAGAAATCCTGTTCGGAAACCTTCTTGCGCCGTCTGCCAAAGAAGACTATAATATACCATATATTGACAAAAAGCAGGTGAAAAATTATGTATATAGCGGATTTACATATTCATTCCAGATATTCGCGGGCGACGAGCAAAGACTGTACACCGGAATATCTGGATTTATGGGCCAGGAGAAAAGGGATTTCCATTGTCGGTACCGGGGATTTTACCCATCCGGCATGGCGTCAGGAGCTGGAGGAGAAGCTGGAGCCGGCGGAGGACGGGCTCTATGTGCTGAAAGAAGAGTACCGGATCAAAGATGAAACGGCAGGTGCATCAGCTGCGCCGCGCTTTGTGATTACAGGAGAGATCAGTTCCATTTACAAGAAACACGACCGGGTGCGGAAAGTGCACAGTGTGATTCTGCTCCCAGGGCTGGAGGCGGCTGAGTGTCTGGCAGGAAAACTGGAAACGATCGGCAACATTCACTCCGATGGGCGTCCCATCCTGGGGCTGGACTGCCATGATCTTTTGGAAATTATGCTGGAACTCAATTCTGAATCGATCTATATTCCGGCGCATATCTGGACGCCGCATTTTTCCCTGTTCGGAGCATTTTCAGGGTTTGACACGGTGGAAGAATGCTATGAGGATTTGACTCCGTACATCCACGCCATGGAAACGGGACTCTCCTCCGATCCGCCCATGAACTGGCGGCTTTCGGCGCTGGACGGCTATCAGCTGGTGTCCAATTCAGACGCTCATTCCCCTGCAAAGCTGGGGCGGGAAGCGAACTTACTCGATATGGAATTATCCTATAAAGGGCTGCAGACGGCGATACAGACGGGAGAGGGGCTGATGGGAACCATCGAATTCTTCCCAGAAGAAGGCAAATACCATTATGACGGCCACCGGAAATGCCATCTCTGCCTGAGCCCTCTGGACGCAGAAAAATACTCCGGTAAATGCCCTGTCTGCGGCAGAAAACTGACCATAGGCGTTTCCCACCGCGTGGAGCAGCTGGCGGACCGGGAGGAAGGCTTCGTGCTGCCGGGAGCGAAGGCATTTGAGAGCCTGGTTCCGCTGCCGGAGGTGATCGCCGCATCCACCGGGCATTCAGCGGCCAGCCGGAAGGTGGAAAATCAGTATTATGAAATGCTTTCCGCACTCGGCTCAGAATTTTCAATTCTCAGGGAGCTTCCGATAGAAGATATTCAAAAGGTCTCCGGCCGCCTGACGGCAGAGGGAATCCGCAGACTGCGCGAAGGAAAAGTGGAACGCCGTCCGGGCTATGACGGAGAATACGGGACCATACGCTTATTCGATCAGATGGAACTGGACGGAATGGACGGACAGCTCAGCCTGTTTACGGGAGTCGAGATGGCTGAATTGTCACGCATGGAGACAGCTGCGGCTGCGATGGCGGTTCCGGATCATTCATCAGAGCAAGAGGCGAAACAGAGGATAGAGGGAACGGTTGACGCAGGCGGAGACGAAGCAGCGTCCCACCAGCTTACGTCCGGCTTAAATCCGCAGCAGGAGGCCGCTGTGACAGCAATCTCGCGCACCATCAATGTGGCTGCAGGCCCTGGAACGGGAAAGACGAAGACACTGGTGTCCCATGCCTTCCATCTTCTGGAGGAAAGAGGGGTAAAACCGACGGAAATGACTGCCGTTACATTTACCAATCAGGCGGCCAGGGAGATGCGGGAGCGCCTGGAAAGCCAGTTAGGCGGGAAACGATTCGTAAGCCGTATGAGAATCGGAACCTTTCATTCCATTTGCTATGATATTCTGAAAAAATCAGGCCTGGAGTTTACTCTGGCCGATGAATTGGAGATGAAGGATACCGCAGAAGAGATCATTGCAGACCGGGAGCTGAACCTGCCGGTCAGACAGTTCCTGCGGCAGGTTTCCGCGAGAAAATGCGGTCTGGAAAAAGAGACGGAATCGGTTCCGGCAGAGGCTTACGAGGCGTATCAGAGAAAGCTGAAGGAGCAGGGGATACTGGATTTCGACGATCTGCTTCTGGAAACGCTTCACCTTTTCGAAGAGGAGGGGAAGAATAAAACGCTCCGCCAGGGATTCTCTTATCTGCTGGTAGATGAGTTCCAGGATATCAGCCCTGTTCAGTACCGGCTGATTCAGGAATGGAATAAGGGTGGGAGAGAATTATTTGTCATTGGAGACCCGGATCAGGCGATCTACTCTTTCCGGGGATCGGATGCCAGATGTTTTGAAAAGCTGAGAGAGGACTATCCTCAGATAATCACAATCTGTCTGGAGCAGAATTACCGTTCCACTCCGCAGATCCTGGAGGCGGCCTCCGGCGTGATTTCACAAAACGATGGACCGGAGCGAAGACTGATTCCGCAGAGGCAGGCTGGTACTCCGGTGCGCCTGGTGACGGCGTCCGGGGAGATGTCAGAAGATATCTTTGTGGCAAAAGAGATTAACCGCCTGATCGGCGGAATCGATATGCTGGATGCGCAGGGGCATTTGGAAACGGGGGATGACTTAAGAGCCAGAAGTTTTTCGGACATTGCCGTGCTGTACCGTACCAACAGACAGGCGGAGCTTCTGGAGACCTGCCTGAAAAAAGAGGGAATTCCTTATGTGGTTGCCGGCAGGGAAGATTTCCTGATGGAACCGGCTGTGCGGGGAACGCTCTGCTTTTTCAAAGCGCTTCTTAACCCGGAGGACCGGACGGCGCGGCGGCTGAGCTTGAAGCTGTTATGGAAGCTGCCGGAGGATGAAATGTCCGGGAGTATTTTCGATGCGGCGGCTGAGAAGTACCGGAAAAAGATGAAAAAGGAAAAGCCGCAGAAGCTTCTGGAGGCCTGGGTCTCGGATATGAATCTGCAGGAAGAAGAGGGCGTGGCAAAGCTGGCCTCCATGTCTGTTTTTTATAAAAATATGGCCGAATTCCTCGATAACCTGACCTTTGGGCAGGAAAGTGATATAAAACGGTGCGGAGGCAAATCGTATACATCGGATTCCGTGACACTCATGACACTGCACGGCTCAAAGGGGCTGGAATTTCCAGTGGTTCTGATGTGCGGAGTCAGAAAAGGGCTGATTCCACTGGAGAGCGGTAAGCAGGATATCGATGAAGCCGAAGAGCGACGTCTGTTCTATGTTGGTATGACCCGTGCAAAGGACGAACTGCTCCTGATTACATCGCAGGAACCGTCACCGTTTTTGAAAGCGATTCCAGAGGAAGTGACAACGCGGGAAAATGCGGGAAAACAGCGTGATCCGGGTATGGGGAAGCAGATGAGCCTGTTTGATTTCATGCAGCCGTGATGCGTGGAATATGTGGAATATGTGGAAGCGAAATAATGGATTAAACGAAAATGCTGAAAGAAGGTAAAAACTTGAGAGTGTGATTGGAAATAAAAAATGCCCTGACGGATCCCCGGGCACACTTCATTATCCATTATACATAATTTTTTATTACAAGTCTACCATTTTTTCTTTTTTTTGCTAAGATAGTAATATGCACGTAACAGTTCAGACGGCGGGAAAATTGGTGCAGGAAGCAGCGTCAAGCTTGCTTG
>OGZT01002046.1_pt1 | contig 12254 bp, 8 predicted proteins | sample 1576891 | NCBI WGS metagenome assembly OGZT01 (sample SAMEA3541521, study PRJEB24748) | human gut metagenome | biome: human gut; feature: human-associated habitat; material: faeces | place: China | collected 2012 | reverse complement strand
TATTGGTATTTTCTCGGTACGTACCAAAGAGAATGCCAAGATGAAAGATTTGTTGAATTCCCTTGCTTTCGGTACAAATCTGAGTTCGGTACTGATAGTAGCGGCTACTTTCTTTATTCTTTGGCTGTTGCAGCTTGAGAACTGGATGTGGATTTCTTGTGCCGTAGTAGTCGGATTGGTGGTTGGTATTATCATCGGCCGTTCTACCGAATATTATACATCCCAGTCCTATCGGCCTACCCAAAAGTTGAGTGAGAGCGGTAAGACTGGTCCGGCTACAGTAATCATCTCCGGTATTGGTCTGGGGATGCTTTCTACGGCTATTCCTGTATTGGCTGTCGTAGTGGGTATTATAGCTTCCTTCCTGTTTGCTTCCGGTTTCGACTTTGATAATGTTGGCATGGGACTTTATGGCATTGGAATCGCTGCCGTAGGTATGCTTTCTACATTGGGAATAACCCTTGCTACGGATGCTTATGGACCGATTGCCGACAATGCCGGTGGGAATGCCGAAATGTCCGGCTTGGGCGAGGAAGTGCGTAAGCGTACGGACGCCCTCGACTCATTAGGTAATACAACAGCTGCTACCGGTAAAGGATTTGCCATTGGTTCTGCTGCATTAACGGGGCTTGCTTTGCTTGCTTCTTATATTGAAGAGATCCGTATTGGACTGACTCGTCTGGGGACAATAGAACTGACGATGCCCAATGGCGATGTTATAGCTACTGCCAATGCTACCTTTGTGGATTTCATGAATTACTATGATGTCACTTTGATGAATCCAAAGGTACTTTCCGGTATTTTTATTGGTTCTATGATGGCTTTCCTTTTCTGTGGATTGACAATGAATGCTGTTGGTCGCGCTGCCGGGCATATGGTGGATGAAGTACGTCGTCAGTTCCGTGAGATAAAAGGTATCCTGACCGGAGAGGCAGAACCCGATTACGAACGTTGTGTGGCTATCTCCACCAAAGGTGCTCAGCGTGAAATGGTTATTCCTTCACTTATAGCCATTATTGCTCCTATTCTTACCGGAGTCATTTTTGGAGTGACGGGAGTTGTTGGTTTACTTATCGGTGGTTTGAGCAGTGGTTTCGTACTTGCTATTTTTATGGCTAATGCCGGTGGGGCCTGGGATAATGCAAAGAAATATGTGGAAGAAGGAAATTTGGGTGGCAAAGGTGGCGAAGTACACAAAGCAACTGTTGTAGGCGATACCGTTGGTGATCCGTTTAAAGATACATCTGGTCCGAGTTTGAATATCCTGATAAAGCTTATGAGCATGGTTGCCATTGTTATGGCAGGTCTGACTGTTGCCTGGAGCTTGTTTTAGTTGAAAATTGAAAGTTGAAAATTACTATGCAGCGTTATAGCGCAGCCAATTTTCAACTTTCAATTTTCAACTAAATAATTATCTTTGTGCCGTTTTAATGTAAGGATGATTATGCTATTAGTTGAAAGTTGCTACGTAGTATAATCGCGCAGCCAATTTTCAACTTTCAATTTTCAACTAAATAAAGCGATTATGCTATTACCTTATTTGAATGAAGGTCTTGTGGAGGCCGGTTGTGATGAAGCTGGGCGTGGTTGTCTGGCCGGTTCTGTTTATGCTGCCGCCGTTATTCTTCCGGTAGATTTTAAGAATGAACTCTTGAATGATTCCAAACAGCTCACCGAAAAACAACGTTATGCTTTGCGTGAGGTTATTGAGCGGGAAGCTGTTGCCTGGGCTGTTGGGATTGTATCTCCTGAAGAGATAGACGAGATAAACATTCTGAATGCTTCTTTTCTTGCCATGCATCGTGCGGTAGATCAACTCAAGGTACGCCCGGAACATCTTCTTATCGATGGTAATCGTTTTAAAAAGTATACTGATATACCTCATACAACGGTGATAAAAGGGGACGGGAAGTATCTGTCCATTGCTGCTGCTTCTATCCTGGCGAAAACTTATCGTGATGATTATATGAACCGGTTGCATGAAGAATTTCCTTATTATGATTGGGATCATAACAAAGGATATCCCACAAAAAAACACCGTGCAGCTATTGCCGAACACGGTGTTTCTCCTTATCATCGGATGACCTTCAACCTGTTGGGTGACGGTCAGTTATCCTTAGAATTCTGATATTGTAGTTGTTGTTACCACTTTTTTGGCCTTCTTCTTTCCCCAGGTAATGTTGAATCCCATACTTACGTTTGCATTAGCATTGCCTACCGGAACATATTGTGGGGTTACTTTGGTTATCATGTGGTCTGTTCCAATGAAGAAGTTGAAACCACTCGGGTGGAAATTCAGTACCCATCCTAATGACGAACCGAAACTGCTTATTGCATAGTTTACAGAAGCCTCAAACCATCTTACCGGGGCTACATTGGCTGAAAGACGTGCTTCCGACCATGTGAAAGGCTTATTGAAATGTGTGGATGAAAGTAAACCGAATTTCAGGTTCTTATAATAAGGAAGCACGTATTCGGCACCGATATTCATCGTAGTAGCCAGTTTGGTGGTACGGCTCTTAACTGTTCCATCATCATAGAACTTGATAAATTCTTCAAACTGATCTCCTAAGTTATCCAATTCGTCGTCGATGTCTCCCGGTTCACCTTCTCCCGGTTCACCTTCTCCCGGTTTTACTGCGATTGGGTTTTCGAATCCTTTAAAAGTGTAATTATGTTGCATTTTAGCTTTCAAACCGTTATTCCATTTGATGAAGCCGAGGTCAAGTAGAGCAGCCGAAAGAGTAAGTCCTTCTACATAATCGTCCATTTTGTATACAGCTCCCAAATCAAATCCAACTCCGTAACCACCTATACCGGGACCATCGATATCAAAACCGTCAATTTCTCCGGGTTTACCGTGTTCGTCGGGTTCTTTACTTTCAAAGTAACCACCCTTTAATGAACCTTCTACCTGGCCTTCGGCATCTATGAGCCATTCATCCTGTCCCATTGTGATGTCCATTCTCTTGATTTTTGCTTCTGCATTAGCACCTCCTACCAGGAATTTAACTTTAGCACCTATTGTCAGGCGATCTTTAATGATCTCATGAGAATGTCCTAAAGCTACTTCTGCATAATTGTTGGAACGTACTGTGAGATCTTTTACTCTATAATGAGTTCCGCCTTCGTCGCTCATCCCTGTTTTCATAAAGTCAAAAAGTCCGTATGGTAGGTTGACGGAGGTATTAGAACGGAATGCAATCTCAAATGTATTGAAACCTCCGAAACCACGGAAACCAAATGCAATAATAGGCATACGAAGATTTACGCTGAGATGGTTGTTAGTATGCAGGTTACTCAGAAACTCTTGACTGCCAACAGTCGGATTCATAAACGTTGTCAGTTTATATCCGTTCTGATTATATTTATAAAGGAAGTCATTCACTCCGACATTACCCTGAAGACCTACATTGAAATTACCTAATACGAAGAAGGGTAAATTGATGTAATTACTTTCATTCATAAATGCCGGGTTGAGCTGATGACGGTAAGTCATGCCTTCCATGAAATAGCTTGAGTTGAGGCTTTGTGCCCCTACGCCTGTAGTACAGAGAATAAAGAGTGAAGCCAGTGTGGCTTTTAATTTATAGTGTTTCATTGTTCTATTCGTTTTTTTGATACATCTAAATTAGTTCAAATCTATAATTACACCATTGGGTACTTTCAGGCGTACATTCTTCAATTGCAACGTCTGGTTTTCGTTCAGTTGTTGTCCCTCTGCATCTTCTGCTGATGCTGCTACGATTTCGAAAGCAAGTCCGTCCAGTCTTTTGACAGCTCCGGAAGTCGTTTCTTTTATTTCAATGACTAATGTACTTTCAGCGGCTGTATTATTCTTACCGGCTTTGATGGTACCGTCTTTTTTACCATCAACTATTACTGTGATAGTTACACCTTTCAGTTCTTCTGCCTTTCCTTGATTATCTACTGTCAGTGCTTTAGCTGTGAGGTTCAATCCTAACGGGATTGTGTTGAAAGCAGTAGCGGTAGCGTTCACCTGTTGTATTTCGTAGTCTTTCAAGTCGTCATACCAACCGTCTACACTGTCTTTGTAAACAATCGTTGTGATGTTTTTACCAAATACGAAAGGTACATTCACGTCATAATCGGTCGTAATATTGTAAGTGCGCCCCAATTCGACAGTAGTTTCGTCGGTAGTAGCGTCAGCATTTACTTCAAACTCAAATATATCAGGAATTCTGTCGATCAGTCTGGGCAAATCTGTCACTATTACATGAGTCACTCCTTCTTTTGCGGGGTCGAATGGTGACAGACAGAACTCTTGTTCTTTCTCTTTCTCCAGTTTAAAGGCGAATTTAACAGGATTATTTTCCGAATCTCCTACAGCTTCTCTACCTCCTCCTTCTTTGTTTATAAAAGACTTGATTGTACCATTTACATTTGCTGCAACCGGAGTATTGTTTTTAGCCATGAAGAATACCATCGGATTCCGTACGGACAACTTTACTTTCTCGTCATCCAGAAAGTCGGGCAGTCCCGACAGCATAACCGGATCAATGTTGATATCTATTTTTGGTTGTACAACACCTGTCACTGACTTTATGCTGATAATAGGTTGTTTGGACTGTTTGTCCTGTAGTGTGATTTCCACTGTCAGATTGATACTAACGGGGCCTTCAACTCCTTGTTGTACATCACCGGTATTGATACTGACTTCTCCTTCCAGAGAGATAGTTCCTTTCATCAGAAGTTGAGAATATTCATCGCCTTTGATAAACGTGACTCCTTCTTGATTATTACAGTTAATTCCGTCAACGGGGATTGTAATTGTCAGTCCATTTGCGGCGGTAGCTTCTTCTCCTGTCAGGTGTAATACTCCATTTGTGAGTCTCGGTGAATTGATAAACTTCGGGAAGCTTAGTTCAACAGTCTTTAAAGTGAGTTTACTGATGATTCCTGCCGGTATAGAAAAGTGAATCACAGCTTCCATATCCATATCGATAGAAGAGAGACTTGTGATATCTGTCGGAAGGTTTTCACCCTTCAATTCGAAATTTGTACTCTCTATTGGAAGTGGTGCTGAGATATCAGTTGCGGGAAGACCAGTCAAAGATGGTATAGTAAAGTTTAATTCTGGTCTTATCGGGGTGATATCAGGGGCTTCTACCTGAAAGCCATTTACTGAGATGTCTGTGTTACTTTCCGATCCTTCTTGTAGCAGATAATAATTGCCTTCATTGTCGGTCTTTACAACGCCATTTTCTTCAATATCCAGTATCTTACTTAGCTTTATCGGCTCAGTTTCTCCTCCGGGAATAGCGAATTCGCTTCCGCCCACCTGAATGGTTAAGTCGATGTCTTTAGTAAGATCATAATCGTTATCCACACAAGAGGATAGTGTAAGTAATGAGGCCATGAGGGCACATGAGCCGAGTTTTAAGTGTTTTTTCTTCATAATGCATTCCTTTTTAACACGATAGTAGTACTTTTTGCAAAAATAAACAAATAAATCAAACGGCACAAACTTTGTGCAAGAAATGCATCTTGCAGATATTCTTTGTTTTACAACAAAAAGAACACTTAAGCGGCTATTTAAACCACTTAAGCATTCTTTCTGTCTGTTTGGACCTGATTTAATTAAAAATGGAAAATTGAACGTTGGAAATGAAAAAAGTTATTTAATGAAAAGTTGAAAGTTGTTGCCCTGTCACGCTACATAGTACTTCTCCCTTCTCCACTCTCCCTTCTTCTTACCCCTTCTCTTAGAACCATTTAATCTTTTTGAATATGATGAACGCCATTGCAGAAAGCACTACTGAAGATAATACGATTAATGCAAAAGCGTGTGGCACTTCATCAATGTGTATATCTACATTCATTCCATAGAAACTGGCAATCAGTGTAGGTATCATCAATGTAATAGACAGGCTTGTCATGCGTTTCATGATCGCATTCACATTGTTGGAAATGATAGAGGCAAATGCATCCATGGTTCCCGTAAGGATATCACTATAGATATTCACGGTATTGAATGCTTGCTTTAATTCGATTATAACATCTTCCACTAATTCCTGGTCCAGATAGTCAGTATCCTGAAAAATACTTTTCAGTTTACCTATCATCACCTCATTACCACGAATAGAGGTGTTGAAGTAAACGAGTGTTTTCTGTAATTTCATCAGGCGCAGAAGATCTTCGTTGCGGATGCTTTTTTCCAGCTCTTTTTCTGCTGCGGTGATATCAACATTAATTTGTTTCAGGTATTTCAGAAACCATACTGCCGATGAATAGATAAGCCGTAAAATCAAGTCTAATTTATTGCGTACTATGATCCCTTTACGGCGGGTATGTTCAATAAAATCCGGTAGTAATTCCGTGTTGTGATAACATACGGAAACAATGATTTCATTGTTGGTAATGATGCCAATGGGGACGGTGCTGAATGGGATACCGTTCTGATTACTTTGTACGGGTATACGAAGAATAGTCAATAACCAATTCCCCTCCGTATCTGTACGAGGACGTTCGTCGGTATCGGCTATATCATTTAAAAAAGATTCCGGGACTTGTAATTCCTGAGTCAGAAACTCAAAATCATTTGCATCGGGGCATACTACGTTCACCCAGCTATTGGGTAGCCATTGTGATTTTTCCACAAAGCCAGCCTCACAATAAAGATATTTTCTCATCTTATTGCCTCCTTTCGTTTGTTTTTAATCCGAACAGAGGCATCATGACGCTTGTATGGCTCTGTTCGCTTTTAGTTAATACTGTTGTACGTTCGCGGGTTTGAATCGTCCATATTTATATTCTTAATATTTTTAAAAGCAGAGCAAAAGTACGGAATATTTCTTATAAGAGTGCACCTTATTCTCCTTTTTTGTGATTAAAATAATCTTTTTCGTACCTTTGCACCCGAATTAAAGAAAGCCAATTAATTAATTTTAAATATTATGAGTAAGAAAGCCCTTTTAATGATCCTTGATGGTTGGGGAATAGGCGACCACGGAAAAGATGACGTAATTTTTAATACTCCCACTCCTTATTGGGATTATTTGCTAAAAACGTATCCTCATTCTCAGCTTCAGGCAAGTGGTGAGAACGTGGGTTTGCCCGATGGACAGATGGGTAACTCAGAAGTAGGACACCTTAATATTGGTGCCGGACGGGTGGTTTACCAGGATTTGGTAAAAATCAATCTGGCATGTCGTGATAACAGCATCATGAAGAACCCCGAAATTGTTTCTGCTTTTACTTATGCTAAAGAAAACGGAAAGAATATTCATTTCATGGGATTGACTTCTGATGGTGGTGTACACAGTTCATTGGATCATCTGTATAAGCTTTGTGATATATCCAAAGAATATGGTGTTGAGAATACATACATTCATTGTTTCATGGATGGCCGTGATACAGATCCGAAGAGCGGTAAAGGATTTATTGAACAGTTGGAAGCGCATTGTGCAAAATCAGCCGGTAAGATTGCTTCTATCATTGGTCGCTATTATGCAATGGATCGCGATAAACGTTGGGAACGTGTGAAAGAAGCATATGATTTGCTGGTAAACGGTATTGGTGCAAAAGCTACAGATATGGTTCAGGCAATGCAGCAATCTTATGATGAAGGTATTACTGACGAATTTATAAAGCCGATTGTTAATGCGAATGTGGATGGTACAATTAAAGAAGGCGATGTTGTTATCTTCTTTAATTATCGTAATGACCGCGCGAAAGAGCTGACTGTAGTACTGACTCAGCAGGATATGCCGGAAGCAGGTATGCATACTATTCCGGGGTTGCAGTATTATTGTATGACTCCATATGACGCTTCTTTTAAAGGTGTTCATATCTTGTTCGATAAAGAAAATGTAATGAATACCTTGGGTGAATATCTGGCTGCCAAAGGTTTGCAACAGCTTCATATTGCCGAAACAGAGAAATATGCACATGTAACATTCTTCTTTAACGGTGGACGTGAGACTCCATATAATAATGAAGACCGTATCTTGGTTCCGTCTCCCAAAGTGGCTACTTATGACTTGAAGCCGGAGATGAGTGCTTACGAAGTGAAAGATAAACTGGTGGCCGCCATCAACGAGAATAAATATGATTTTATCGTTGTGAACTATGCCAATGGTGATATGGTAGGCCATACCGGTATTTATGATGCAATTGAGAAAGCGGTTGTTGCTGTAGATGCTTGTGTAAAAGAAACAATTGAAGCAGCTAAGGCGCAGGGCTATGAAGCTATCATTATTGCTGATCATGGTAATGCCGATCACGCTTTGAATGAAGATGGTACTCCGAATACAGCACACTCTTTGAACCCGGTTCCTTGTGTGTATGTTACAGAAAATAAGGATGCTAAAGTAGAGAATGGCCGTCTTGCTGATGTTGCTCCTACAATCCTGAAGATTATGGGACTTGAAGCACCGGCAGAGATGAATGGTAACGTACTGATTAAGTAATATATAATTTATGATAGAGACGCACTGCATGCGTCTTGTAGCTTTGCAAACACGAATGAAATGTTTATAAGGGTACAAGGTGTATTCAATGCGTCTCTGTTTTTTAATAGATTGAGTGGATGATTCAAGTAGGAGATGTTGTAGTAAGTTTAGATGTGTTTCGCGAAAAATTCATTTGCAACCTAAAGGCTTGTAAAGGCGAATGTTGCATCGAAGGAGATGCGGGTGCTCCGGTAGAACTCGATGAGATAGCAAAGCTGGAAGAGGTACTTCCTGTGATTTGGGAGGAGCTTTCTCCGGAGGCTCGTGCCATTATTGACAAACAAGGGGTGGTGTATACTGACCAAGAGGGAGATATTGTGACTTCTATTGTAAACAATAAGGATTGTGTGTTTACTTGTTACGATGAAAAAGGTTATTGTTATTGTGCCATTGAAAAAGCTTACCGCGAAGGGAAAGTGAATTTCTACAAACCTGTGTCTTGTCATCTGTATCCTATTCGTGTAGGCGACTATGGTCCTTATAAAGCTGTTAATTACAACCGTTGGGATATTTGTAAGGCAGCCGTGTTGTTGGGGAAGAAAGAAGATGTACCCGTATATAAATTTCTGAAAGAACCACTTATTCGTAAATTCGGAGAAGAGTGGTACCGGGAGTTGGAAGTTACTGCCGAAGAATTAAAGAAACAACATTTTATTTGATTGGAACAAGGCGGTATTCCAGCCTTTCTTCTTAAAAAGAAAAGCGCCGGTACAGAGGATTTTCCTTTGTTTCCCGGCGCTTCTTCGTTGTAAGATGTGAGGTTGGTAAATAATTACGTATTATGCATCGATATTTGCATACGTTGCATTCTCTTCAATGAATTCGCGGCGCGGTCCTACATCTTCACCCATTAACATGGAGAAAATGAAATCAGCTTCTGCTGCGTTTTCAATATTTACTTGTTTTAGCATGCGGTTCTCCGGATCCATCGTTGTTTCCCACAACTGCTGGGCGTTCATTTCACCCAAACCTTTATAACGTTGTGTATGAACAGCATTTTCAGAACCACCACCGTAGGTGTCAATAAATGCCTGGCGTTGCGCATCCGTCCAGCAATATTCTTCTACTTTACCTTTTTTACACAAGTAAAGTGGAGGTGTAGCAATATACAGATAGCCATTCTGAATGATCTGCGGCATATAGCGGAAGAAGAAGGTCATGATCAGTGTGTCGATGTGAGAACCATCGACGTCGGCATCGGTCATGATAATAATCTTATGATAACGCAACTTATCGATATTGGCTGCTTTGCTGTCTTCTTCTGTACCGATGGTAACGCCTAACGCTGTATATATGTTACGGATCTCTTCGCTTTCAAGTGCTTTGTGATACATGGCTTTCTCTACATTCAAAATCTTACCACGTAATGGTAAGATGGCCTGAAATGCACGGTTACGACCTTGTTTTGCCGTACCACCGGCTGAGTCTCCCTCGACGAGGAATAGTTCGCATTTTTGCGGATCCTTATCTGAACAGTCGGCAAGTTTACCCGGAAGTCCACCACCGGACATTGGAGATTTGCGTTGCACCATTTCACGTGCTTTACGGGCAGCGTGACGAGCTGTTGCAGCAAGTACCACCTTATCAACAATCAGTTTGGCTTCTTTAGGATGCTCTTCCAGATAGTAAGCCAATGCTTCACCTACTGCCTGATCTACGGCTCCCATTACTTCGTTGTTGCCTAACTTCGTTTTAGTTTGTCCTTCAAACTGAGGTTCGGCTACTTTGACTGAGATAACGGCAGTCAGGCCTTCGCGGAAGTCATCACCGGAGATTTCTACCTTTACCTTTTCCAGCATTTTGCTGTCTTCGGCATATTTCTTTAGAGTACGTGTAAGTGCACGGCGGAAACCGGCCAGATGCGTACCGCCTTCTATGGTATTAATGTTATTTACATAAGAGTGAACGTTCTCCGAGAATCCGGTATTATACATGATAGCCAATTCAATGGGGATACCTTGTTTCTCTGTGTTCAGGTAGATTACATCATTGATCAGGTGATCACGTGAGGATTCCAGATAACGAACAAATTCCTTCAAACCCTCTTCTGAGTAGAATATTTCTTGTTTGAATTTGCCTTCATCATTAACTACACGACGATCTGTTAATGTGATTTTAATTCCTGCATTTAAGTAAGCAAGTTCACGCATACGTCCAGCCAGAATCTCATACTTATAGACTGTTTCGGTGAAGATTGTATTGTCCGGCCAGAACTGTTGCCTTGTTCCGGTATGTTCGGATTCGCCTACTTCCTTTACAGGATAAAGTGGCTTTCCTATTTCATATTCCTGCTGATAGATTTTACCATTACGGTAAACCTGACTGATCATGTGGGTAGACAGTGCATTTACACAAGACATACCTACACCGTGCAGACCACCTGAAACTTTATAGGAACCTTTATCAAACTTTCCTCCTGCATGAAGTACCGTCATAGCTACTTCTAATGCAGATTTTTGTTCTTTCTCGTGGAAGTCTACAGGAATACCACGTCCATTGTCCTGTACAGTAATTGAATTATCTTCGTTGATTGTGACTTCAATGTGGTCGCAATAACCTGCTAACGCTTCGTCGATAGAGTTATCAACGATTTCATATACCAAGTGATGAAGTCCCTTTACACTGATGTCGCCGATGTACATCGCGGGGCGCTTGCGTACAGCTTCCAGACCTTCTAAGACCTGAATACTGTCGGCTGAATACGATCCGTTGTCCTGGGGAACTTGGGAGAATAAGTCTTCGCTCATAATTGCCTTTCTAAGTTATAATAACAGAGCAAAAATAGCAAAAAAAAATGGATTGAGGAAGAATAAAGGGTGAAAAAACACGAATACTGGTAAGTAGTGGAAAAGAAGAAGATACTACCTGAATAGATAGATCCTAACGCACAAAAGACCGAACTAAAAAGTTCAGTCTCAGTGTTGTATGAAGTAGTGCTAATTTCTTATATTAAGCAAGCTTATTAATGTAGATAGCCAATTTTGACTTCAAGTTGCTGGCTTTGTTCTTGTGAATAATATTCACTTTAGCCAACTTATCAAGCATCTTGGTGATACCTGGATACATAGCAGCTGCTTCTGCTTTGTCAGTAGTCGAACGATACGATTTTTCCATTTGTGATTGCTAACATGTTCTTCTCCTTATAATAATGAATACACCAGCTGCTGTGTGTACGGGTGCTGAGGATCCTCCATTACCTGATCTGTCAGTCCCTGTTCAATGATTTTGCCATCCAGCATGACGATTGTACGGTCTGCCAGCATGCGGATCACACCAAGATCATGAGATACCACAATCATGGATACCCCTAATTCCCGTTGTATTTTTTTTATGAGATCCAGGACATTGGCCTGTACGGAAAGATCCAATCCGGTTGTAACCTCATCCAGTAAGAGGACAGGCGGGTTGTTGCTGAGTGCTTTGGCAATCTGTACGCGCTGCTGCATGCCTCCGGAAAATTTCTTCGGCTCCTCCTTCATGCGGTGAACCGGAATTTTCACTGCTTTTAACAGCTCCTCTCCCCGCTCACTCATATCCGATACATTGCGTTTACCGGCCGCAATCAGCTTTTCCGCAATATTTCCCATACTGGAAAAATTCATTTTCAATCCGAGATAGGGATTTTGATATACCATGCCGAGTACGTGATTGCGGATATAGCGCTGCTGCTGGGAGGTCAGAGTGAAGATATTGGCGCTGCCTTCTTTATATGTGCGAATCGTACACTGCCTTGCATGCCTAACAAAAAGATGCATTTTACGGCAAAAAATAAGCGAAGCT